>MPMA02050257.1_pt1 | contig 48179 bp, 55 predicted proteins | sample 1617361 | NCBI WGS metagenome assembly MPMA02 (sample SAMN05944807, study PRJNA350692) | marine metagenome | biome: marine; feature: ODZ; material: water; isolation source: 180 m water sample filtered on 0.2 um supor filter | place: Pacific Ocean | collected 2012-04-08 | depth 180m m | reverse complement strand
GTGCTGTTCTGCCTGAGACGGGAAGCCTCCAATTTTGAACATTTTCTGGCCTCGGGCCGTTTCGCGGTGAATATCCTGCGCCGGGGCCAGGACGCGGTTTCCGCCGGTTTCGCCTCGGACGGCGGCAACTTCTTTCAAACCATGGATAGTGACGTCTCCGAACTGGGCAATCCGCTGATACCCAATACCCTAGCCATGTTCGATTGCGAGATCGAGGCCGTGCATGAGGGCGGCGACCATGTAATCCTGATCGGACGGGTCAGCGAGCTGCGCCATGATCCGGATGGCGACCCACTACTGTACTACCGGGGTCGTTACAGCTCCGTCGGGACCGAATAGCAGCCAGCCAGCAGCCCCTTAACCAGCATCCGGGGTATCGATCAACTCCCTGACCTTGCTGATCATCGCGGCCCTGAGCGCCTTCATCTACAACACCCCTATTGTGATGATATTCATTCCCATGATGGTGGCCATCGCCGACCGCCTTAATCAGGGGCCATCACGCTTGATGATGCCGTTGAGTTTCGCCGCCAATTGCTCTTTCGCCACGCCCATAGGCTATCAAACCAATTTACTGGTAATGGGGCCGAGGCATTACAAATTCGGCGACTATCTGCGCGGAGGAACACCATTGATCGTGCTGATTTGGCTTGCTTTTTCCTTGCTGGCACCGTCGTATTACGGTTCCTGAAAGACTTTTTCTGTAAATCAAAGTCATGAAACCGTTTTCGCCGCAAACACTGACCTACTTTTTTCTTTCCCGGGCCTCGGCCTGTCCGTATCTACCGAACCGGGTAGAGCAGATGGTGTTCACAGATCTGTCCTCGGCCGGCGCGCCGAAGGAACTGCACGATCAGCTGTCGCGCTCCGGTTTCCGCCGCAGCCAGGGCATCGCCTATAAACCAAATTGTCCCGATTGCCGGGCCTGCCGGGCTGTCCGCGTACCCGCGGCGACCTTCGCCCCTGGCCGCGGCCTGCAGCGCATTGCCCGGCGCAGCGCCGGCATCACCGCCCATATCATGCCAGCCAAGGGACGTGGCGAGCATTACACCCTGTTTCATCGCTACGTCCGCTCCCGACACGGCGACGGGGGCATGGCGGGAATGAGCTTCGATGACTACCTGGCCATGGTGCAGGACACGCCGGTACCCTTGGAATTGATCGAATTCCGTGACGAAGACGGTGAATTGTACGGCGTCTGTCTGACCGATATCCTGGATGACGGCCTATCCCTGGTATACAGTTTCTTCGATCCTGACATGGCGCGGCACAGCCCCGGCAATTACATCATCATGTGGCATATTGCAGAGGCCAAGCGGCGCGGCCTGCCCCATGTCTATCTGGGCTATTGGATCGAGGAAAGCCGAAAAATGGCCTACAAAGCCCGTTTTCGCCCCCTCGAAGCCCATGGCCCGAACGGCTGGGAACCGCTATAAACGTCACTCATGTTACCTTTTCCCGCGCTTGATTTTGTAAGGAGACCGCGTCATGACGTACGCCCATATTATCGTGGAGCGCGATGGCCCCACCGCGACCATCACCCTGAACCGGCCCGATGCCATGAACGCGCTAACACCTGAAATTCTGGGCGAAATGCATGACGCGCTGAGCGGGATCACCGGCGACGGCGCCATTAACGTGTTGGTGGTAACCGGCGCGGGCCAGGCCTTTTGCGCCGGCGTCGACCTCAAGGCGCTACAGGCCAAGGGCCACGACATCAGCCAGGGCAACGTGGGCGACGATCTGAACAACGCCGCCCAAGCGGTATTGGAAAAGATCGAGGCCATGCCGCAGGCCACCATCGCCAAGGTCAATGGTTTTTGCTTCACCGGCGGCATGGAATTGATGCTGGCCTTTGACATCGTGATGATCGCGGAGGAAGCCAAGCTGGGCGACACCCATGCCATCCTCGGCTTCCGTCCATCCTGGGGCATGACACAGCGTTTGCCGCGAAAAGTCGGCACCATGCGGGCCAAGGAATTATCGTTTACCGCCCGTACCTTCAGCGGCGCGGAGGCAGCGGCCATGGGCCTCGCATTGGAAGCCGTCCCCGCCGCCGAACTAGACGCCCGCGTCGATCAATTGGCCGGCGCCATTGGCCGCAACAGCCCCGGTTCCATCCGGGCCTACAAGGACCTCTATAGCCAGGCGGAAAACGCCGGCCTAGATGCGGGCCTGGAATACGAACGCGCCACCGACTACGAAATCCCCGATGTCACACAGCGCCTGGGCGATTTTCTGGCCGAGCTGGGCGGCAAGGGGTAGAGCCGGTGAGGAACGAGCCCAACGTCCGCCACATAGACGATGTCGAATGGGAGACGCGGCCCGGCCGCACCGACGGCGTGCGCTGGAAACTTTTGGTGGATAGCGACCGTATACCAAGTCATGGCTTCAGCCTGGGAATTCTACAGTTTCCGGCAGGAACTACGCTGGCGGCTCATCATCATGGCCCCCAGGAAATCTATTGGATACGCGAGGGCGAAGGCGAATTGCTAATAGCGGGGGAGAGGCAAAAAGTCCGCCCCGGCTCGATCATCTACATCCCGGAAAACCATGTGCATGGTATCGCCAATATCGGGTCGAGGCCCCTGACAATCATGTGGGTATTTCCCACCGATACCTGGGCCGAGGTTGAGTATCTGTTTGAATAGTACCAGGACGCAGTGCTCTCGACCGCGGTTCATTAACGATTCATCAATATATTCAGGTTAAATCCAACATCAGCCGCAATATGGATAATTGTGGCAACGCGAACCACGAAATGGCAAACCGCCGGTAACAGCGGGACGCAAAACTACCGGTCCGAACGGCCAACCCAAGAATGTTTTGGGAGCCAGCGGACAGCGGAGTTACCGAAAAGGCAAACGCAATGTATACGTCGGTTAAAAAGTTTCCTCCCAACAATCCCAGCTCCAAGGTGCGCCAAAATGCTTGGCAGTATGTTCGCGGTCTGCATTAGCGCTTTGACGATCAGCATCGGCAGCGCGGGTCTGTCCCAGGCCCAAGTGGCCGTGGAAGTACTGGCCTCTCTCGAGAACTAGGATCAGGTTTCCGTCTACCGGGAACAGATGATTAGGGACCGCGCCGAGATCGGCAACGCCAATGCCAACACGAGCTGGCGGTTCTGCTGACCACCGCCAGAGGTACGGCGAGCGATTACGCCGAAGCCACCATTTGGCTGCACCGCGCCGCCGAAAGCGGCCGCAGCAGCGCGCAATATTGGCTGGGCAATCTGTACATGCAGGGCACCGGCGTGCCGAGAAATCCCACTTTGATGATCAAATGGTGGCGCGCGGCCGCCCTCCAAGGTATTGCTTCCAGCCAGTACGCCCTAGCTGCGGCCTATCGCGATGGCCGCATGGTGCGCCAGGACTTAGCCGTTTCCCGCAGTTGGTCCGCAGGCTCCGGCGGTGCGGTCGCGCCCACAGCGAAGCAAAAGCGTGGCCCAGCAACGGTCGCCGTGGTCAAGAAAACCCGCAAGCAGATCATGGCTGAAGAAGCCAGACTCAGAGCCGAGGAAGCCGAGCAACGCCGGTTCGAGCGTTATGCCAGCGATGGTGGCCTGGGCGGCAGATAATAGCCGGCCCGGCTGTCCTTATTCGGGACGGATGTTTGTCCATAATGCACACAGATCCCGCTGTATTTAGCCAAAATCCATCCCGAATACCATTAAGTCCCTGATTTTATTACAGCAGAATAGTTGGCATTATTTTTGCTTAATAGTTGAGCAAAGCATCCTTGAGTAGCAGTCAGCCCGACTGCGTGGTTTTGAATAAACCTTGGAAAGGATGCCTGCCCAACGGAGGCGAAAATGGTACGGTCCTTGAAGGCTTACACGGATGACTATCTGCCGCTGGCGGAGGCTAGCGAAAATATCGCGCAAATGCAGCTTGGCCTGCCGTATTCAACCGGCCAGAAAGGCGCGCCACTGAATTTTGTGACGGCGCATAAATGGCTGAACCTGGCGGTCCTGCGGGGCAATGACGAGGCTAGGTATCTGCGCAAGGAACTCGCCGGCGTCATGAGCCGCGAAGAAATCGCCCAAGCCCAGCGCATGGTCCGTGAGTGGGTCCCCTCCCACTAGAAACCTCCTCTGACCTCCCCCTCCCCTTGCTGTTACGGCGTATCGGGCTATTGTCGAAGCTAACGAGAAACGGCACATTCGGAGGCGGCGCCAATGACTTGGTCCATCAAGGGCGAAATGATGGTGAACTGCAATTGCGCGGTTTTCTGTCCCTGCGTTATTTCCCTCGGCAAACATCCCCCCACCGAAGGCTATTGTCAGGCATGGTTTGGATTACGCGTCGATACAGGCAGCTTTGACGGCGCGGATCTATCAGGCCTAAACATCGGCCTGCTGCTCGATATTCCCGGTCTGATGTCGCGGGGCGAATATTCCCTGGCCGGCTATATTGACGAGAATGCCAGCGACTCCGCCTATGATGGCCTGGTTGAAATTTTTTCAGGCCGAGCCGGCGGCTCCACCTTCCTGTTTGAACTTTTAGTCAGCAATATCCTCGGCTTCGAGCGGGCCCCTGTCGAATACACCGTTGACGGCAAGACCCGCCGCTTTCAGGTGGGTAGGCAAATCCTGGGCGAAATCGAACCCATCGCCGGCAGTGATCCATCAAAGCCGGTGGTCATCACCAATTCCGAATATTGGCCAGGCAAAAACATCACCGTAGCCCGGGCCAACCGGGGGAAGGTCCGCGCCTTTGGCCGGGTTTGGGATTTCGACGGTCTGAGCGCCGAGATCATGGCCATCGACTGGCAGGGCTAGAAAGTATGACAAAGAGCAGACTTTACCTGACCTATGCGGCCGTACTTACTGGACTGGCCGCCACGGCGGTCGGTTTTGCCAGCCCGCAAGCAGCCTCATCCCATCAACCCCATGCCGGGCAGCAACAACGCGCCATCAAGGCCCTGTCGGCGGACGACATTGACGGGTATCTGAAGGGCAAGGGCATGGGTTTCGCGAAAAGCGACGAGTTGAACCATTATCCCAGCCCCCTGCATCTGCGCCAGATGGCGGCGGGAATCAACCTGACAGCTAAGCAGCTAGCCGATATTGCACCCATCGAGACGCATATGAAGGCGGCGGCGAAACGGCTGGGCCACATTGTCCTTGAAAAAGAAGAAAGCCTGGATGCGCTGTTCGCCAGCGGCGGTGCCGAACCGGACGCGGTGCGCCGCCTGACGGCGGATATCGGCCAGCTGCGGGATGAGCTTCAGGCCGTCTACTTGATGGCGCATCTACAAGTCCGTCCGCTCTTAGGCCCGCATCAAATCGCCATATGTGACCGCCTGCGCGGCTACACATCAGGCGGGAGTGGGACAGGCGAGAGCGGGCACTCCCGCCACGGCAAACATTGATGCCAGAAAAGACCGCCAGCGCGTGAGCATGGAAAAGCAATCGGTGCCGGTCGGTATCTTCTGCGTGATTCTCTCGGCCATGATTTTAGTGCCCATGGTCTCCGCCTCGAGCAAGCATCTGAGCCAGGACTATAGCGCACTGGAGATCGTCTGGGTCCGGGCCCTGGGGCAAACCGTATGGATGACAGCCCTGCTCCTACCGCGCCACGGCTGGCGTATCCTGATACCCCAGCGTCTTGGTATACAATTGCTGCGCTCAGGCATACTGTTCATCGCGACCCTGTGTTTTGTCCTTGGCATCAAGGCCGTACCGTTGGTTACCGCCCATGTGGTGGGTTTTACAGCTCCAATAATTGTTGTTGCCCTGTCAGCAGTGTTTCTGCACGAAAAGGTCGGCGCCGCGCGCTGGCTGGCCGTGGGGCTTGGTTTTATGGGGGTGCTGATTGTGCTGCGGCCGGGCACGGGCGCGGCACTGCCAACGCCGGCACTTTGGCTGTTGGTGGCGGCTGTCAATTGGTCCGTGGTGCAAATTCTCAGCCGCCATGTGGCCACCCACGACAGATCCGAAACCACGGCGATTTATACCTACGCGGTCGCCTTGGCTGCGACCACGCCATTCATCCCCAGCCAGATCGACTTCGCCATTTCGCCCAGCGCGGGCGATTGGTTGGCATTTCTGCTGATCGGGCTAGTCGGCGGTGTCCGCCATTATTGCATCATCAAGGCCTATGCCCTGGCGCCCGCCTCGGTCATCGCGCCATTCAACTACACCGAATTTCTGGGCGCGACCCTTGTGGGTGCAGTGGTCTTTGGCACCCTGCCCGATGGTGCCACCTGGCTGGGCGCCACCGTGATCATCGGCGCTGGACTCTATCTGGCCTACACCGAGCGCAAGCGCTAACTTGGATCAATACAACGGGCCTAAAAATGCTATAAAAACGATCCAAATGACCGTAACGGAGAAGAAGTCGCATGGTGAAGCAAATTGAAATCACCGAACCAACGGATTTCGGCGATGGGCAATATCCCTTCGCCCTGGTTAATGTGACCAACGTCTGTAACCTGGATTGCCGCCATTGTTTCGTCTTCCGGGCCGATAACCCACAAGCCCCGCGCGACAAGATGAACGATGCAACCATGCTGCATCAGCTCGAAGTGCTGCGGGACAAGCATGGCATCCGCTCCATGCTATTCATGGGTGGGGAGCCGATGATCCGCAAGGACATGGTGCTGCAGGCGGCCAAGCTCTTTCCCGAAAGCGCTATCGTTACCAACGGGACTTACGGCATTCCCTCCCTCCCCGGCCATCTGGTCACGGTCTCGTTGGACGGGCCGATGGAACTGAACGACCCGATCCGGGGTGAGGGCGTCTTCGACAAGGTCAAGGAAGCCATCTTTGCACGCGACGCCAACGACGGCACCACGGTGATGCTGCAAATGGCCGTGACGCGGGAAAACGCGCCGGGCCTGGAAGACTTCATGGCTGAGATCGCAGCCTGGCCCATCAACGGTGTTGCCTTTAGCCTCTATGTTCCCGTCCAAAATGATCAAACCGGACTGGATTGGAAGGATCTGAAAGCGCGTGATCTGGTCCTGGACCGGCTTATCGCCCTGAAGAAGAAATATCCCTCGGTGATCAAGTCCCACATACCGACCCTGGAAATGATGAAATCCGACGTGGCCATCAACTCCACCGGCGAGAATGGCGAACACTGCATCCTTAAACGGGATACCTTGCCGCTGTACATGGGAGACGGGGGCCAGTTCGAAAAACCGTTCTGCTGTTACGGTAACGACGTGGATTGCAGCCGCTGCGGTGCCTACGCGGTATTTAACCGGGCCTATCTGGCCTCCCAGGGTCGGGGCGATGCCTCGCGCTATGGCCGCGACGGCGCGGTAGAGGTCGACGCCATCGTCGGCAAAACCGCCGGATAACGTTCAACCGCTAACACTCACAATCGACCTCGACGCAACGGCTCAACTCCCTGCACACGCCTTACCAGCCACCAATTCCTTTTGGATGCTGGACGAAACGGAAAAAACGTTAATATCATCCAAGACAACTGGCGTGACATAGTCGATGCTAGAGAGATCATCAAAGCTGCGGTCAATTTACCCACCTTGTAGGTCTTGCCACAAACGGCTCCCAACGGCAGCCAACCGACCGCGTTTGGCAAAGAACCAACGAAAGATCCAGAGTAGGTCCTTAGCCGCGCCCGACAAACGGCATCTTGGTAGCCATCACGGTGAGGAACTGCACATTGGCATCGGGGGGCAGGCTGGCCATGTAGACCACCGCGCGGGAAACGTTATCCACGTCCATCAGAGGCTCCGGCTTCACGGAACCGTCGGCTTGCAGTACGCCGTCCTTCATGCGCGCGGCCATCGGTGTCAGAGCATTACCGATATCCAGTTGGCCGCAAGCAATATTGTATTTCCGGCCATCCAGCGAGGTCGATTTAGTCAGGCCAGTCACCGCATGCTTGGTCGAGGTATAAGGCGCTGAATTTGGCCGCGGCGTGTGGGCCGAGATGGAGCCGTTGTTGATGATGCGGCCACCCATGGGGTCCTGGTCCTTCATCACCTTGAAGGCTTCCTGGGTGCACAGGAAAACGCCGGTCAGGTTGACGTTGACCACCGTCTGCCATTGCTCGAACAGCAGCTCCTCAATATTCACCGCCGGGGCACCGGCGCCCGCATTATTGAATAGCAGATCCAGCCGCCCAAAGGCCCGCACCGTGGCCGCGAAGAGCTCCGCGACCGAGGCCGGGTTGGAGACATCGGTAGGCACCGCCAGGGCGCGCGCTCCATCGGCGCCGGCCTCAGCGATGGTTTCCTGTAGGGCATCCTCCCGCCGGCCAGCCAGGGCCACTGAATAACCTTCCGCCAAAAGGGCCACGGCAGTACCACGACCTACGCCGGACCCCGCCCCCGTCACCATGGCAACCTTGCCGTCTCCACTCATTGTATCGCCCTTTCGGTCTAAAAACTGTTGCCGGCAAAGTAGTCCGCTGACACCTCAATAATCAATGCGGAAATGCTCGGGCCGGCCCAATGGCCAGTATTCGCCCCAGACATCGGCTCCGCCATCCACGGTCAGCACCGTGCCGTTGATGAATTCACCCGACGGCCCCGCCAGATAAACCGCCGCCTGGGCGATATCCTGGGCCGTGCCGATCTTGCGCATGGGATTGTGGTCAAAACTGGGTTTGGCGGATTTGGGATAGTGCACCAGGCCGGGCGAGGCCACGACGCCAATGGCGATGGAATTCAGGCGAATATCATAAGGCGCCCATTCCACGCACAGGCCGCGCGTCAAATGAATTTCACCGGCCCTGGCCGCCTGGGTATGGGCGATACCGGAGGTACACATGGCCAGCACGGTCACCATGTTGATGATACAGCCGGATTGTTTTTTATCTCGCCAATGCCGGGCCGCAGCCTGCATCATCAGCCACGAACCGGTCAGGTTAGTATCCACGACGGTGCGCCAGCCATTGGGGCTGATATCCATGGCCGGTGCCGCGAATTGCCCGCCTGCATTGTTGATCAAGACGTCCAAGCGGCCAAAACGTTCCCAAACACTGTCCATCAGACCGCCCACCAGATCGGCGTCGCGAATGGTCAGGGACTGAGTAAAACAGGGAATGTTTAGGCTGGCCATATCTTCTTCAAAGACCGCCATCTTGGCTTCGTCCCGGCCACAGGAAATGATGGTGGCGCCCAGGCGGCCAAACAGAACAGCCGTGGCCATGCCGATGCCCCCCGTCCCGCCCGATACAAGAACGACCTGATCCTTGAACAGATCATCACGGTAAACCGTTGGCAACACCGCCAGTTCGGCCGCCGTCGGCGCGGCATAGATCTCGTTTTCGGCGCTTTTGCTCATCCGTTCTGCTCCAGCGCCTTGTAGTCCTCGGGGAAATACTTCCGCACGAACAGGCCATCGTCATTATAAGTGAAACAGGTGTTCAACATGCTGGCCGGCAGGCACCGGCGCTTGCTCAACTCTTCATTTTTGTCCGTGGGTGCCCGTTCGGACCAGACCGCCTGCATGGCGGTAATCGCCTTTTGCAACAGCATTTCCACCAGATGAGCGCAGCCCTTGCCATGGCCGATCCGTTCGCGGACCATGCGGTTCCAGCCCGGCCCGTTTTTCAGGCCCGCCAAGTTCTTGAAATTAGGTGCGGCCAGATGAGAAAACGGTTTGATATCTAGAATATGACCTTCCAGGTCGATCAGGCCGCCCTGACGCTGATAGGCGGTGATGGAGATGGTGCGGTTATGGATCTGCTCCCGCTCGATGGCTTGGGAAAGAGGCATGGTGGGCTCCAAAATTCTAAATCGATACTGTTCAGCGATTAACGCGCCCGCGATCAGAAGGCAAGCATCTGCTATGCCCGAATCAGGGTTCGCGCAGGAATGCTGATGTCCGTCCATGGCTAGCGTAGCGCCACGGTGTTGCGGGAGGCACCGGGGACGAGGGCGAGGCGTTGGCGATCAGGGGCTCGACGTATTCGGCGCATCCCGCTCGGCCAGATCGATATAGGCCGCGATGGGGTTTTTGGTGTCGCGATAAATCTCCGCCGCCTTTCCCCGGACTTTGGGCCAAAGGAACGCAATGGCGTCAGCAACGGCGAAAAGGTATTCGTCTCGTACCGCATGGTAGCCAGAATCAATCGCATCACATCCCCCTCATTACACGCGCATTTGTCTGTAACACGGACCTGGAACGGGCTAGCCTATCAGGCAAATGAAACAGATCAACAATTCTGTGGAGGAAATGACATGGCAACGGATAGAGAACCGGACGATCAGCAACTGGACGGCAAGGTCGCTATCATCTCGGGCGCCGGCGCGATCAAGGACGGCATCGGCAACGGCCGCGCCGCCGCCATCCTGCTGGCCCGGGCCGGGGCCAGGATCATGGCGGTGGACCGGGATGAGGAACTGGCGGCGGAAACCGCGCGCCTGATCGAGGCCGAGGGCGGCGAGGCCCTGGCCCATGCCGCCGACGTCACGGAGGAGGCCGAGTGCGAGGCCATGGTCGCCCTGGCCATAAAGACCTTTGGCAGAGTTGATGTGCTGGATAACAATGTGGGCATTGGCAGTTCGGGCAGCGTCGTCGATGAAGTAATCGAGAACTGGGAGCGCGTGATGAAGGTCAACGTACAGACCATGTTCCTGACCACGAAGTACGCCGTGCCCGCGATGATCGACAGCGGTGATGGCGGCGCCATCGTCAACGTCTCCTCCATCTCGGCCCTGCGGCCGCGCGGCCTGACAGCATATTCCGCCTCGAAAGGCGCAGTGATCTCGTTGACCCGCGCCATGGCCATGGACCATGCCGCCGACGGCATCCGCGCCAACTGCATCGCGCCGGGGCCAGTCTATACCCCCATGGTCTACAGCCGTGGCATGTCGGACAAGGCGCGCGAACAACGGCGCAGCGCGTCACCCCTGGGCATTGAGGGCACAGGCTGGGATATCGGCAACGCAGTGGTGTTTCTGTCTTCGGCACGCGCCGGCTATATCACCGGGCAGACCCTGGTGGTGGACGGCGGCGTCACCGTCGCCGCGCCCGCACGTGACCCCAACGCCTAGTTTAAGGAGCACAGACAACATGGCGCGCATCCCCTATCTCGACGTCGATGACCTGGCCGAGGACGACAAGGAGCTTCTGAAACGACCTATCAATCTGCACCGCGCCCTCGTCAACAGTCCCGGCGCGGCGCGTAAATTCGGCCATGTGGGCAGCTATATCCGCTTTGGCTCCAAACTCGATCCGCGTTTGCGCGAATTGGCGATCCTACAGGTCGGCTATCTGACGCGCAGCGAGTATGAATACAGCCACCACATCAAGATTGGCCGGGATTTTGGCGTCTCCGACGATGATATCCGCGACATGGTCACCGAGACCGAGGGCCGCAACAGCGGCCTGCCCGCCCTGGACCGGGCCGTCCTGCGGGCAGCGCGGGAAATGACGGAGGAGTTGAGAATTTCCGACATCACCTTTGCCAGACTGGAAAGCTATCTGAGCCCGGAATTGCTGGTCGATCTGACCATGGTCATTGCTTTTTACAACGCCGTGGTGCGTATGTTGGACACCTTAGAAATCGACGTGGAGGACAGTTACGCACCATTTCTCGACGAGTTTCCCTTGCCCAATTAGGATACCAAGCTAGGAAGAACGACTGTTAGGAATATCCATGATGGGGGGCGCACGGGATGCGGTACAGCTCCTTGTCGCGGCAATCCGCGATGGCGTGCAACAAGTCGTTGTCGGCAAATCGGAGACCATCGAGCTGGCCATCGCTGCCATGCGCGCGCGGTTATGTCTTAATCGAGGATGTGCCGGGAACCGGCAAGACGACCCTAGCAAAAGCCCTGGCGGCGAGCATGTACTGCGATTTCACGCGCATACAATTCACCCCCGACCTGGTGCTCGCCAACGTGCTGGGCATCAATTTTTTCGATATGAACAAGCGGGGGTTCGAGTTCCGCCACGGGCCGGTGTTCGCCCAAGTGCTGTTGGCGGATGGGATCAACCGGGCAACGCCCAGAAAACAATCCGCGTTACTGGAGGCGATGCAGGAACGCTAGGTCTCCATCGACGGCGTAACCATGGAGCGGCCGGCGTCGTTCTTCGTGATCGCAACCCTGAACCCGGTGGAGATGGAGGGCACCTTTCCTCTGCCAGAAGCGCAGCTTGACCGCTTTCTCCTGCGCCTTGACTTGGGCTATCCCTCCTTGGAGGAGGAGGCCGCCATGCTCAACCGTTTTGTCAGCGGCGGCGATGGCCCGGCCAGCCCGGCGTTGCCGAGGCCAACGTGGGGCCGGAGGATATCGCGCAAGCCCAGGCGGCGGTCGACAAAGTTGTGGTGGAGGCTTCAGTCCGCTATTACCTGCTGGCGATCGTCGCGGCGACACGAGGCGACGAAAGGCTGCGCCTTGGCGCCAGCCTGCCGGCGGCCCTGGCCCTGCGATGGGCTTGTCAGGCTCATGCCGTGATTGATGGGCGGAGCTATGTGACACCCGACGATATCAAGGTATAGGCGGTGCCGGCGCTTTCACGATCACCCCTACTCCGCTGCCTGGGGCGCGACAGCGGCTTTCGTCGCCCGGCGGCGCGCGAAAAAAGCCGAGCTGCGCGCACCCAGAGCCAGCAACGATGGTGTCACGAACAGGGTCAGGATGGTAGCAAAGCTCAAACCAAAGGCCACCGCCGTCGAAAGCTGCACCCACCACTGTGTCGATGGCGCACCCATGGAGATATCGCGGGTCACGAAATCGATATTCATTTGAAGGACCATGGGCAACAGGCCGAAAATCGTCGTGACAGTGGTCAGCAAGACTGGGCGCAAACGCTGGGTGCCTGTGCGGACCACGGCTTCCATGGGTTCCATGCCGCCCTTTACCAATCTGGCATAGGTATCTATCAGCACGATATTGTTGTTGACTACGATGCCGGCCAGGGCGATGACGCCGATGCCGGTCATGACGATGCCGAATGACTGCCCGGTGATGATCAGGCCAGCCATGACACCCACCGTGGACATGACCACCGCGGTCAGGATCAACAGGGCATGATAAAAACTGTTGAACTGGGTGATCAGGATAATAGCCATGACGAACAAGGCGACGCCAAAGGCCTTGACCAGGAACCGTTCCGCCTCCTTCTGGTCTTGATCGGCGCCCTTGAAACGGATATCGACGTTCGGATCAAACTTCTGGGTCGCCATCCAGGTCCGGATTTCGTTGACTTTGTCATCGGCCAGCAAACCTTCGGCAACGCTGGCCTGAACCTTTATGACCCGCTGGCCATCGCTACGCTTGATCAGGCCGGAGCGCTGTTGCGGCGTGCGCGAGACAAAGTTCGAGATCGGCACCTGGCCATGAGAGGTCTGCACCCTAAGGGCATCAAGCTGGCTGATATTGCGGTATTCGACCGGGAAACGGATGCGAATTTCGACTTCTTCATCCGCATCATCGGGGCGGTATTCACCGACCTTGATGCCGTGGGTGACAAGCTGCACCACCTTGCCCACGGTCAGGATATCGGCATTGAAACGCCCCGCCTGGGCCCGGTCCACCTTCACCTGCCATTCAATGCCCGGCAGGACGCGGCTGTCTTCCACGTCCAGCAAGCCATCCATAGCCTCCAGCCTGGCGCGGAATTTCTTGACGATCGGGTCCAGGCGCTCGGGAAAGCGGGAGCGGATTTCGATCTGAATGTCCTTGCCCGTGGGTGGGCCTACGTCAGGCTCCCGCGGCTCCACCCAAATGCCGGCCAAATGAGCCGTGCGCTCGCGCACCTCCGCCATGATCTCGGCCGAGGTACGGCGTTTGTCCCATTGAGTGAATTCAACAAAAACAGTGCCGATCACGTCCTGGGCCTGATCCTCACCCCTGGCGGCACCTCCGGTCCTGGCATATATGGTGCGCATACCCCGAATGCCCATCAATTCAGCCTCGACCTCTCTGACCAGGCTGTCCTTTTCCCGCGTTGACATATTGCCGCGCGCATGGACATGGATCAGACTTTGATCCGGCTCCACGACGGGAAAGAATTCGACCCCTTTTCCAACGACCTGATAGGCCGCCTGGATGCCGATTAAAATCACAATGGCGGAAAGAAGCACCAGAACCGGCCTGCGGATCAGTACGTAAAGTATGCGGGCATAGGTGCCGGTAAAGCCTGGCAGCTGGCGCACGTCGCCATCCTCGGCCGCCGCCAGCGCCGCCAATACCTGTGGATTGGCGGAACCCGCCTTGCCCATCAAACCACCCAACGTGGGCACGAAGATCAAGGCCACCATCAACGAGCCGGCCAAGGTCACGACTAGGGTAATGGGCAGGAATTTCATGAACTCGCCAACCACGCCGGGCCAGAAGATCAACGGCATGAAGGCGGCCAAGGTGGTAGCGGTGGATGCAACGATCGGCCAGGCCATGCGCTGGGCCGCCAGGGTATAGGCCTCCTGGCGGTGCAGCCCTTCGGCCAGTTTGCGGTCAGCAAATTCGGTCACCACGATGGCGCCGTCCACCAACATGCCGACAGCCAGGATCAAGGCGAACAGAACCACAATATTAACGGTCAAGCCCATGGTATCGAGCACCAGAATACCGAACAGGAACGAGGCCGGAATAGCCAGGCCAACCAGGCCTGCGGTGCGCAGGCCAAGGGCCGCGACGACGACGATCATCACCAGCAAAATCGCACTGACGACATTGTTCTGCAAATCGTCGAGCATGCGGCGGATGTCCTTGGACTCATCCTGGATGAAATTGACCTGGACACCGGCGGGCCACTCCTTGGCCCGTTCCGTCACCAAATGACGTACCTTATCAATGGTTTCGATAACATTCTCACCCAGGCGCTTCTTGATTTCCAAGGTCACGCCCCGTCGGCCATCAATGCGCGCGAAACTATCCGCGTCCTTAAAATTCCGGCGCACAGTGGTGACATCCCGCAACGTGATGACCCCATCGCCAAAGACCTTGATGGGCAGGTCCAGCACATCCTTGGCGGTTTCAAACAGGCCGGGCACCTTGATGGGAAAGCGTCCCTTGCCCGTGTCCAAGGGGCCGGCAGCGATCAATTGATTATTCCGGGTGACGGCGCTGACCAGTTCCTCCTGGCTGATGTTGTAGCTTTCCATCCGCGAAGGATCGAGCAGGACCTCCAGCAATTCCTCCCGCTCGCCAACGATATCAGCCTCAAGTACGCCGGGCAGCGCCTCCAGCTCATCCTGCAGATTACGGGCCAGGCGCAGCAGGGTGCGCTCCGGCACATCGCCGGCCAGGGTAACGACCAGGACGGGAAACAGCCCGACATTGACTTCGTTCGCGGTGGGCTCGTCGGTTTCATCCGGCAGGTCCGGTTTGACCAGGTCAACGGCTTCGCGCACGTCCCTGAGCGCCTTGTCCACGTCAAATCCCGCATCGAACTCCAACAATGTCGAAGCATGGCCGGTCTCGGCCCGGCTGCGCATTTCCTTGATGCCCTCGATGGAGCGTAATTCCTGCTCCATGGGGCGTACCAGCAGGCGTTCGGCGTCCTCGGGCGAGATGCCGTCATGGCTCATGGAGACATAGACGATGGGGATGTTGATATCCGGTTTGGATTCCTTTGGTATGGTCAGAAAGGAACCCAGGCCAGCGATCAGCACCAAAACCAGGACGGAAAGAACCGTCCGCGAATGGCGGACCGCAACCGATATAATCGTATTCATGACCTAGACGCTTCAGCTGTCTTTGGCAGCTCGCGCTTGCCGCCATCGCCCTGTTCGGCGCCGTTGGAGATACGTACCCGGTCACCCCGGCGCACATACTCCTGACCCACGACGATCAATTCAGCGCTGTCGGGCAGGCCCGATACCCAGACGCCATCTGTGGTGCTGCCAATAATTTTCACGGGATAGAAGGCGACCTTGCCCTCTGTCTCGACACAGCGGATACCCACCGTGCCCTGATCATCCAGCGTCAATATGGCGGGCGTGATGAAATGGGCCTGGATCTGTTTTGTGGGAAAGCTCAATTCCGCCGTCGTGCCGTGGCGCAGTTCGCCATTCAGATTTGGCACCAATAACTCCACCCGGTAGGTACGGGTCGCCTCGTCCGCCGTGGCCGAAATGTAATGAATGCGGCCCTCGACCTTCTGCCCCGTGACCAATACGGCGCTACCCTTGGCGTTGTTCTTCAATCGGCCAATGTCTTTTTCGCTGATCTGAGCCACGACAAGATAGGGATCCTCGTCGACCAAAAGGGCGATGCCGCTGCCATCCTTGACATAGGCGCCCAGTTCCACCTCGCGGCTATCAACAATGGCATCGAATGGGGCCCGGATCACGGTACGGGACAGGGCGACATCCATCTGCTTGACCATCGCCCTTGCCGCATCCAGCCGGGCGGCGGCGGCGGTGAACTGGGTTTCCGCCCTGTAGCCTTTCTTGCGCAGTTTCTGGGCCGCCTGATATTCTACATCGCGCTGGCGTACCAGTGCCTTGGCCTCCGCCATATGGGCATCACGGTCGGCCACGTCTATGCGCACCAGAACATCGCCACGGCGTACCCGGCTGCCCTTGCGCAGAGCGACCTTAGTAATCCGGCCCTTGATTTCCGATTTTATCATGACCTTGCGCTCGGCTTCCGTATGCCCCCGCGCCGTCACCGCGCGCCAATGGGGCTGCGCCGTCGATGACCGGGTGCGCACTGCAGTCAGGGCGCTTGCGCCCTCTTTTGCCATGCGCTCGGCCACCGAATACGCCTGGCCCGGCGTTGAATTGCCATCAGCCGAATCCGCCTGACCGTCGAATTCACCACTCAATACCCAAGCCGCCGCGATCACTGCAATGGCAAAGGCAAGAAGATAGGATTTCCGCATAATGCTATTCCCACTCAATCAACCGCGCCGGCGCGGTCATTGCCGCGGTCCCCAGCGCGGTCACTGTCGACCTGCGCCGACAGGGCCTCGCTTTCCACCAGATATCGGTTATTTTCAAGATAGGCTGCCGCCGCCTCATACAGTGCCCGGCCATATCCGGCAACGAAACGTTGCGCCGCTTCGCCGTTGATTTCCCGCTCGGCGAGCTCGGAAGCCTGGTGGCGATGCTGGGCGATACGCTGGTCGACCATTTCACTGATCTGGCCGGCCGATAGCAAATCGGCAAAACACATGGCTACCAGGAATTCCGAACGCACCCTGTCGCGTCTCGGCAATTTGTTCAATTCCTGCACCAAGGTCAGACGGCCATCGACGGTCAGACTGTAGACCTTCTTATGTGGCCGTTTGGCCTGCGTTTCCGTCTCGCAATGGACGAGGTCCTCTTTCTGCAGACGGTTTAGAGCGGGATAGATGGAACCGAACGAGGCATCGTAAAAATCGCTGAATGTATCCTCCAGCCGTTTTTTAATCTCGTAGCCGGAGGCATCGCCCAGACTTAACACCCCAAGACACAATGTTCGCACATCCATGGCGCCATAACCTCTCTACCAGGCGCACATTTGAAGAAAATGTGCGCGAACTCTTTAGAAACGGGCAATTGAAACAATTACCTATACCGCAGCAATAAAATCCCAAGCGACAGAGAGGAATTGAAAATTGCCCAGGCATCAGAATAGCATATAGCGATACGATATATTAATGTAAAGAGGGCATAAAAAAATTCTTCGTGGCGGACCGCCAATTAGCGCTGAATATGGCCCTTTACTGTGCGGCGGCGGCCATGACGGCACCATCGCAGTCCGCCTGCAATTCCCGGCCCAGATAGGCGGCGACACTGGCCAAGCCACGCGGCGAGCCTGGCGCCATACGGCCTTCCGCGCCCGGATTATAGTTGGTATTGGTGTTGATATCATATGTTAGGGCCCGTCCCGTGCCATCCATGATGAATTCGACGCCAGCGATCTGTATCTGATTGGCGCGGAGAAATTCGCGGTAGGCGCCGATCAGGGGCGAGGCGAAATCTTCCACGATCCGGAACATCGGACCTTGAGCCGGATCAATGGCGCAGGCCTCCGCCGGGCAGAGCTGGAAGCCATCGCGTGTATCCACGCAAACCGCATAGAGAAACTCGCCGCCGACGAATTCCAAGCGATGGATAATTGGTTCAGGCGCCTGGATATATTCTTGCAGCAGTAATAATCCATCCACCGAGGCCTCGTAATCCGGGCCATCGAACCAAGCGTCCAGGGCATCGGCATTGTTATGTAGATGCACGCCCAAGCCCTTGCCACCCCGGTTATGCTTGGAGATTAAGGGCCCCGTGAAGCTGCCCGCCGCCGCGATCGCGGCCTCGCGGCCCAGGGCGGGACAGGTTCGCGGCGTCTCGATGCCCGCGGCCTGGAGAGCCGCATATTGCGCGATTTTCGATAGCTCCAACCGAATGGCGCGGCTGCCATTGATGACCCGGCGGCCATGGCCTTCCAGCCATTGGATCATACCATCGGCATATTCCGGCGAGAAACGATGGTCCCGGCTATGGGCCGAGGCGCTCATGCGGGAGTAATAGATACCCTTGGGTGGCGCCAGGGACATGTCGAACTGCCCTTGGGATAGATCCCAAAGCCGATAGGGAAAATTCCGTCGCACCAGTTCGGCCTCGAGCGGCGCTGACCATTCGGCATTCTCAAACAGAATATGGATATGAGTCATTCTACACAGCACCCCCTACAAAATGGCTGTTTTCCGCTGTTTTTGTCGTGCGCTTGTATCGCCTCGATGCGGAAAATTTCGCCTAATGGTAAACCATGTGGCAACCATTGGGAACCATCCACGGCTTACCGTGCCCTCCGGTCGAGGATTTCAATTACAAACCGTTCGACCTAGCGATCTGCTTTCTGACCCTGATGTTCATCCCGCTCGAAGACCGCGAGGCGTTGCTATACGAACTTGACAGCAAGCGGCGGCTTGGTGGCGCGATCATCGTTGTCGATAAGTTCGAACCAGAGGGCGGCTACCTCTCGACGGCCCTATGGCGGCTAACCCTAGCGGGCAAGCGCCAAGCCGGTGTTGATCCGGCAGAGATCCTTGAAAAGGAAATGAGCCTCGTCGGCGTCCAGCGTCCTACTCCGGCCTGGATGAAGAGAAGCGGGACCGAGTTTTTCCGGTTTGGTGACTTTAGGGGTTATGTGATTGAGGGTCCGAGTGAACGGGATCCCAGCTTTCTGTAAGGGATGACAAACTCGTGATCAGGGGGGAAAAGAAGATAATCACGGTGGAGGCTTTTATATTTCAACCAGAATAATGGACAGCTCTTTTCGATATCATCAAAGGCCTCTTTTCTTGTAGGCCAAGATGAATACCCAGCATAAAATCCGGTTGAAATTACATCTCTGCCTTCCCAATCACTCAGCGGAGTTCCTGCCGGTGCCCACCGAGTTTTTGATAGTGCTGGGTGCTTCGTGATGAGCTCCCGAAACCCCAGCGTTAGGTACTTACAATAGGCCTGATAAAAAACTGGACAATCACGATGGGGACATTTTTGGGGTAATTCATCCAACGATATAAACCAAAGTTGATCTTTTTCCTCTGTTACGCCGGAACCAATGTTTGGCTGGGCAAAAAACAAAGCTACCAGGACAACCACGGTCAAAATCAAAATCTTTTTGCCATACCTTTTTTTCCTAAATAAATTGTTCCGAAATACCCTATTTCTCCTAAAAAAAATTTTTCTAAATAACCTAGACATCCTTCGCACCTCCGCGTCTACAACTGGATGCCGACGCCACTGACGCCATCAGGCAAATCTAAAACACCATCGCTATACCTATGAGGGTTCGCATCGATGTCCTCCAGAGCCACCTATGGCGTCGATACTATATCGAAACTGCTATTGCTGACACCCAGGCGCGTTCAACAACTGGTTCGAGAAGGTATTCTGCCTCGATCCGAGTGCGGACGCTACGAACTGGTTCCGGTCGTCCAAGCCTACGTTGGATACTTAAAAGATCGAACGATTGGCACAGAGGTCAACATCATCAGTCTCGATGAAGCGCGGCAGCGCAAGTTAGCCGCCGAGGTCGAACTAGCCAAAATCCTGTTACGCGAAAAAACAAATGAGCTGGTCAGCCTCGATCTAGTGCGAATGGTCTGGGAGGAACTGATTTCGACCAGTCGGGCCAGATTGCTATCGTTGCCGGCGAAACTGTCGATGTTAGCAATGCCGACGCGCTGGCGCTGATCAATATGGCCAAGGCGCAGCCGAAGTCGAAGGCGAAGGCGGGCGACGACAGAAGTGTCCGCCTGAAAACCAGCGATGCCCCGACCTTAGTAAAACGCGGTCGGCGGAAGTAGCCAATGGCCATCGAAGGCGCAACCGAACGGGCGGTGTTTTTCGACACCGACGATTTTGCCACGGCGTCGAGCTATACGCCCACAGGCGGCTCGGCCAGCACAGTCAACGGCATCTTCGATAACGAGTTCTTTGAAGTCGATCCGCTATCAGGCGTCGGCGTGGTCAGTGCCCAGCCCTGGTTCATTTGCACCACGGCTGATCTGCCCAGCGGCGCTGCGTCAGGCGATGCCATCACGGTCGACAGCACCGCCTATACCGTTCGCGTTATCCAGCCCGAAGGTACGGGCGTCACAACTTTAGTTTTGGAGAAGAATTAGCCACTACCTCGAACAGTGCCTGCATAGCTCCAACCCTGTCCGCCGCTATCCGATACAACTGTTTTGCGCTGATCAGCAATACCTCTGATGAATTTATTCATCTTTGCCTTGGTCTCAAATTCAGTGATTGCCAACCAGCGATCATTTGTTTCGACCAATTTGTAACTTTTCAAAATCTTGTCTCTCTTAGCCTTTTTGTAAAAGGCCTCACCATCCCGCCAGTGCTTCATCAATTTTGCTCTTGGTTCAGGTGTTTCAAAAACGAATACGCGCATTACACTCATAGTATTGCCCCCCTTGGCACATTTAAGAAAACAGATACGGGACAATGTTGTCACGGCTCTGACCGGTTTGTCTACGACCGGTAGCCGGGTTTATGCCAGCCGGGTCTACCCCATGGCGGCAGCCAAACTTCCCGGCCTCTGTGTTTACGCCAAGAGCGAAGAGGTCGAGACAACCACCACTACACGTCCGCGAACCCAACTTCGCACCCTGACGCTGTCGGTCGAGGGGTTCGCTGTAGCGACCTCCGGCCTCGATAACACCCTCGATGCCATCTCCCTGGAAGTGGAGGAGGCGCTGGTCCTTATTATCGCTGGCGCTTTAGTACGGAACCCCCGCGACTTCGCTAGCCAAGTCTATCGCCCGCCTCGAAGACGGCTCACCGGCCAGCCCAGTAGGAGACTTGATCGATGTCATCGTCAAGGAAGTCGAAGCGTCGAACCAATCCAATAGCGAGGGCGCTACGGACGCCGACGTTCCGGCAGAGGATAGGTCAGGCCTAAGAAAGGGCGCGGGAGCTATTCACGGGCTAAGCACTCTGAAACTCTTTAGTCACACCAGTCACAAGGGATTCGGTATTTGTCGTCAAAAAAGAGGATCACGAGCCACATCCAGATACAAAGTCCGACAAAATACCTTGTATGTAGCCATGCCCATTCGGCGTGGGTTCGTAGGTGGGGGCGGTAACCGTCCCGCATCGCGTCACCGCCGCGTGGATCTTCTCCTGGTTTCCTAAATTCTTTGGGGTCTTGTTTCGAGGCTTCGAAGTAGTGGCCGCAAAATAAAATTACGGAAAATCCGATTGCTGGGCTCCACCAATATCCGATAAATAAATCTCTGTCATCTAGTAGGAAACCAAAGCCCCATGGGGCGGCGGCGAATTGATACAGGTTAAAAGGGGCTGCCAGCTACCGAGAGCGGCTGGGGAACGAAAATAGGTAACATTTTGCGGGAAATAGGTAACAACGGCAAAATTCAGACCCCCACCATCAAGGGAAGGGGCCTGAATTCGCTAGTTTTTTTGCGAAAAATAGCTGGAGGCGCGGGCCGGAATCGAACCGGCGTACACGGCTTTGCAGGCCGCTGCGTAGCCACTCCGCCACCGCGCCAGCCAGCCCAACAACGACTCGCCATAGATCAGAGGCAAATCATTCGCCGGGCCACCCGCTTCATAATGCGCCTTGTTTGCCTGGTCAACGTGGCAGTTGAGGGAATGCCACATTGTGATGAGGTATCAGGCTATCATTGTCTTGCCGGACTGGTCCGCTTATAAAAAGGTGTTGAGAGTTTGCCGGCCGAGGGTGGGGACGTAATTGCGCTGGCCAAACCGGGCGGCTTTTAGTAATGGATATGTCATGCAGGACAATGCGAATGCCCGCTTGAATATGGTCAACAGTCAATTGTTGACCAACAAGCTCACCGACGATCGTATCACCCAGGCGCTGTTGGCGGTCCCGCGTGAGAACTTTGTTCCCAAGGCGCTGCGCGGTGTCGCCTATATCGACGAGGATATCGCGCTGGGTGATGGCCGTTATTTGATGGAGCCAATGGCTTTTGCCCGGATGTTGCAGGCGGCGGAAATCGCGCCCAGTGACGTGGTTCTGGATGTCGCCTGCGCGGGCGGCTATTCGACGACGGTGCTGGCGCAGTTGGCCTCCACGGTGGTGGGGTTGGAAGTAGATGATGTGGCCGTGGCCGCCGCCGAGGCGCAGCTGGCGGCCATGAATGTGGATAATGCCGCCGTTGTTGCAGGCGAGCTTAGGGAAGGCTGTGCTGATCAGGGGCCATACGACGTTATCTTCGTGAATGGTGCGGTGGCCGAGGTGCCCGAGGCCTTTGCCGGCCAGTTGGCCAAAGGCGGGCGTATCGTCGTGGTGGAGCGTCAGGGCCCGGTCAGCCAGGCCATACTGTATTGCAACCGGGACGGTTTGCTATCGCGCCGGGAATTGTTTGATGTCATGATCCCAGTGTTGCCCAGTTTCCAGATGGCGGAAGAATTTCAATTTTGATTCCGCTAGTTTTGGCTGCCGAATGCCACAGGTATAATTTAGGGCGGCCGCAGATGCGGTCGAAGAGTTTAATGATGACGAATTCCTCCCAGTCGGGACAACAGTCTGTATCGCTGGCCATTTTGCGGAAAACCGCCTTGCGCTCGGCCGTGACCTTGAGCATGGCCCTGGCCGCGTCACCGGTCATGGCGGAAACCCTGTTCGAGGCGCTGGCCAACGCTTATGTCTCGAATCCGAATCTGCAAGCGGCACGCGCCTCGGTCCGGACCACCGACGAGGGTGTGCCCAAAGCACTGGGCGGCTGGCGCCCCACGGTGTCTCTGACTGGAGTTGCCGGGCTGCAACGGTCCAAGACAACCAGCTCGAGCGAGCAGGATTTGCTGCCACAGACTTATTCCGCCGATGTCAGCCAGTCCCTCTATGCCGGTGGTCGCACGGTCGCCAGCGTGAAGCAGGCAGAAAGCGATGTCCAGGTAGCCCGGGCCCAATTGATGGTTACAGAACAGCGCGTGCTGCTTGATGGCGTCACGGCGTTTCTGGATGTTCTGCGGGACCAGGCCAGGGTGCAGTTGACGAAAAACAACGAAGTTGTTCTGCGCCGCCAATTGGAAGCCACCAAGGACCGCTTTGAAGTGGGCGAGGTAACCCGCACGGATGTCGCCCAGGCGGAAGCCAGACTTTCGGGCACGGTTTCGGACCGCGTTGGCGCCGAAGGCGACCTGGCCGAAGCGCGGGCCAGCTATCGCCAGGTCTTTGGCGTGGTGCCGGCGACCTTGCAGCCAGCCCCGCCGTTGCCGGCCTTCCCCGCCAATGAAGCTGAAGCGTTGGCCATTGCCGAGGCCGAAAGTCCGGACATCACGGTGGCCTTATATAACGAGGAGACGGCCCGCCACGCGGTTGACGAGGCGAAGGGCCTGCTGTTGCCGAGTGTCGATCTTGCCGGACGTCTGCGGCGCACGGACGAGACTTCGCTGGAAGACGTGAGTACCAATTCCGGCTCCCTCAATGCCACCGTATCAATTCCTCTCTATCAGGCGGGCGCCGGGCATGCGCAAGTGCGTCAGGCCAAGGAATTGCTCAATCAACGGCGGATCGAGGTGGAACAGAGCCGCCGTGATATCATTGAAGCAGCCTCGCAGGCTTGGGAACGGCTAACCACCACACAGTCGCAGATTTCGGCTAGGGCGGAAGAAATCAGGGCCAACGAAATTGCCCTCGAAGGTGTCCGCCAGGAAGCAGAGGTTGGCTCGCGCACGACCTTGGATGTACTGGATGCGGAGCAGGAGTTGCTGAATTCCCGCGTCGCCATGGTTATTGCCGAGCGGGACGAGTATGTCGCAGGTTATTTTCTGTTGGCGGCAATCGGCCGTTTGACGGCTGTACATATTGGCTTGCCGGTACAAATTTATGATCCTCACCAGCATTACCAAAAGGTGCGCAATAAATGGTGGGGCTGGAAAATAGTCCAGGATTAAGAGTTTTCCACCATAACCCTCTAGTTACTGCTTCCAAGTATTGGAATTCGCAGTAATAGCCTTTTGCGCCCACTTATTTTAACATGTGAGTGAATCGTAAATCCTTCAAGGGCTGCGCCCCATGACTGACGCCACGGAACAAGACGACGACCGGGAACCAACGATGGAGGAGATTCTAGCCTCTATCCGCCGGATTATCTCTGACGATGACAAAGAGGGCGGCGGCGAGGAAGAGGCTAGTGATGAGGTAGAGGAGCCGGCGGTGGAGGAAGAGCTGGCGGAAGATGAAGAAGAAGTCCTCGTGCTGACCGAAATAGTCGAGGACATGGACGATGTTCCAGATCTTGAACCGGAACTTGAATCGGGCATGGAAGACGAGGTCGAGATCGAGGAAGAACCGATTCCGGTGGATGATTTCGAAAATATAGAGATCGAGGAACCAGGGCCTGAGCCTGAACCCGTCCCGGTTGCCGCCGCACCAGCGCCCTCGCCGGCCGCGGACCTGCATACTTTGCTATCGGATCACGCGGCGGAGGCGGCAACGGAAACCTTTACCGGGTTGACTGGCGCCGTATCCGCGGCCCATGGCCTGCCCATGGGCTATGCCCATCAGACCCTGGAAGGTCTGGTCAAGGATCTGTTGCGTCCCATGCTGAAAGAATGGCTGGACGAAAATCTCCCGCCACTGGTAGAACGCCTTGTAGAAAAGGAAATCGCCAAGCTGGTCGAGCGGGCCGAAAACGCCTAAATAAGGCCTTTACCCAACGCGGGCATGGCGGCCATTTCCGTTGAAATTTTGTCTATTGGGCGGCATCACGCATCTAACGGCGGTTGATGCGGCGCCTCTTTATGAAAAAGGGTTCGGCAATGCTGGACAAGACCTTCATACCCTCGGATGTCGAGGGCCGTTTGTATCAACAATGGGAAGCTTCAGGCGCTTTTTCCTGTGGTGCATCCTCCGGCGATAGCGCTGAACCCTATGCCATCGTCATCCCGCCGCCGAACGTCACCGGCAGCCTGCATATGGGCCACGCCCTCAACAATACCTTGCAGGACATTATGATCCGTCTGCAGCGCATGCGTGGCCGCGATGTGCTATGGCAACCAGGCATGGATCATGCGGGCATCGCCACACAGATGGTGGTCGAACGGATGCTGGGCGAAGAAGGTAAGACGCGCCAGGATTTGGGCCGGGAAAAATTTATAGACCGGGTCTGGGAGTGGAAGGACGAGTCCGGCGGCACCATTACTGGACAGTTGAAGCGCCTGGGCGCCTCGTGTGATTGGCCGCGTGAACGCTTCACTATGGATGAAGGTTTGTCCAAGGCGGTGATCAAGGTTTTTGTCGAGCTCTACAAGAAAGACCTGATCTACAAGGACAAACGCCTCGTCAACTGGGACCCGAAGCTGCGGACGGCGATTTCGGACCTGGAAGTGCAGCAGATGGAAGTTGCCGGCCATTTGTGGCACATCAAATATCCGCTCGAAGGCGATGACGGCAAGTTCATCACCGTCGCCACCACGCGGCCCGAAACCATGCTGGGCGACACCGCCATCGCGGTACACCCCGATGACGCGCGCTATAAGGATCTGGTGGGCAAGCACGCCATTCTGCCCCTGGTCGGGCGCCGCCTGATCATTGTGGCGGATGACTATGCCAATCCCGAACAGGGCTCGGGTGCGGTGAAGATGACGCCGGCGCATGATTTCAATGATTTCGAGGTTGGCCGCCGCCATGATCTGGAAATGATCAATGTGTTGGATGACGAGGCCCGCATTAACGAGAATGCGCCCGAGGCTTATCAAGGCCTGGATCGTTTCGTGGCCCGGGAGAAGGTGCTGGCGGACCTTGAGGCGCAGGGCCTGATCGTTCAGATCGACGAGCATACCCACGTGGTCCCCTACGGCGATCGCGGCGGTGTCCCGATCGAGCCGTGGTTGACCGAACAATGGTACGCGGATGCCGAGACCCTGGCCAAGCCGGCCATCGCGGCCGTGCGTTCGGGCCGGACCAAGTTCGTGCCGCAAATGTGGGAAAAAACCTATTACGAATGGATGGAAAACATCCAGCCCTGGTGTATTTCCCGCCAACTGTGGTGGGGCCACCAGATCCCGGCCTGGTATGGCCCGGACGGTGAGATTTTTGTCGAGATGAGCTATAAAGAGGTGGCAGCTGCCGCCCAGGCTTATTACGGCGAAAAGGTCGAATTGCGCCGGGACGAGGATGTCCTCGATACCTGGTTCTCCTCCGGCCTGTGGCCTTTGACCACCCTGGGCTGGCCGGAAAAAACGCCGGAGTTGGAGCGCTATTACCCCACCGCGTTGCTGGTTACCGGCTTTGATATCATCTTTTTCTGGGTCGCCAGGATGATGATGCTGGGCCTGCATTTCGCCGACGAGGTGCCGTTCGACACGGTCTATATTCACGCCCTGGTACGGGATGCCAAAGGCCAGAAGATGTCGAAATCCAAGGGCAATATCATCGATCCCCTGGAATTGATTGAGAAATACGGTGCCGACGCGCTACGCTTTACCCTGGCTAGTCAGGCGGCCCAGGGCCGTGACGTCAAGCTTTCGGAACAACGCATCCAGGGTAACCGCAACTTTGCCACCAAGCTGTGGAATGCGGCCCGTTTCTGCGAAATGAATGGTTGCGCGTTGAAGCCGGATTTTGACCCGGGCGCCGTGACTGGCACGGTCAACCAATGGCTGGTCGGCCAGCTCAAGGCGGCTCAGGACTGCATCAACACAGGGCTCGATAGCTACCGCTTCAACGAGGCGGCCAATTACGCCTATCACTTCGTCTGGGGCACATTTTGCGATTGGTATGTGGAATTTTCCAAACCGGTCTTGCAAGGCGAGGACGGTCCAGCCAAGGATGAGAGCCAGGCCACGGCGGCCTGGGCCCTGGATGCGATTCTGCGTCTGCTACACCCCTTCATGCCCTTCGTCACGGAGGAGTTGTGGGGCCGCACGGGAGAGCGGAAGAGCATGCTGGTGCGTGCCGATTGGCCCGATTATGGCGACGAATTGGTGAACGAAACGGCGGCGGCCGAGATCGATTGGACGATCCGCATGGTCAGCGAAATCCGCTCTGTCCGGGCCGAAATGAACGTCCCTCCCTCGGCTCATATCCCATTGTACCTTAGCGGTGCAAACGCCGAGACATTGGCCCGTCTAGAGCGGCAGCAGGATTTGATCACCACTTTGGCACGGATCAGCGAAACCGGCCAGCAAAGTGGCCAGCTGCCCGGTGGATCGGTGCAGACCGTGGTCGACGAAGCGACCCTGGTTCTGCCCCTAGCCGACGTCATCGATATCGAACAAGAACGTCAGCGCCTGAACAAGGCCCTGGGCAAGTTGGACGGTCAGATTACGGGTATGGAAAAGAAATTGGCCAATAAGGGTTTTACCGACAAGGCCCCTCGGGAGGTCGTTGAAGTTCAGCGTGAGCGCCTGGCGGAAAGCGTGCAGACCCGCGATAAACTGCGTGACGCGTTGTCGAGATTTTAGACTTTCGCGCAAGAAGCAGCCGAAATATTGGCTTGGTATGCGGGCAAGGTATGCGTGTCAATTGAATTGTCTGCCAAGAGTTGCCTGCGTTTGCCAATGAACAGTTTATCAATGCAGAGGAGCAGGGATCAATGACTTATGCAGCGTCTATCCATGTGCAGCCACCAGGCCTGTTTATTGATTGAAAAAAAAGGGCTTGTAGTGATGGAGCGCCGATGCCGGCATGGCATGGTGCATTGATGACGCTTTCCATGCCCTCGTGGAAGAAAATTTACAGAAATATCAGATCGGCGGGCCAAAATTCCTCCAGCCAATGGCTGTCCTACCGGTTGTGAGGGGGCGTCCGCCGGCGTGGCGTACCGTCCACGCGGGTTTGATGGTCTATTAGGTTGCCCGATCACCTTCCGCCGGGGTTAATTTCAAGGCGTAGCCGGCTTCGACCGCCATGCAGTTGGTTTCCGGCTTGCCGGGGGCGCTACTTGTCACGGCTTTTGATACTTGTGTCAAATCAAGCAGGCCGGTGAGATGCGAGAGTGCACCCAGTGCGACAATATTAGCGCATCTGCGCGAGCCGACCTCGTCGGCGGTGCGGGTCAATGACGCCCAATGCACCGAGACCTCTTCACCGAACGGTGTCAGGTCGGTAACCATGATATCGTCCGCGATGACCACGGTTCCAGGGCGCATTTTGGCGCCATGGCCGTCCACGGCGTCCTGTGCCAAGGCGATCAGAAGATCGGGTTCGAGCACCCAAGGGAAGGTGATTTTTTCATCGGCGACCACGACATCGCCGCACGAGGCCCCGCCGGTGATGTTCGAGGCGTAGAATTGCGTCTGCACGACCTGGAAATCGCGCACCACACCCAGCGCCTCGGCCAGGACGACGCTGGCCGAGACCAAGCCCTGACCGCCGATGCCGGCTATCCTGATCCCAGTCTTCATGGCGCGCCTCCGTTCTTGTCCGCTGCCAGCTTCACCCGTTGCCGCAGCTTCACCATTTCCTCACTCAATTCCGGGCGTTCCTCCCTGTGCAGCACGCCTAGGATAAAGCTTATGTCCTGCTCCCCATCGGGTTCGTAGACTGGCGAGCCGAAGCGTTCCTCCTCCGATATGGCGGTGGTATTGAAGGCCGATTTTTCGCGATAGAAATTCAGCATATCCATGGCTTCAGGCATGCCGTTCCGCCGGCCCCACAGCACGTGGCAATGCTGCAGCACCTCAACAAAGGCGAAGCCCTTCCAGGCGATTGCCTCAGCCAGGGTCTTGGTCAGATGCACCGGATGGGCCACGCTGGAGCGGGCAGCGAAGGAGGCGCCGGCCCCGATCGCTAGCTTGCATGGATCAAAGGCTTCCTCCGGCATGCCAAACGGCGAAGTCTCGGTTAAGCTGCCCTTGGGCGTGGTTGGCGCCAACTGGCCGCCAGTATCGCCAAAGCCAAAGTTGTTGAAGCAGATTACCGTGATGTCGATATTGCGCCGGGCGGCATGAATGAAATGATTGCCGCCGATGGCTAGGCAATCGCCGTCGCCTTGCAGTGTCAGCACGGTCAGTTCCGGGTTCGCCAGCTTTATGCCCGTTGCGACGGCGCAGGCGCGGCCGTGGGAGCCATGCACATGGTTCGACTTGAAATAATGCGCCATCACCGCGTAACAGCCGCTACCCCCCGCCGAGGCGACATTGCTAATGTCCAGATCCAGGCGGTGGAAGGCCCGCATCAAGGCACTCTGCGCCATGCCTAGACCACAGCCTGGGCAGTAACGGAAATTACTTGAAGGCATGTCGGCATATTGTTCGATCAGTTCATCCAACGGCGTCATGGGATCGGGCCGGTTTTTCTTCGCGTCCGCACTCATGGCAGAACCTCCTCGGTCTTGGCCAGGATTTCTTCCGGCAGGATGTAGGTGCTGTCCACATGGTTGACGCCAACAACCTCGGCCTCGCTATCGGCCAGGGCGTTGATCACTAGCATGCGGACTTGGCCCATGTTCATTTCTGGCACCACGACGGCGTGGGCATTGGCGCAGCATTCGCGGACGGCATCTTCTGGGAATGGCCAGATCGTGATCAGGCGCAACATGCCCGCCTTGATGCCGCCGGCGCGGGCCTGTTGCATGGCTAGATAAGCCGATTGCGCCTGAGTACCAAAAGCAATGTAGACCACCTCCGCATCCTCGGTCTGGTGCCGTTCGGTCATAACGACCTCGTCCTTGCGGGAGTGAATCTTCTCGTGCAGGCGGCGGATGGTGAAGTCCTGGTTTTCCAGACGATTACCGTGGGTGCTGCCGTCGCCTCCGCCACGGGGCTGAATGCCCACCGTATTGAGAATGGTTTTATAGCCGGTGCCAAAGTTCGCCATGGGCGGCACGTCAGTCAGTTCGTTGGCGATATAGGCTCCGCTGTATTCGCTGGGCGGCATGGTAGGACGCGGCCGCTCGGTTAGCTCAATAGTGGAATAATCGGGCAAGTCGACGACGGCGCGCTGCAGCCCCAGCAGGCCCTCGGCCAGAACGATGACCACGGTGCGCAGGCTTTCCGATAGATTAACCGCCTTGATGGTCAGCCAGAAGGCTTCCTCCACCGTCGCAGGACTGATTGCTACGGCGGGGCATTCGCCGTTCGGGCCATAGCGGGCCTGCATCACCTCCATCTGGCCGGAGCGTGTGGCGTTGCCAATGCCCGGCCCGGCGCGCCCGACGTTGATCACGACGGCTGGAATTTCAGCGACGATCGCCTGGCCTAATTCATTCTGGATCAATGCCATGCCCGGTCCGGCAGAGGCGGTGACGCTCTTCACGCCGGTTACCGAGGCGCCCATGATTGCGTTCAGGGAGGCCAGTTCGTCCTCCATCTGGACATAGGTGCCATCGACCTCGAACATACGCCGGGACATGAACTCCGCGATCTCGGTTGCCGGCGTGACCGGATAGCCGGCATAGAAGCGCACGCCCGCCGCGATCGCGCCCTCGCAAAAGGCATGGTTGCCGAATAATAGTTGCCGGGTCATGCCGCCACCTTGGATTTTGTGTCGGATTTTGGGTGGACCACGATGGCCCAATCAGGGCAGAGCCATTCACACAAACGGCAGCCGGTGCACTGTGTCTGTGTGACCACAATGGCTTTGTTCAGAGGCGCTTGAAAGCCAAGCACATCCGGCGCGCAGATTTCCCAACACACGGCGCAGGAACGGCAAAGCGTCTCGTCGATGGAAATTTCGTAAGCCCGTTTGGCCATGCTGTATCCTTCTCCTCGTCGTGCGTACTCCCCTGCCTGATGCTTTGTGTTTGATTGGTAGTCCCCGACGGCGATGTTAAACAACTCGTGTGACGGGCGGTAGGTATTTCTGCGAATTTCAGTTCTTGATCCGCTGCTCCCGATAGAATGCATACAACCCACTGCCGGCGATGATGACGGCGCCCAGAATGGTCCACAGATCGGGCAGATCGCCAAAGACCGTGTAGCCCACTACCGTGGCCCACAGGAGCACGATGTAATGAAACGGCTGTAGGGTGGAGGCGGGGGCAAATTGGAAAGCCTTAATCAGGATGTAATGACCCAGACTGCCGACCAGACCCAGAGCGACAAGAAGCAGCCAACCAGTGGTATCGGGCGTTCGCCAGAAGAAGGGCGCCAGACAGGTCATGACGATAGCGCCGATAAACGCCATGTAAAGCAGCGATGTCGCCGCGCTGTCGTCGGAAACCTTGCGCACCAGGATCTGATAGACCGCCCACAGGCCGGCGCCCGCCAGAGGGATCAGGGCGGCGAGGTCAAAGACGCCCATGCCAGGCCGGACGATCACCAACAGGCCGACGAAACCAATGGCGATCGCACTCCAGCGGCGCAGGCCCACTTTTTCGCCCAGAAACGGCACCGCCAGGGCGGTGACCAGCAAGGGCGCGATGCCGCTGATGGCATGAGCATCCGCCAGGGGCAGATAGCGGAAGGCGACGATAAAAACCCCAACCTCGACGACGATAATCAGACTACGGGCGATTTGCAGATAGGGTTGCTTTGAATGAAAGGCTGCCGTCAAGTTCTTCGGCCGGGCGATGGCCAGGGCAAAGAGGCAGAAGATCAGGAAGCGCACGGACAGAATTTGCGGCACAGAATAGCCGGTGGCCAGGGTCTTGGTGATGCCATCCATGCAGGCCAACAGAAACATGGCCAAATTCATCAGAAGGATCCCCTTTGTGGGGTTATTTTGCATGAAAGTCCCAACCAAACTAGCGCGCCAACGGAATTACCGTCACAATAGGACAAAAGTAGGAGACTACCGATGAGCAAATTGGACATGGCGGCCGAATTAGGCGCTTTACTGAAGGAACGTGGGGAAACCGTCGCTGTTTCGGAATCATCCGCCGGCGGTTTGGTTTCGGCCAGTCTATTGAGTGTGTCCGGCGCCTCGAAATATTTTCTCGGCGGTGGCGTCATTTATACTCATCGCGCGCGCGGGCGGCTGCTCGGCGTGCCGAGGGAAGCGATGGAGGGGATGCGTTCTTCATCCGAACCCTATGCCATGCTCTGTGCCCGCACCATACGCGAGAAACTGGGCGCGACCTGGGGCTTGGCCGAAACCGGGGCGTCCGGGCCGACAGGTAACAGCTATGGCGACGATGCGGGGCATACCTGCCTTGCCGTGACCGGCCCGGTGGAGCAGGTTATAACGCTGGAAACCGGCAGCAGCGACAGGGAAGCCAATATGTGGGTCTTCGCCAAGGCGGCGCTGGATCTGTTGCAGGATTGTATTAAGGAAAAAGGTTGAGTGCTATGGACTTCAATATTCCCAAAGACATACAAGGTAAAATTCAGGAATTAGATGAATTTATCGAGCGGGAAATCAAGCCGCTTGAAAAAGAGAATATGCAGTTCTTCGATCACCGGCGGGAGAACGCCCGCACGGATTGGGAAAATGACGGCAAGCCCACCAAGGAATGGGAGAAACTGCTGCGGGAAATGAAGGACCGGGCCGATGCGGCGGGGCATCTGCGCTTTGGCCTGCCTACGGAAATTGGCGGTCAGGACGGCTCCAATCTGGCCATGGCGATGATCCGGGAACATCTGGCGCACAAGGGCCTGGGCCTGCATAACGATCTGCAGAATGAATCCTCAATCGTGGGTAATTTCCCGCTGGTCATCATGATGTGGCGCTTTGGTACCGATGCCCAGAAGGAGGAATTCCTGCCTGCTCTGATCACCGGCGGGCGCCGGGTTGGCTTTGGCTTGACGGAACTGAATCACGGCTCGGATGCAACCTATATGGAAACTTCCGCCGTCCGGGATGGCGACCATTGGGTGATCAATGGCAACAAGCGCTTTAACTCGGGTATTCACGAGGCGACCCACGATCTGGTCTTTGCCAGAACCTCCGGCAAGCCGGGCGAAGGCCTGGGCATCACGGCATTTCTGGTGCCGGTAACGGCGCCGGGCTTTGAAGTGGTGAAGATGGATTGGACCTTCAACATGCCGTCGGATCACGGCATCGTCGCCATCAAGGATGTGCGCCTACCCATCGATACGGAATCCTATTTGGGCGACGAGGGCGATGGCCTGATCGTGGCGCAGACATTCCTGCATGAAAACCGTATCCGCCAGGCGGCCTCATCCCTGGGTGCGGCGCAATTCTGTATTGACGAGGCGGTGGCCTATTCGAAGCAGCGCACCACTTGGGGCAAACCGCTGTCAACCAACCAGGCGATCCAGTTCCCCCTGACGGAGCTGCATACAGAGGCCGAGATGGTCCGCAACCTAGTCTATAAGACGGCCTGGAACCTGGATCAGATGAACCATATGGCGGTCACGGATCAGGTCTCAATGGCCAATTACCGGGCCAACAGACTGGTCTGGGAAGCTTCCGACCGGGCCATGCAGGTATTCGGCGGCGAAGGCTACACCCGTAATCAGCCGTTCGAGCATATCTATCGCCATCACCGCCGCTACCGTATCACCGAAGGGGCGGAGGAGATCCAAATCCGTAAAATTGCCGGCCATCTGTTCGGTTTCCTCGGCAAGAACAGATAGTGCCAAGCTTGGTAAGCCAGTAAATGAATTCGTCGCCGGAATTACCGCTTTCTATAAAGGTGCGCACGGATGCGGGTGATTTTCTGGTCGAGGCGCGCGCCGTGGTGATCGGCGACGACGTTTTGGTCTATATCTGGGGTGGCGAGAAACCTCATATCGGGGCGGTCGCGGCGGTGCAGCCGCGTCCGTCCCTTGCCGATCCGTCCAAAACCTCCGCCACGGCCTCCGTGCTGACCTATCCCGGCCATAAGGAGGATGAGGTCGTCAAGTATGTGGGCGAGGCATTGTCAGCCGCCTGCAACGCAAATGTCGTGGTGACGGCGGGTATTCATTGGGACAACTTGGGGCCCTCCGACATTGAGACCATCCGCTCCCGCATCGGCGAGATTACCGAAAAGCTGGTTACAGGGCTGCAGGGCGCGCCCTAAAGGCAATTATTCGGCTGCTTGTGCGTGGGCCTCGGCCAGCGGAACATATGTGAAGACCTTCGAGACGATTTGCCAGCGGCCGTCGATCTTTAGAAAATTCAGATAGTCCGTGAACATTTTCGGGCCGATGGCGATGTTGACCGTTACCAGGGCGCATTCAGGGCCGGATTTGTCGATCGAGAGGATGCGGTCCTTGCGGCGGTAGCCCTCCGACGCACCCGAGGGGCGGCCCGCGACCCGGGCGTACACCGTTTCCATGTCGTCGTCCTGCAACGGCCCGTCGCTGGCCGTGATCAGATGGCAGCAGGGGTGAAAGATTGTTTTCAACATTTCCACATCGCCATTGTAGAAACCGTCAAAATAGGCCTGCATGGCCCGGGTGATTTCATCGTAATTGCTGTCCATGATGTCCTCCTGATGAAATTGTTGCCCCAGGCTAACCTTCCGTGGCGGCAACGTGAAGCAGAATTGTGAAAAGAAGGCTGTGGCAAGCTGCGTTGCCTCAGCCCCTCTCTTTGCACATTTCACTAGGCCTTGCGGTGCAGACTTTCCTGCAGCGGTGTTGCCTGCCTGGCGAGATCACCTGAAATCTTAGCACTCCGTTTGGCGACGAACTGGTGTCATCGGTATTTTGCGATACCGATATTATGCCCGTGGCGATATCGGCGACGCCCTTGGAGACTTCTTCGATATTGCGGGCCATTACTGTGCTGTGATCGGTGAACTCGAAAGATGAGCAGGAAGATGCTGGGCATGCTACTTTTGGGCTGATCGAAAAGAGGCGATGCGGCAGATTGACGTACCTGTCCTGGGTCTCGAAAACGCGGTATCGGTAATTTGAGCCGCCGGTTAGGGCGTCGCCATTTTGGGTCGAAGAAATTTAAGGAATCATTCATGAGCCGGATCGCTATCGCGGGTTTTCTGCACGAGACCAACACCTTTGCGCCACGAAAGGCGGAGTGGGATGATTTCGTCCGGGCCGAGAGCTTTCCCGGCCTGACCCTGGGCCCGGATATCCTGGAAGTGATGCCTGGTAAGAATATTTCCATCGCCGGCTTTATTACCGAAGCCCAGGGCCAAGGCCACGAAATGGTGCCTATCGCCTGGTGCTGTGCCGTACCTTCGGCGCATGTGACCGAGCATGCCTTCGAGACCTACATGACCATGCTGCTGCAAGGCCTGGAAGAGGCCGCACCGTTCGATGCGGTCTATCTTGATCTGCACGGCGCCATGGTTTGTGAACATGCCGAGGACGGCGAAGGCGAACTGCTGGCCAGGGTGCGGGCGCATCTGGGGCCTGATATGCCCCTGGTGGTCAGCCTGGATCTGCATTCCAACACTACGCGGACCATGTTCGACAATTGCGACGGCCTGATCGCTTATCGGACCTATCCGCACGTGGATATGGCGGATACCGGCAGCCGCGCTGCCCGCTATCTCGATGCTCTACTGGCCGGTCCAGGACAACCGCCGGCCAAGGCCCATCGCGCCGTGCCGTTTCTGATGCCCCTGACGGGCCAATGCACCATGGCCGAGCCGGCGCTTGGTGCCTATGCCAAACTGGCGGCGTTGGAGGCGAAGGACGGCGTCCGCTCGATCTCGTTCACGCCTGGGTTTCCGCCTGCCGACATCTGGGATTGCGGGCCGGTGGTTGTCGCCTATGGGGATGACCAGGAAGCCGCCGACCGTGCGGCGGATGCGCTGTATGACGCGATATTGTCCAACGAAGCCGCCTTTCAGGTGCCACGTTTGACGCCGGGCGAGGCCGTCTCTCAGGCCATCGTCTCCAATGCCCATAAACCCTATGTGCTGGCGGATGTGCAGGACAATTGCGGTGCCGGGGCGACGTCGGACACCACGGGTCTGCTCAGGGCATTGGTGGAGCAAGGTGCCGACCGCGCGGTCGTTGGTGCCTTGGTTGATCCCGACGTTGCCGCACAGGCCCATGCGGCGGGGCAAGGGGCCGAGATCGACGCCGCCCTGGGCGGCAAGTTCTATACCGACGGCGATCCGCCGTTTCAGGGCCGTTTCAAGGTAGTGGCTCTGGGTAGCGGCAGCTTTGCCTGCACGGGACCATTTTATAAGGGTGCCACGCCCAACCTTGGACCCATGGCATTGCTGCGGATCGGGGGTGTGTCAGTGGTGGTCTCATCCCACCGCATGCAAGCTGCTGACAAGGAAATTTTTCGCCATCTGGGTGTCGAGCCGGACCAGCAGAAGATTCTCGGTTTGAAAAGCAGTGTGCATTTCCGGGCCGATTTCACCGATATTGCCGAACAGATCCTGGTGGTCGAGGCGCCGGGCGCCAATATTGACCGCCCCGAAAGCCTGCCGTACGAAAACCTGCGTCCTGGTGTGCGCCTGTGCCCAGAAGGCCCTGAATTTGGCGGTTGACGGGGAAACGCCCGGAGCCGTGGAGCCGCCGGGTTGTCCCGAATATTGAGCCGCGCCATCGAATGGCGCTACTATTCTGCCCGGGATATTCAGGCGAGACTCAAACCATGACGAACACAGCTCGATTTTCAACCAAAGAGACAGCAAAATGAAAGTATCGATTTCCATTGGCGCCTATAACCGTGTCGATGTTCTGGGCTTGGTTGACTACATCCAGCAGGCGGAAAAATTGGGCGTCACCTATGCTTGGTCGGCGGAAGCATGGGGCCATGACGCGGTAACGACCATTGGTTATCTGGGCGCCAAGACGGAAAAGATCATACTTGGCACTGGGATTATGCAGATCAGCGCGAGGACCCCGTCCATGACGGCGATGACGGCGTTGTCCCTGGATAATCTGACCAATGGCCGTTTTTTATTGGGCCTTGGCGTCAGCGGGCCGCAGGTGGTTGAAGGTTTGCAAGGGGTATCTTACAAGGCGCCCCTGGGGCGCTTGAAGGAAACCGTGGATATTATCCGCATGGGCTTTCGGGGCGAGAAAATCCGCTACGAAGGCAAGCATTTCACGCTGCCCCTGCCTGGCGGCGAAGGTAAGGCGATCCGCCTGGATCATGCGCCCAAGGATATTCCCATCTATCTTGCCACGCTTGGCCCTAAATCGTTGGAATATACCGGCGCCTCTGCCGATGGTTGGCTGGGTACCTCGTTCTCGCCGGATCATGCAGAAGCCCATATGGATCATTTGCGCAAGGGAGCGGCGGCAGCGGGCCGCGGGCTGGCTGATATGGATCTGCATGCATCCTGCAACGTGGCGGTGGGCGAGAATGTCCAGGAATTGATTGATGCCTATAAGCCCGGCGTGGCCTTTTCCATGGGCGCCATGGGCTCGGAAAAGACCAACTTCTATAATGATGCTTTCAAACGGGCCGGTTATACCGATGATGCCTTGGCCATTCAGCGCCTTTGGAAAGACGGCAAACGCCAGGAAGCGGTTGATCGGGTGCCTGATAAAATGGTCACCGAGTTCGGCGCCGTCGGTACCGCCGGTATGGTACGCAAACGCTTCGAGACCTACCGCGACGCTGGCATCAACTCACTGACTTTGCGGATGGATGCCAACCTAGAAATCAGTCAGCGCATTGCGCATCTGGAGCAGATCATGGATCTGCTGCCGGACCATGATTAAAGTTTTTCTGCTTTAGGCATCCTGATAGGGTGTCCGTAGAATTTTTTTGGAGAGCGTCATGAACAAGCCCATCACCACCGCCAACGTGCAGCCCAACGATCTGTCGCAGTTCTGGATGCCGTTTACATCGAACCGGGAGTTCAAGGCGGCGCCGCGCCTTTTGGTCTCGGCCAAGGGCATGCATTACAAAAGCCATGATGGCCGCGATATCCTAGATGGCTCCGCCGGTCTTTGGTGCGTCAATATTGGGCATGGACACCCGAAGGTGGTGGAGGCGGTCAAGGCCCAGACTGAGACCCTGGAATTTACCCCTTCGTTCCAGTTCAGCCAGCCGCTCTCGTTTGAGCTGGCCCAGAAACTGTCCGGCATGACGCCCGAGGGCATGGATCGGATCTTCTATACCAATTCCGGTTCGGAAGCGGTGGATACGGCGTTGAAGATCGCGCTGGCTTATCACCGCGTTCGCGGCGAGGCATCGCGCACCCGGTTGATCGGCCGGGCCCGGGGCTATCACGGCGTCGGCTTTGGCGGTATCTCGGTGGGAGGCATTCCAGCCAACCGCAAATTCTTTGGACCATTGATGAATGGCATCGATCATCTGCCCCATACCCACAATCTGACGGAGCAAGCCTTCACCAGGGGCCAGCCGGAATGGGGCGCGCATTTGGCGGACGAGTTGGAAAACCTAGTCGCACTGCATGATGCCTCGACCATCGCGGCTGTGATCGTCGAGCCCATGGCCGGTTCCACCGGCGTCCTGGTGCCGCCCAAGGGCTATCTGGAGCGGTTGCGGGAAATTACCCAGAAGCATGGGATTCTGCTGATCTTCGATGAAGTGATCACCGGTTTTGGCCGCTTGGGCAGCTCCTTCGCCTCTGAATATTTCGGTGTTAAGCCGGATCTGTTCACCATGGCCAAGGGCCTGACGTCCGGCTATGTGCCCATGGGCGCGGTGGCCGCGGACAACAAGATCTATGACGCCTTCATGGAGGGCAGCCCGGAAGGGATCGAGCTGTTCCACGGCTATACTTATTCGGCCCACCCACTGGCCTGCGCCGCCGCCATGGCTACCTTGGAGGTCTATGAGGAAGAAGGCCTGTTCCAGCGCGCCGCCGATATGTCGCCCTATTGGGAAGAAGCCGTCCATGCCATGAAGGGCCTGCCCAACGTGATCGATATCCGCAATATCGGTCTAGTCGCAGGGATCGAGCTGTCAGCCCGCGAAGGCGCACCGGGCAAGCGTGGCATGGAGGCTTGCATCAAAGCCTATGAAGCCGGCCTGATGATCCGGGTAACGGGTGATATCATCGCTCTGTCACCGCCCTTGATTCTGGAAAAAAGCCATATAGACGAGATGGTGGAGATCACCTCCAACGTTATCAAGGCGCTCGAATAGTCTCATAATGGAAAGGACCGGGCCATGCTGATTGGTGTCCCAAAGGAAGTCAAAAACCATGAATATCGCGTTGGCCTGACCCCGACCTCGGTTCGGGAGGCGATCCATCACGGCCATACGGCGGTGGTGGAGACGAACGCGGGCGCCGCTATTGGCTTGTTTGATGAAGACTACACCGCCGCCGGGGCCGAGGTCGTTGGATCGGCGGCGGAGATCTTTGACCGCGCCGATATGATCGTCAAGGTGAAGGAGCCGCAGCTGGAAGAGATCGCCATGCTGCGCGAGGGCCAGGTGCTGTTCACCTATCTGCATCTGGCGCCCGACCCCGATCAGACCAAGGGCCTGCTTGCATCGGGTGCGACGGCTATTGCCTACGAGACCGTGACCGATAATTTCGGCGGCCTGCCGCTGTTGGCGCCCATGTCCGAGGTTGCGGGCCGCATGTCGATCCAAGCCGGCGCGCATTGTTTGGAGATGTATCAGGGTGGGCGCGGCGCGCTGTTGGGCGGTGTCGCGGGCGTGCCGGCGGCGGATGTGCTGATCCTGGGTGGCGGCGTGGTCGGCTCGAATGCGGCCCGCATGGCCATCGGCTGCGAGGCGCGGGTGACGGTAATCGATCTGAATTTGCGTCGCCTGAAGGAGCTTGATGATCAGTTTTCATCATCGCTCAACACGATATATTCCACCGTCGATGCCATCGAAAAACATGTGATGAATTCGGATCTGGTGATCGGTGCCGTGCTGGTGCCCGGTGCCGCCGCGCCCCGACTGGTCACGGAGGATATGATCAGAGGCATGCGCCGGGGCGCGGTGATTGTCGATGTCGCCATTGACCAGGGCGGCTGTATCGAGACCGCCAAGGCGACGACCCACGACAATCCCACCTACCGGGTGCATGACGTGGTGCATTATTGCGTCGCCAACATGCCAGGTGCGGTGGCGCGCACCTCCACCTTTGCCTTGAACAACGCCACCCTGCCGTTCATGCTGAAACTGGCCGACAAGGGCTTTGCCCCGGCCATGCGCGACGATGGTCACCTGAAGGCGGGCTTGAATGTGTATGGCGGCAAGGTGACGTGCAAGGCCGTGGCAACTGATTTGAATTTGGACTACCAACCGGCGGATGAGGTTCTGGCGGCATTGTAAGGAGTGAAATGATGGATATTGGTCTTGGCGTGCCTTCGGGGGCGGATAGCTGGAAGATTGTCGAACGGGCTGAAGAACTGGGTTTCGACTATGCCTGGTTCTACGATACCCAACAGCTATGTGGTGATGTCTTCGTGGCCATGGCGGCGGCTGCCATGCGGACCAAGAAAATCAAGCTCGCCACCGGCGTTCTGATCCCATCGAACCGTATCGCGCCGGTGACGGCCAATGGCTTCGCGACCCTGAACGCCATGGCGCCGGGGCGGGCCCATTTTGGGGTAGGCACCGGTTTCACGGGCCGGCGGACCATGGGCTATGGTGCCATGAAGATGGACGATATGGAGGACTATATCGAGGCCGTCTATGGCATGCTGTCGGGCGAGATCGTCGAAGTTCCTTTCGAGGGCAAGCGTCCGAAAGCGAATTTCCTCAACCCCGAATACGGCCTGATTGATATCGAAACGCCGGTGCCCCTGCATCTGTCCGCCTTTGGCCCGCGCAGCCGGGCCCTGACGGCGAAGTTGAAGGCGGCTTGGATCGATATCGTCTTTACCGAACGCACGGGCCTGCGTGATCTGCAACGGATGCAGACATCCTGGGCGGAGGCGGGCAACGCGCCGGAAGATCTTTACGCCACCATGTTGACCCTGGGCTGTGTCCTGAGGCCGGGGGAGGCCTATGACAGCGACCGCGCCATCGCGCATGCCGGACCGGGCGCGGCGATCTTCATGCACGCCATCGTCGAGGCCGAGGCCAAGGGCGCGGACAGGGTCAATCTGCCGGACTGGCAGCGTGATTTGGTGGATCAGTATCATCAGCTTTATCAATCCTACCAGCCCAGCGATGCCAGATATCTAAGCCTGCACCGGGGCCACATGATGTTCGTGCGCGATGATGAACGGCATCTGGTCACCGGCGATCTGATCCGCGAAAAGACCTTCACCGGCAGCCCCGATGAACTGGTGGAACGGCTAACCAATCTGAAGAACGCCGGCTATAGCCAGATCGCCGTGCAATACAATCCCGGCCAGGAGGACATGGTCGAGGATTGGGCGCCAATTCTGAAAGCGGTGCAGGCGGCCTAAAACCATGGACCGCCGTGACATCATGATCGAGGCCAATGGCGAAAAACTTGCCGCCTGGCTCTATGCGCCGGGGAAAGACGGTGTCCATCCTCTGATCGTGATGAGCCATGGTTTTTCCGCCATCATGGCCATGGGCCTGGATGAGTATGCCGCAGCCTTTGCCGAGGCCGGTTTCGCGGTGCTGGTTTATGATCACCGCAACTATGGCGCTTCGTCAGGCTGGCCCCGCCACGAGACCGATCCCTGGCAACAGGTGGAGGATATGCGGGCGGTGATTTCGTATGGCCGCAATCTGGCTTGCGTCGACCCGGAACGCATTGGTCTTTGGGGTACCTCATACTCCGGCGGCCATGCCCTGGTGGTGACGGCGCTGGACAGTCGGGTGAAATGCACGGTCAGCCAGGTGCCGCTCGTCTCAGGTCGGCGTACGTTCGAAGCCTGGGTGCCGGAAAAAAGCCGGCCGCGTTTTCTCGAACGCCTGGCCGCCGACCGCGATGGCCGGGCCCGGGGGGAGCCGGCATCGGTGACGGTGGCCGCCATTCCCGGCTCGGAAACCGCCGAATGGGCCGAGGCGGTGGACAGGGACGGCAGCTATGGCAACGAGATCACGGTACGCAGCCTGGATCTGCTACGGGGTTACGAGCCGATCGCATTCATCGAGCGCATCGCGCCCACGCCGTTGTTGATGATCGTCGCCGATCAGGACACTCAGACTCGTGTCGATTGGCAGCGCGAGGCGTTCGAGTTGGCGGGTGAGCCCAAGAAATTGCTTACCCTTTCGGGCCGTCATTACGACCCCTACACCTTGTTGCTGGAGCCATCCCGGCAAGCAGCCATGGATTGGTTCGTACAGCATCTGCAATAGTCTTTTCCTGGCTGCCTGCTCTCGGCTGCTTGCTCTCGAGTGGGGGAGGCGCCATGATATGACAAATATCAAAAAATGCAGGAGGAAATCATGGAAGATATCGCCATTACCGGACTGGGCGTCATTTCCTCGCTCGGCCACAATGCCGACGATAGAGGCTTGCAAAACGGCATCGCCACCTACCTGCCCGATGACCTCCGCGCCGTGTCGTTTCATATCAATCCGTGCGGGAGGTGACCTCGAGCAGGTGATAGCCGAACTGGGTCTTCACCGGGCCCTGCACTTCGTTGACAGCGGCAGAGAATACCACTTGGTCGAATTCCGCGACCATCTGGCCGGGTCCGAACGAACCAAGATCGCCGCCCGAGGCGCCCGATGGGCAGGAGGAATGAGCGCGCGCCAGATCGCCAAAATCTTCGCCGCCGGCTATCTTAGCCTTGAGCTCTTCGCATTGTGCCTCGGTATCAACCAGAATGTGTCGTGCGGTGGCTTGAGCCATGGATCTGTTCCTTTATGAATTTCGTAATTATTGTGCCCTGGCGCGTACATAGCCGGAGCCGGAACGGTTTTCAATTACCCGCCGCAGCATTTCTTGTATTTCTTGCCCGAGCCGCAGGGGCAGGGGGCGTTGCGCCCGACCTTTTCGACCCGGACCGTCGGCGTTTTCGGGTTCATTTCGCATCCTGAGAAGACCCAGCGTTTGTCCTCGCGGGTGAAAAACGACAATTCGTGGTGCGCCGTCGACTGCCCACCCGTGCGGTAGCGAGCGACGAATTCAACCGTTCCTGTCTCATCGCCTTCATTGCCCATATCGGTCTTGCGGATATCCAGGCCGAGCCATTTGGTGGCGGCGAAGGACTGCTCCATGGCCTCCTTGTCATAGTCGGCTCGTTGCTCGTTCGACAGGGTGGTAGCGAGATAATCGGCGTCGCCCAAAACGTGAGCGCTATAACGCGAGCGCATGGTGGCTTCCGCCGTAGGGGCTGGGTTTCCATCGATATAGGGTCCGCAGCATCCATCAAGCTGCTTGCCGCTTCCGCAAGGGCATTCCCGCATTGTTTTGCTATCCTTCACCTGAATTATCCGGCTCAATACTTTGCTGGACGCTTCCTTAGCATCTTTATTCCGCCTTGGAGGATTAATCAATTCACCAGGCATCGGCCGAGGGGCGGATCTTGCCGTCGGTCTTGGTTTCGCGCCGGATCGATTTCAGACAGTTGATCAGGTGGTGGAGGCTAGCGGTTTGGAACCGCAGTTCAAGGCTTTCCGGCTGCCCGACGACAATGATTGCCGGGAAATCACGGCAGAGATCAAAATCCCCATCGCCCAGGGCCGGGACAATCCCCTATGGATTTGCGTCAACACCGAAGATGGTTTTTAGGCCTGGAGCAGCCCGATTTACGTCTTCAAATAAACCAATGATGGTCAGGCGTGACGGGTGATCAGAAGCTTGATGATATCGCCGTGCAGGTAACGCGTTTCGATCAACCGCAAACCGGCGGTGGGCAGGTATCGCTCGGTCTTGCGGTCAAAGGCGGCGCCATACGCGAAACGCACCCAAGGTGCCCACAGGCGCATGATGAAGCGGCGGATCGGGTTGCCGGAGATGGCGTATTCCAGAATGCGAATTTCGCCGCCCGGTTTGCAGACCCGGGCCAGCTCAACCAAGGCCGGCGATTGCAGCTCCGGTGCCAGCACACAAAATAGAAAGGTTGCGACCACCGCATCGAATGTATTATCCGGAAATGAGGTGGCGATGATATCGCCTTCTACCAATTCGACTTCCGTCGCTGTGCGCTGTTTGCGCGCCGCCGCCCGCCTCAACATGGCGGCGCTTAGATCAATGCCAACCATTTCGGCGCCTTCGGGGTAATAGGCCATGTTGCGGCCGGTTCCGACGCCGGCATCCAGAATGCGGCCCGTCAGGCCGATCCAGATTTTAGGCCGCAGGGGGCGGTAGCGGGCGTATTCGAAGGGCAAATCTAGAATGTCGTAAAGCCGCGCAATACTGCGGTACTTGGCGGACTTAGCCATTGCGACGGTCAATCTTCCGCACGATGGCAGACCGCTTGCAGTTTGTTGCCGTCTGGATCACGCACATAGGCACCATAGTAATTAGGATGATAATGGGGCCGCAAACCGGGCGCGCCCTCGTCGCTGCCGCCATTGGCTACGGCGGCGGCGTGAAAGGCGTGGACAGCGGCCCGGTCCGGCGCCAGAAAAGCGACATGATTGCCATTGCCTGGAACAGCGGCGGCTTTGTCGAATGGTGACAGAACCCAGAATTGGTTATTGCTGGTTTGGCCATAGCCTCTATGGGTCTCGCCACTAACGAAGCAGACGTGTCCTAGCGCGGCCATGACGGCATCGTAAAATACGCTAGCGCGTTCAAAGTCGTTAGTGCCGACGGTGATATGGCTGAACATGGTTCTTGTCCGCTTAGGTTGTGGCCAGGGCTTGATCCAGATCTGTGATGATGTCTTCCGCTGTCTCGATACCGATGGAGAGGCGAATAACATCCGCGCCGGCGCCAGCGGCGTCCTGTTGCTCGGGTGTCAGTTGCCGGTGCGTGGTTGATGCGGGATGGATGATCAGGCTGCGGGTATCACCGACGTTGGCCAGGTGCGAGAAAATTTCCACCGCATTGACCACCGCTTCGCCGGCGGCGAAACCGCCCTTGACCCCGAACGTGAAGACCGCGCCGGCGCCTTTCGGCAGGTATTTCTTGGCCAGTTTATAGTACGGGCTAGATGGCAGGCCGGCGAAGGAGACCCAGGCGACCTTGGGATGACTATCGAGGAATTCAGCCACGGCCTGGGCATTGGCGCAATGGCGTTCCATACGCAAGGGTAATGTCTCCACCCCCTGCAATAGATTCCAGGCAGCCTGCGCCGACAGCGTAGGACCATAATCGCGCAAGGCCACGGCGCGCATCTTCATGGAAAAACCGAAATCGCCGAAGGTCTCGGCGAAGGTCAGGCCGTGATAGGCCGGGTCCGGTTTGGCCATCGATGGGAACTTGTCGTTCTGGTTCCAATCGAAACGCCCGGACTCGGCCACCACCCCGCCCATGGTGTTGCCGTGACCGCCGATATACTTAGTTGCGGAATGCACCACGATATCGGCGCCCCAATCGAACGGACGGCACAGATAAGGCGATGCAAGGGTATTATCCACTACCAGGGGCACGCCCCATTCCTTGGCGATTTCCGCCGATGCTTCCAAGTCCAGCACCACACCGCCGGGGTTGGCCAGGACTTCGCAGAAGATGAACTTTATTTTGTCATTCATGGCCGCGCGCAGTTCGTCCGGATTGGTCATGTCGACGAAATTGCAGGTCCAGCCCAGCTTGGCGAATGAGATGCCGAATTGGGTGATGGAGCCGCCGTAGAGATTTTTCGAGGCGATGAATTCATCGCCGTTCTCCAGCAAGGTCGCGGCGATCAGGAATTGTGCCGCATGGCCGGTGGCGCAGGCCACGGCACCCCGGCCGTTCTCAAGAGCGCTGACGCGTTCCTCCAATACCGAAACAGTCGGATTGGTCAGGCGGGAATAGATGAAGCCGAATGTTTGCAGATTGAATAACTCGGCGGCGTGCTCGGCATCATGAAAAACAAAGGCGTTGCTCTGAAAAATCGGCGTGGACCGCGCACCCGTGGTCGGATCCGGGCGGGCGCCGGCGTGTACAGCCAGGGTCTCGAAACCGTAAGTGGCATCGTTGGATTTGCTTTGACTAATCATGCTCTGGGGGCCTTCAGTACCTTGGAGGTGATAATGCCGGTATTGATGCCGCTCCACGATAGTTCACCGGACAGGCGGGCGAATTCGATCTTCGGGCAGCGGTCCATGATTACCTGAATGCCGGCGGCCTCCGCCAATTCAGCGGCGGCATCGTTGCGGATACCAAGTTGCAGCCATAGCACCTTGATGTCCTTCTGCTCCTTAAGCGCGACCGCTTCTTCCGCCACGCCAAGGGCGGCTTCGGACGCGCGGAAGACATCCACCATGTCGATTTCGCCCGGTATATCGGCCAGGCTGGCATAAACCGTCTCGCCTAGGATTTTACTGCCGGCACGGCCCGGATTGACCGGGATGACCCGATAACCGCGACGTTGCAAATATTTCATGGCAAAAAAACTGGGCCGCTTCCAATCGCCACTGGCCCCGACCAAAGCTATGGTGCGCACGGTGGAGAGGATATGGCGCAACAACGTGTCGCTGTAGTTCAAGTCGTCCATGACGTCCGTATTCATCAGCGGTCACTCCATACGGGTATACGTTTTTCTATAAAAGCGGTCATGCCTTCCAAGGCATCATCGGCCAGCATGTTCTCGACCATAACCTCTGCCGCCATTTTGTAGGCATCCGCCAACTCCATATCCTGCTGGCGGTAGAAGGCCTCTTTGCCCACGCGCAGGGTGTAGCTGGATTTCTGGGCTATCAATTCGGCGAAATGCATGGCTGCCGCATCCAATTCCGCGTTTGGTACATGACGGTTGATCAGTCCGAAGCGATAGGCGGTGGGCGCATCCATGGCCTCGCCCGTCAACAGCATCTCCATGGCATGTTTTCGCCCCACGTTGCGCCCCAGGGCCACCATGGGCGTGGAGCAGAACAGGCCGATATTCACACCAGGCGTGGCGAAGCGTGTGTCATGGTCGGCAACGGCCAGATCGCAGCTGGCGACCAGCTGGCAGCCGGCGGCGGAGGCAACGCCATGTACCTTGGCGATCACAGGTTTCGGGCAATGCACGATCGAGAGCATCAATTCACAGCATTGCGCCATCAAGGCCCGCCGCGCCTCTACCGTTTCAAGGGAGGTAACCTCTTTCAGATCATGACCAGCACAGAAACCTCGGCCGGCACCCTCGATAATGACCACACGGGCCGCCGGATCAGCCGAGATGGCGTCGATCTCGTCTTGCAACAAGCGCATCAGGCCGCTGGATAGGCTGTTGAAGGCAATGGGCCGGTTTAAGGTCAAATGCACAATGCTACCATTTTTGCCTCGCTCCCGGCGCAGCAACATAGGTTCCGCCCCTGCTTCGGATGCCACGTGGGTCATGTTCGTCTCCCGTACTTGCACTAATCCATTATAAACGACGGACAGGGGAGCGTCACCAGGGCCATATGGCAATTTGTTGTTGCAACTAAGCCATGCGCGGGATTTATGAGGCCAACAACATAAACCTGGACGAGGACACGCCATGCCCCGCATACCCTACGCCACGACCGACGACCCGAGCCTGGTTCCCGAAGCTGCGGAGCTTTTGGGCAAGATGCAGCCCCTGAATATTTTTAAGGTCCTGGCCCACGGTGGGCCGGCGTTCGGCGCCTATACCCGTTTGGCCACAGCTTTGTTGTACAAGAGCAAGATCGATCCTATTCTTAGAGAGCTAGCCATCACCCGCGCGGGCATTCTGTGCGGGGCTTCCTACGAAGTGTTCCAGCATGAACAGATCAGCCGCGATGTGGGAATGTCGGAGGAAAAGGTCCAGGCCATGAAGGTCGGCGCCGAAGACCCGATCTTTGACGAAACCCAGAAGATCGTGCTGCGCCTGACCGACGAAGTGTTTGAGAATACCAAGGCCTCGGACGAAACCTTCTCAGCCGCCGCCGCCATTTTCAGCCATCAGGAATTGGTCGAGCTGATCATGTGTATCGGTTTCTATATCATGACCTCTGCCGTGTTGGAGAATTTCGAAGTGGAGATCGAGCCGCCGGAGGTTCTTGCCAAGGTCAACATGGCGACGAAGGGTGGCAAATAGGGGCTGAAAAAAGGCCTGAATGCGGCCTTCGCAGGAAGAATCTTCTGTGCTATAGAGTGCCGCCCTCAGGGATGGGGGCGCGTTATTTTGCCTCAACTGCGGGCGTGGCGGAACTGGTAGACGCGC
>MPMA02182242.1_pt1 | contig 52456 bp, 41 predicted proteins | sample 1617361 | NCBI WGS metagenome assembly MPMA02 (sample SAMN05944807, study PRJNA350692) | marine metagenome | biome: marine; feature: ODZ; material: water; isolation source: 180 m water sample filtered on 0.2 um supor filter | place: Pacific Ocean | collected 2012-04-08 | depth 180m m | reverse complement strand
GGCAAGATCGACGAAGGCTACAAGGTGGCGAACGACATGCTCAGCGCCAACCCGGACATTGTCGCCATTTTCTGCATCAATGACCCCTGTGCCCTGGGTGCCTACCGGACGGTGAGCGAGCGTGACAAAACCGATCAGATCACCATCATCGGCTTCGATGGCTCGCCCGATGGCAAACAGGGCGTCTTCGACAAGAAGCTCTACGACACCCCCCAGCAGTTTCCGGCCAAGATGGCGGTCGAGACCGTGGCCAATTTCCTGAAGTACAAGAAGGGCGATGAGATTGAGAAAAGCATCTTCCTTCCCTGCAAACACTACTTCCACGAAGACGCGGTCAAGGACGAGAACCGCGCCGGTTGGACCAAATAGTCTTTACCAGGTGTCAAAGATGCGCTTCCCCGGCTTCTTTACTTGGAGTGCGTTCTTGTTCCTGGGCGTTGCTCCGTTCTTCCCGTCCCTCCACGCCGAGATTTCCTTCGCGGAAGGAACCCTCGGCGAAGGCACTCGCTGGGAGACACCCTTTCACATCATTGAAAGCAACAACCCGGGGCCGACGGTGCTGATCACCGGCGGACTCCACGGGAATGAACCGGCCGGGGCCCGGGCCGCGGAACAAATCCGCCACTGGCCCATTCTCCGTGGTCGCCTGGTGGTCCTGCCGCGGGCCAACCAGCCCGGACTCAGGGCGGGAACGCGCCACCTGCCGGAACTCGCCAAGTCGGAGGCCGATCTCAATCGCAATTTCCCCCGAACCGGGGCCGATGGCGAGGCCCTGACCGACATCGGGCGGGCCATCTGGAACCTCGTCCGAAAGCACGAGCCGGACTGGGTGATCGATCTGCACGAAGGCTATCACTTCCACCAGATCAACTCGAAATCGGTCGGTTCGACCATTCTCGCCTCACGGACCGGGACCCAGGTGACCAAGCCCGCGGTGCCCGGGATGCTGGCAGTCGTGAATGCTACCATCGAGGACGGCAGGAAGCACTTTGTTCCGCTGCAGGGAACCGCCAACGGCAGCCTCGCCCGCGCTGCCGCGGAACGTCTCGGGGCCGGCGCCCTGATCCTCGAAACCACCACCCGCGAACAACCCCTTTCGCTCCGCACCCGTCAGCATCGGCTGATGGTGCGGGCTCTCTTCCGGCATCTCGGGATGGTGGGGCCGAAGGCTCCCACCATGACCCGTCCCCGGGGGGATGACCGCACTCTCCGGGTGGCCCTCTACGACAGCGGCGGGGTGGGAGGAAGCGGACCCCGCAATGTGCAGGAGGTCATGAAAACAATCCCGCGGAGTCTCACCTGGCGCATTGGTCCCTCCGATATCCGGGAAGGAGTCCTTGCCCACTTTGAGGTGGTGATCTTTCCGGGGGGAAGCGGAAGTAAGCAGGCGGCCGCACTCGGGATCGAGGGCCGTCAGCAGGTCCGAACCTTTGTCGAACGGGGTGGGGGGTTCGTTGGCATCTGTGCGGGCGCCTACCTCGCGGCAGCCAACTACAAGTGGTCCCTCAAGATAGGCGATTACAAAACCTTCTGTGAAGCACGGGAGATCCCGGAGGTCGGACGCAAGAGCATGTGGTACCGGGGCCCGTCCGCAACGGTCACGATGGAACTTACCGACGAAGGCCGCAGGATCCTCGGAAAGCAAACCGGTCCCTTCCCGGTGCGCTACCACAATGGCCCCATCGTCTCCCCCGCCAACCTGTCCAGTCTTCCGGACTACCAGGTCCTCGCCTGGTTCCGCAGCGAAGTGGCCCACTACGAACCCCAGAAGGGAACAATGGTCAATACCCCGGCCATCATCACAGGGGCCTTCGGCAAGGGCAGGGTTCTCTCTATCAGTCCGCACCCGGAATCCTCCAGGGATCTGCGCTCCATGGTGGCCCGCGCAATCCAGTGGGCCGCCGGCAACTGATACCGCGCCCTGCTCCGGGACTATTTCAGGGGGCCAAGCGACTTCAGCTCCTCGATCCCGATCTGCGCCTCCCCCAGGCCCGCCACCTGCAGGACGAGCTTTTCACCCTGCAGGATCGCCCGCTGGGCCAGCAGGATCGATCCGCCCTGCGTTTCCACCCGGTAGCTTGCTGGTTCCGGTGCCACCTTGCGCAACACCAGACAATCGGCCTCATCAAGGATGGAGTGCTCCCGCACACCCAGGAGAACCGATCCGAGACGGAGCCTGCCGTCGCCCAGCGAGTCAAAGGCGCCCTCCGAAAAATCCCCCGAGCGCAACAGGAGCCCGGCCCGGTCACCCTGCACGAGCGCAGCCACTTCGGCGGGAAGGGGTTGGAAGAACTCCAACCGAGCCACCTGCGGGGCGGTAACAGCCCGCCCCTCCCAGCGTCCGCCCAGATGGAAGGCGGTGCGGTTCGCCTTGAGGACATCCGTCGCCAGCCGCGAACCCGCCCGCAGCACCACATGCGGTAACATCGGTTCCGCCTCTTCGCTGTCCTCGCCATTGACGCTCACCCTGTCGATCACCACCTCGCTCAGGCGGTTGAACTTCTCTATCCGCACCGCCAGGCCCACATAGACCTGCTCATCACGCATTCTCCCCGCTGAAACCTTCAGCATTCTCCAGCGGCGGCCGTCCGGTGAGTGATAGGCGGTCACGTCGTAACCTTCACGCACCAGCTTGACCCAGTAGGGCAGTTTCAGGGTGGGAAGTTCCCTGCCCGTCGAACTGCCCCCCTGGTAGCCCCAACGCCGGAAATGCACCCCCTTTTCTCCGTGGGGATGGACCCCCAGCACCGCCTTGCGATGTTCCGGCGTGATCCCGTCACAGATCACGATCCCGGCATAGGAGTCCTCTCCTTCATTGGCCAGGCTCACCACCCGGGCCCGGATCTCGCAATCACCCTTCACCGGTGCATAGACCAGGTGAAAGGCCGCAAAGCGTTCATCCGCTGCCCGCGGCGAGGCCGATACGATGAACTGCCCGTCGCGCCAGCGCGCCTTGCCCGGCACCAGCGTCCTGCCGAGGTCCCGATTCCGCCAGGGGGCGGGAAGGGCCCCGCTCAGCAGGGTCTCCGGCTGCTCCTGATCCTCGTTCAGCCTCCGCTCCACTTCGAGGCTGACAATCTCCCCCAGTGGAGTTGCCACGGGCTTGGCTCCCCCGGGAGTGATCGTGATCGCATTGTCCCCAATGGCGATAACGCCCTCCCATTTCGCGCCCGCCCTCGTTTCGAGAACTCCCACCAGGGAGCTGGAAACCCGATCCCCCCCTTCCGGCTCGCCGGACTCCGTCGCGGCGGGGTCCGGTTCATCCTGCGCGGACCCCTGCCCGATGACCAGCACGAGACCGGTCAGGATTGCCTTTGCGGTCCTCATCGTTATCGCTGATACAGCGGGACGTACTGGTAGGGCATGGCCAGGATCATGACATTGATCGCCGTCTCATAGGTGGGTCCCACCGAGGTGTTCTCAAACCAGAGCGAGGTCTCCCCATCGTTGTGCACACGGGAAAGGAGGACCCCCTTGATCTTCGTATACCAGTTCCGCCAGGTTTCCCCGCCAATCATGTACTGGGCCGGGGCCGCGTAAAAGTTACCATAAGTGAACCACCGTTGCCGCTCCCCGAAGTTTTCGAAGAGATACTTCGACCCCTCCCTGACCAGGGGGTCATCGTAGTGGCCGCAAACCTGCAGTGAGTAGATGGCGGCCGCCGTCCGGGCAAATCCCGGCCCGCTTCCCGGTTGATAGGAAAAGCCACCCTTCGCCTTATTATAACAGCTCCGCACATAGTTCACCGCGTCATCGATGGTGGTCTGCGGCACTTTCAATCCCCCGTTTTTTGCCGCCCGCAGGGCCACCACCTGCAGGACCGTGACCGAAATATCCGCATCCGTGGCCGTGGGCTTGTAGCGCCATCCGCCATTCTCGTTCTGGCTCGAGACGATGATCTTGACCAAACGCTCCAACTTGGACCGGATCGACGGGTTACTGGTTTGCCCGTAGAGTTCCGCCAGGGCGATGGTGGAGATCCCGTGGAAGTACATGTACTGCCCGTTATCCTTGTCGCCGATCAGGCCCTCGGGGGAAACGGAGTCGAGGAGATACTGCACCCCCAAGGTGACCTCCCGGCCATACTCGCCCTCTCCCGGCAAATGCCCGGAGGCCTGGAAAGCCATGAGCGCATAAGCCGTCATGGCAATGGGATAATGACGCTCCTTTTCGTTGCGTCCCTGCCAGGACCCGTTTGGCGACTGGTACTTAGCGAGGTACTTGAGCCCGCGGTTGATGATCCGTTCGGTCTCGGCATCCACCTTCACTGCGCTCTCCGCCTGCGCCCGTGCCAATCCTGGCACAAGGGCCGGAACAAGAATGAACAACAGGAGCAGGACACGCATCGGCATGATTTCGCAAGAGATCGTTATTTCCCGCCGGGAGAATCCGCGAGGTTCTTCAAGTACTGCTCAATCATCCGGCCATACTCAGGGGAGTAACGTTCCCCCTGTGACTGCCGCAACGCTCCCCGCGCCCTCTCCGGCAGTCCAATATGCTTGCTCCCCCCTGAACGCTTCCGCCGCGGACCGTCTGCTCCGCCTTTTCCGGTCCAGTTTCCCTCGTTGCCCTCACCTTTCCCTTTCTCCTGTCCCTGTCCCTGCCCTTGGCCCTGTCCTTCACCCTGCCCTTGGCCCTGTCCTTCACCCTGCCCTTCTCCCTGGCCCTCACCCTGCCCTTGGCCCTGTCCTTCACCCTGTCCTTCTCCCTGGCCCTCACCCTGCCCTTCTCCCTGGCCCTCACCTGGACTCAGTCCGGCCTGGGCCAGCGAAAGAGCGGCCGCGGCTTGTGAAAGGGATGCCTGCGCGGACTGTGATTCCGACTGGGAATTGGAGGGATTGCCGGCATTGGCCTGCGCCGCCGCATCAGCCAGAGATTGCTGGGCGGACTGCAGGGCGGACTGGGCTCCCAGGGGCAACGACCCCTGCGAACCGGAAGCCAGTGGACTGACCTCACTGTTCGCAGCCTGCAACGCACTGGCGGCTGGCTGCGTAGCGGCGCCCAGAGCTTCGGCCAGTTCCTGAATTTCGCCCTGCTCCCGGGCCTGGGCAGCCGTGCCTTGCTCTCCACCAAGGGCCTCCCCGGCCTTCTGCATCTCGCCAATCGCATCCGCCAGGTTTCCCTCTCCCAGTTGCTGGGCGGCCTGGGCGGCAGCCGGTTGCGCCTGGCCGGCCGCTTCCGCCGTGGCAGGACTGCCGGATTCCTGCGCCGCTTGCTGCAGCGCATCGGCAAGTGCTTCCTGCCTGTCCTGAAGTTCCTGGAGTGCTCCCGCGTTCGGCTCCAGTTGGGCCAGCGCCTCCGAAACCTGTTCCTGCGCTTCCTCTATTGCCGCCAGCGCCTCTTCCAGCGAAGCCTGGTCCGATCCCGGGGCTTCCCCGAGCTGCTTCTGCAGCTCGGCGATCTTCTCGTCGAGCTTCTCCCGTGCCGCCTGCAACGATTCCAGCGCTTCGCCCTGCTGGGGCTGGGCGGCCAACGGATTGGTCTGTTCCAGGTTCCCCTGTGCCTCCTCCATTGCTTCCGCCGCCTGGCCAAGGTCCTGGGCCGCCTCGGGAGCAGGACTTTGCGCCTCGTTCTGCAACTGACTGGTCTGCTCTCCAAGTTGATCCTGACGCTCGGCCAACTTGTCGGAAGTCGTTTCCGCAGGCTCGGCCACTTCGTCAATGGTGTCCTTCTGGACTTCCTGCTGCCCGGCGATGACCTCGTCGAGCTTCTCCCGGATCTCCTGCAGGGCTTCAAGGTCTTCCCTGGCCTGTTCCAGCTCCGCAATCTGCTCCTGTAACTTTTCCTCCGCCTGCTCCAGCGCATCAAGGGCAGCCTGCTGGGCCAGGGGATCGTTCTGGCCCTCCGCCAGCGCCTGCTGCGAGGCCGCCATCTGCTCGGCCGCTTCCCCGATCGCCCGGGCCGCTTCCGGAGCGGGCGACTGGGCCTCCCGCGCCACCTTCCCGGTCTGCTCCTGCAGGACCTCCTGCGCAGCAGCCTGCTCCTCCTTCAATTGATCCGTGTCCCCTGCCTGCTCCGCCTGGGCGCTCTCCGCCTTGATCGTCTTCTCTCCCTCCTTGAGCTCCTGGACCTTTTCCAGAAGCTCCTTGAGGTGCTCCAACTTGTCGAGAGGCACTTCCTCCACGAATTCTGCCTTCTCGATTTCCTCGAGCAATTTCTCCCGGGCTTTCTCCAGGGCCGCCAGGGCCGTCTTTTCAGGCGGCAGGGCCGCTTCCTTGCGCGCCTCCGGCGGAGCGCTCTGTCCCAGCGCGGCCCGGGCCTCCTGCATCGGCGCGATCGATCCGGACAGGGCATCTGCCACCTCGGGAACAAGCCCGGAAAGCTCCTGGCGCAGGAAATCCGCACGGTCCACCAACTCCGCCTGATCCCGTTGCAACCGCTCCGCCCGACGCTCATCGCTGACCTCCGGTCCATCCAGCCCCATCCGTTCACGCGCTCTTTCAATCTCCTTCTCCAGATGGCGCTGCACATTCTCAATCAAGTTTGTGATGGCAACCTGCTGCTCGGGACGGGCGTGTTCAAGACGCCGCTCCAGATCGGTGATCTGTTTCTCCAGGTCCTGGACCCGTTCGTTCTTGAGGACCAGTTCCTCTGCCTCGGCCCGCTCCCGGTCATCCAGATCCCCGGTCTTCTCGATGACGTCCTTCTCCCCCCGGATCAGTTTGTCAAGTTTCTCCAGACCGTCGAGAAGCCTGTCGAGCGGATCGCGATCCGGTTGCAGGATCATGACCAGGCGCCACAGGGTGTCACGCGCACTCTTCTGGTAGCCGGCCGCGCTCATCAACCGGTCGCTCTTGAGATCGAGAAAGGCCGATTGCAGGGCCGCCGTCAGCTTGTGCTCCGCCACGAAGGAAAGAGCATCCCCGGGACGGTTCTCCAGCGAGCCCTCGAAGGACTCCTGCATGTTCGTCAGGGCGGAAAGAACAAGTCCGATCTCTTTCTGCAGCGCTTCCTGTTCAGTTTCCTGCAGGCGCCGTGAAATCGCAAAGTCATTCTGCCGGCGGGCCGCCGAAGGCTTCCGCGAGGCCATGATCAACGCCACCGTCTCATGCAGGTTGCTCGATTGGCGGTCCCCGAGGACCTGCACCCGCTCGGCCAGTTGGTAAAGCGCGAGCTGACGCTGGTACTCCAGAAGGACCTGGCGCATCTGATAGGAGGCCGATTTCTGGCCGGCGTAGGCATTGAGAGCCTCCGCTCTCCTGCCCGTCCTGTTCTCCCCGGTGCGAGCGGCATTAAGCTGGTTCACGATCTCGGGCATGAGTTCTCCTGAGACATTGCCCATGACCTTCTGGATGCCCTGCAGGATCTCCACATCGGCGCCTTCCAGTCCGTTGCGGCCGAACTCGTCCACCAGTTCCGCGAGCAGCGCTGCGCTATCCGCGGTCGAGTTGCCGATGCGTTGCTGGCCCTGCTCCTGCTTGAGAAGGGAGGTTTCCGCCAGGACGGTACAGGGAACAAGGAAAACGCAGAATCCCGCGATCACTCGTCTGCTCCATTTGAAAACCTTGGCATCCATTCTTCTGGCTCCCTCCCTATTCCTTCCTGTTGTCCCCGGAGGCACCTGGCTGCGCCGGGGTGCGCTGGGCGCGAATCCACTCGGCAAGGGCGGTATTGAGGCGTTCCTGGTCATCGGTGGCTCGATCGATCCGCCCGAGCGAATCTCCCACCCGGCTTAACAAATCATCGCGCTTTTCGCGAGGGGTAACAACCCTGAGAATCCGGACAGCACTCTTTCCCTGCTCCGTTGTGTCATTCTGATCATCCGCCTCGATCCAGAATTCGAGTTCATCGCCCACCTGAAGAGGCGGTTCAATCTGACTCAGCTCCCAATCGAAGAGTTCGGTCACCTTCCTGGCACCCCGCTCCGCAATGGGCAGGTCCAGGACTCCCCCCTCGCCCTCGGGGCCCACTTTGTAGGTCAGGACCAGTTTCTCGATCCCAAACCGGTCTTCCGCTTCGTAGCCCACCAGGACCCGGGCCCGGGCGGTGACAAGTTCACGCTGCCGCGAGGGCTTCACAATCCGCACCTTGGGAGGTTCATCACTGAGGACATCAACCCGGTAGACCGTCGCGTTCTGTGAAGCCATGTCCTCGGCATCCAGAAGTTCAACCGTGAAGCCATTCAGCCCCGCTTCCACCTCCACCACGGCATGGAGGACGCGAGGATCCTGCCGATCCGCGGTTGCCTCCACCGCATTGTTCTCTCCAGCTCCCAGCAGGCGTACCGTTCCCCGTTTGAGCGGTTGATTGGCGGTAATCCTGAGGGAGAGCTCACTGGAGGGATAGAGAAGAAACTCGCCGGGCCGATGAGTGCTGGGCGGTAGTTTCATGTAAGCGGGATAACTCTGTTTCCCCACCAGTTCCTCCACGGATGGTCGCGAAAGGGCGCGCACTGACTCCCGCCTGCTTCGCCCGTCATTGATCACGACCTGGAAGGTGAAAGATTCCTGCACGTTCTCCAGGGTGGCCGCATAGCGGTTATCCCCGCCGCCCCGCTCCATGCGAACCTTCTGCCGGCGACCAGATGCATAGCGGATGCGAAGCGACCCCTCCTCCGGTTCATAACCCTCCACCCGGGCTTCCACCTTCACGCTGTCACCAATCCCGATCTTGAGATCCTGCGAAGTCCAGACCACCCGGGTGGCGCGCGGAACAGGCAGATCGGAAAGAAAGGCCCGCTTCAGCAGGTCCTCGGTGATCGTTCCCCCGGCGTAGTAGCCTCCACTCGCCAGACCCACCAGGAGCAGCAGGACCAGAAGGGCGCGTTTCAACGACCGCGTGCTCACCACCTCGGTGAGTCTCATTGGCCTGGCGAAGTCTTCGGTCTCTTCCACCATGCGCTCCACCATGTCCCGGGCTCCCTCCCCCGGCACGGTGGCCTTGCCCCGGGCAAACTGGACCGAGGCAATAAGGCGGCTCCGGAAACCCGGTTCGCTTTCCTCCACCATGAGAGCCAGAGTCTCCTCGTCCCGCTGTTGCGTCGACAGTGCTGCCAGAGCCCGGAGGAGCAACCCTGCCGCCAGAATTCCCAGGCCGATGAGCACTCCCGTCCGCGTGTCGAGAGGAAGATCCACCACCCAGTCCACGGCCAGGAACAGGCCAAGTCCCAGAAGGGTCACACTGATCGCCACCGCCATCCGCCGCACGAATTCCACCCGCACCAGCTTCCAGCGCACCGCCGCCAGCTTCCGGCGGAGCCTGGCCCCCAGCTCGTCGGGGAGGGCAGTCGATGATGATGGCGGCAGATCGCTCATTTACTTCAATTCGGAAACCTTGCGGACGATCCACTCGATCGTAATGAACAGGATGAGAAGTCCAAAGAACAGGGGCGAAGACCAGAGGTCGACTTCCTTGAAACTGGTAAGGCGGGCCGTGCGCCTGGTGAGGGACGCCGGTAACTCGTCAAGTTGGGCAAGCGGCAGGTAGGCTCCCCCGGTCTGCCTGGCCAGGTCGCGAAGGAGCGGCTCGTTCAACGCCGCCCGGGCATACTCCCGGTTATCGTCAATTACCGTGTAATCGAGGGTGGCGATCCTGTCTCCAGGCAGGGCCAGCCGGTAGTTGCCGGGAGGGCCCGCAGCCAACTCAGCCCGATAGATCCCAGGCTGACCAGGGATGGCGCGCAGGATCACCTCCTGGCGCCGGTCCGGATTGTCCCCCACCGCCAGCACGGCCTGAACCACTTCATCCTCCCGGGGCTCCCAGCTGGCGGTAAAGAGCCGTGCGTAAATCCTGACCCGGTCGCCCTGCCGGAAACGCCGGCCATTGGCTTTCAGATTCGCCCGGGGCGCTTCGGTGAGAAGGCGGGCTCCCGCCATGCGCTGGATGATCTGCCCCCAGAGAATCGTATGGTAGCGGTCCCCCACATTGCGCCGGAAGCGCCAGAAATTGTCGGTGCCGACGAAGAGGACTTCTCCTGCCCCGTAGCGATGCAGCGCCACCACCGGTGTGGTTTCTGACCCGGAGGCAGGATCGGGCCGGGTGAGCAGGACTTCCGCGGCCGGCTTGGCCCGCTCCACGCGCGCCGTCCAGTAGATCGGCGGGAGGCGTCCCCAGAGCGCTTCGCTCACTCCGGCATCATCCCCGAGGCGCAACATCACACTTTCCCGGCCCGCCGGGGTGAGACTGAGCCGGAGAGGCCGGACGGACAAAGCGCTGGAAGCACGGATGGATGTCCCCGCCACCTCCACCGGAAGCAACTGCTCCAGTTCCGTCCGTCCGAATGCCGAGGGCATGAAGCGCTTGCCGGCAATCACGACCAGAGCCCCGCCCGCGCTGGAGACATAGTCCCCCAGCAGGGAGAGCCGTCCCTCGGTGAGAAAGCGCGGATCTATGTCACCCAGCAGGACGAGATCGAAATCGAAGAGGTCTTCCGCGCGCACCGGGAACTCCCCGAGGTATGGGCTGCCCGGCACGCGGGCGATCTCGCGGTCTCCCTCGAAGAGGAAACAGGAAAGCTCCACCCGTTGTTCCCGCAACAACATCGCTTCCAGGTACTTGAACTCCCAGCGAGGGGCCTGATCGAGGAGAAGCACCTTGAGTCGGCGGTCCACCACGCGCAGGGCCGCACGCCCGGTGTTGTTCTCCGCCAGCACTTCGCCCGTACCGTCAGCCTCGAATCTCGCTTCCAGGACGTATTCACCCACCCGCTTGGGCACGAAGAGGGTGGTAATGTCCCGTGGACCATCCTCCTCAATACTCACTTCCTCCTCCGCCACGTCCACTCCGCCCAGCGAGAAGATCACGCGCCCGCTCCCTCCCTTCATTCCCTGCGTCCGCAACTTCACCGTCACCGGAGCGGCATCATCTGCCAGTAGAACCTCGCGCACCTCCACCCCTTCGATCGCGACATCGCGAGCCTCAGGATCGCCCACCCCGATGGCATAGACCGGAACTCCGGCTTCCTTCAATTCCTGCGCCACTGCTCCAAGCGCAACCCCGCTGTTCTGGCCCCCGTCGGTGATCATCAACAATCCGGCCAGGGAGGTTCCGCGGTAACGCTCCATGGCTCTGCGAAAGGTCTCTCCCAGCGCAGTCTTTTCCCCGGCTGGCGCAAGCGGGAGGGATGGCTCTTCCCGTTCCCGCAACGAATCAGCATCAAAATTGAAGCGGGGGACGTGCAGGTCCTTCTCCAGGGAATCGAGAAGTGACACCCCGTCCGGGGAGGAGAGGGCTTTCTCCACCTGCTGGAACCGGCTCATGCCATCCCCGTCCTTGAACGCCATGCTCCCGGTCCGGTCGAGAAGGAGCGGCAGGGTCCGCGGGACTTCCCGGGCCAGGGTGAGGACAAGGACCGGTTGCAGCAGGATGGCGAGAACGAGGGCAAGGAAGGTCAGCCGGAGGGCCGTGAGAAGAACCCGGCGACCGCCCGGCAGCTCCTGGGGACTCCTGCGGTAGAGCCACCAGCACAACACCGCCAGGACCCCCATGAGCACGGCGGCCAGAAGGCCCCACTGCGCTGTCTCCCAGCGCAGGGACCACCCGGCAAGGCCGTCCACATCGTCGACCTCTACGCCGAGGGCCGTGAGAATCCAGTCGGTCATGGTGTTCCTTGTCTCCCCCTTTCCATCATTTCGATCGGCTGAACCATTGCGCAAGGATGATTTCGATCGCGGCAAGGGCGATCACGACAAGGAGAAGCGGCCACCAGAGTTCTGATCCCTTGCGATGAGCACCAAAGTCCGCCGCGCTGCTCCCCGTTCCCCACCCGACTACCGTGGCGGAGTCGCCCAGGCGGGCCAGCTGTTCCGCCCCCAGGAGAGAGAGGCTCGACTCGCGCACGCTGGGACGCACCGCGAACAGGACCGGATCGGGCTGTCCGTCGATGGTGGCCTGGTAGGCTCCCCCCCGGTGTATCCGGTCAAACTCCAGGACCGAACTGCCCTCCGCCTCAGACAACGTGGTCAGGCGGCCGAGTGCTTCCGGGTCCCCGACTTCGTATACCGTGGCCTCCCTGCCCGCGAGGTCCGCCTCGAGGCGATGCCGCAGGGTCTCCCCGGCTTCGACGTTCAGGTTGCTCTCACGGTTCTGCACGATCCCCCCGAGGAGCCGGTTGATGAAGGGCACGAAGGCCGGACGGATCGCGAAATCGTTCCAGTCCAGATCAGCCGTGCTGGTAAAGACGAAGACTTTGCCCAGCCCATGCTCGCTCTCCACCAGGGCGGGTTGACCGTCATCGTAGCGCAGGGCCAGACGATGGTCCCGGTCCCCGGGTTCCAGGCCCAGCACCTGGCGAAACTTCACGCGGGCGAGGAGGTCCCCGTCAAGGCCGAGGGGATTGGTCTCGGTCGGAACCATGACGCGGGGCCGGGTGGCGGCGTTCCCATCGCGGGCAACAAAGGAAACGGGGAGAAGCTGGTGCTTGCCGTGAAGCAGGGTGTTGTAGGATTCCGGCCGGAGGTTCCCGCCGGGAAACACCATCAACCCGCCCCCTGCTTCCACGTAGCGCGCAAGGCGGTCCGCAAAGGGCAGGGGCACGTCGGCCACGTTGGCGAGAACGATTGCGTGGTAGCGATCCAGCGTCTCCCCGGCCAGATCCGACACCGAAACAACAGACGGCTTCACCGGATAGGCAGCCCGCATCTCTTCCGGGACCGGGGCCAGTGCGTGACGAAGGAAGAAGGTTTCCGACTCACGATCTTCCACCCCGGGATCGCCATCGACCAGCAACACGCGCACATCATCCATGGCCTGCATCACTATCGTGCGCCGGTCATCGAAGGGAACGCCGTCATCCTCCAGGGCCACCGTCACCCGGTGGTAGCTGGCACTGGGCAGGGTGGCATACAGCGTTGCGCTCTCACTGCTCCCGGGCTTCAGTTCGTCAATCATCCACGGCTCCCCCGCTGGTTGTCCGTCCACCAGGAGTTTCACCGGAACATTGCGCGCCGGAGAGGAGCCGTAGTTGGTGATGTCCACGTCGATCCGGAAGGGTTCATTCACGGCGGGAAGTGCGGCCGCCGGCGTGAGACGGCTGATCCCCAGATTGGCGGGAGCCGGCGTCCCCACCATCACGAGGTGAATCCTGGTTCCGGCGGAGATATCGCGCAGGCGGGCCTCCAGGACGGCGAAGGCGCCCCACTCCTCCGCATGCCCGTCGGTGATGAGGTAGAGTTCCTTTTCCGCGGCAGCCTGCCCCTCGAGCGAGCGCACAGCCTCCTCAAGGGCAAGGAGAAGGTCGGCATGGCGATCGGTCTGCGCAATCTCGTCGATGCGCGACGAGACCAGGTCGTGATCGTTGCTGGCTTCGTTGGGATGAAAAGCCCCCGAGATCACCACCGGGGATCCTCCCGGCAGACGATCGAGGATGGCATGAGCCGCCTCACGTGCGAGGGTGAGGCGGGTGCCCTCTCCTTCGCGCGATCCCATGCTGGCCGAGTTGTCCAGCACGATGGCGGCCGCGACCTTGGAACCGGGCATCCCGGACAAACCCTCCACCACCGGCCGTGCCATCAGGAAAGCCAGGAGGGCGACCAGGGCACAACGCAGGACGAGCAGAATCCAGTCCTCCAGTTTCATGCGCCGCTGGTTCTGCTCCACGCTGACCTTGAGAAAGCGCATGGCCGCCCAGGGCACCCGCCGGAAGCGCCGCCGGTTGAGAAAGTGGATGATGATGGGCACCGAGATCGCCGCGATCCCCCACAACAATGCCTGGTTCAGGAAGTTCATCGTAGTCAACCGGAGGTGCTCTTCCTGAAAGCGAGGTAGTTGGCGAGGGCTTCGTCGAGAGATTGGTCCGTTCGCAGGCTCACGAAATGGCATTTGTGACGCTCACAGGCCGCGCGCAGGTGCTCCTGGAACGCTTCGAATGCACGGTGGTAACTCTTCCTGATCTGGCTGGGCCGCGTCCGGATGAGAGGAAGATCCTCCAGTCCCTCGAATTCCACCATCCCGCTGAAGGGGAAGTCGATTTCGCAGGGATCCAGGACCTGCATCACGATCACTTCGTGTCCGTTGAAACGGAGATGCTGGATTCCCTCCAGAACCTCCTCCTCGTCATCGAAGAAGTCGCTGATTACGATCACGATCCCCTTGCGGCGCACCTGGTTGGCAATTCCATGAAGGACCGGGGCGATCCTCGTTCCCCCCACCGGATCGAACCCCGCCAGCCGGTCCATGATCTTGAAGAGGTTGTCCCGGTTGTCACTGCGCGGAAGATACTCCCGGACCTCCTCGTCGAAAATCCCCAGGGCCACCGCGTCCCGCTGGTGGAGGATGAGGTAGGCCAGGCAGGCCGCCATCATCTTGCCATACTCCAGCTTGCTGATTTCAGCAGAAGCGTACTTCATGCTCTCGCTGCCATCCAGGAGGAGATGGGCCACGAAATTGGTCTCCTGCTCATACTGCTTGATATAATAGCGCTCGGTCTTGGCCTGGACCTTCCAGTCAAGGTGCCGCACATCATCCCCGGGCGAGTACTCGCGATGCTGGGCGAATTCGATCGCGAACCCCCGGTAGGGTGATTTGTGTTCCCCCGCCATGTAGCCCTCCACGATGAAGCGCGCGTTCATGCCGAGGGCTTCGGCCCGGGCAATGGTGCGGGGATCCAGGAGCTTGCGGGTTTCAGCGTCCACTTGGAGAGGTTGTTAACGGAATATCCGCCGGTGCGCCATGGACGCACCACATCCACGATCCACTAATCCAGCTTCCTGTCCTTTGGAACGGACTCGAGGATCTTCGCCGTGATGTCGTCCGCAGTCAGCCCTTCACTCTGGGCGCTGAAGTTCGGGATGATGCGGTGCCGGAATATGGGCGGAGCAACCGCCGCGACATCTTCGCAGCTCACATGGCTCTGACCGTTGAGAAGAGCGTTGGCCTTGGCGGCGAGGACGAGGTTCAGCCCTGCGCGCGGTCCCGCGCCCCAGGTGAGCCACTTGGAACAGAACTCAAGCGCCTCATCGGAATCCGGTCGCGTAACACGCACCAGTTTCTCCGCGTAGCGCAGGATGTGATCAGCCACCGGCATGTTGCGCACGGCGCGCTGCATCTCAAGGATCTCCTCTGCACCCAGCACCGGATCGGGGCGCTGCCCTTCGTTCCCGGTGTAGGTTTTCAGGATCTGGAATTCCTCCTCCTCGTCAGGATAATCCACCCTGACCATGAACATGAAGCGGTCGAGCTGCGCTTCCGGGAGCGGGTAGGTGCCTTCCTGCTCGATGGGGTTCTGGGTCGCCAGGACGAAGAAAGGCTCCGGGAGCGGATGATCTTCTCCCCCCACCGTCACCTTGCGCTCCTGCATGGATTCCAGCATCGCGGCCTGGGTCTTGGGCGGGGTCCGGTTGATCTCATCGGCCAGGATGATGTTGGCAAAGATCGGGCCCGGCAGAAACTTGAACTCGCGCTCGTTGGTGGCCGGGTCCGAGTAGATCACTTCTGTCCCCGTGATATCCGAGGGCATCAGGTCGGGCGTGAACTGAATACGCTTGAAGGAAAGGCGGAGCGCTTCCGCCAGACTTGAGATAAGGAGGGTCTTGGCCAGCCCGGGAACGCCGACGAGGAGGGCATGACTTCGCGTAAGGATGGCGATCATCACTTCCTTGACGACCTGATCCTGGCCGATGATGACTTTCGAAATCTCCGCCCGGACCCGCCGGACGGCGTCCTGCAGTTGGGCGGATTCCTGGGAGGCGGCTTCTGCGCTTGTACTCATGAGTGGGCGTATTTTACGGCCCAAAGGTTGCCTCCATTTCAGACTCGGGGCAATCGTGGCAAACGATTTCCTGTCCCGTCGGCCGAACATCACCTCGCCTCATCCGGAAATCTGCTCCCAGGAGCCGGAATTCTTCCCCCATTCGTGGTCCGGACCGGATCCGGGCGCCCCGCCGCGAAGAGAACCAAAGAGCAGCCCACACTGCATCCCCGCGCCCCGATCGGAAGAACCCGCCCGATTTATCCGGAGTCTGCCCCCGGAGCACTGACGGCAGGGCTGCTCGAATCTACCTGGACTGGGGAACGGCTTTCTCCGTCTCTCCCTCTTGCGCCTTCTTCCCGTCTTCCTCAGGTTTCGGCCCGGCCTTTGGAACGTCCCAGGCGGTCATCCACTCCTGCTTGCCTTTCCTGTATCCCCTCTTGAGAAGGCGGGCCTCCAGATCCGGGTTGTGAGCCGCGCCGTAGAAGATGCCGAGATTCCTGCGCCCCTTCTTGTTGACCTGCTTCCGGAGAACCCTGAGGCACTTGGCATTGCGGTCGCCAATGATGACGGTGTTGCCGGCAAAGGCGGCAATCTGATCATCCCCCTGGCCGAGGGTCTTCATCATCTCAAGCTTGAGGCCGTTTGAATTTCCCGAGAGGAGCGCTGCGATCAACCGCGCGGGATTCGGTTGTTCCACGCCCTGGTTCTGCGCCTGCTGGGCCGCTGCCAGTGCAAAGTTGAAGAGCGATTCTCCATTCGCCTCCTGCTTCTGCTGAAATTGTTTCATGGTGAGATCGGCATGAACAAAGTTCCTGGGTGAATAGTCGATCTCCTGCATCTGGCTGGAGAGCTTGAGGAAGCGTGACATCCCATCAACCATCCCCCGCAGGAAGTTGGCCTGAAAATCGCCCCCTCCCTCTTCCCGGTTGGGAACCTTGCCCTCCACCATGTCTTCGCCACCCACCATCTCAAAGAGCAGGGCGTCGTATTTCTCAAAGGATTTGTTGAGGTCAGCGTAGTACTTCTTGTCCGCAATGTGAACCGCTCCGATGAGATCGACTGTCACGCCGTCCTTCTCGTAACGGGTCACCGAGGTCTGCAGGCGTGCGGCCTTGTCGTCTTCAGCGATCCGGATGAACTCGGTGGCTTCCACCACCTCCTTCTTCCCGGGCGCCTCCTCCCTGGCGGACTGATCTTCCTGGGCCCCGGCGGGGGGAAGGAGCCAGGCGGCGACAAAGGCGAGGCAGAGGAACGGACGGATTCGCTTCATGGGAAAATACTGGGATTACACTCACAGCGCGACAAGGACAGGAATTTGTGCCTTCCAGACCCATAAAAGCGGAAAACCCCCTCGTGCGCTTGCTGGCCAGCTATCCCAATCCGGGCTATAGATCCAGCAGATGAGCGCACGATCGCCGCTTCGCTACTGCTCCGATCTCTTCCGTTACCAGCGGAGAAGCTCACGGGAAGTGATGGTCGGCAAGATCGGGGTGGGCGGCGAAAACCCGATCCGGATCCAATCCATGATCACGGCCGACACCCGCGATACCGGGGCCTGCGTCAGGGAGGTCCTCGAGCTGGCAGAGGCGGGATGCGAGATTGTGCGCATCACCGCCCAGACCCGCAAGTATGCCGGAAACCTGGAGCACATCCGGGACGGGGTGCGGGCGGCCGGATGCGAGGTGCCCCTCGTGGCCGACATCCACTTCAAGCCCGACGCCGCCCTTGAGGCCGCCAGGTGGGTGGAGAAGGTCCGGGTCAATCCCGGGAACTACGCCGACAGGAAGAAATTCGAAGTCCGTGACTACTCGGACGCGGACTACGACGAGGAACTCACACGGATCCGCCTCAAGTTCGTTCCTCTCGTGCAGCTCTGCCAGGAACTGGGGCGTGCCATGCGTATCGGAACAAACCACGGTTCGCTCTCCGACCGCATCATGAACCGCTACGGGGACACGCCCCTGGGCATGGTGGAGAGCGCCCTCGAGTTTGTCCGCATCGCCCGCGATCTCGATTACCACGAGATCATCTTCTCGATGAAGGCCTCCAATCCCAAGGTCATGATCGAGGCCTACCGCCTCCTCATCGTGCGACTGGAGCAGGAGGGCGGGGACTGGAACTACCCGATCCACCTCGGCGTGACGGAAGCCGGAGATGGCGAGGACGGCCGGATCAAGTCCGCCATCGGGATCGGATCGCTCCTCGACGACGGGATCGGCGACACCATCCGCGTTTCCCTGACCGAGGATCCCGTCTCCGAAATACCGGTGGCCCGGGCAATGGTGCGAAAGCGCGAGGGGACCTCCGGTTCCGACGAACTGCGGCAGGTGGCGAAGCTCACCATGCACCCCTGCTGGGATCCCTTTTCCTACCAACGCCGCCCGAGTGAAGTGATCGAGATCGGCGGCCACGAACTCGGCGGCAACCACGAATTTCGGGTGGTGACCACCCGGAAGAAGTGGGAGGCCCTTGCTCACCAGCTCGAAGAACTCGGTGACTTCCAACCCGAAATCGTCCTGGAAGAGAGTGGCGTGGTGGAGATCGATCCGCGGAATGATGCAGAGATCGAGCACCTCGACTCCCGGTCCACTCCCGCCCTGGTGACGGTCGGCAACGGACTGGACCTGGAAGTCGTTCCCGCCTTCCGCCTCCTCGCCTCGCGGGTGCAGGCCCGTCACCCGATTCTTCTCAAGGACGTCCTCTCCCCGTCTGGAGAAGCGGACGGAAACTTCCTCGAGACCCTGCTGACCGCCGCGCGCAACATCGGATCCCTGCTTTGTGACGGAATCGGTGACGCCGTCCTCCTCCAGGGGGAAGAGGCCCCGGAACAGAGCCTGCGGGTAAGCTACAACATCCTGCAGGCGGCCGGCGCACGGATCTTCAAGACCGACTACGTGGCCTGCCCCAGTTGCGGGCGCACGCTCTTCAATCTACAGGCTGCCACCCGCAGAATCCGGGAAGCAACCGGCCATCTCAAGGGCCTGCGCATTGCGGTGATGGGCTGTATCGTGAACGGACCGGGCGAAATGGCTGATGCGGATTTCGGTTACGTGGGAGGCGCCCCGGGCAAGATCAACCTCTACGTGGGCAGGGAAGCCGTGAAGTTCAACATCCCGGAGGAGGAAGCCGTTGAACGGCTCGTCGATCTCATCAACGAACACGGGAAGTGGATCGATCCGCCTGTCCGGAAGCCGACCGGGGTCTAGACTCGTTGTCGCCAAGACGGGCGGTTGCGCAAAACCCGGACTCTTGGTAGCCTCCACCTGAGCGAACTCAGTGTGACCAGCACTTCAAAGATCAGGGCCGGAACGATCACGGAAAAAAAAGAGAAGGCCTCCACTGAACTGGCGGGGACCTGGAACGTGCTGGTCTTCGATGATCCTGTAAACCTGATGGAATACGTGACCAAGGTTTTCCAGAAGGTCTTCGGTTACCCCCGCGAGCGGGCGGAAGATCTCATGATGACGGTGCACGTCGCAGGCAAGGCGCTGGTGTGGACCGGCGCGAGAGAGCCTGCGGAACTCTACGTCCAGCAACTGCACAGTTACCAGTTGCACGCCAGCCTCGAGAAAGCGCAGTAGGAATGAAAGTGATCCCCACACTGGAGGGAGGCCTGCGAATCGAGGTGGAAACCGCCACCGACTGGCTGGTGCTGGAACAGATCGCCTCCGATGCCCTGGAGGGCGGGGTCGAGAACCTGCCTACCCGCCTGAGTGCGCTCATGGATGAAGAGTCCGAGTGGGACGAGCTAGTCGTTCCCGAGCTGGAAGATTTCTTCACCGGCCAGCTCCGCATGGTTCGCGACACCATCCACGCCGCCCAGCAGGAATCGACTGACCCGGCGGAGGGAATGTTCCTCATCATGCAGGCCGAGGGCGCCCAATGGTACGGGGCCCTGAATCAGGCCCGGCTCGCGCTGGAAACCCACTACCAGTTCGGTCCCGGCGAGGAAGTGAACGAAGTGGAATCCTTTCCCCCGCCCAAGCGATCGGCCTTTATCCGCAGCCAGTTCTACTGCGCCTTGCAGAGTGTCCTGCTGGAGCACGTCCTCGATTGAGAGCCTGGTGAGCCTGCGGCAGCGGGATCGGAGCGGCTCCGGAACCTTGAGAAATCGCGGTCGAAGGACCACTCCGTTCCCCTGAGGTGATCCCGTAAACTCATCAGCATGCCAAGAGAGAATGTGCGGAGTAGCGGTCCGGGCGATGAAAGTCGGGCTCACCATCACCCAGGCAGACAGCGGTCAGGAACTGCTGGACCGGAGAGTTGAGAATAAAGGTGGCGTTCATCCTGGTGTCGCTCCCGAAGTGGAGATGCTCCTTCAGCCACGCCAGGGGCAGATCCGCGCGAGCCTGCCACCCCTCCGGTCCACAGGTAGCGAGGGAAGTCGCTCCGGTCTCCCTCAGTTCCGCGAGCGGGCTTCGTGGCGAATCGAAAAGGCATGCCCAATGCGCGCCATTGGGGGAGAGATTGAACTCCAGGTAATTTCCGGTAACGGGATCGCTGAGAAAGAACTCGGCCACATCATATTCCCAGAGGTGCTCATGAAAGAGTCCGGAGCGCGCCGCAGGGTGGCAGAGAGCCGCAGCCTGACGTGCGCAACGGAATACAAAGGCGTCCCCCTCAAGGGCAAAACTGAAAAAGACCGGCGGATTCACCTCATTCCCAAACCAGTCCCGCGCGAGACTGGTGAGGGGAGGAGGCCCGTTGCCGGAAACCGTATAGATGGTCATTTCGTTGGTGTTCAAACGATCTGTTTAAAAGAGGTGGATATTTAAGAATTGTGAACAATTTAGCTCGATCAAACTGGGTGGACGAACTACACTGAAACCGTCTTGGAGTCCCGATCCATGTTGAATTTGCAACCAATCGAATATGTCGGCAAATCTGCCCGCCACCAACCACGGAAGAAAAAAGGCCCGAGAGGATCCGGTTTCTTCGGCGGCTGGGTCCTTCTCGTCCTGGTGATCGCGATTGGTTTCTTTTTCCTGCGGCCGATTATTCCCTTTCTGCAGTCGCAGCGGGCCCAGGCCTCCGCGGTAAACAAGAAGAAGGCGATTGCTGAACTCCGGAGCTCGGAAGAGTTCTCCAAGAATCTTGCCGCTGCCGCTCTGGAGCGCACCAAGGAAACGGTGGACTACGATCCCGCTTACTATGATCTGGCCTATCCGGGGGGCGATCTCCCTCCGCACAAGGGTGTCTGTACCGACGTCGTCGTGCGAAGCTACCGGACCCTGGGAGTCGATCTTCAGCAGCTTGTGCACGAAGACATGTCCGCCCATTTCCGTCTCTATCCTCAGCTCTGGGAGCGCAAAGGCCCGGACAGCAACATCGATCACCGCCGGGTGCCTAATCTCCAGCGTTACTTTTCACGGTTCGGGAGGATTCTCGAAAATTCCCACTCGCTCGACGACTACGAAGTTGGCGACGTGGTGACCTGGAAACTCCCCTATGGTGCGGCGGAGCAGGCCGGCAGCCACATCGGTATCGTGGTTCCCGGTCCTGGCGCCCGCGGCAACGAGAAATGGGTTGTTCACAACATCGGCTCCGGGCCTGAATGGGAAGACAAGCTCTTTGACTACGAGATCGTGGGCCACTTCCGCTTCGCCCCGCTCCACGAGCCGATGACCGCTTCCGCCGGCCGAAAGACCGGGGCGACTCTCTCGACTTCGCCCTGAACGCCGTCTCGCCATCTTGCCGGGGCCAGGGAGAACCACGAAGGCCGTGGGATGTCCGGGCTCCCGCCCTCCCGGAGGCTGCCGCGTGCGGTGGCCATGCGCACATTTGTTTCGTGCATCTCCCTGCGGGTACAAAAACAAGGCAGTTTCACAAAGGAAGTGAGATCGCTAAGCCGTGTTGACTAGTAGTTGATTTATTTTGGCAGGACTTGGGATCTCACTCCTTCGATTGACTGCCTGTTACAGTCTCAACCGGGGCCGTCGCAGACGATTTTCAAATCTCTGATTTTATTGCCTCCTCCGGCCGGGAAGGCCCGGGATTGCCTTACTTCTCAAATAAATGGTGTTTGGGATCACCGGAGGAGAGGAGGTAAGACAGAAGGTCCAGGATGTCGTTGTCGGTCATGGAGGACAGGAGCCCGGAGGGCATCATCGTAATCCCGGACGGCTCGATGGAAACGATCTCTCCGGCATTGATGCTCGTGGTGGCATTGGCTTGCATCATGTCGGTGGTGACCCGGTAATCGTCACCTTTGAGGTTCATGATCCGGCCCACCACTTTCCCGCCATTCCTGAGACGGAAGACGCTGGCACCGTACTGGTCACTGATCTCCCTGCCGGGTTCGACGATGGATTCGAGGAGATCGTGTGGACTGAACTTGCCGGAGACCGCGGTGAGATCGGGCCCCACCGCCCCTCCCTCGTTGCGAAAGCGGTGGCAGACATGGCAACTGCCCACCCCGAACATCTTCCGGCCGTTGGCAAAATCGCGCCCCCCTTCCAATCCCGCTCCCAGAAGTCCCTGCAGATCTTCCATCTTCCAGGCCCTGATGAAGGTCCGGGGGTCGCTGCTGAACTGGGGCGGGCCTTCCTCTCCCCTGGTCTTGAGGATCCTGTCCAGTTCCGGGGTCCGTTGCCCCGCGGGCAGGGAGGCCACGGCATCTCTCCGGATGTCTGCGAGGTAGGCCCTGAAACGGGGGCCCCCGTGGTAGTTTCCAGCCCGGATAAACCAGCGGAAATACTTCACCCGGAGAGCCGGGGTCCACCCCTCCTTCATGAAGCGGAGATTCATGGCATAGGTGATCTGCTCCTCCTGGCCGGTTGCGCTCTCAAGCAGCGCAAGGGCCCTGGGCACAACCGCGGGGGCCTCCAGAAAGGCCAGCAGGACGGTCAACTCACGATTCTCCTCGACCGAGGCCGCCGGGTAGATTCCGTCGAGCCACGCCAGGAGCCGGCCCCGGATCTCCCCCTGCGGTTTTTCCCCGCGTGCCAGGATCAGAGTCAGGGCTCGCAGGAGGTTGAGCCGGTCCTGCTTCCCTTCGATTTCCAGGTAATCGAACTTGAGCACCTTGCCCATCACTTCTCCTGCCGAGCGTGGTCCGTCGGCGCGGGCCAGGGCGATCAGGCCAAGCCCCGCCCGGCTGATGTCCTCCTCCCCGAGGACGAGAGCCTTCCACCGTTCCACCGGATGCTTCTCAAGCACCACCCGCATGGCATGCCGCAAGCCACGGTCGCTTCCGTCTGCAAGGCGGGTCCAAAGCCTGGCGAGATCCTCCGGGGTCTGACGCCTGGCTCCCTTGCGCAGGAGCAACTCCATTTCCTGGCGACTCGCCCTGGGAGAGGGGCGCGGGAGAGGGGCCGGCCGGGGCAAACTGACGTCTTCCTTCCCACGATAGGTGACGCGATAGAGTCCGGACTGCACCCGTCGTCCCCCGATGGTGAAATACATGGCCCCGTCCCCGGGATTGATCAGGATGTCAGTGAGGGGAAGAGGGGCGGCACTGGCAAACTCCTCGAAGCGGCCGCCATAAGTCGATCCCTTCTCACTGAGGTGCACGGCATAGAGCTTTCCGTAGGACCAGTCGCAGGCGAAGAGGGCCTCCTGATGCTTTTTCGGAAACTTCGCTCCATAGCCGAAACACACCCCCGTGGGTGATCCCGGCCCGATATCAACTGCCGTCCCAAAGGTATCGCGGTAGTGTTCGGGGAACTTGGCGGATCCTGTTCGCCAGCCGAAGTCGGCCCCGCTGATGACATGATTGATGCGGGTGGGCCTGTACCAGGGGGTATTCAGATCCCCTTCCATGTCCGCGTCATAGGTGAAGAGTTCTCCCTCGCGGTTGAAGGCGGCATCATACTGATTGCGGAAGCCGGTCGCGATAACCTCCCAGGTCGCGCCTTCGGGATCAATCTGCGCAATGTGACCGCCCGGGGCCCTCGCCCCCTTCATGAAGTGCTCCATGGGGGGCAGGAGCTGGTCTTCACCCCAGAGTTCTGGCACCCGGGAATGGGTGTAGTTCCCGGGCAACTGGGTCTGGTTTCCCAGCATCACCATGAGGCTCCTGCCATCGGGGGTGGGAAGAATGGCGTGCGGCCCATGCTCACCCCCGGTGGCATCCAGCTCCCTGATGGTCACTACCTTGTCGAACTCGTCATCACCGTCTGTATCGAGAAGGCGGAAGACGCCCGAACCGGTCCTGCTGTGGCGCGAGTTGACCACCACGTAAAGACTGCCAAAGGCATGGCAGAGCCCCTGGGCGTGCCCAATGGGAAGATCGATAGTCTCGATGGTGGCCGGATCGAGAGCCTCGTTGGCCGGAGGGGCGGGGAAGCGGTAAAGGCTGCCGTATTGATCACTCACAATAAAGCGCCCCTTGTCATCCTGGCACATGGCAACCCATGATCCCTGGCGGTCCCGCGGGACCGAGTAAAGGAGCTCGACCGCGAAGCCCTCCGGCACCTTGATCTTTTCTGCCGGGGTAGCCGTTCGCTGGGCCGGGAGAGGGGCCAGAGTCAGCACGCTCAATAGGGCGACGGAAGGGAATCGCTTCATCGGGAATTCAAATCTCAGACTTCAGATTTCCTGCTCCTGTTCCAGTTCAATCCGCCGCCAGATCTCCCCCAGTTCCTCATTTGTGAAAGAGGTGGGCATTTTAGCCTTTCCACAAGTTGGACAAAAAAGCGCCCGTCCCGCGGCCCTGTCGTCTCGATTTCCCCGAGCACCGGGTTTCCCGGGCGCAGCCCTGCAAGCCCAACCGTAAGATCTCGAAAACCCTCCTCCCCATTTGCCCCTTGCCGAACTGTGTTCTGACCGTTCCCCTTGCAGCCTGTCCCGCCACCGCATGGAAGAGCCGTCTCCAGCGATCACCAACGAGCTCCTCGAGCGCGTCAGGTCAGGTGACGAATCGGCCAACCGGACCCTGGTGGAAATCCTCTATCCCACCGTGCGGGCCAACGTCCGCAACCACCTGCGAAGGCTGGCTGATCACGACGACGTCTCCCAGGAAGTCTTCCTCAAGATCTTCCTCAAGATCGACCAGTACAAAGGGCCGCAACCCTTCGATCACTGGGTTTCCCGCATCGCAGTGACCACCTGCTACGACTGGCTGCGCAAACACCGTGCCCGGCCCCTGGTGGCATACTCGGATCTCACTGAAGCCGAAGTCGAGATCATCGAGAAGAGCCGCCCGGCCACCACCACTGGGATTTCCGACACCCACCGGGAGCTCTTTTCGGGTCTCCTCGACAAACTGATCGCCACCCTCAATCCCCGGGAACAAATCGTGATCCGCCTCCTCGATCTGGAGGAACACTCTGTCCGGGAGATTTCTGAGCTCACCGGGTGGGGCGCCAGCAAGGTGAAAGTCACCGCCATGCGGGCCCGCCGAAAACTGGCCGAACAACTGCAACGCCTGGAAACCAGTCACGAGCGGGAGGAGGGCGACCGCTGAACTCCAACTAACTCCAAACCATGTCCGATCCTAACGAAGACAACCACTGGAACCGCCTGGTCGATGCCGCCAGGGACGCAGGAGCCACCACAGACGATGCCCGGGAGCAAAAGGCTCCCTCCTCCTTCGTCTCCGGGGTGATCACAATGCGGGAAGGACTATGGAAGTTTGCAACAACCGTGCTCTGGCGCCGCTGGTCGCTGGTGGCGGCCCTTCTTGCAATTGCGCTCTACCTCATCTTCTACTTTGTCATGAAATCAAATCCACCCGCCCGGGCTCCCACCCCGGCGCCGTCCCAAACTCTTCCTCAACCTCCCGACCCCGCACAATGAAGCCAACCTTCAAAGACTACCTGAACATTGTCCTGGCCCTTCTCGCCATCTTCCTCTGTGGCTACGGGATCGGATTCCTGTTGGGCGAACGCAAGGGGCAAGACAATCAGCCCCCCCCACCCGCTCCCCCCTCCCAGCCAGCCCCCATCGTCGATTGGGAGTCCTGGGAACGCTCTACAGTCCAGACCATTGAGGGGGCCATTGGCGAACTGACCCCGGAACAACGGCAATCCATCCGGCGCGAGGTCTCCGAGACCGCCAAGCGAATCAGGACCGCCCGGCAATCCGGTCGCAGGGAATTCCAGGCCCTCCACCAACGACTGAAGCAACATCTCACCCCGGAACAGCAAACCAGACTTCCGGGATCCTCCCCCAATTGAGGGAGAAATGGAATGAATTCACTTCGTTCCCCTCTCTAGGTGTAACCATGGGCAAATCGTCCTCGTCAGCCCTTACAAGGAGGCTTTCTGCCCACTCGGTTAATACCCCCCCAGGGCCGGGAGGGCAGAGAGTTTCCCCTTTTCCCGCCTTTTTTCATCACTACCTTCACAAATACTTAACGCAACCAGATCTCGACATGGAGGTTCCATTCAGGTGAAGATCAGTCCCCCAAGCGCATGAGATTCGGTAACCTCATATTCGGTGTCGCCCTCCTTCTGGTGGCTGTCACCCTTGCCCTGACCATCACCTTCCGGAACGATCCCGAGGGTGCATCGGCTGAACGGCCGCAAAACGACGCGACTTCCCCGGCCCTCCGCATCGGAACCGCCTCGCCCCGGGGTTCCTCCACTGCCCCCGTCGGCCGTCGCAATCCGGTCAGATCGCCACGTGAAAAGCTCCCCGCCGCAAACGAACTCGAGGTGGTCATGGACAACGGCCCGGCCACCCGGGACCTGAGCCCGGCGCAACGCCAGGACATCGCCAAACGCGTCCCCTGGGTTCAGCAAGATGCCCTCTCCCGGCTTGGGAAGATGACCGAGCGGCTGGACCTCACCCCGACACAGCAGCACAAGGTCTTCCCACAGCTGCTCCGGGCCACTACGGGCTATCACCCCGCGATGATCATCACCTACCCTGCGGAAACCTCCCTTCCCTCTGAGGAGGAGCTTGCCGACAACGAAAAGTCTCCCGATGAGGCCATCCACGACTCCCTCGATCCCGACCAGCAGGAAGACTTCCTTCAGCAGAAACTCGACGATCAGGCCTGGTGGGAGGAAATCGTTGCCCAGTTGGAAGAAGATTTCGATGCCTCTGTCGCCAGTAACGACGGCCCCGTGGCCGCCGGGCAGGCTCCCCCGGAGCAGGAAGCAGCTGCCGAGCCACAGCCCGAGCCCGAGCCACAGCAGGGCGTAAACCTCTTCGACCTCTTAAACGAATAAAATCGACTTTTGGTGTAACCATTGTCCCTCCAATCCCGTCGATCCCCATAACCAGAGACCATTCCCCCTAAATGACCATGAAACTGAAATATCTCCCCGTTGCCGCGATCGCTGTCGGCATCGGTTTCGCCAGTGCCGGACGTGAGCGAACCTTTGGTGACGGAAATCTTCCCGAAATCCTCGAACAGTTCGACCTCAACGACGACGGACAGATCGACGAAGAGGAGCGTCAGGCCGCCCGCGAAGCCCGCCGGGCGGCCCGGGCTGAACGCCGCGCTGCACACATCGCAGAATTTGACACAGATGCCGATGGCGAACTTTCCGACGAAGAGAGGGAAGGCGCCCGCGAAGCCCGCCGGGCCGCCCTTGAAGCCAAGCGCGAGGAAAAATTTGCTGAAATTGCAGGTGATGACGGATCGCTTGACTCCGACGAATTTGCCGCCCTTCCCCCGCTTGAAGGCAGAGATCCGGAGCGCGTGGCCGCCATCTTTGACCGACTGGATTCTGATGACGACGAACGCGTTGACCTTGAAGAATTCACCGCTCGCCTTCGTCATGGCCGTAAGCCGGGTGGACATCAGCCGCCCACCCGTCCCGAGCCGCCCACCCGTCCCGAGCCGCCCACCCGTCCCGAGGCACCTGAGCGCCCCGACGGTGACAACGATGACGATAATGATGAAGCTCCAGATCCGCGCACACCGCCCCGCTTTGGCGGCAGGGGGTAAATCTTTTCGGTTCTTTCCCATCCCCATCGCGAGGAGGCAGCCTGGATCACGGGTTGCCTCTTTTTCTTGAAGAAGGGGCAGGCCGGCTGGGTGGGAGCTTCTCACCTGGCACGGGGAAGTCGGCGCCCGCGAAGATGGCCTGAAAATCACCCGCCTCGAGTTGGTGCAAGAATAACACCGATTCCTGTCACACCACCGCCCTCCCACGACAAAGCACACTGAAACCCGGCTCCTTTCGCCCCCATGGTTAGACCTGTCTCCATTCCATTCTCCCTCCTCTCCGCCCTCCTCCTCGGCACTGCACAGGCAGAACTGCTTTACTTCACCGATTTCGACGAGTTTCCCGAAGGTGATAACAAATGGGACGACTTTGATGGATGGCAGGCCAGCGACAATACCAGCGGAGCCCAGGCCATCGTAGCTGACCTCCTGGGAGGGGCCCTGGGAAACACTGCCACCCTGGGCTTCAACAGGCCCAACCGCGCCCTCACTACGGTGGCCAAATCGATCGGCTACGACCCCATTGCGACCGGCAATCCCCTCGTGACCTTCAATCTCCTCTTCGGGGTCGAGGACTCCACCGACTTCACCAACTACCGGCGCGACGATTTCTTCATCACCTTCTACAACAATCAGGGCGCGCCCCTGGCCGCCATCCGCATCTCCAATACCGACACCGACTACGGCTTCTGGTACCGCAATGGCAGCCCCCAGTCGTCAGGCTACGAGGAAATCGACACCGGCCTGGATTTTATCCAGGGCGAGCTCCATGAGCTGACCGGGATCATCGACTTCGAATCCAACCGCTGGACTGCGGAGATCGACGGCCTTCCGCTCTTTATCGACGCGGCCTTCAATGGCACCAACCAAGCGCTCTACTTTGGATTCATTGCTATCGAGTGGCAGATCGACGAGGGATCTCCCGGCAGATACGGTGACAACTTCCTGCTGCTCTCCGATCTGCGCATTGAAACAGTGGAAGACCCACCCCCGCCAGTTGTGATTGACTCCATTGGCCACGATTCGAGTGGTGATATCCGGATTTCCTGGCAGGCCACCCCCGGGTTCAACTACACCGTGGAATACTCCGATGACCTCCTGAACTGGCAGGACGACCTCCCGTCCTCGACCTTCACGTCCCCTCCTGCCCTTCAGCCGTTCATCTTCACCGATACTCCCGGCCTGCAGGCAGGAGGGCGCTATTATCGCGTCCGCCAAACCCGGGCCGATTAGGGCGGAAGAAACCTCCCCAAGTCCCCCTGAACGGGCCCTCTCTCGTCCTCGCTCCAACCCCGGAACGGGTTATGCGCCAACGGCAATTCTCCAAAACTCTGGCAAAATCCCTGACAAAATGTAACCATCCCTCCGCCACCTCCGTCTATCCCCTTGAAAGACACGGCAGCAGGCCCCGTCTCACTGAAACCTCAAGCACAAAAAGAACCATGAAGATCAAATACCTCCCGATCCTCGCAATTGCCCTGGGCATAGGGATCGCAACCACCATCGCCGGACATCGCACCTTCGGTGACGGCAAACTCCCCGAAATTCTTGAGCAGTTTGACCTCAACGAGGACGGCGTGATTGACGAAGAAGAACGCCAGGCGGCCAAGGAAGCCCGCCGTGCCGCGCGTAGCGAACGCCGTGCCGAGCACATTGCGGAATTCGATACTGACGGCGACGGCGAACTCTCCGACGAAGAAAAGGAAGCCGCCAGAGACGCCCGGCGCGCTGCCCTCCAAGCCAAGCGAGAGGAAAAATTTGCCGAGATCGCGGGTGAAGACGGCAGTCTTGATCTTGACGAATTCGCTGCCCTGGCTCCCTTTGAAGGTGCGGATTCCGAGCGCGTGGCTGGCATCTTTGCCCGCCTGGATGATGACGAAGACGGCGCTGTCACTCTTGAGGAATTTGGCTCCCGCCTGCGTCATCATGGACGCCGACCCCGCCACCACGGTCCCCGCCATCGTCCCCACCACCATCGCCGAGGCGGTGGCAAGCCGGAAGATGACGACGGTGATGATGAAGGCGGCGACGACGCCTGAGTCGCATCCCCCCATTCCATCCCACAAAATCCTGAAAGAGGCAGCCCGGTCGCGGGTTGCCTCTTCGTTTATCTGGAAATCGTCCAATCTTCAATTGTCCCGCCGACCTCGGAAACCCCAGGAAGCAAATGACGCGGCGCTTCCCTTCGCTCCCCAAACTCTCCTTTTAAAATGGGGCGAATTCAGCAAGAACTGCCCGTGCGCCTCAAACTGACTATCGCCTACGACGGACACCCGTTCGGTGGCTGGCAGCTCCAACCTAATACCGACACCATCCAGGAGCGCCTGGAAACCGCCCTGGCCGAAATTGCCAAGGAGCCCTTGCGCATTCATGGCTCGGGACGCACCGACTCAGGCGTCCATGCCACCGGCCAGGTCGCTCACTTTGACGCACCTGATCAGCTCACCATGAATCCCGTGAACTGGCTGGCCGCCCTCAATACCAAACTGCCAGCCACCATCCGGGTTCTGGAATGCGAGGAGGTGCCCGATGACTTTCACGCGCGCTTTTCGGTCCTCTCCAAGACCTACTGTTACGAACTCAGCACCGCTCCCATTCTGCCCCCTTTCCAGGCTGGCCGGGTCTGGCATCTCCCGCGCCAACTCGATCCAGTCACCCTCGAGGACGCCCTGACCCTCTTCCGTGGTCGCCACGATTTCCGGGCCTTTGCCGCCAACCGGGGCAACGAAACGGTGGAGACCGACTTCCAGCGGACTCTCAGCGAGGCCTCCCTCGCTCCGCTCCCGCAAGGCTATCTCCTCATCTTCACCGGCGAAGGGTTTCTCTACAAGATGGTGCGGCTCCTGACCGGAGCAGCTGTCCGGGCCGCCCAGGGATCCTTCAGACTCGACGACCTCGCGGCCCTGCTCGATCAGCCACCTGATCTTCCCCGGGGCAAGTCGCCGCTTTGTGCTCCGCCCGATGGGCTGAGCCTGCATGAGGTCCGTTACGGATAATCCTTCTCCCGAGTGCTTCCCGTATCCTTTACCTTGCTGGCATACCGCTGAAACCAGGGTGTCCGACGACAAATCCGCAAGGTTTTCTGCGGTGTCCTTTCCGGCACCGGGGTTCCCGACACACGATAATCTGAGGTGCCGGGCATGATGAAACGATCCCTCCGAAGAGGGCCCTTTGTCACGAAAACGGATCTGACTGAATTCGCAAAATCCGTATTGAAATCCTAGAAGTAGGTCCGGAATGCCAGCCACAGGGTGAGGGCGTCCACGTCCCCGTTCATGGTCTGGAGAGTTTCCCATTCCACCCCGCTCATGATCTTGGCATTGTGACCGCAGATGAAGTAGTTGAGACCGGCATAGAGGCTATGGTGTTCGTCTCCACGGCCACCACCAGCGTCAGCACCGTGGTTGCGCCGGAGGTAGCGGGAGTTGGTGGCGATCCCCTGGGCTTCGTCAGATCCCTGGTAGGAGTAGCGCGCCACCGCCTCAAGCTTGTCCACAATCAGGTCGCGGGACGCCATCGCGACAAACCCCCAGAAATTGCCCCCCCTTTCGCCTGTCCCGTCGTCACCGCTGTCCCCGAGCGTTCCCTGGAGAAGAACGTCCCAGCCGTTCCGCTCGGTCAGATAGGCCAGGCCAAGAGCCCAGTCATAGAGGCCCACTTCGTTGTCCCCCGTGCCGTTGGCATCGTTGTAAAGGAAGTCGGCGATCATACTATCCCCGTTTTCAAGCTTCCACGTCCCGTTTGCATAAAGGGCAAGGCCATCCGTATCGCTGGCGAGCTCCGGAGTTTTCTCGGTGCTGAACACCCCGATCGTTCCCGAGAAGTTCCCCATGGCCTTCCCGGCCGTGATCCCGGTCAGGCGTTCCGGATAAACCTTGTTTGCGACCGCCGAGCGCTCGACTGTCTTGATCTTTTTCGAGGACGTATGAACCTCATGGCCCATGGTCACCTTGTGACGCCCCACGCTGACATTGACCCCGTCAAGAGGCCCCCCTCCAAGAAGGGCCCCCGCGTCAAAGGAGACCAGGGCTACGTCCAGGTTTTGGTATCCGAACGTACGGGATCCGCCTTTCGGTCTGCCGTCATTGACCATATTGGCGTTCACCTTGACCTTGAAATACTTCAACACCTGCCATTGGGTCCCCAGGCGCAGACGACGAAGCTCGTCGAAGGTCTCCGAATCGTCGTTGCCATTCACGCCGTCTATATCGGTGGAGGCGAATTGCACCTGGGCTCGACCGAAAAACTTCACTGCCTGGATCAACATGGCATCGTCGTTCGAGTAGACCGGGGCTCCCAGTTGTTCAGTGAGGAGGTTACACCAATCGCCGCCATCAGGGGATTGGGCTGCCTGGGAACTGCTTTCTCCCGCCAGCACTGCTCCACCGACAACTGACAGTCCGACTACGGTCATCGTTAATCGCTTATTCTGCTTCATCATGATCAATCTCTAACGCAGGGGGATACTACGAGGGCATCCATTGAAATTAAGGATAATTTGTCAATGTGAAGGAATTGTCACATCCCCCGCAATAGTCCCACTCCGGTTATGGACTCCAACCCCTACTTCACTTCAATCCGGTATGCTCCGGATTTGACCAGGTTGAGAGTAATGCGTCCCTTCTTTTCCCTCTGGACGAATCCGCCCTCAAACCGGTGGTCTTCTCCGGGAGCCTTGCCGTCGATGCGAACGCTGGCCTCGGGGCCCGCTGGAAGCCGGACGGTAGCCGTGGTCTGGACAGGAATGTCACACTCGTAGAGGAGACTGCCATCCTCCCGGCGTTTCCAGTGAACGTCGATGGGCCCGCGACGGGAGCTGTAATGAGCCTTGACCCAGGTAATGGAAGCGGCCCCGGCCTGTCGCTCCGGAATCCAGGGCTCCAGGCGAATCCGTTGGAATCCGGGAATGGTCGTATCAATCCCGGCCACCTTGGACATCAGCCACCCGCTCACCGCACCAAAGCTCTGATCCAGCCCGGGATCCTGGGCCCGGCGTTTTTTCCCGGTTGGCCCCCAGGTGCTCCGCAACGTTGTTGCCCCCTGGTCGATCCCGTAACCCCAGGAGGGATACTTTGGGGTTTGCAGGAGCCTGAGAGCGACCTTGTGGTTGCCGGTCCAGGTCAGCACCGGCAGGAGAGATCTCGTTCCCAGGGCCCCGCTCGTCATGCCGCTGCTGGCAGGGCCTTCCTTCGCCGCAAGAAGGGCAAGAAGGTCCTCAATGACTCTGGCCTTTGATACGTCAGTCAGCAATCCAAAGCGCAACGCCACTATGTGAGCGGTCTGGGATTTCTCCTTCAGGCTTCCATCCTCATTCACAAAATTCTTCCGGAACTCTGCCTGCAGTTCGACGAAGGTCCTGTTATAGGTCAGATGATTGATGGGATTGCCCGCCACGCGGGACATTTCCGCCATGAGTCGGAAATCGAGGGCGAGCATGGCCAGGTCAATGAACCTTGAGGGAGTGGGGTCGTTGAGGTTCAGACGGTCACCTCGACTCGTTCCAAACACTCTCCCGCGTCCCCTGCGATGCGCATCCTGGCGGGCCTGGAGATATTTTTTCATCGCCGTCCAGTTCTCTTTCACCACCTCTTCATCGCCATACATCCACCAATGATCAAAAACCGCCAGGATCCCGGCATCGGAAAACCCTGCTCCGTAGGAGAGCCGATCCTCAGCAAAGGGGAAGGGGGCATGCCTGCGGTAGTAGCCCTGCCTGTCCCGGGCTCCCTGTAATTCCCTGAACCACTTCCGCAGGAAGGCTGCGTTGTCCGTGTGATAACAGGCGGACTTCGCAAAGAGCTGGACTGCTCCCAGGTCTCCCATGCGCTCGTTAACCAACTCGGAGCTCGAGGGAAGGTCGATCCAGTTGGCACGCTGGGTCCAGACACAGTTCCGGAAGATCCGGTTCACCCGCTCGTCACTGCACTCGAAGCTGCTGGTAAGAGGCGTGGCGCTGTGGATGACCAGTCCCTGGAGAAGATCCGGCCCGGGCTTTCCGGGGAGCCCCTCCACCTCGGCAAAACGGAAGGTGTGAATCGTAAAGCGCGGGGTCCAGCTCTCGGCAGCACCACCCTTGCACACATAGGTGTCAGTGGCGGTGGTGTCCCGTTGCCGATTCAGGGCAAGATCACCGGCCTCCACGCCATAGCGAAGGGTGAGCTTCCGGCCCTTCTCCATGCCCTTGACCTGCAGCCGGACATTGCCGGTGAAGTTCTGGCCGAAATCAAAGAGATAGCACCCGGGCCGGGACTTCGGGACGGTGACCGCAACTGGCTTTCTCTTCTCGATCACCCGGACAGGCGGTGCCGGGTAGCCTTCCAGGGTCCGTGGTTTCACGAAGCCGATTTCTGCCGTCCGCCGTCCGGTGCGATCCTGGAAGGGAGCCTTCACCGGCTTGCTGGAGGAGGCCTCTATCGCCTGTTCCCAAGCCTGGTCATCGTAACCGGTCGCCGCCCAGCCCTTGAGCTCTTTGTTGGCGTCGTAGCCCTCGCCCATGAGAAGGTCGGCCTCAAACTCCGGCCCGGTGGTCACTTTCCAGCTCGGATCGCTGGTCACGATGCTCTGGGTCCCGTCGGCGAACTCAAGGTGGAGCTGCGCCAGAAGGGCCGGCGTCTTGCCGTAGAGGTTGCGCCCCGTGCCAAAAGGGCCAAACTTCTTCCGCTTTCCCGATCCGACGTAGCCGGCATACCAGCCGTCTGCCACAATCGCTCCCAGGCAGTTTTCTCCCTCCCGTATCCGCGAGGTGACATCGTAGCTGTGATAGTAGGTGCGTTGCGAATAGTCGCTCCACCCGGGCGCCAGATAGCCATCTCCTACCTTTGTTCCGTTAAGCTGGAGTTCGAAGACTCCCAGGGCGCTCGCGTAGAGATGAGCTCTCGCAATCTGTTTCCCTGCCTGGAAACTTTTCCGATAGTAACGGGGCGGAGGAAGGTGGAGCTGAAGGGGGTTTCGATGCAGAGGTTGTTCATCCTTGAAGGCAATCCACTTTGCCTTCCAGTTTCCGGTGCCAAGAAGGCCCATCGTAAAATGGGCGGACTCGCTCCAGGGGGAGGCAACATCCTTCTCATCCCAGACCTGAACCTTCCAGAAGACCCGCCGCCCGGACTGAAGGGGTTGTTCCCCCTTATAGAAAATGAGGTAGTTGCTGGAACTCCTTGTCTTCCCCGTATCCCACAAGTCGCCCTCATTGCGGGCCAGGGTGGCTTCGGAACTGGCCGCCAGGATACGATAGGCCCGCTGGGATTTCCCTTTTCCCTCCGTTTTGAAACGCCAGCTCAAGCGGGGAATCGCCGCATGCAGGCCGGTTGGGTTTACCCGGTGCTCACAGGTCAGATCCGTTACGACCAGATTCTCGCCAAGAAGCGGGAGGATCAGCAGGACGTTGAGGAGGAGGATTGGTGCTCTCATGCTATGGAGGCAATGACGCCGGGGCGCGAGCTAGGGAACAGCAGGTTTCATTGATGGGCAAGAACGTCCTGCCTCCTGAGACCCGGACCGGATTCTCCCGGTGCCGCCCCGGCAAAAAAAACCTGCCGGTCTTTCGACCGGCAGGTAAAAAACGACTAGTATCTGGTTCTGAGAACCTTCGCGCCTTAGCGCCTGCGGCGAATCAGGAGCGAGAGCCCAGCGAGGCCAATGAGAAGGCTGCTGGAAGGCTCCGGAACGAGTGCGACAAGGGCAAGGGCCGCATTCTGGGTAGGAATAGGTCCTGGCTGGAGCGTGAAGGTCTCAAAATTGCCAAGAAGAACCTCAGCGGTGTTATTGACGTTCACGGTCTGCACTGCAGGCTCGGAACCGGGAAAGTTCCCAACTTCGAGCACAGCTCCCTGGGTGGAGCTTGCCAGATCAACACCGTTCCCGAGAACGAGGTAAATAGGAGCTCCGGCCCATGCGGTGCCTGTAATGTCGCTTCCATTGTTGGAGATACTGTAGGTCCCGGCGAACGGTGCCGCGGTAATTGCTCCAGTGGCACCGTCATAAACGGTGAAACGGTCGGCAAGTTGGCCCGAAGTGAGGGTAGTGGTGGTCCCGTCGAGCCCGCTTAGATCGGAAATGCTTCCGATGGCAGCGAACCCGCCGTCAACAACGGCCCCCGAATTATCAACGACCGACTGGGTATTCACCGGTCCTGCGTTGTTTGTCACCGTGACGCTGGCGCCAAAGGCGGAGACAGACGTCAGGGCGATAATAGATACTACGTGCTTCAGTTTCATAGTGGTGTGTAATGAGTGGTTGGTAAGGGAAGGGTTTCCGGTGAGCAGCGGGTTCAAACCCCTCAGTGCTCGCCAGAAAAGTCCCAAATTAAAGATCCTCGTAATACGCCGGCGGGGTAACAGGTGCATTAAAGTCTGCACCAGTGCCATTCTGGCTGATGATGATGCCCGAGGTCAGTTCGACGTCCGTACCACTGGCGAAGGTGGCGGAGTTAAGCCATCCATCGAACCCGGCGAGGGTCGAGTAGAAGTACTGGTCATATCCGCTGGCGTCTGCCTTGGGGAGATAAACCGTGTCAGCCTCGGTGGGGTCTGCGGCGGCGGAACCCGTCACGCTGTTGGCAAGACCACTGTTGCCGAGGGTGGAACCCACGGGGTAAGCGGTGCCAAGGTAGGTGAAGGCCTCGCTGACGGGGAGGTTCGTGCTCGTGGTCTTGACCATTCCGGTCACGACCAGCGAGATGTCCTGGGCTCCCTTCTCGTTGACGATGATTCCGTCAACATAGTTGAGGGGCAGGCCACTGGCATCAGCGAAGGTGGATGCATCCAACCAGCCGTCAAAGCCGGCGAGGGTGGAGTAGAAGACCTGGGTGAAGCCCGCTCCGTTCGGAACGTAGATGGTGCTTGCCTCGGTGGGGTCGGCGGCGGCGGAACCTGTGAGGCCCGCGGAGTTGTCGGCCCCGAAGATGTCAGCAATCGTCTTGGCCGCGCGGATGGTGTAATCCGTGGCATCGTCAGCCGCGACACCGGCGAGACCGGTCAGGTCGTTGTTGCTCCAGCTGTCCACTTCAATGACGGTGCCTTCGGAAGCCGTGGCGCCGGTAATCTCGACGAGGTAACGGGCTCCTGCGGTGAGGACGTCGGTAAAGTTGACATCGGCGTCGCTCAGGCTTGTCGCGGTCTGGGAATCAAATGTTCCGGAAACCACCTGGGGTTCATGGAGACGAATTCCGAGGACATTGAATTTGCCTGCGTTGATCGTGAGGGTTTCGTAACCGCCTGCGCCTGATACTGCTTCCTGCGAGAGGGCAGTGCCGGCGAGGAAGCTAAGCGAACCGGCCGCGAGGGCCGCTTTCTTTAGTGTCGTTGCTTTCATGGCTATTGGATGACTCTTATATAGGTCGTTTTTGTTTTTAGGAGTGTGTTCTCAGTTTCCGCAGGCAATCCACCTGCAAAATAGCTACCGTAGGGGCACCCGGTCAATTTTTTTTTAAGAGATCGGAGAAAAAACAAATTAGCTAAACCGAAGGATCCCGACGTTCGTTAATTCCCTCTATTTTAACCTATTATAACTTATCGAGGCCTCAAAAATTTCCTCTATAAATACCCCAAAAGGCAATCTGTCGAACCTGTGACCCCGAATTGAGGCCGAAACGAACCAATCTCGATAGTTTTTTGGCGCTATGGAGCGCCTCCCCGGGGCCTGCGAGGAATTTTACCAGCAGCTCATTTCGCGGAATATTTCCAACCGTTCAAGGAGCTCCAATTCGGAGAGCTCTTCGATCCTCCGGGTTGAGAAGGCCTCGCAGGTGAAGGAGGCCATCACGGTGCCCCGCACCACCGCATCCCGAATCTGCTCGAAGCGGTAGTCGGTGGTTCCGAGGGAGGCGAGATATCCCGCCATGGCACCCAGAAAGGTGTCCCCGGCACCGGTCGGGTCGGCCACCTCGGAAAGAGGGAAGGCCCCGCAGCGAAACAGGCCATGATTGCATTCCGGAGGCGCGAAGAGAATGGCACCGAACTCGCCCAGTTTGATCACCACATATTCCGGACCCTTTGCTCGCAGAAGATTCCCGGCGGTCACCAGGTTGGTGGACCCGGTATACTCACGAGCCTCGGTCTCATTGATGACCAGAAGGTCAATCCCGGCAAGAACCTCCTCGAGTTCCTTGCGGGCGATCTCGATCCAGAGGTCCATGGTATCTGCCAGCACAAAGCGGCCGGGGGCCGTGCATTGAGCAAGCATTTCCAGCTGGTTGGCCGGCGCCATGTTGGCCAGCACCACTACCGGGGAAGCGGCCAACTCGGAAGAGAGGCCAACCTGCCAGTTCTGCAGGACATTGACCGCCACGTTGTGGGTGGTGCGGTCGTTCATGTTCTGGTGATACTCCCCACTCCAGGTGAAAGAGGCGCCGTCGGACCGGTCCACTCCCCCGAGATTGACTCCATGCCGTTCGAGCATGGCGAGATGCTCAGGCGGATAGTCGCTGCCGACGACCCCGACAAGATGAACCGGATCGGTGAAGTAACTGGCAGCCAGGGAAGCGTAGGAAGCCGATCCCCCAAGAAGATTTGTCGCTTCATCAGTGGGCGTCTTGACATTGTCGATAGCAATGGAGCCACCGACCAGGAGAGGGAGGGTATCGGACATGGGCACGGAGTTCGGACTCAATCCCGCGAAGATTCAAGCCCGATATTTCCCGCCGGAACCCCGGGGGTCTGCTCCCCGAGTCGCTCCCGTACCCCGCGACAGCACTCCGCAATATCGGGCGCCTGCAGGAGACCGGAAACGATGGCCACGCGTCGCGCCCCGGAGGCCAGCACCTCATCGAGATTGCCGGGCTTGATCCCCCCGATGCAGAAAACCGGAATCTGCCCGCCGACGGTCTCCTCGATCTCTGCAATGTCGTTGAGTCCGATGCCGGGGCGCCCTTCCTTGGTCGGTGTGGGGAACAGTGGACCGAACCCGATGTAGGAGGCGCCCTCCCTGAGGGCCGCCCACGCCTGAGAGGGGGTGTGGGTGGAGCGGCCCACCAGCGATCCCGCGGGCAGGCTGGCCACAGCTTCCGCCAGATCCCCGTCCTCCTGGCCGAGGTGTACACCATCGGCACCCGCCTCCAGCGCAACGTTCACGAAATCGTTCACGATGAGAGGCACCTCCCTTGCACGGCAGAGCGGGACGAGCCGTTGCGCGATCCTGAGGATGGCGGACTCCTCATGGTTCTTGGCGCGCAGCTGGAGGATATCGACCCCGCCTTGGAGGAGTGCCCCGGTCACCGACTCGCAGTCACCGGGCGAAATGTAACCAAGGTCCACAATGCCGTAGAGCCGGGCCTCGCTCTCTCTTCGCTGGCTCCGGCCATTCATTCGGTCCGGGCCTCACCGTCACGCGCCTTGAGATAGCGCTCCACCCACCCGATATCGTAGCGGCCCTCAATAAAGTCGGGGTGATTCACGATCACCTGCTGGAAGGGGATGGTGGTATTGATCCCTCGAATCATGAACTCCGAGAGGGCGCGCCGCATCCGGGCAATAGCCACATCCCGGCGCGCACCCGTCACGATGAGTTTCGCGATCATGGAATCATAGTAGGGAGGCACCGTGTAGCCGGCGTAGACATGTGTGTCGACACGCACACCCTTACCCCCCGGGGCGTACCACAGCGAGATGTTGCCCGGGCTCGGCGCGAAATTGTTGTAGGGATCCTCGGCATTGATGCGGCACTCAATGCTGTGCCCGCGGGGTTGCGCGTTGCAAACATGGGAAGAGAGTGGTTCGCCGGCCGCCACGCGAATCTGTTCCTTGATGAGTTCGCACCCCATCACTTCCTCCGTTATGGGATGTTCCACCTGAATCCGCGTGTTCATCTCCATGAAGTAGAAATTCTCCGCAGCTTCATCGACGAGGTACTCGATGGTCCCCGCGTTCTCGTAGCCGATGTTCTTTACCAGTTCGACCGAGGCTTCCCCCATGGCCTTGCGCATCTTCGGGGTAAGAAGCGGACTGGGGCACTCCTCGATGATCTTCTGGTTGCGCCGCTGCATGGAACAGTCGCGCTCCCCGAGGTGGGCCACGTTCCCCTGGGAGTCTGCCACCACCTGGAATTCGATGTGGTGGGGATTGAGCACGAGTTTCTCGAGATAGCAGTCCCCGTTGCCGAAAACAGCCTGGGCCTCGTTGCTCGCGGCCCGGTACTGGTCGAGGAACTCCTCCTCTTTCAGGGCCGGGCGCATTCCTTTCCCTCCCCCACCCGCGGTGGCCTTGATCATGACCGGAAATCCGATCTTCCGCGCCGCGGCGAGGGCGTCGCCTTCGCTCGCCATCAGCCCCTCCGTCCCGGGGGTGACCGGCACGCCATACTTGGTGGCGGTGGCACGGGCGGTGTTCTTGTCGCCCATGGCACGAATCAACTCCGCGGAGGGCCCGATGAACTTGATCTTGCAGCTCTCACAGATCTCAGCGAAGCGCGGATTCTCCGAGAGAAACCCGTAGCCCGGGTGGATGGCGTCCGCCTGGGTCACTTCGGCGGCCGCAATAATGCGATCGGGCTTCAGGTAGCTGTCCTTGCTTGGCCCCGGCCCGATGCACACTGCCTCGTCGGCCAACTGTACGTGCAGGGAATCGATGTCAGCCTCGGAGTATACCGATACCGAGGCCACCCCCAGTTCCCGGCAGGCCCGGATGATGCGCAGCGCAATCTCGCCGCGGTTGGCTACGAGGACTTTGGAAAACATCGCGAAAGGATGGTGGAATCGGGAAAACCCGCGGGAGGAAGATACGCGAACGGATCAGGTCACGCGAAAAAGAACGTCCCCATACTGGACCGGCGAGGCGTCCTCTACACAAATCTCCGAGATCGTCCCGCTGACTTCCGCCTTAATCTCGTTCATCACCTTCATGGCCTCAATGATGCAGAGGGTCTGCCCTTCGCTGATCCGGTCTCCCACCTTGACGAACTCGTCTGCCTCCGGCGCGGGTTTGCGGTAGAGGGTCCCCACCATGGGCGACTCGATAACCTCCCCGCTCTCGACCGGTGCCTCGCCGTCCTCAGCAGCAGGTGCCACCGGAGCCCCCGGGACCGCAACCGGAGCTGCCGGGGCAATGGCGAGTCCCCCAAGAGCCTCGCGAATCGCTTCCACGTCCGTCCCCTTCTTCAATTTCAAATTGAAGTCCTCCTTCTCCAGATGGAAAAGGCTGAGCCCTTGCTCTTCCATGAGCTCGACGATTTTGCGAATTTCCTCCAGGTCCACAGCGCGCGCAGGTGAGTTGGCAGCAGAGTCAGGGTCCGCGCTGGGCGGGTCAAGCGCCAAGCAAGCGGTGATTGGGGATTGGGTGTCCGGGAATTGGGCCTTAGTTTGCCCCCGTGAAATCGACGTTGCGCCCTGCTGAACCGGGGGAGATCATCCCCGAGGATTATTTTCGGCGGCTCACTCCTGCCGAGTTGTTCACAACGGGGGCCCCGCTGGAGGTCGACCTGGGATGCGGAAACGGCACTTTTGCCCTCGAAATGGCGCAGCAGTTTCCGGACCGGAACTTCCTGGCGGTCGAGCGCCTGCTGGGGCGGGTACGCAAGATCTGCAAGCGGGCTTCCGAGACCGGGCTCAAAAACCTGCGCGTGCTCCGGCTGGAAGCGCGCTACACCGTCGAATGGCTCCTCCCCCACGCCTCCGTCAGCCGGCTGCACCTGCTCTTTCCCGACCCCTGGCCCAAAGCCAAGCATCACCGCCGCCGTCTCGTGCAGCGCGACTTCCTTCACGCGCTGCGCAAGGTCCTCGTCCCGGGTGGGGAGTTTCTCTTCAAAACCGATCACGAAGACTACTTCGAGTGGGCCAGGGAAGAGCTCGCGCTCTTCGATCACTTCGAATCCCTTCCCTGGGATGAAGGGGCCGACAAACTTTCCTTCTACCCCCAGACTACCTTCGAGACGCAGTGGCGAGCCGAGGGCCGCGCCGTCCACCAGCTCCGCATGCGCAACCCGACCGCCTGAGAGACCTACTTGCGCAGGATCATCCGCTTGCTCGGATTGCGGAAGCTCCGCAGCTCCAGTTCTCCGTCGCGGAACTCCATCATGACCGCCCCGGTTTCGCCCTGGCGCCAAAGGGCGATCCCCGCTCCCCTCACCGCCTCTGCCCAACGCTCGGGCACCCGTTCGGAAAGGGGATACCGGTCCTCCTCCGCCACGATCACGGCAGGATCGACCGCCTGCACAAATTCCATGATGCCCGAATAGTCGGAACGGTGACGCCCCATGATCCAGAGGTCGCAACTCAGATCCACCCCACTCTCCAGCATTTCCTTCTCGGTATCGAATCCAGCATCTCCGGTGATGAGAACCCGCCAGCCGCGCCAGTGAAGGCGCATGACCATGCAGCGATCATCCGCCCGACTGCCATGTTCCCGGTCGGCTACGCGCAACACTTCCAGTTCCGCTCCGTCCCCCAGGGGATACCGTCTTCCCGCTTTCCCAAGGTGCACCCGACAACCTGACTCGGCGGCCCCCTGCACCAGCTCCCGAAAAGCCGGACTGGCAGCCTGCTCAACAGGGAGGAGGAGCTGCCGGGGTCCATAGTGGGGCACGGCCAAGGCCAGCCCCCCTGCGTGACCGGTCTCGGGATGGGTCAGGACCATCGACTGTGGAACCGCGCCCGCATCCTTCAGGGCAGGCTTCACCATCCTCCGGAACTGGTCCTGGGCGCCCCCGTCTATAAGCACTCCTTCGCCCGCTCCCACGTAGATCGCAGCATCGCCGTCCCAGAGATCGAAGACCAGCATGCCCCTGGTCCATCCTCCCCGTCCCTGCAGCTCAAAGTGGCTGCCCGGAATCTCCGTCACTTTTTCAGCAATCCGGTATGCCCCTTCCGCCAGCAGTGCATTGCCCCGGTTTGCTCCCGTCTGCAGCGGCTCGGCCACCAGTCCAATCACCACTCCCACGAGGGCCACCGAGAGAATAAGGAAGACCAGCGGCACCAGGAGCATGCTGGCAAACACGGCGGCGGGGGTCACGATCCCGAAATGGTATCCGATCAGGGGCATTGAGCCGAGCCAGGCCGCCAGGGAGACCACCAGCAGGCCCACCACGTACTTGCGCAGCGCAAGGTTCCACTGCTGTCCCCGCGTGTAGAGTGCGTGGGGAAGGAACGGGTCCCCTTCGGTGACAGCCTGCAGCCACCGGGAAAAGAAGGGAGCCACCAGGATAATCATCCCGACCACCACGTAGGACAGTTGGAAGCCGACTTGCGCAAGCTGGTGAGAATCCATGAGAAGCACGGCGGGCAGACTGGCTAGCAGGCTGTTGGCCAGCGAAGGCTGCCGTCTCACCGCAAAGCCAACCAGAAAGACCGAGGCCATGAAGACCGCGCGTAGAGCAGGCGGCCGGAGGCCGGTCACGAAGACATAGCCCCACATGATGGCGAACACGGCCCATAAGCCCCACATCCGCGGCACCCGGAAGACACGCATGAGCATCCAGGCCAGGGCCCCCACCAGGCCCACGTGCAATCCGCTCACCGCGAAGATGTGCATCGTTCCGCTCTTGCGGAACGCACCGTAGTAGTCGGCCCCTTCCGAGCGATCCCCGAGAACGAGCCCCCGAATAAGGATCGCCCCCGCCTCCTCTTCTTCGAGTCCGGATACGATGCGGGCCCGCAATTCGGTGCGTAAATCCCAGGCAAGGCGATGGAGGGTCAGGCTCAGGCGCGGACGGGCCACGATCTCGTGGGTCCCGGCCCGAATCTCACCCGCCAGTCCGTGGCTCCGGATCCAGTTCATCCCGTCGAACTCGGCCGGGTTTCGGGCGGCCGAAGGGAAAAAGGTCTGCCCTCGCAGAAGAAGCACGTCGCCGGGCTTCACCTCGTTGGGCAGATCACGTACCGCAACCAGGGTGCGGCGCAGGCCCCGGGGATTCCGCTCGCTGGCGCTGATCCGGAAAACCGCCCGGGGAAGAAAGCCGCCCCGATCGCGCAAACTAAGAACGGTCCCCTCCACTTCCACCCGCGTGCGGCCATTGGCATGAATCCAGGCTTCCCCATCCGACTGCCGCTGGAGACGGTCGTAGTGGACACCCCACAAAAGGGCCCAGCCCACACATCCTGCCGTCACCATCCAGCGACCCGCCCTTGCGGAGACCAGCATCCCGACCGCGGGCAGGACAAGCCACGGCAGCGTCCACCCGGCTCCCGCACACAAGATTCCCAGACCGCACCCAAGGGCCGGGACGAGGAGCGGCACCCGGGTCAGGAAATGTGCCTCGCCTTTGTTCACAGGCCGGGGCTGTTAGATCGCTCCCAGCTCGCGCAGGCGGTGCGTGGCATTGGCAGAGTGCCGCGTCTCCGGAAAGAGCTCGACCACCTGCTCCAGGATGCTCACCGATTGTGGCTTGTCCTCCTTGTCAACCTCATAGAGCTCCGCCAGGCGGAACATGAAGAAGGCCGTGTCGTTGACACGCCACTCGCGGCTCTCAAGAGCGGTGCGCAGGGTCTTGATGGAGGCATCCAAATCCTCCAGTTTGTCATGCTGGATCTTGGCAATCTCGATCCAGGGAAAACGGTTCTCCGGTTGCGCCAGCGCCACCGCACGATAGGCGGCGATCGCGGCTTCATAGTCGCCTCTCGCGAGGAAGGCCCGCGCATCGTGCATGGGATCGATCTCCACTTCCTCGGCCGACCCGTAGAACATGTGGGTGAAGCGATGAACCAGGTTGGGCAGCATGAAATATCCGAAGACGATGGCAGCGTAGGTTGCCACCACGAGGATGAGAACGATTGCCACCAGGATCTTGGCGCCAGCCGAAACTCCCTGCGGTTCCCAGCCCTCGATCTTTTCCTCTCCATACTTGTCCTCGACGGTCCGGCCCTCGCTCCTGGCGAGTTCCAGCTCCTGCTCAGTCGGGACCTCCTGCGTGATGGGCCCCAACCCGATCATGATCAGCCAGGCCACACAGATGAGGGCAACCAGGATGCAGAGATTTATGATGAACTTGCGATCCATTGATACCGTAGCGCCATAAAAGAAAAACGCACCCGCCGCTGAATGACAATCCCTGAAGGTCCGCCCATTGTGAACAATGGACCTTCGTCAAAAAGCCACGGCTTACACCGTGGCTTTGCCGGGAGCGAGACGGCGGTCTTCAACAGGAACGTGCTCCGTTGAGACCACTGCTTCGCTTCACTTACTTGCCGTAGTCGATGGTGGGCAGTTCCTTGAACTTGGGCAGCGGGCGCAGGGCCGGGGCCTTGGCCTCACCCGTGCAGCAACCGCAGGAGGTCAGGGCCAGGGCGGTCACCGCTACTCCGGCGAGGGCGATCAGTTGAATGAGCTTCTTCATCGTAAGTGTGTAAATGCTGGGCGGGAATCTCAGGGGAGGCTCCCCGCATCTCAAGGCAAAAATCAAGCCCGGGGCCACAAATCAGTGACCCCGGGCTTGCGTTTAAAGCATGCTTACTTTCCGGGCACCACCACGTTCGGCGGCGCTGTGGGGGCAGGAGCACTCCGGTTCGACGCGCAGGATGCAAGTGCCAAACCGGTCAAGGCCGCAAGGACGGCAACGATCTTAGAAAGTTTCATGGTAGAATTTTGTGTGTTTCAGGCTGATCTCCGGAATGGAGAGCATTTGCCCGATGATCAGTGCACCTTAAGCATTATTTCCCAGGTGCCACATAGCTCGGAGGCGCGGGACCCGAATTTGAGCAGGAAGAGAAGGCCAAGGCCCCAAGGGCGGCCACCGCGATCGCGATTACTTTCAGGAATTTCATTGTCTCGCTAGTTATTGGTTCAGGCTAATTGATCAGGCGATGCGCCTGATGAGCTTGAGCATACCCCACGCCAAATTGACCGCAAGCGTGAAAGCACCAGCCCATTCGCCCCTATTTTACGCCTTCCAGCCCGGCTCCCTTCGATCTTTCCGCCTGGGGCACCCTGAAGCGATTTCACTCCCCGGCCACGTTTGGGACTAGACGATCGGGCGCTTTCGACTAATACCCGGCGCGCCATGTCCCATTCCCCTCATGTTGCCCTCGCCGGTGCCACGGGCGCCGTCGGGGAGGAAATGTTGAAGTGTCTCGAGCAACGTGATTTTCCGGTGGGGGAACTCACGCTTTTGGCCTCCGCGCGCTCGGCAGGGCGAAAACTCCGCTTCAGGGACCGTGAAGTCACGGTCCAGGAACTGGGCCATGACTCCTTCCAGGGGGTCGATATCGCCCTCTTCAGTGCAGGAGGCAGTCTCTCCCTGGAATTCGGACCCTCCGCCGCCGCCGCAGGTGCGGTGGTGATCGACAACTCCTCGGCTTTCCGGATGGATCCCGAGGTCCCCCTCGTGGTGCCCGAGGTCAATCCTGAAGCGGCCAAAACCCGTCCCAAGGGCATCATCGCCAACCCAAACTGCACCACCATCGTTACCATCATGGGGCTCAATCCGCTCCACCGGAAGTTCGGACTCAAGTCCGTCATCGCATCCAGCTACCAAGCGGTTTCGGGCAGTGGCCAGGCGGGCATCATGGAACTCTCGGACCAGGTCAGGGCCCTCTCGGAAGGCCGGAACGACTTCACAAGGAATGTCTACCCGCACCAGATCGCCTTCAATGTCATTCCCCATGTCGATCAGTTCATGGATGGAGGATATACCAGGGAGGAACTCAAGATGCTCAACGAAGGGCGCAAGATTCTTGAACTGCCCGATCTGCAGGTGACCTGCACCTGCGTGCGCGTCCCGGTCTACCGCTCGCACTCGGTCTCGGTCACCGCCCAGTTTGAGCGGCCAGTCAGTGTGGAGGAGGCCCGCGTGGCCTACGAGGGCTGCCCGGGCATCCGCGTGGTGGATGATCCCGCAAATGCCCTCTATCCAACCCCGCTCGACACCACCGAGAAGGACGACTGCCTGGTGGGCCGCATTCGTGAGGACATGGTGCTCGAAAATGCCCTCGCCCTCTGGGTGGTCGGGGATCAGGTCAGAAAAGGGGCGGCCTTGAATGCGGTGCAGATCGCGGAATTACTCTGAGGGGAATCGCCGGCAACAGCCCCCAAAAGACCGGGTCCTCCACCTTGATTTCACCAGGATCCGTCTGCCCACATGAATTGGGGGCTTGGGTAATTGGATCCTTGGGTATTTCCTAGGAGCGTGTCCGACCTCAAGGCCTACCTCCGGGAGCAGCAACGCATGATTGCCGCGGCCCTGCAACGGTTCCTGCCCCGCTCCTCGGTCCGCCCCTCCACCATCCACCGCGCCATGCGCCATCCGGTCTTCGCGGGAGGCAAACGTCTGCGGCCCATCCTTTGCCTGACTGCCGCGGAGGCCTGTGGCGGAGACTCCGAACACGCCCTTGCCCCGGCCTGCGCAGTCGAGCTGATCCACACCTATTCCCTCGTCCATGACGATCTGCCCTGCATGGACGATGACAACCTGCGCCGTGGTAAACCTACCACCCACGTCCTCTTCGGTGAGAACGTGGCGGTTCTGGCCGGCGATGCCCTCCTCACGGAAGCCTTTGCCATCATCGCCCAAACCCCGGAGCGCAAGAGATACCGGACCCGTGACTACGTGACGGAACTGGCCTCGACGTCGGACTCACGCCGCCTGATCGGCGGACAGATCATGGATCTTGAAGGCGAGGGCAAAGCCCTCACCAGGGCCCAGCTGGTCCGGATCCACGAGGCCAAGACCGCCGCTCTCCTCACCTCATCCCTTCGCCTCGGAGGGATGAGCGCCAATGCGAGCGCCTCCAGGCTGCAGTCCCTCACTGACTTCGGGAAATCCCTGGGCCTGGCCTTCCAGGTCATCGATGACATCCTCGATGTCACCCAATCCACCGAGAAACTTGGCAAGACCGCGGGGAAGGACGCCACGATGGAGAAGGCCACTTACCCTGCCATTCTCGGCCTGGAGAAGAGCAGGCAGGAGGCCCAGCGCCTCACCCGAAAGGCCCTGACCGCCCTCCACCCGCTCGGCCGCCGGGCTGCCCGACTCCACCAGATCGCGCACTATCTCCTGGACCGGGACTACTAGGCTGATCCCGGGACGGGCCCCTAGAACCGGAAGGTCGCATCCGCCTTCAGCGTCAGGTCCGATCGCTGCAGATCCAGACCGCGCTCCTCGGCCAGAAGCGACTGATTCAGGACCAGATAAATCGTCGATCCCGGTCGATATTCCCAGCGGATCCGGGAGTTGAATCCCACCTCGTTGGAAAGGCTGTCATACTGCGCCAGGGTGGACCACCCGAGATCGGGAGTCAGGTTCCAGTTGACTCCAAGGCTCCCCACATGCGCATCGAACGAGCCCTCACCAAGGTCCACCATGTTATACTGATAGGTCCCGCTGATACGGAAGTGCCGGCTGGGATTCCACTCCAACTGCGCCGACCCCTGAGTTCGCCATCCATCATAGAACTCCCCCGCCTCCACCGAAAACTCCCCCCACAACGGACGCGAACTGGTGGCTTCGAATTCCAGGCGGGCCTTGGTCCAGGAATACTCGCCCGCCGGCACCATGATGTCTCCCATTTCGAACGCCTCGTCCGGGCGGTCGATGTTGTGCGAGAGGCGCAGACTCAATTCATCCGTACTGGCAAATTCCAGGTTGAAGGGCGCGACCCCAAACCGGGCGGAATCAAGTCCCCCGGACGTCCGGGACGTCACGCTCACATCCGCTCCCCCCGCCAGCTCGCGATACCAGCCTGATCCTCCCGGCCGATGCTTCCGGCGAATCAGCCCGGACACGGTGCGGATCCCCGTCCGTCGCACAAACCCGAGGGCCGGATCGAATCCCGGGCCGATCTCAAGGTAACTGAGCGACCCATCCCAACGGTCGTTGGGATAAGAGAGCCGCCCCCCGAAGGCATAATCCGTCCCGTGCCCCCCTCCCGCCGCCTCGGCATAGTTCCCAAGGCCATAGAGGTTGGCTTCCAGGATCCTGTCGTCGAGGAATTCGTTGGTCCGGAAGGTGAAATCCACTCCTCCCACATAGTTGTCGAGACCGGAACTGGGATCTCCCCCGGTCGCGATCACTCCCACCCGGGACTGGGAGAACACCTGCTTGGTCACCCGGGCCGCGAAGACGTTCTGTTCATCCAACCCGGGGGGACCCTCCAGGCGGGCATGGGTAAAGCCGACATCATAATCTCCCAGCCGTCCCGCCAGCTTGGTGGCCAGTTGAATGGGAATGATCCGTCCGTCCGCCAATCCGATCCGCCGGGTAAAGTAGGGCATAAGGGACGAACCCCTTCCCCTCCGCCGAGATCCCGGTCCAAAATTGTAGGTCCCGCTGTCCTCCAGAAAGAAGTCCCGCTTCTCAGGAAAAAAGAGCGGGAAGCGGGTGAAATTGACCACCCGTTGATCAACCTCCGTCTCCGCGAAGTCGGTATTATAGCTGATCGTGGCTGAGAAATTGGGCGTAACCCGGTAGCGCAGATCGGCCCCCAGGTCTCCCCCGAAACTGTCGCTTTCCCCCTTGCGGCTTTCGTAGCGCCCCACCGAATAGGGGGAGAACTCCAGCCCGAGTCCCTGCCGCATCCCTCTCAGCCCGGTGATGTCTCCCGCTTCACTGGCATTGTGGGACTTGATTTCATCCTTCCACCCCGTCCAGCGGATGGCCTCGTTCTTTCTCCGGATCCGCCGCGACATGTTGAAGCCCCACACCGTCCCGTCCGGATCAAAGCTCACCGTCTTGAAGGGAATGGCCAGCTCGACAAACCATCCCTCGTCCGTGATGCGCGCCTTCGACATCCAGATCCCGTCCCAGGAAAAGTTCATCCCCGTGTTGTTGGTGATCAGGCCATCTCCCTGGGCCCCGGTTGGGTTGACCGCGAAGACGTAGCCGTTGCGCTGATCGTGAAAGGTGTCGAAGAAGAGGTAGACGAAGTCCGAACCCGTGAAAATCCTGTCACGACGCATGGATCGCGCCATCACCACTCCCGGTTCGGAATCGTAACACCACACCCCGACGTAGAGATGATCACGGTCATAAACCATCGCAAACTCCGTGCGTTCGGTGGCAGGAGTCCCCCGGCCGGGATCATACTGCCGGAATCCCCTGCCCTTCTCCGCCCGCTGCCAGGCCTCCTCTTCCAGGCGGCCGTCCACCTCGACGCGTTCCTCCGCCCCCAGTCGCAGGGCGGCGATGCTGGGCTTTCCGGCCTGGAGACCGCCAAGCGATCCCAGCCACACACCCGTCACCAGCAATTTATGGACTCTCCTCATTTCTCCGCGAACGAGGATTCGCCGCATGACTTGCCCCGTGCAGGGCGTGACCTCACCCCAGTCCCCCCAAACCGTCAAGACCCACGAAGGGATCTCACAAATTTGCCTCCACCCGCAAACAGCACGCCCAGATCCCCGGGTAGGCGCCCTCTTTCTCTCCCCCGTGGTTCTCCCGGCGCAATGCCGTTTCAACCAGCGGGCTTGGGCTTATTCCCGGATTAGTTCTTTTCCCCGTGCGCATTCGGACCCAGGATTCTCCCCCATGAAAATTCTCATCACGACTATTGGAGCCCTTGCTGCCCTCAGTCTGCTCCCTGCCGCCGCGCAGAAAGAGAAGGAGCAAGGGAAGCAGGCCCCTGCCCTCAAGACTGTCGATGGCGGTACAGTGGAAAAGAAAATCATCGGTCACTGGGCTCCCGATCCCGAGGCCATGTTGAAGGAAATCCAGAAGAGCCTTGGTGACGATCCCGGGGCCGCCGCCGCTCTCCCCCTCATCCAGACCCTCGTGCAGAACATGGCGGTGGAGGTGCAGAAGGGCCAGGTCACCATCCACGCCATGGGAGAAAAGCAGACCGCCACCTACCGGATCACCAAGGTCGACAAGGCCGCGAACAAGCTCACCATGCAGATAACTGACGATGAGGGCGTCGCGGAGGGGTCGGCCACCATTGAGGAAAAGAAGGACGGCAGAAAAACGCTCACCCTTGAGAAGGACAGCGAGAAGATCGTCCTCAACAGCATCACCGCCTCGGAATTCGAGAAGCGCAGGAATGCGGCCGCCCAGCCACCTGCCTTCCCTGGCCTCGAGTAAGCAACACCCGGCTCAGGGGCGCTCGCCCAGGCAGAGCAGCTTCTCCCTTCGGACATCGTTCTGGAAGACCGCCACCCGGGCATAGACCCGGCCCCCGCAGTAAACCGGCGTGGCAAAGACCTGCTCACCGATCCGCGCCCTGTGCACCACCTCGAACCCCGCCGGGTCCGCCTTGAACTGGAAATACTCTCCATTCTCGTTGATGACGTGAATGTGATCGCCCACCAGGACAGGCGAACTGGAGAACGTGCCTCCCAGCAGGCCCTTCCATTTGCGCTCACCCGTCCTGCAGTCCCAGCACATGGCTGCCCCGCCATCCATCACCGCAAAGAGGTGCCCCTTCGTCACCAGCATGGAGGGGACATAAACCCGGCTGATGTTGCGCCAGGCCACTTTCCCGGACCCGTCGCTCTCCACCGCATGGACGTGATTCCTGGGCCACCCCCCACTGATGAATACCCGCTCCCCATCGGTCACGGAGGAGGTCACCGTCTCCTGGGTGGATCCCTTGACCTCCCATAGAACCTTCCCGCTCAGCGGGTCAATACTCATGACCTTCTCGCAGCCGGAGAGAACCAGTTGATCACGGCCGCCGAGACGATGCACGATCGGGGAGGGGTAGTTGGGGATCCTCGGCCGATCCACCTTCCACACCACCTCGCCGCTCTTGCGATTCAATCCGAAGATCGCACCGGCCTTCTTGTTGTCAGCGCACACCAGCAGGAGAGACTTGTAGACCATGGGGGAGGCTCCGTAGCCCTGGTGCACCACGTAGTCCGTCAGCCTCGTGGTCCAGACTTTCTCGCCCTCCAGGTTCACCGCCGTGGTGTGGGCGGCGCCCCCGTTCACGAAAGAAACGTAAAGTCTCTCCCCGTCAAAGGCCGGGGAGTTGGAAGCATGAGTGGCCTTCCGGTTGATCTTGGGAGGAAATTTTCCGCTGTGAATCACGGTGCTCCAGGCGAGAACTCCGGTCCGGCGCTCATAGGCCAGCAGCGACTGGGTCTGCTTCTTCTCCTCAGCGGTGACCAGGTAGATGCGGTCACCCACCACGATCGGAGAACCGTGTCCGCGTCCCGGGACAGGCGTTTCCCAGAGAGCGTGCTTGCCCGGATCGAGGGCCAGCGGCAGTTTCTGCGTCGGATCAGCATGACCATTGCGGTTCGGTCCTCTCCAGCACGGCCAGTCCTCCTTGCCCGCGACCCACGGTCCAGCCTGCCCCGGCAGGGCACTGCCCAGGGTGAGAACGGAGGCCATCAGGCGGCGGGAGAGCTTCACGAGGCGAAATTTGCCGTGAATCATAACCCGATGCCAGTAAAACGATCCCCCGCTTCCGTCTCGACTCCCTGGCTTTCATCAGGTTATCGATTTGTGCTGGTTGAAACCGCCCTGCAATCCCTATTCTCCCGGGCAACATGAAAATACAATTCTTATTGGCAGGTTCAACCCTCGCGGCACTGGGCATCTCCCTGATGACCATCAGCTGTGACAACAAGAGTGAAAACGCCGACAGCGGCAGCGAAACGTCGGATCCGGGCACGGCGGAGGCCGCACCAACCGGGGACCTGGAAAGCCATGTCATCGGTTACTGGGCTGCCGATGCCGAGGCCATGATGAAGGAAATGGAGGAGAAGTTTAAGGATTCCCCCGATGAACTGGCTGCCACCAAGGCCATGATGGGGCCCATGATTGACGCATTGGCGTTCGAGATTCCTGAGAAGGGCAAGATGGTCATGCACATGATGGGGGATTCCCAGAGCATGTCCTACACCGTCCAAACCGTCGATAAGGCAACGAAGACGCTCACCGTGGAAATCACCGACCCCGATGGGAAAACAGAATCGGGGTCTATCATCATCGGGGAAGACAAGCTCAGGCTCTCGAGTGGGGATGATGAGGATGGTCTCTCCCTGGTCCGCATCGACGAGGCCGCCTTCAAGAAGCGCCAGGTGGTCCTGCCCAACATCCTCGGCCTGCCCGAGGGCCTCGACCCGGGCGCTCCGGAGGAAGCCCCTGCCACGGAGGAAGCCCCTGCCACGGAGGAAGCCCCTGCCACGGAG
>MPMA02103977.1_pt1 | contig 53475 bp, 50 predicted proteins | sample 1617361 | NCBI WGS metagenome assembly MPMA02 (sample SAMN05944807, study PRJNA350692) | marine metagenome | biome: marine; feature: ODZ; material: water; isolation source: 180 m water sample filtered on 0.2 um supor filter | place: Pacific Ocean | collected 2012-04-08 | depth 180m m | reverse complement strand
GCGCCGCCAGGTCCTTGCCCTCGCGTTCCAGTCCGGCCAGCACCGAGCCCTCGTTGATGGGGTGCTCGTCATAGAAAGAAATAACGTCGATGATCGCGCTCCTGTCTCTATCCGCCCTGGGCGAAATGAAGCTACAATAATAGACACTTCGGCGGATCGGGGGGATTTGAGATGACCGACGAGTTGATCGCGGACGACGTCATCGTCGACGCGGAGGCGCTGCGCGAACAGGTCCGGGAAAAATACCGCGAGGTGGCGCTGGAGCCCGAGCGCGAATTTCATTTCCATACCGGACGGCCGCTGGCCAAGCGGCTGGGCTACGACCAGGCGCTGGTCGATGCCTTGCCCGATGCGGCCGTCGAATCCTTTGCCGGCGTCGCCAGCCCGTTTGCCTTGCAAGCGCTGCAAGCGGGCGAACGCGTGGTCGACGTGGGCTCGGGCGCCGGCTTCGACAGTTTCATCGCGGCCGCCCAGGTCGGTGCCGAAGGCCAGGTCGTGGGCGTCGACATGACCGAGGAAATGCTGCTCAAATCCCGCGCCACGGCGCAGCAAATGAATTGCCGCCAGGTCGAATTCCGCGACGGCCTGGCCGAAGAACTGCCTATCGAGGATGGCTGGGCCGACGCCGTCGTCTCGAACGGCGTGATCAACCTCTGCGCCGACAAGCAGCGGGTGTTCAGCGAAATCGCGCGCGTGCTCAAGCCGGGCGGCCGGCTGCAGTTCGCCGACATCGCCAACGGCCAGCCGGTACCGGCCTCGGCGGTGCGCGACATCGACTTATGGACGGCCTGAATTGCCGGTGGCCTGCCGTGTGCAGGCTGGCAGAAGATGCTCGAAGATTCAGGCTTCACGGACGTCGCCATCGGCCCACCCAACGACACCTTCGGTGGCGCCGGCGGTGAAGCCAAGGCGCGGCAGTTCGAGGTTTTTGGCTACTCGTTCCTGGGCCGCAAACCGCGGTAGCGCCGAACTGTTTGCCGCTGCTGCCGAGCGGCGGGGCCGACGAGATCAGGCCGGCTGTGATCAACGCGGTGGACGGGGTGTGACTGCTCTCGATCGCCATTGCCGGTTACTTCCCGCGCGCCCTGAGGCCGCCGTTGCGTCGGACCTTTGCCGGAGCCGGCCTGACCGATATCATCGGGGTGGCCGGTGGTCTGGCGCTGATCGGCTACGAGGTGTTGATGGCGCGGCGCCAGGCAGCGATGTCATGGAGTTCGCCTGAAAGCAGCGGAGACAAAGACGTGAAAATCGACATCTACAACCACATCTTCCCGCAAATCTATTTCGACGCCATGATGAAGGTGGCACCCGCTCACACCGACATGGGCAAGCGGGTGCGCAACATTCCCATCCTCACCGACCTCGACATCCGCTTCCGCTGTATGGACCTGTTCGGCGAATATCAACAGATACTCTCGCTGGCCTCGCCGCCTATCGAGGTCTTGGCCGACGCCGAGACCTCGCCCGAGCTCGCCCGGCTGGCCAACGACGGCATGGCCGAACTCTGCCGGAAATACCCTGATCGCTTCCCCGGCTTCGTCGCTTCGCTGCCGCTCAACAACCCCGAGGCCAGCCTGGCCGAGGCCGAACGGGCGCTCAGCGAACTGGGTGCCCGGGGCACGCAGATCTTCTCCAACGCCGCCGGCCGGCCCATGGACGAGCCCGACTTCATGCCGCTCTACGACCTCATGGCCGCGCACGACCTGCCGATTTGGCTGCATCCGGCCCGGGGCGCCAAGCATCCCGATTACCTGGGCGAGGAGAAATCCCTCTACGAGATCTGGTGGACCTTCGGCTGGCCCTACGAGACCTCGGTGGCGATGGCGCGGCTGGTCTTCGCCGGACTCTTCGACAAGCACCCCGGCCTCAAGATCATCACCCACCACCTGGGTGCCATGGTGCCCTATTTCGAGGGCCGTGTGGGACCGGGCTGGGACCAGCTCGGCAGCCGCACCTCGGACCAGGACTATGGCGCGCTGCTCGACCAACTGGAAAAGCGGCCGCTGGACTATTTCAAGATGTTCTATGCCGATTCGGCGGTCTTTGGCTCGGCCTCGGCAACGCGCTGCGGTCTCGATTTCTTCGGTGCGGACAAGGTGCTGTTCGCTTCCGATTCGCCCTTCGATCCGGAAAAGGGGCCGGGCTATATCCGCGAGACCATCGCCGTCCTCGACGGCCTCGGCTTGAGCCCGGCCGAGCTCGAGCAGATCTATCGCGGCAACGCCGTCAAGCTGCTCAAGCTCGAGGGCGACTGAGGCGGCGCGCAACATGGCCTACGAGACCGTCGGCGACCGCCTGTTGGCCCGCTTGGCCGACCATGTCGATTACCTCTTTGCCAACGCCGGTACCGATTTCCCCTCGCTGATCGAGGCCATCGCCCGGGCCGAAACGACGAACGCAGCGGCTCCCAAGGCCATCGCCGTACCGCACGAAAACCTCGCCGTGGCCATGGCGCTGGGCCACACCATGGTCTCGGGCAGGGCCCAGGCGGTCATGGTGCATGTCGGCGTGGGCACGGCCAACGCCATCTGCGGTCTCCTCAACGCCAGCCGCGAGCGCCTGCCGCTGCTGCTGGCGGCCGGGCGCACGCCGCTTTTGGAGGCAGGCGCTGAGGGCGCGCGCAGCCGCTATATCCACTGGGCCCAGGAGATGTACGACCAGGCCGGCATGTTGCGCGAGGCGGTCAAGTGGGACTATGAGCTGGGCCGGCCGGAACAGCTCGAGACCGTGCTCGACCGCGCCTTCGCCATCGCCACCAGCGAGCCCCGGGGCCCGGTCTATTTGTCGTTGCCACGCGAAGTGCTGGCAGCGCCTGCCGCCGCCACCGCCACCACCGCCACCACATTGCCCGCCGCCCAAGCGCCGGCTGCCACGGCGAGCGCCATCGACGCCGCCGCGGCCATCCTGGCGGAGGCCCAGCGGCCCCTGATCGTCACCGCCAGCGCCGGCCGCGACCCGGCCGCGGTGGAGCACCTGGCCCGCCTGGCCGAGCGCTTCGCGCTGCCGGTGGTGTCGTTTTTTCCGCGCCAGCTCTGCCTGCCCAGCGACCACCCCATGCACCTGGGCTATGAGCCCGGCCCCTTGCTGGCCGAGGCCGACGCCGTGCTGGTGCTGGAGTGCGACGTGCCCTGGATCCCCAGCCTGCAGGGACCACCGCAAGGCGCCCGCGTCATCCAGCTCGGCGTCGATCCGCTGTTCGCCGACTACCCGCTGCGCGGCTTCCCGGCCGAGCTCGCCATCACGGCCCAGCCGGCGGCGGCGCTCGAGGCCCTGGGCGAGGCTTTGGCGGCCCGCCTGGTGGGGGCCGGCGAGGCAGTCGCGGAACGCCGCCAGCGCCTGGCTCAGGCGCGCCAGGAGCTCGAAGCCGGCTGGCTCGAGACCCGCGAGCGCCTGGCCGGCGCCACACCCATCCACCCGGTCTGGCTCAGCCACTGTCTCGACCAGGTCATCGACGACGAGGCCATCGTGGTCAACGAGATGGCGCTGGCGCTGGCGCACATCACCCGGCGCCGGCCCGGCAGCTACTTCGGCCCCAGTCCGGCCGGCGGCCTGGGTTGGGGCCTGGGGGCGGCGCTGGGGGCCAAACTGGCGGCGCCCGAACGCTTCGTGGTGGCCGCGGTGGGCGACGGCTCCTACATGTTCGGCAACCCCACGCCGGCCCACTTCGTCAGCCGGGCCCACGACCTGCCAGTACTGTTCATAGTTGCCAACAACTCGGGCTGGGGGGCGGTGAGCGCCGCCACCCGCGCCATGTACCCGGACGGCGAGGCGCTGAAGCGGAACCGCATGCCCCTGGCGACGCTGGAGCCGACGGTGGCCTTCGAGCACGTGGTCGAGGCCAGTGGCGGCTGGGGCGAAAGGGTCGAGGACCCGGCGGCACTGCCCGAGGCCTTGCAGCGCGCCGTCCGGGTGGTGCGCGAAGAGGGCCGCCAGGCGCTGCTCAACGTCATCACCCAGGACCGCTGAGGCGCCTTTCAGGAGCGCACCATGGCCGCCGACCCCAGCCTGCAGATGTGGCTCACCTTCGGCATCATTGCGCTGGCGCTGGTGCTCTACATGCAGGAGCGCCTGGCGCTGGAGCTGACCTCGCTGGGCGTCATCTGCGCCCTGATCGTGCTCTTTCAGATATTGCCGCTACCCGGCCCCGCCAGTTCGTGCTGACGCCACACTATTTCGGGCCCGACCGGCGCCGGCGCGAGGTCGAGACGGAAAGCTCCGAACGTCGCCTGCGCGGCGAGGAAGACGCTGAAATCCACTACGAAAACGCCTAGGATCCGCCCATGGCGACCGACAAGAGCCCCGCAGCCGCCTCGCACGACGCCAAGGAACGGCCCCGCATCCGCTATTTCCGGCTGCGCAACAAGCTCAAGGAAAAGGCCAGCGGCGGCATGATGGGGGCCGGCGGCGGCGGCGGCGAGATCACGGCCGAGCTCTTGGAGAAAGCCATGGCCGAAGTCCAGAAGGTGGCCGAGGACTACCCTGACTGGGTCAAGGGCTTTATCGCCGAGCTGGCCAGCGAACACGGCGCCGCCCTGGGCCAGCAACCGGCCGAGCGCGTGCCCACTTCAAGCGCATCAGCGAAATGGCGCACGAGCTCAGGGGTCAGGGCGGCACCTTCGGCTACCCCTTGATCTCGGTTTTCGGCAAGTCGCTTTACGGCTTCACCAGCCCCGGCGCGGTCTATTCCGACAGCCACCTGGAAATCGTCAAGGCGCACATCGATTCCATGCGCGTGGTGATCAACGATCGCATCGAGGGCGACGGCGGACGCCTCGGCCTCGAGCTCAGCAAGGGCCTGCAGGTGGCCATCGCCAAGCACACCAAGGTCGAGAGCGGGAAGGCCCCGGCCAAAGGCAGCGCCAAACCGACGCCAAAGCGCTGAGCGGCGCGGTCTGAGGATTTGACAGGGCCGGCCGACGGTCTGTATATTAGAAAATCATAATATTAAGAAAAGAGCCGGCCGCCAGGCTGGGTAGGGAGAGGGTTGATCGCGTTGTAACCATTTTTTTCAGGGACCGGCGAGGGCCGCCTTGGGCGGCGTTGACTCAGCCGGTCCGGTCCGCTAGAGGGAGACTTCACAGGGCTCCAAAGCATATCCTGTGTGGAATTCCGTCGTCCGGGGCGCGCCGCTTGGAGCGCTTTCGCGTTGCCGACTTCAGGGAGAACATTTGATGCCGACGTTTGTGCACACCGACAAGTGTGACGGCTGCAAGGGCGGTGAGGTCACCGCCTGCATGCACATCTGCCCCAACGACCTGATGGTGCTCGATACCGGGCGCATGAAGGCCTACAACCAAGAACCCGAGCAGTGCTGGGAATGCCAGTGCTGCGTCAAGGCCTGCCCCCAGCAGGCCATCGAGGTGCGGGCCTACGCCGACGTCGTGCCCATGGGCGGTGCCGTCATCCCGCTGCGCACCGACGACGCCATCATGTGGACCATCAAGTTCCGCGACGGTGAGCTCAAGCGCTTCAAGTTCCCCATCCGCACCACTCCGGTGGGCTCCATCGAGCCCTACGCCGGCAAGCCCGAGGCGGACGACCTGGAGAACCAGAACCTGTTCACCGAAGCCGGCCGCAATCTACCCACGATCGCCTGATCGGCGGCCCGCACTCAAGTCATCGAGACACCCGACGGCGGCGCCCGGCGCCCAGACCGTCACGCAGTTGGAGGAGACACCATGACCGAGGGCACCTTCGGTAACCCGGAAATCATCGAGATCGAGACCGATATCCTCATCATCGGCGGCGGCATGGCGGCCTGCGGCGCGGCCTACGAGGCCAAGCGCTGGGCTGGTGACGACGTCCGCATCACGCTGGTCGACAAGGCCGCCATGGACCGCTCGGGCGCCGTGGCCCAGGGCCTTTCCGCCATCAACACCTATCTCGGCGAGAACTCGCCAGACGATTATTGCCGCATGGTCTCGGCCGATCTCATGGGGCTGACGCGCGACGACTTGGTTTACGATGTTGGCCGCCACGTCGACGACTCGGTTCATCTCTTCGAGGAATGGGGCCTGCCCATCTGGAAGGACAAGGAGACCGAGGGCGTGGCGCTCGGCGATGGCGGCAAACCGGTACGCTCGGGGCGCTGGCAGATCATGATCAACGGCGAGAGTTACAAACCCATCGTCGCCGAGGCGGCCAAGAAGGCCGTCGGCATCGAAAACGTCTACGAGCGCGTCTTCATCGTCAAGCTGCTGCTCGACGAAAACGAAGATAACCGCATCGCCGGCGCCGTCGGCTTTTCGGTGCGCGAGCACAAGCTCTATGTCTTCCGCGCCCAGGCCGTGCTCAATGTCTGCGGCGGCGCCGTCAACGTCTTCAAGCCGCGCTCCATCGGCGAGGGCATGGGCCGTACCTGGTATCCGGTGTGGAACGCCGGCTCGACCTACGCCATGGCGGCCGAGGTCGGCGCCGAGATGACGATGATGGAAAACCGTTTCGTGCCGGCCCGCTTCAAGGACGGCTACGGCCCGGTGGGCGCCTGGTTCCTGCTCTTCAAGTCGCAGGCCACCAACGGCTACGGCGAGAACTACATGCAGAAGAACGCCCACATGCTGGAGGAGTTCGCGCCCTACGACAAGGCCGCCGTGGTGCCCACGTGCCTGCGCAACCACGCCATGCTGCACGAGATGAAGGAGGGTCGCGGGCCCATTATCATGGACACGCCGACGGCCATGGCCAACCTCTCGGAGACCATGACGCCGAAGGAGGTCAAGCACCTCGAGGCCGAGGCCTGGGAGGATTTCCTCGATATGTGCATCGGCCAGGCCGGGGTCTGGGCCGGCATGAACATCCGGCCCGAGGAATCGCCCTCCGAGCTGATGCCCACCGAGCCCTACCTCTTGGGCTCGCACTCGGGCTGTTGCGGCATCTGGGTCTCGGGGCCCGAGGACATCGAGGCGCCCGACGACTGGAACTGGGGCCACAACCGCATGACCACGGTGACCGGCCTCTTTACCGCCGGCGACGGCGTCGGCGCCTCGGGCCACAAGTTTTCCTCGGGCTCGTTCACCGAAGGCCGCATCGCCGGCAAGGCCATGGTCCGCTTCGTGGGCCAACAAAGCGGCTTCACGCCGGTACTGAAGGCCGACATCGCGGCCATCACCGAGGAAATCTACAAACCGGTCCGCACCTACATCGAGCACAAGGACAAGACCACGTCCGAGGACATCAACCCGCACTACATCTCGCCCAAGATGTTCCAGATGCGGCTGCAAAAATATATGGACGAATACGTCGCCGGCGTCGGGCCCTACTACCAGACCAACGGCAAGCTGCTGGAGATCGGCCTGCATCACCTGGAGATGCTCAAGGAAGACAGCCAGCACCTCAAGGCCAAGGACCTGCACGAGTTGCTGCGCGCCTGGGAGAACTACCACCGCCTGCGTACCGCCGAGGCGCATTTGCGCCATATCCTCTTCCGCGAGGAATCGCGCTACCCGGGGTTCTACTACCGGGCCGACTTCCCCGGCCTCGACGAGGACAACTGGAAGTGCTTCGTCAACAGCCAAATGGATCCCGAGAGCGGCGAATGGACCATGAAGAAGGTGGCGCACAAGGATCTGGTGGAAAAGCACTACGGCTGAACGGGCCGTTCACCTCGAACCGAAGGGGCGCCCGCGGGCGCCCCTTTTTGTCGGCTCGATGCAAATCCCCTATATCATGGCGCCATCATGGCCAAAGCTTCCGAACACACCATTTTCGATGCCGTACGCGACGCCAGTGCCGGGCCGGTGGAGCCGGTGCGGCTCAAGGAAACGGACACGTTCTGCTTCCACTGCCGCCCCGAGGTGGCTTGCTGGAACGTCTGCTGCCACGGCGCCGACGTCACGCTGACGCCCTACGACATCCTCAGGCTGACCAGCCGGCTCGAGCTCGAGGCGGCGGATTTCCTGGCCCGCTTTACAGCTCCCGCGATCTGGGGCCCGGCCGGCCTGCCGGTGGCCAAGCTGCGCATGGAGGGGATCGAAGGCGAAGGCCCCTGTCCCTTCATGGTCGAGGCCGGCTGCACCGTCTACCAGGACCGGCCGGCCACCTGCCGTTACTACCCGCTGGGCTTCGGCTCCTTCAAGACCAAGGACGCTGATGCGGTTGATGATTTTTTCTTTCTCGTCAAGGAAGGGCATTGCACGGGCCACGCCGAGGCCAAGACGCAATCCGTCGCCGAGTTCCATCACGAACAGGGACTGGCCGATTACGACCGGATCAACCGCGGCTGGATCGACGTGCTGATGAAGATGGCGTCCTGGAAGACCATGGGCGGCCCCGGCGGCGAGGACGTCAGCCAGCAGACCAAGCAGATGTTTTTTTTGGTCTCGACCGACATCGACGGTTTCCGCCGCTTCGTTTTCGAAACCAAGTTCCTCGAGAGCTACGACATCGACGACGAGGTCATCGAGCGCCTGCGCCACGATGACGAGGCGCTGTTGCAACTCGGATTCGACTGGCTCAAGTCCGTTATGTTCCGCGAGTCCACGCTCAGCCTACGCCCCGACGTGCTGCAGGAATCCATCGCCCGCGCCCGCGACGACATGGGAGCAAGCTAACAGGCTGCGAAACCTGGCTGTCGATGAAGTCGTACAGCCTCGCCGGCACCACCGGCCCGGATTCCCGGGTCCATCGCAAGAGCGATGCATCTTTTCCTTGATATATTGATCTGACTAGTCATATAACTAGTCAGATCAAGGAGCAGCGGAGGACGCATGGGTAAGACATGGCAGGTTCAGGAGGCCAAGGCGCGTTTCAGCGAGTTTCTTGAGGCAAGTCTCAAGGAAGGGCCACAGATCGTGACCAAGCGTGGCGTGGAGGAGGCCGTACTCATCCCCATCGAGCAGTGGCGGCGCTTGGAGAAGATGACGAAGCCGAACCTGAAAGACCTTCTTCTCGCGCCGGAAGCGCGAACCAAGACTCTTACGCCGCCGCGCGGGAAGCACCGCCACCGCGCGACACCGGTCTTCGAGTAGGCCGGTGTACCTGCTCGATACCAACGTCGTTTCAGAGTTGCGCCGCCCAAAGCCGAACAAGGCCGTGCTGAACTGGGTCGAAGGGGTATCGGCGGACCAGCTCTTTGTCTCCGCCGTGACGATCGGCGAAATACAGGTTGGGATTGAGATCACCCGAGATCAGGATCCAGCAAAGGCCGAAGAGATAGAGGTATGGCTCGATCAGGTCGTCGCCGGCTACGGAGTATTGGCGATGGACGCGTCTGCCTTCAGGGAGTGGGCGCGGCTCAAGCATCGGAAGTCGGATACGCTCATCGAAGATGCCATGATCGCGGCAACCGCGTCGCTTCACCGACTTACCGTAGTGACTCGTAATACCCGTGACTTCGAATCTCTTGGAATGAGTGTAATCAATCCATTTGGAAAATCCTGATGACCGGGATATCGCGAGGAAGCAGCAACGCCTGATCCCGAACACAGTCTGCAAATTTGCTCACAACCCGTTTCTAAATCAAACCGCCCAACAAAACCCGACAGACTGCTATCCCCGGCGGCCGGCGACCAGGCGCACTTGGCGCGGGCCGGCCAGCCACATGGCCAGGATCGAGATGACGGAGACCGCGATGGCGACCACGAAGGACTGGTCGTAGCTGCCCCAGTGGTCGAACATCAGCCCCATGGCCCAGGGGCCCAGCGCCGCGCCGGCGCCGGCCGCCGAGGCGATGACGCCGAATATCAGGCCGTAGCGCTTGCCGGCAAAAAGCTCGGCTGGCACGGCGCCGAAGACCGAGGCCGCGCCGTAGCCCAAAAAGCCCTGCACCCCCACCATAACGTACATCAGCCAATGCTGCGGCCACTCGTGCAGCAACAGCAAACAGACGTAGGTGGCGACGAAGCCCAGGCAGGCGAAGCTCCAGGCCCATTCGCGGCCCACCCGGTCGGAGAGATGGCCGATGGCGATCTGGCCGGCGATGCCGCAGAGCCCGACGAGACCCAGCGCGTAGGCTGCCACTTTGTCGCTGAAACCGATGTCGATCAGGTAACGCGTCTGGTGCACCTGCACCGCGTACCAGGCGTAAAGCCCGGCCGAAAACGACAGCATCAGCCACCAAAAGCGCGCCGTGCGCATGGCCCGGGGCAGCGTCCATTCGGTTTCCACCCAGGCCCGGTCGACGATGCCGTCGGGGGCGGCCGGGGCGCCGCCCGCGTCGTCGCCGGGTCCGGCGCTGGCGCCATCGGGCAGCAGCCCCAGATCTTCCGGCCGGCGGCGCTGAAAGAACAAATTCAGCGGCAGCACCACGACCAGCAGCAAGATGGCGACGGTCCAGCAGCTCTGGCGCCAGCCGTCGCTCTCTATGATGCGCTGCATCCAGGGCAGCAGCGTCATCGAGCCCACGCCGACGCCGGCAAAGGCCAAACCCAGCGCCAGGCCGCGGCGGCGTTCGAACCAGTTGGGCAGAAACAGCGTGTGGCCGATATAGCTCATGAAAACCGAGCCCCCCACCACCAGGGCGCCCAGGGTGACGAAGAAATGCCAGGGCTGGCTGGCCATGGTGGCGCTCATCAGGCCGAGGCCCACCAGCGCGGCGCCCAGCGGGATGGTCAGGCGCGGCCCGAAGCGATCCATCAAAATACCGATCAGCGGCGTCAGCCCGGTCGAGACCATGAAGCCGATGGAAAACGTCGCGGCGATGGTGCTGCGCTGCCAGCCGAACTCGTCGAGGATGGGTGGAAAGAGCAGCGAAAAGGCGGTGCGGGCGTTAACCCCGAAAGCCATGGTGACGAAAGCCACGGCAACCACGATCCAGCCATAATAGAAGGGCAATCTGGTGGCCCAGCCGAGCGGCTGCGTTGGCCTATTCATATGCAAAAGCCTCGAGAAAAGGGGCGATGTCGTCGTGAACCGCTGTGAAGTCGGTGGCGTAGTTGCGCCAGCGAGCGACAGCCGAGGTATCGATAGCCTCGGCGACGCGTTCATAGCTTGGTGTTTGTACCACCACACCCTGACTTTGGCGGCGCGCGTCCAGGACCAGGGGGTCAGCCTCGAGGCCAACGAATTCAAGCACCTGCTTCAGGGTCTCGCCACTGTCGCCGGCCAGGTCCTCGTAGCGGTATTCGAGCCAGGGTATTTCCAGCCCGTCGCGCGCCTCGAGCCAAAGCTCCATGGCCCGGCGATAAAGCTTGGCGGCGGCCGCCAGGCTGTCCAGGTTGCGCATGGCCGGATTGGGACGAAAGCGCTGCAAGAGGCAGCTCAAGACCGCGTCACGCGGATCACGCAACGCCACCAGCAACTTGGCCTCGGGAAACAGCACATCGATCCAGCGGCCGTAGACGATGTTGAGCGGCAGCTTGTCGACGACGATCAGCGCGGACCAGTCCGGCCTGTCCCTGTGACAATCCGCTCGCAAATTGTCGAGATATTGTTTCCGCGCTGCCAACAGATCGTCCCGCCTGACGCTCTCGGCCAGGGCCAGGTCGCCGATGGCGCTATGGAGATAATCCGCCTCGGCCGTGGTGCGGACGCCCGGGTCGGCGGCCAGAAGATTCTCCATCAAAGTCGTACCCGAGCGCGGGAAGCCGACGAAAAAGACCAGCCCTGCCGGTAGCTCTGCGCTGCCCTCACCCGGCGCCAGGCGCGGCAGCTCGGCAGTGCGGCCCAGCGCCGCCAAATGCTCGAGATACTCCGCACCGTCGACCTCGGGTGCCAGTTGACGCCATCTTTCCTTGGCCTTGGCGGCGGCCGGCAATACGGCTGCATGGTCACCGACCAGATCGGCCGACAGCGCGACTTGTTGCCAAAGATCGCCCAGCGTGCCGGCATCGATGCCGCCGGTGGGCTTGGCCAGAAAGGCCCGCAATCGGGCCAGCGCCTGTTCCGGCTGGCCCCGGCGCCGCGCCAGCCGGGCACCGACCAGGGTGGGCTCGGGGCGGGCGCCGTCGCGCACCCGGGCCAGTGCCGCCACCGCCTCGTCCAAACGGTTCACCCGTTCCAAGGCGTTGGCATGGTTGCAATGCGCGATATCGGGAGCACCAGGTGTCGCCGTGGCCGCCTCGAGATGGGGGAGCGCGGCGCCGTATTCACCCTCTTTGACCAGCAAGGCGCCCAGGTTGTTGCGTGCCGCATTGAGCCGGGGCTGCAACTCGACGGCGCGTTCGTAATAGCTCCTGGCCGCCGCCCGATCGCCGCCGGCCGCCGCCGCAACACCGGCGTTGAAGGCCAGTTCGGCATTTTTCGGTGCCAGCGCCAGCCCCTGCTCGAGGCTCTCCCGGGCCCTGTCGGGGTTGCCGCAGCTGAGCTCGGCGACGCCCAGATTGCGCCAGAGATCGGCGTTCTTCGGAGCCTCTCGGCAAAGTTTCTCGAGTGACACCGCCGCCGCCTGGGGCTTGCCTTCCTGCAGATCGACCAGGGCCAGCAAATGGCGGGCGTCGACGTCGCCGGGCCGGTTGAACAGCAGACCCTGGCAAAGCCGTCGCGCCTGCCCCGTCTGACCCCGGGCAAGGAGGTCGAGAACCTTCTGCATTTGCTGGCGGGGAACAGCCACGGGCAGGCGTCAAACGTAACCGAAGGCCCGGGCGAACGGCGCCAGGCGGTCGAGGGCCGGGGCGAGTTCGCCCTGGTAGGCTTGCCAGCGCCCGATGGCGCGACGGTTGAGGGGGTTCTGCACGGCCAGATAGCTGGGCGTGGTGATGCCGCGGACGGCGGCCTTTTCGCGGTAGCCGGCGAGATCCGCATCGGTGTCCAGGCCGAGGAAATCGAGGATGCCGCCCAGCGTCCCCTCCCGATCGGCGACCAGGTCTTCGTAGCGATATTCCAACCAAGGCACGGCTAGTTCGTCGCGAGCCTCGAGCCACAGCCCCATGACTTCCTCGTAGAGCGCGACAGTGCCGTCTAGGGTATCGAGCTCGCGCATCGCCTGGTTGGGCAGGAAACGCTGCATCAGACAACTCAACACCACGTCGCGGGGATCGCGCAGCGCCACTAGCAGGCGGGCCTCGGGAAAAAGGGCGTCCAAGAGGCGGCAATGGCTGAGGTTGAGAGGCAGTTTGTCGATCACGGTGACGCCAGCCGGAACTTCTCCGAAATGCTCGGAAAGTGCGCCGAAATAGGCTTCGCGAGCCTGCCCGGCATGCTGCGTCAGATCATCGCCGGCACCCTCCACGGTTTGCTCAACGGCGCCGATGAGGCCGGCCTCGGCCGTCGTCAGGGTGCCGGGGTGAGCGTCCAGCATGGCCTCGAGCAGCGTCGTGCCGGAGCGCGGGAAGCCGACGAAAAAGGCCAAGGAGGGCGCCGCTGGACCGGCGGCGGCGCTGCTAACATGGGGCCGCGCCTGCCGGCGCTCTTTGATCTCGGTTAGGTAGCTGCTGTTGGCGGCCTCGGGGTCGGCCGCCGCCAGGCAGCGCTTGGTGGCCAGGAAGGCGGCGAAGGCGCGGGCGGCCAGACCGGCAAGGTCGGCGGCCCGGCCTAATTCGTGGTGGAAATCGGCCGCCAGTTCGGGATTGGCGCCGGCGGCGAAGTGGGACTCGAGCGGCGCCAGCAACTCCAGCGCCGCGCCGCTGTCGTGGCGCTGCCGCCGGTGACGGGCGCGCAGTATGGTCAAGAACATCTCAATGGGCGGCGGCAGGGATGCACCTTCAGGAACGCGGCTCAGCACCGCCTCGGCCTCGTCGAGCCGGCCCGAGCGATCGTAGGCCGAGGCCAGATTGACCAGGGTTTCCGCCTGGCAGGCGGGATGGGCGGCGGCCGCCTTGAGGTGGGGCAAAGCCTCGGCAACGCGGTTGTGGCGGCTGAGTAGGCTGCCCAGGTTGTGCAGGGCGCGAAAGTTGCCGGACTCGATCTCCAGGGCTCTTTGGAATCCGGCGATGGCCGCTTCGTGGCGGCCGCGGGCCAGCTTGGCGGTAGCAGCGTTGACGTGGAAATCGGCCGCACCCGGTTCGACCTCGACTGCCCGGGAAAAGGCTTTTTCTGCCGCCTCGGGCTGGCCCAGCGCCATCTCGGCATTGCCCAGGTTGTTGTGGTGCTTGGCCTCCCCGGGCGCCAACTGGCAAGCCCGTTCGAGCAATTCCTTGGCCTCGGGCGCTCTGCCTTGTTGCAGACGCAGCAGACCCAGCAAACCGCTGGTCGGGCCATCCTCGGGGTCTTGGGCAAGCAAAGCCGCGTAAATCGCTTCGGCGGCTTCGAGATCGCCGGATTTGTGAATTTCAAGGGCGCGAGCCCGTTCGCTTTCAGGGTTTGCAAAAGTCATCGCCTAATCGCACATGTTGGGGCTGAAGGGGGGCCGCAGAAGGAGACCATAAGAGGGAGGCAGCAGTGTGACCAGATCCTTTGACGAAGTTGTGGTATTTCTCAAACAAACACCCCTAACATACTGATTCCATTGCCCTACCGGCACTGTTGCAATAGCGCAACACTGCGGGATTTTCGGTACACTCCGAGCCCAACGACCTTGACCTTGGACCGGACTACAGGCTTAACTGGCGCCACTTGCGGCATCGTAGAGGAAGGTTTCCACGCCGTTGCATGCAAGGTTTGCGTTGTTGCCACGCGCCGTTGTTAGGCAAATCAGTATTTTGCTCCGCAATGAACGTGTTGTTACCACGCTTTCGGAAACAATAGTTAAGCGCATAAGCACATGCGTTGGAATAAGGAAAAGAGGTGGAGAATGAATAAGATACTGTTGGGCACAACTGCCCTTGTGGCTGCCGGCGCCATGGCCGGCACTGCTGCGGCGGCTGACAAGGTCAAAATGGGGGTGGGAGGTTACTTCCAGGCCCATTTTGTTATGGCCAGCCAGGATGATGGTGCGGGCCCCGACTTGCTTGCCGGTACGGCAGACGACGAACCCGGCTCCAACCTTCGTTCGCACAGGCTGTCGCGTGAAGGCGAAATCATCTTTAACGGAAAGACCGTGCTGGACAGCGGCATCCAAGTCGGTGTGCAGGTACAGCTCGAAGCCGAGACCTGCGGCGATCAGATCGACGAAAGTTTCATCTGGTTCTCCGGCAGCTTCGGCAAGATCCAAATCGGCTCCGAGAACTCGGCAGCCCAATTGATGGGTTACGGCCCTGGCGGTACGGCTCCTCACACCGGTGTGAACTCGGCCAACTTCCGGCATTGGGCCCCAGGCACTAACGGCGCTGGCGTGCCGACATTCCGCATCGGCTTTGAGGGTGACTCCGAGAAACTTACCTACTTCACGCCACGTATGCAGGGCTTCCAGCTCGGTATTTCGTACACTCCCGAGGCCTGCGAGGATCAAACCGGAGGTTGCGGTGGCAGCTATGCCGGCATGCTGAATGACCACGGTAGTGGGCAGCAATCCGAGATCATCGGGTTGGGTGCCAACTACAAGGGTAAGATGGGTGCGGTGGATATCGCACTCTCCGGTTCCTATGCCGGCGGTAACACCGAAGCCACGGCAGCCGGCGGCGCATTTCCCAACTCCGAAGATCGTGATGCCTGGCAACTCGGCGGTACGCTCGGTATCAACAACATCAAGGTCGCGGCGGCCTACATGCAGGACGACATGGGTACCTCGCTCGCCAATGGCGAGCGCACCCATTTCGGTCTGGGCTTGACGTACAAGATGAACAAGGACTGGACCCTGGGCGCAGAGTACGCGAGCCTTGAACAAGAGATCACCGGCAGCACCGGCACCGATGACCTAACCGGTTTCGAGATGGGCGTCACGTACCACTCCTTCGGACCCGGCATCGCCATGGGTGCCGCGATACAGTTCGTGGAACTGGACGATAATGCCGGCGCCGTGAATGCGGAAAACGACGCTACCGTGTTCATTCTGGCGACCTCCATCGGCTTCTAGCCACGCTTCGGTCGTTACGGATATTGGGGAGCGGACTTCGGTCCGCTCCCTTTTTCGTAGCTGACGGCCGGCCACCGCCGCCAGCACTTAGGAAATGGCCCTGAGGAAATTGCCATGGGGAGATTGCCATGGGCGCCATCATCTGGCTCGCCTCCTACCCCAAGTCCGGCAACACTTGGATACGTGCTTTTCTGCACAACCTGCTGCGTAATCCCGACCGCCCGGCCGACATCAACACGCTGGACCGTTTCACGCTGGGCGATGCCCAGGGGGCCTGGTTCGAGATCGTTTCGGGCCGGCCCTGGGGCGATTTGAGCGACGAGGAGATTGCCAAGCTCAGGCCCCGGGTGCATGAGCGAATGACCCGATCGTTCCCCGATTCGGTGTTCGTCAAGACCCATTGCGTTCTCGGTGAATTCAAAGAGGTGCCGCAAATCACCATGGAACATACCGGAGGCGCCATCTACATCCTGCGCAGCCCCTTCGACGTGGCGATCTCGATGTCCCACCAATTCGGACTCGACATCGATAACGCCATATCCTGGATGGCCGATCCCGATTTCGTTGCCGCCCGCGATCCCGAGACCGGACTGGTGCCCCACGCCATCAACTCCTGGTCAAACCACGTCAAGAGCTGGACCCGGGTGGAGCATGATACGTTGCACGTGGTGCGCTACGAGGACCTGCACCAGCATCCCGCAAAGTTCTTCCGCGGCATCGCCGAATTCCTCGGCCTGCAGCCACCGCGAGAGCGTCTCAAGCGGGCCATCCGGCATTCCTCCTTCAAAGTGCTGCGCGGACAGGAGGACAAACACGGCTTCGTCGAGCGTAGCGTTCATGCCGAGCGTTTCTTCCGCCAGGGCAAGATGGGGGTCTGGCGCAAGATCCTGACCCCGGGCCAAGTCGAGCGCGTGGTCAAGGCCCACGGCGAGCAGATGGAACGCTTCGGCTATCTGCCGTAAGCGACGGGTGCCATGGAATACGACGGGCTTAACACGCGGAGCGCCCGCAGCCTCTTCCAACAAGCCGCCGCCTGTCACAAGGCGGGCGATTTGGTTGCCGCCCGCCGAAAATACCAACAGGTGCTCAAGCGCGAGCCCTATTTGGTTGAGGCGTCATACCACCTGGGCATGGCCCTGGTGGGGGCTGGCGCCTATGGCAAAGCGATATCCCAACTCGGCTGGACTTTAGTGCTGGAACCCGGACACCGAGATGCGCTTTTTGCCCTGGCCCGGACGCTGCAGATCACCGGCCGCGAGGGACAGGCCATAGAACGTTTCCACGCTCTGGTCAGTGAGGTTCCAGATCACGCCGAAGCCTGGCACGCCTTGGGGGTGACTCAAAAGGCGCTTGGCCGACTGGACGATGCGGAGGCGAGTTGGCGCCGGACCGTCGAACTGGCACCACTGCAGGGCGAGACCCGGGCGCTGCTGGGCAGCCTGCTGCAGAGCCTGGGCCGGGAGGCCGAGGGCGAGGCCGAACTCGACCGCGCCCAGGCCCTGGATCCGGACAATCCCGGAATCCTCTGCCTGATCGCCGACGGCTACCGGGGGGCCGGCCGCTGGCCCCAGGCGGAGGCACTCTACGATCGCGCCCTGGCCACCGAACCCGGCCACGTCGGAGCGTCCACCGGGAAAGCCTTAGCTCTGGCGGCGCGGGGCGAGGCCGCCGCCGCCACGATGCTTCTCGAACCCATCATCGCCACCGGTTCGACCGTGGTCGATCTGGCGTTGGCCTACGCCGAGGTGGTGCCGGCCGAGCGCACGCGAGCCGCCATCGGGCTGCTCAACCGGGCCCTCAAGCCGGGGCCGCCGCCGGGCGCCGAACGTCAGGCGCTGCTCTTTGCGCTCGGCGATCTTTGCGACCGGGCCAACATTGCCGACCGCGCCTTCGCCGCTTACCAAAGCGCCAACGCCCTGGCCCAGGGGCATTTCGATGGCGCCCTCTTCGAACGCCAGGTGAGCGCCCGTATGGAGGCCTTCGGCCCTGATGCCATCAGACCCCAAGCCGCCAAAGAGAACGGCCCGGCGCCGCTGCTGCTGCTGGTCGGCCTGCCTGGTGGCGGCGTCGATCTGGTGGCCGCCACCCTGACCCGCCATCCGGGGGTGAGGTTGCTGCCGGCGGCACCACTTCCGCACCACGACGATCCCCGGCCGGACAATCCGACGGCGGCCGACCTGGCGGCGGCGGCGGCGGCGCTGGCCCCCGATCTCGCTGACGGCGACGAGCGCCTGGCGGTGCTGCCGCTGGAGGTCCTCGATCTGGGCCTGGCGACGTTGTGCTGGCCGGGCGTCCGAGTGATCCACGGCAACCGCGACGCCCTGGATGCCGGCCTGCACTGCTTCAGCCACGACCTCGGGCCGGCCGGCGCCTTCGCCGCCGACCTGGACTTGCTGACCATGCGCTTCGCCGCCGAGCGGCGCCTGCTCGAGCACTGGCAGGAGGTTCTCGATATGCAGTTCCTCGAGGTGGCCTACGAGCGCCTGCTGCGGCGCAGCCAGGAAACCTTGGGGGCACTCTTTGATTTTTGCCGCCTTGATTGGCACGACGCCTGCCTGGAGCCGGCGGCAGCGGCCGAAAGCCCGGGACGTCACCGCCGCTACGCCCGGCATTTACGCCGTCTCAGGCTGGCATTGGAGGATTAAGGCGTTTCCAGACTGCTCCCTGCCAGATCCCGGAACGACGACGGGTTCATGCCCGCGCCGCGGCGAAACTCCCGCGAGAAATGGGCCTGGTCGCTGTAGCCGGCCAGGAAGCCGACCTCGACCAGGGGCGTCGCCGTTTCGACCAAGTTGCGTGCCGCCACCTCCAGCCGAGCCAAAGCAACGACGTCCTTGAAGCCCGCGCCGGCGGCAGCCAAACGTCTTTGCAAGGTACGTCCCGAAAGACCCAGGCCGCCGGCACACTGGGCCAGACTGAGTTGCCTCGTGGGATCGCTGAAAACGGTCAGAAAAACCTTGCGCAAGGTTTGATCATCCAGCTTGAACCCGGTCAAAACCCAGCGCCCTGGGGGGCCTCGGGCGGCGGCACGATTTCGCGGCGGGCTGCGAATTCCGACCACGAGAGACGCCAACACTTGCAGTCCACAGGTGGCGCCGCGGGGCAGGGCTTGACCACCTCTCCGCTCCGTAACGCCGGCCAACTCCCCGCCTCGGAGATGAAGTCCAAATCCACGGCATGGGCGCCCAGCCAACCGGCCAGGGCCGCCAATACGGCGGCGACCACCAGATCCTCGGCGCTTCCGGGTGGTGGGCCGGAGCGTTGATAGTGTTCGATGATCGCCGAATTCGCCGTCGTCTCGACGATCCGGGTGCGGTGGCGCGAATGATAATAGCGCTCGATCCGCCGCCAGCGCGCCAGCAGATCGAAGGGATCCCGGGCCGAGCCCAGCACGCCGGCCAGCGGCGTTTCGACGAAAGCGTCGAGCGCCAGTCCGATGCGCAACAGCGGCCCCGGTCCGTGTGCCGCCAACACGGTTTCGAGGAGTTCCTTCTTGGCCGCCAACGAGGTGGTCACGGCCCGCGGCCGATCGTCGGCGAGCACGGGAGGCGCGATGCCCTGTCGCGCCAGTGCCTCTCTGATCAGGGCTACGAACAGCGCGCTGGAATGGTTGGCCACGGTTTCCTCCGCACCCCTCAGCCGGCTTCGCGATCATAGGGCAGCGAAGTGACGGTGGCTCCCGTCAGTGCCGCAATGGCGTTGGTGATCGCCGCGGCGCCGGCCACGATCGCCGTCTCGCCCGCTCCACTGGGCGCATTCTTCTCGCCAACCAGGGCAATGTCGATCTCCGGCACGTCGGAATAACGCGCCACGGCGTAATCGGCGTGACTTTCGGCCGCGATGCGTCCCTCGCTCAGCCGCAGTTTCTCATGCAGCGCCATACCGATGCCCCAAACCAGGTTGCCCTCGATCTGCGCCTTGACCTGATCCGGGTTGACCACCAAGCCGCAGTCATGGGCGCACCAGAGCCGGCGGAGGCGTGGAACGGCGGCCTCCTGCATGGCGATTTCCGCCACCACGGCGGCATAGGACATGCCCTTGTAGACGCCACAGGCAACACCCCAACCGCGGCCCGCGCCCGAACGCCGTGAAGACCAGTTCGAATGCTCTGCCACCGTCTTCAGGACAGCGGCCAGCCGCGGCTTGTGGCCGGCCAGGGCGGCCAGGCGAAAATCCACTGGATCGCGTCCGGCCCGGCGTGCCAGCGCGTCGATGGCGGTCTCGATGGCCCAGTTGTTCGGTCCGGCGCCAAGGCCGCGCCAGGGACCGGTGGGAACCGGCAGTCGCACATCCTCGAATTCGATCCGCCGCCGCCGGGCCCGGTAGGGCGCGAGCGCACCGCGCTTGCTGCCGGGATCGGCGACGAAGCTGGTGGCGAACTGGAGAAAGCGTCCCATGGCGGCCGAGGTGAATATCACGTGGCCGGAACGAAAGGCGTGCCACCAGGCCTCGATACCGCCATCCGGCGCCAGCCGCGCCCGTATGCGATGGCTGGATGGCGGCCGCTGAAAGGCGTTGGCGAACTCTTCCCGTCGCGACCACTGAACCTTGACCGGCCGCCCAACGGCACGGGCCAGGCGGGCCGCCTCCAGCTCGACAATACAAAGCGTTTTGCCGCCAAAGGCACCGCCCGTACGCATGCCGTGAACCACCACGGTCTCCTCTGAAAGGTCAAGCTCGTTGGCAACGGTGTCACGCACGAAGAAGACATCCTGCGTGCCGCTCCAGATTTCCAGCTTGCCGTCGTCGTCGAAGCGGGCCACGGCGGTTCTGGGTTCCATGGCGACGTGCCCGGCCATGGGCACTTGCAGAACCAGGTCGACGTCATAGTCCGCCGCCGGCTCCATGTCGTCGTCCTCCAGCACGTGCTCCAGCGCCCCGTCAGCCAACGCGGTATCGACGTTCATGGCCTTGGCGATGACGGTCTCGCTGACCTTGCGGCTTGGCTTGAGCTTGATTTCGAGCACGCTCATGGCGCGCTTCAAAGCGCCACGGCGCTCCGCCAACATGCCGATGAAGTCGCCATCGCGGTGCAGGCCCAGATATCCGGCAATCCCGCGGCAAGGGCGATCATCGACCGCGGCGATTTCGCCCTCGATCAATCCGGGTCGGACCTGGGCACCGAAGACCATGTCGGGAAGACGAACGTCGTCGGCAAAGATCGGCGCCGCCGCCGTCACCAGGGCCTTGATGCCATCGCTGGGTTGAGGCTTACCGACGATCGTATGCGCCTTGCCGGGCTGCAGGGCCTGTGGTCTTGCAGCCGCCACGGCCTCTTCGTCGATGATCAATGGCTTGCCCTCGGCGAGACGGGAGAACGCCACCCGAGTCCCTGACGCGGCCTGGAATCCAGCCTCCGCGAGGGTCAGCGAAGCGGCGGCGACGCCGAGCAGAGTGGCCGCCCGCGCCCGCATGGCTGCGGCCAGGGCCGCCGCCGCCTGGGCCAGCAGGGGACCGTAGTCCTTTATGGAATCCGATCCCACGGTGGCCCGGGCCGGGTTGATCAGCCCGGTGTCGGGTGCAATACAGCGCACGAGATCCAGTGCCACACCGGTTTCCTCGGCCACGATCTGACGCAGCGCAACGGCGATGCCCTGACCGATTTCCGCCCGCGGTGAGTAAACCTCGATGGTGCCGTCCGGGCGCAGGCTCAGCCAGGCGGCGGCATCTTCGGCCGTCGGCGCGCCGCGATGGGGAAATGCCGGGAACGCCAGGGCGCTGCCCGCGCCTCCGAATACGATGATGCCACCGGCAGTCCAGCCTAGCGCCTTCAGGAGTTTGCGGCGGGAGATATCCCTCATCACATGTCCCTCCCGCCGTTGGCCTGCACCAGCGCTATGGCCTGGCGAATTCGGGCCTGGGTGCCGCAGCGGCAGATCACCCCGTCCATCGCCGCCGCGATGGTCTCCGGCCCGGCCTTGGGGTCGGCGGCAAGCAGTGCGGCGGCGGTCATGATCTGGCCGTTCTGGCAGTAGCCGCATTGCGGCACGCTGGCCTCGATCCAGGCCCGTTGCACGGCATGCAGGCCGTCGCGCCGCCCGGCGCCCAGGCCTTCGAGGGTGACGATCGTCCGGCCGTCGACGTCTTTTGGGGTGAGTTGGCAGGAGCGCTCGGCGGCGCCATCGACCAGCACCGTGCAGGCGCCGCAGGCACCGACGCCGCAGCCGAACTTGGGTCCCAGCAGACCGAATCCATCGCGCAGTACGTAGAGCAGCGGATCATCGTCCATTGCCGAGGGCGATACGACCGGCCGGCCGTTGAGCGAAAAATTCATCCCTTGCTTCCTCCCGAGATCGCGCTTGTCCGACGAATATGGCCGCTATCGTCGTCGCTGTCTTGAACGAACGCGCCAAATAATGGGCCGACGCCGTGATGCTCGAGCCTTATCTGAAATCGAGTTCAGCGCTGAACTAGGAATTTTAATTCAATAAAAACAATAGGCTCAGGCTTAAGAATCGGATCGAATGGAAAATTTCGGCTAGCTGGCGCCGCCGGCTGCTATGCGTTCCGCCAGGTCGGCCCGGACGAAATCGACCAGCGCCATGCGCTGGTCCGACAGGGCCGCGACGCAGGGCACCGGCTCGTGCAATACCAGGCGTTCCACCGCCTCGGCGTCCTGGCCTTTGGGTGTCGTCGGCAGATCCTCGAGATCGACGTCCAGCGAAGCCATGCAGCCCACTGCCCCGGCCGCCGTCTGGCGCAGCTTGGCCAGGCCGCAAGGTGCGGTGCAACGCGGACCCTGGAAGTCGACCGCGAAGCGGCGCAGGTTCTCGAAGCGGCCCTGCAAGACCTCACCGGGCGCCGAGGTGTAGACGGCGACCCCGGGGGTGGCGAAAAGTTTGGCCATGTGGGCCGGGCCGGAATCGGCCAGTACGGCATAGTCGAAGCCGTCGATGGCCGCCAGCAGCTCGCCGATCGAGGCGAAGCCGTCGATCACCGTCACGCCGGCCGGCAGCCGGTGCTTGAGCTCGCGGGCATAGAGCACGCCCTGGTGCTGGCTGCGGTTGAGGCATAGCGTCACCTCGCCCTCCGCGACCAGGGCCTGAGAGAGTGCTTCCGTGAGCGCCACCGGCAGGGTGCGCAGCGGCGACGAAGCCAGCGGCAGCAGGCCGAAGTGCGGCTTGGCCTTGGGCGCAAATGGCCGTGCCCGGGCCGGATAGCGCGGGCTCGGCTCGAGGCCGAAGGCGGCCAACAGGTCGGCCTCCATGTCGACCGGCCAGATCTCGATGTCGCGCCGGTTCTCGAGCTGGCCGAGATCGATGACCACGTCGTAGCGCTTGAGCTGGCGCCGCCCCAGCCACAGCGTATGCACCTCGACGCGTTCGGAAAGCAGGTAGATATCGGCCGTCGAGCCGGCGCAGAAGACACCCAGGCCGGCCGGCCGGTGGCGGCCGGCGAAAGCCTCGAGAAAAAGCAATGTGGCGACGTTGCCCCCCAGCGCCTGCGAGGGCAGCAGAAACAGCACCCGCCGGCCGCGAAAGCCGGTCTCGGCCCAGCGCTCGGGCGCCAGCACGGGGATGCGGCGATGGGCGGCCAGGATGCGGAAGACCTGGGGATTGGCCGCCACCACGCGGTTTGAGAACTGGCTCAGCGAGGTCAAGTATCGCTCGCCGCTGACGCCTTCCTGGGCCGTCGTCGGCGAGGCGTTTTGCTGGCTGAAGCGGAAGGGCTGGTTGGCGCTAAATTCGAGCAGCGGCGTCGAGCTCCGATGGCTGCCTTTGCCTTTCCCTGTGGTGCGGCGCGCCACGGCTCAGCCGTCGACCTTGATGGCGCGCAGTACGATCTGGCTTTCGGCGATCACGTTGTTGAGCTGACGCGCCGCTTGGGCCAGCTCGACCTCGCCGATCTCGCCGCTCTCCAGGCGCCGGCGCCAGATCTCGTCGGGCACCAGGTTGACCGAGACGAGTTCGAAGTCGACGCCCGTCTGCAGGCCCAGTGGCGTGTTGCCGAAGCCCTTGGCCAGCCACTCGCGGTTGCGCCGGACCGAGAAGAGCTCCAAACCCTGCGGCGTGATGGGGCGCACGTGGGTGGGATCGTTGAGGTAATGGTCGTGCCTGGGATGGGGCACGATGACCCTCACCGAAGCGCCCGGTCGGCAGACCCGCCAAAGTTCCTTGATGATGCCGAGGTAGACTTCCGGCTGGCGCCCGAGATGTTCGAGCACATGCTTGAGCAGCACCTCCTGGGCGGCGTTGTCGGGCCAGGGCCAGGGCAGGGCCTCGAGGTCGACGATCTCGTCGGCCCCGCCGTCGGGGACGATGTCGACGTTGTGATAGCCCTCGATCCTGTCGTGGCCGCAGCCCAGATTGAGGCGCATGAAATTTTCCTCGTGGTCGCCCGGCGCGGCGGCGGAGTCTAGCACCCGATTTCCGGGCTCGGCAACGCGCCCCGGAGCGGCTCTCTCATGTTCTTGACAGGGGGGGGAAAAACCGCTTCCTTGGCGCCGCTCCCGGGGGGCCGGAACTGCTCCCCACGATCGATGCCGGAGACCACCATGACCGCCGAACATGAGCCGCTTCGCATTGCCTTGGTGGGATCCGCCGCCGACCAGGCCCTGGCGCAGCGCCTGGAAGCTGCCGGCCGGGCGCCCGGGGCGATTCTTTTGGCGGCCGGAGACGCCAGTTCCCTGTTGGCCGGCGGTGCGGCCGACGCTGCCCTGATCTGGCTGGCGGCAGGTGATGATGTTGCCGCCATCGCCAGCTTGGTGCCGCTTCTGGATTGGCTGGGACTGGCCCGGGCCAGCGTCGTCGCCGTCGAGGTCGACGGTGACGCCGAACGCCTGGCGGCGGCGCTGTCCGCCTGGCGCCAGGCCGCGCCGGCCGGCAACGAAGCACCGCTGGCGGCCGTACCGGTGAACGCCGCGGGTGAACGGCCGGCCTGGTACGAGGGACCTGGGCTGGTCGAGGCATTGGCTCGCCTGGAGGCCATGACAGAGCGGCGGCCGCCGCCGTTCAGGCTGCTGGTCGAGGCTGGCGAAAGCGCCCCGCCCGGCACCAGCCTGGCCGGGCGGCTGCTCGGCGGCCAAGCCGCGGTGGGCGACGAGATCGTGCTCTCGCCTTCCAACCAGGTGGCCCGCATCAGCGCCCTGGCAGGCGGTGAGCGCCTGGTGCTCGAGCTCGATCGTGCGGTCAGCGCCGAGGCCGGCGAAATCGTTAGCCTGACCGGCGACGCGCCCATCGAAACCGACGTCTTTCGTGCCCGCTTCCAGTGGCAGGAGGCAACGGAGCTGGAGGTCGGCGATGAGCTCGAGCTGGAGCTTTGCGGCCGCCACACGCCGGTGCGGGTGCAGTCGCTGGAGGCCGTGATCGGCCGCCCGCCGCCAGCGACCGCGGTGGCAAAGGGCGAACTGGCCGAGGCCATCCTGCGCAGCTACACCATGCTCGCCCTCGATGCTTTCGCGCACAGCCCGGCCAGCGGCCGTTTTTCCCTTTTGCGCCAGGGCCAGGTGGTGGGCCGGGGCATCGTCAGCATGGCTGGCTATGCCGATCAGCGCGACCTGGTCACCGTGCGCGCTACCAACGTCACCCGCGTTCCCCACACCGTGACCACCGAGGCCCGAACCCGGCTCAACGGCCATCGCGGCGGCGTGCTTTGGTTCACCGGCCTCTCGGCCTCGGGCAAGTCGACGCTGGCGGTCGAGGTCGAACGCCAGCTCTTTGCCCGCGACTTCCAGGTCTACGTACTGGATGGTGACAACATCCGCCACGGCCTCAATGCCAATCTGGGATTCTCGCCCGAGGACCGCTCGGAGAACATCCGCCGGGTCGGCGAGGTGGCGGCGCTGTTCGCCCGCGCCGGCTTCATCGCACTGACCGCTTTCATCTCGCCCTACCGTTCCGACCGCCAGCGGGCGCGAGAGGCGGCCGAGGGGGATTTCCACGAGATTTTCGTCGACGCCGATCTGGCGGCCTGCGAGGAGCGCGACCCCAAGGGCCTATACAAACGCGCCCGAGACGGCGAGATCCCCGATTTCACCGGCATCTCGGCACCCTATGAGGCGCCCGAGAGCCCGGAGCTGGCGGTCGATACCGTCAACCACGACGTGGCTGCCTGTGTCGAGCAGATCATCGACTATATCGAGAGCGAACTCGGCACCGAGGCGGCACAGCGGCGTTCGGCGGGGTAGCCCGCCTTCAAATGGCCCGGAAAATCCGGCTCCAGTAGGGCGTCTCGAGCAGCGGCGCCAGGGCATCGAGGTATTCCGGGGCGTTCGAAACGAGCGTCAGGCCGGGACCGGGTAGCTCGCGGCTTTGGCAGCTTTCGTGGCGGAAGACGATGTCGCTGCCTTGGGTGCGGTGGACGGTGTAGTCGTACCAGGCCAGCCAGGTCGGGTTCATCGAGATCTCGCCGGCAAAGGGCGGGGCCTCGAGGTGGGAGGCGAAATCGGGATCGTAACCGAGTTCGGCCAGCAACTCGCCATAGCCCAGGTCTTCCAGGATGGGACGGTGGGCCGAGGTCAGCCAGCGCCGCCACTTGCCCCGTGCCCGGCGCCCAGAGGTGGCTGCGGCCCATCACGGCGTCGGCCGAGCCCGCCTGCTGCAGGGTGCGGTTGAGGTAGCGCTCGGCGAGGTCGCGGGACTCTGTTTCGTCGAGCGCCAGGCCGAGCAGTTGGCCCAGCGCCTGCACCGCCGCCGCCGGCTCGGCCATCAGATCCTCGTAGCGGGCGAAGTGGAGCCGTCCCCGGTTGGCCAGCGCGCACTGGAACCATTCGGCCAGCGCCGCCGCCTGGCAGCGGAACCAGCCAAGGTCGTGTAAGACGGCGTCGGGCGGGCGCCAGTACTTGGCGGCCAGCGAGACCAGCACGTCGAGCGGGTGGCGGCAGACGGCGACGGAGGTGTAGTTGAGCGCATCCATCTCGTCGAGGATGGCGGCGCTGGGTTTATGGTGGGTTTCGAAGCGATAGGCCGCCAGTTGGCTGTGGGCGCGCAAGCCCGCCACGTAAAGGAACTTTTCCGAGGCAAATCCGCGTTCGTCGGCACTGGGCCGGTAGGGGCCGCCGCTCATGGCCAGGTCTAGGCCGCCCAAGCCGATCTGGCGATGCTGGGTGACCCAGATGCCGAGGCCGCGGCAGAGCGTCACCAGGGCACCGGTGAGGAAATTCATGTGCTCGTTACAGAGGATGCGCAACAGGTTGGTGGTGAGGTCGATCTCCGGCTCCTCGTCCCCCAGCCGGAGCAGCAAGATTTCGTAAAGCAAATGCCCGATTACCGTGTTGCCGCTGCTGGGATAGCCAAACAGCGCCACGCCGGTGGGAAAGGGTGCGGCCAGGTAGGCCTTGATGAAGGCGGGGTGCAAAATCCTGCCCTCGAGCCCCCATTTGTTGATGGCCGCCACGGCGCCCAGCTCGAAGGCCGTGCTCGAGCGGTCCGGCGAGCGGCTGGCGATGATCAGTGGTGGCTGGCCGGCGGCAAAGTGTGCCGCCGCGGCCTCGGCCTCGGCATGCACCGGCACGCCCTCGACGTCGGCCGGGCCGTCGTCGGCGATGTAGAAGGCCACGGGAAAGCCCACCCGTTCGAGCAGTTGCGCGTAATAGGCGCTCCAGTCGTTGAGGCCGAAGATTGCCACCTTCTGGCCGGGCGGCAAGGGACGAGAATCCGACATGCAAATTCGATTCGGGCAATTTGAGCTCGGTTGGGCCGTCTCAGCATAGCAGGAAACCGCCCCCAGCCCGGATTCTGCCTTTGTTGCAAGGGGTTATTAACAGCATGAACAAAATGTTAAATACATTTGATCAAAATATATTTTAAATTTCAGGTAATATCCATCGATTACCCTGGGGCTGTACTGAACCGGAAAATCGGCAGCGCCTGAACCTTGTCCACGCTAACCAACATTGCGCTTTTCGACCCCCGCGGCACGACCGCGGTCAAGCCCGCCGCGCGTCCGGCCGGCACGCGCTTCGACGATCTCCTGGGCCGCCAGCGGCCGCGCTTTCGCCGCGCCCCCGATGACGATCTCGGCATTCATCTAAAAAGGCGGCGCTCCGACGCTGCCGCCGAGGGCCTGGCCCGCGAGCCCGCGGCGGGCGGCGAACGGGCCAACGACAACCGCCCCGAGAGCGCTGCCCGGCGCGGGCTCAGCGATCCCTTTACCACCCGGGCCGACCGTTTCGGTGGCCTTTTGCATCTCGATGTCGGCTTCTTGGCGCAGGTCATCTCGCAGGAAGTGATGCCCGAGGACGGCGCCCACAGCTCCCGCTACAGCGCTGCCGGCTCGGCCGCCTACCGCGCCACCATCCAACGCACCGACGCCTATCTGGTGCCCGATCTTGAAGAGCTGCTTGTCACCTAGCCCGGCCCCTGGCACTCTCGCGCTGACCTGAAAGCCAGCGTAGCGAGCCATGTCGAATACCGTCACCGAATTGATCGAGGCCGGAGCCGCCGAGGCCCCGGCGCTGGGCGCCCCGGGGCGGCCGGAGCTCGACTACGCCGGGCTGAGAAAGTTGGCCGCCGAGGTGCGCGGCGCCCTCAACGCCGCCGGCATCGGGCGGGGCGACCGCCTCACCATGGTGCTGCCCAACGGCCCCGAGATGGCCGCCGCCTTCGTCGCCGTGGCCGGCGCCGCCACCACGGCGCCGCTCAACCCGGCCTACACGGCCGACGAGTTCGCCTTCTATCTCGACGATCTGGAAGCCCGGGCGCTGCTGGTGGAGGCGGGTTCCGAGAGCCCGGCCCTGCAGGTTGCGGCCGAGCGCCGGATTCCGATCATCGAACTCCGGCCGCAAGAGGGGCCGGCGGGACGCTTCACGCTTTCTTCCGCAACCGGCGGCGAGGCTGCCAAGCCGGGCCCCGCCGGGCCCGACGACGTGGCCCTGGTGCTGCACACTTCGGGCACCACCTCGCGGCCCAAGCTGGTGCCGCTGAGCCAGCGGAACGTTTCAGCCTCGGCCGGCCACATCGGCGCCACCCTGGGGCTGGGTCCGGACGACCGCTGCCTCAACGTGATGCCGCTTTTCCACATCCATGGCCTGATGGCGGCGCTCTTGGCCAGCCTCGGCGCCGGCGCCTCGGTGCATTGTGCGCCGGGCTTCAACGCGCTCAGCTTTTTCGCCTGGCTGGCCGAGGTCGAAGCCACCTGGTACAGCGCCGTGCCTGCCATGCACCAAGCCATCCTGGCTCGGGCCGGGCGCAACCGCGAGATCATCGCCGCCCACCGCTTGCGCTTCGTGCGCTCCTCGAGCTCGTCGCTGCCGCCGCAGGTGCTGGCCGAGTTGAGCGCCGCTTTCGCTTGCCCGGTGGTCGAGGCCTACGGCATGACCGAGGCGGCCCACCAGATGGCCTCGAACCCGGTCGACCGGGACCGCGTCAAACCCGGAACGGTGGGGCTGGCGGCGGGACCGGAAGTGGCCCTGATGGACGCCGCCGGCGAGCTGCTGGAGGCGGGCCAGACCGGCGAAATCGTCATCCGCGGGGCCAACGTCACGGCTGGCTACGTGGCCAATCCCAAGGCCAACGCCGAGGCCTTCACGAACGGCTGGTTCCGCACCGGCGACCAGGGCTGGATCGACGCGGACGGCTATCTCACCATCTCGGGCCGGCTCAAGGAGATCATCAACCGGGGCGGCGAAAAAATCTCGCCGCGCGAGGTCGACGAGGTGCTGATGGACCACCCGGCGGTGGCCCAGGCGGTGGCCTTTGCGCTGCCCCACGACAAATTGGGCGAGGAAGTGGCGGCAGCGGTGGTGCTGGACGAAGGCGCAACGGCCATTGAGGCGGAGCTGCGCGACTTCGTGGCCGGGCGGCTGGCCGCCTTCAAGGTGCCGAAACGGATCGTGCTGCTTGACGAGATCCCCAAGGGCCCGACCGGCAAGCTGCAGCGCATCGGCCTGGCCGGCGTGCTGGGCATGACGGAGAAGGATTGAGGGTGGCATGAAAATCGCCGTCTTCGGCGCCGGCGCCATCGGCGGCCTGCTCGGCGCCCGCCTGGCCAAAGTTGGCGCCGACGTTACCCTGATCGCCCGCGGCCCCCACCTGGCCGCCATGCGGGCGGGTGGCTTGACGCTCATCGAAGCCGACGGCAGCCAAAGCACGGTGGCCGTCGCGGCCACCGACGATCCGGCCAAGGCCGGGCCGCAGGACTACGTCATCGTTACGCTCAAGGCCCATTCCGTGGCCGCCGTTGTCGCTGACATCGCGCCGCTGCTGGGCTCCGAGACGGCCGTGGTCTGGGCCGTCAACGGCATACCCTGGTGGTATTTCCACGGGCTGGCGGGGAATCACGAAAACCACCGCCTGGAATGCCTGGACCCGGATGACGTGCAATGGCGGGGTCTGGGACCCGAACGCCTCATCGGCTGCGTCGTCTGGTGGGCTTCCGAAGTCGTCGAGCCCGGCGTGGTGCGCCACGAATACGGCAACCGCATGCCGCTGGGCGAGCCCGACGGCAGCCGAAGCGCGCGCGCCAAGGCACTCAGCCAACTGCTCATCGAAGCCGGCTTCAAATCGCCCTTGCGGCCCCGCATCCGCAACGAGATCTGGATGAAGCTCTGGGGCAACCTTTCCTTCAATCCCATCAGCGCACTGACCGCTGCCACCATGACCGGGATGGCAACCGATCCCGGCACCCGGGCCGTGGCCAGGGCCATGATGGCGGAGGCCCAGCAGGTGGCCGAGGCGCTGGGCGCCGAGTTCTCCATCGACGTCGATACCCGTATCGAGGGCGCCGCCGAGGTCGGCGATCACCGCACCTCGATGCTGCAGGACCTGGAGCGCGGCCGGCCGTTGGAGCTCGAGGCCCTGGTCGGCGCCGTGGCCGAGATGGGCCGCCTGGTGGGCAAGCCCACCCCCACCATCGACAGCGTTTACGCCCTGGTGGCCCAGCGCGCCCGCACCCGCTCGGCGGGCTCTTAGTGGCGACCTTGATTCGCGAGGAAACCGGAACCGACAGCGCTGCCATCGCCGCCGTCGTCGAGGCCGCCTTCGGCCGGCCCGAGGAGGCCGATCTGGTGGCCGCGCTCCGCGTCCAGGATGCCTTGACGATTTCCCTGGTCGCCGAGCGCAGCAATGCGCTGGTCGGCCATATCGCCTTCAGCCCCATCACCGTCGAGGCAAACCCGCATGATCTCTGCTGCCTCGGCCTGGCGCCACTGGCCGTGGCGCCGCACCAGCAGGGCCGCGGCATCGGCGGCCGCCTGATCAAGGCCGGCCTTGCCGCGGCGGCTGGCTGGGATCTGGTTTTCGTGCTCGGCGATCCCGGTTACTACGAACGTTTCGGCTTCGAAGTGGCCCAGCGCCACGGTCTGGCCTGCGAATACGAAGCCCCGCCCGAAGCCTTCCGGGTTCTCGAATTGCGCCCCGGCGCCCTGGCCGCCGTCAGCGGCACGGCGCGTTACAACGAGGCGTTTGCGGAGGTCTAGCCCGCATTTCTCACCTGGGGGCGACCCTTCGGGCGCCGCTGTCGCACCGACAGGGTGCGTCACGCTGCTTGCCCGATGTCCCACATCGCGCATTGCTGCGTTCCTACCCTGTCGGCGCGACAGCGACGCGCAGGCCATGACCCGGTGAGAAATGCGGGCTAGGCAGAGCGCCGCTAATAGCCAATCGCGCAGCCGTCCTTGCGCGGATCCGAACCGGCCGCCAGCGTGCCTTGCTGCCAGTCGATCCAGATGGCCTGGCCGCCGCCGAAGGGGCTGGCGACGCGGCTCGTGCTGTGGCCCAGGCCGCTCAAGCCGGCAGCCACCGCTTCGGGAACGCCGCTTTCCAGCCCGTAAACCCCGTTGAAGTGGAAACCGCGGGGGCAGTCGATGGCGGCCTGCGGGTCCATGCCGAAATCCAGCATGTTGGTCAGCACATGAACCTGGCCGACGGGTTGGAAGTGGCCGCCCATGACGCCGTAGGGCATGACGGCGCGGCCATTACGGGCCAGCATGCCGGGCATGATGGTGTGCAGGGGGCGTTTTCCGGGTGCGATGCAGTTGGGGTGGCCGGGCTCGAGGCGAAAGCCGCTGCCGCGGTTTTGCAGCACTACGCCGGTCGGGCTGCACAACCCCGAGCCGAAGGGATGGAAGGTCGAGTTGATGAAGGAAACGGCGTTGCGGTCCTTGTCGACGACGCTGAGGTAGATGGTATCGGGGTGGCCGGGCGGGCGGATGGCCTCGAGCGCCATGGCGCGGTCGCGGCTGACCTCGCGGGCCAACACCTGGGCGAAGTCCTTGCTGAGCAGGTTCTCCACCGGCACCTCGGCCTGGCGCGGATCGCCGAGGTAGGTCTCGCGCACATTGAAGGCCAGGCGCGTGGCTTCGCCCTCGAGATGAAAACGCTCGATGCTCAGGGGATCGAGGCCGGCAAACGAGAAATTCTTGAGGATGTTGAGCATCAGCAGCGCCGTGATGCCCGGGTTGTTGGGCGGTACCACGAAAACCTGGTGGCCGCGGTAGGTGGTGCTGATGGGGGCCAGGACCTCGGTCTCCTGGGTCGCGAAATCCTCCAGGGAATGCAGCCCGTCGAGGGAATTCAAGTAACCCACGATGTCTTCGGCTATGGGCCCTCTATAGAACCCATCCCGGCCCTCGGCGGCGATGGTGCGCAGCGTTGCCGCCAGGTCCGGCTGGCGGTGCACGTCGCCCACCGCCGGGGCTTTGCCGCCGGGCAGGAAGATGCGCGCCGCATTCTCGTCCCGGGCCAGCTTGTCGGCCGCCAACTGCCAGTCGCGGGCCACCCTCTCGTGCACCACATAGCCATCATCGGCAAAGTCGATGGCGGCGCCCAGCAAGCGGCCGAGTTCCATGGTGCCGAAACGATCGAGCAGCGTGGCCCAGGCGTCGATGGCCCCCGGTACGGTCACGGCGTGGCTCTCGTAATGCGGTATGCGCCCGATCTTGCGCTCCAGGTACCAGTCCACTGTGGCCCGTGCCGGGGCCCGGCCCGAGCCGTTGACGGCAACGATGTCGGCGCTGCCCTCGGGCGCCACCAGGGCAAAACAATCGCCGCCGATGCCCGTCGACTGGGGCTCGACGACGCAGAGCACGGCGCTGGCGGCGATGGCCGCATCGACGGCGTTGCCGCCGGCCTTGAGAATCTCGACCGCCGCCTGGCTGGCCAGGGGATGAGAGGTCGAGGCCATGCCGTTGAGCGCCCGTACCGCCGAGCGGCCGGGAGACTGGAAATCACGCATTTTTTTCCTCTCCGCGAAACCGGCGCAGTATGCACGATAGGAATCGCCGGGCACAATGTGGGCGGGAAGCGGGGAAAGGTTCGGGAATGGACGAGAAAGCCGACGTGTTGATCATCGGCGGCGGCGTCATCGGCAGTGCGGTGGCGTATTTTTTGGCGGCCGAGCCGAATTTTGCCGGCACGATCACCGTCGTCGAGCGTGATCCAACATACGCCACCTCGTCGACGGCGCTGTCGGTGGCTTCGATCCGGCAGCAGTTCTCGACGCCGGAAAACATCCGCATGTCGCTGTTCGGCGCCGAGTTCTTTCGCTCCGCCGGTCAGCACCTGGCCGTCGACGGCGAGGCCCCCGATATTGCCTTCCGCGAATCGGGTTATTTGTTCCTTGCCAGCGAGCAGTCGCTCCCCGTTTTGCAATCCAACCACCAGACGCAGATCGAATGCGGCGCCACTGTTGCGCTGCTGACGCCGGCCGAACTGGCCCAGCGTTTTCCCTGGTTGGCCGTAGACGACCTGGCGGCCGGCTCGCTGGGTCTGGCCAACGAGGGCTGGCTCGACCCCTATGCGCTGCTACAGGCCTTCAAGCAAAAAGCCATCAGCCTGGGGGTGCGCTACCGGCGCGACGAAGTGGTCGCTCTGGAGCGCCAGGGAAACGCCTTGGTGGCTGCCGAGCTCGCTTCGGGCGAAAAACTCGAATTCGCCATCGCGGTTAACGCCGCCGGCCCCCGCGCCGGCCGCCTGGCGGCCCTGGCCGGTCTTGAACTTCCCGTGCGGGCGCGAAAACGCATCGTCCATGTCATAGATTGCCCCCAGCCCATCAGCGACTGCCCGCTGGTCATCGATCCCACGGGGCTCTACTTCCGGCCCGAGGGCCAAACTTTCCTCAGCGGCATCTCGCCGCCCGCCGACCAGGACCCCGACCAGGACCCCGACCGCGACCGCCTGGAGGTCGACAACGACCTTTTCGAGACCATCTGGCCGCTGCTGGCGCGCCGCGTGCCGGCCTTCGAGACCCTCAAGCTCCAGCGCACATGGGCCGGCTATTACGCCTACAACACGCTCGACCAGAACGCCATCCTGGGGCCCCATCCCGAGGTCGAAAACTTCATCTTGGCCAACGGCTTCAGCGGCCACGGCCTGCAGCAAAGCCCGGCCGTGGGCCGGGCGCTCAGCGAACTCATAACGTTCGGCAGCTACGCCACGCTCGACCTCTCGCGCTTTGGCTGCGAGCGCATCATCGAACAAAAGCCGGTGCGCGAGCTCAACGTGGTCTGATCGCCTTTTACGGAATGGCGTCAAACTTCAATATCTAGCATCATGCTCGACGGCTTATACTATATCTCGTGGCCATCGCACAGTTTGACAAGACAGGAGAGTTACCGATGTCGGAACTTTCGATCGAACTCAGGTTGCTGGCCTATGCGGCCCTGATCTGCATCCTGCTCTGGCTTCCCTACGTCCTGGCCCGCGCCCAAACCTGGGGCCTAGCCGCCACGGCCGGCTATCCCGAGGACCCGCCGGCCCTGCCCGGTTGGGCACTGCGCAGCATTCGCGCCCACGCCAACTGGGTCGAAAACCTGGCGCCCTTCGCGGCCCTGGTGCTGCTGGCCCACGTCGGCAACGCCAGCAACGAAATGACGGCGCTGGGCGCCAGGCTCTTCTTCTGGGGCCAATTGGTCCGCACCGTCGTCCACATCGCCGGCGTGCCCTGGATCCGTACGGGAGCGTTCATGGTGTCGTGGCTCGGTATGGTGCTGATCTTCTTGCAGGTGATCGGGTACTAAAAGCGCCCCTGGCGCCGCTTAGATCCGTAGCGCCGATAGATCCGGGGCCGGCGCCGCGTCATCCGTGGGCCGGGCCGGCTTGACAGCCAGGCGGAGCTCGACGAGTTCCTCGTTCTGGCGCTCGGCCAGCGTTAGCGCCTGGTCGCGGCCGGCGCTGTATTGCTCGGGCCAGGGCTGGTCGGCCTGGCCGTAATGGGCCGCGGCGCGCAGCGTGAAGTAGGGATCGGACAAGTGCGGCCGGGCCAGGAGGCAGAGATCGGCGCGGCCGGCCGCGATGATGGTGTTGACCTGGTCGGCGCTGGTGATGTTGCCCACCGCGATGGTGGGAATGCCGGCTTCCAGGCGGATGCGTTCGGCGAATTGGGTCTGGAACATGCGGCCGTAGACGGGTTTGGCCCGGGTCGAGGTCTGGCCCGCCGAGACGTCGATGATGTCGCAACCCAGTGCCTTGAGCCCGCGCGCCAGCTCGACCGCTTCGGCCGCCTCGAAACCCTCGCCGGGTACCCAGTCGGTGGCCGAGAGGCGCACGGATATGGGTTTCTGCCAGACTTCGCGCACAGCCTGGAAGACCTCGAGGGGGTAGCGCAGGCGGTTTTCCAGGATGCCGCCGTAGTCGTCGCCGCGCCGGTTGGAAAGCGGCGAGATGAAGCTCGAGAGCAGGTATCCGTGCGCCATGTGGACTTCGATCATGTCGAAGCCGGCTTCCTGGGCATAGCGCGCGGCACGCACGAATTCGTGGCTTACCCGGCCCATGTCTTGGCGGTCCATCTGGCGCGGCACTTGGCTATGGGGGAACCAGGGCAGCGGCGAGGCCGATATGATCGGCCAGGAGCCTTCGTCCAGCGGTTCGTTGTCGCCTTCCCAGATCAGTTTGGTCGCCGCCTTTTGTCCGGCGTGGCCCAGTTGCAGGCAGATCTTGGCGGCTGAGCTGGCGTGCACGAAATCGACGATGCGAAGCCAGGCGTCGCACTGGGCTTGGTTGTAAATGCCGGTACAGCCGGGCGTGATGCGGCCCTGGGCCGAGACGCCGGTCATTTCGCTGAAGACCAGTCCGGCACCGCCGACGGCGCGGCTGCCCAGGTGCACCAGGTGCCAATCGCCGGGCAGACCGTCCCGGGCCGAATACTGGCACATGGGCGAGACCACGACGCGGTTTGCCAGCACCAGGTCGCCAAGCCGGAAGGGCGTGAACATGGGCGGCGGATTACCTGCCAGGGGCAGGCCTTTCTTTCTCACGTCCTCGGCGAACCAGGCGTCGATGCCGGCGATGTAGTCCGGGTCGCGCAGCCTGAGATTCTCGTAGGTCACGCGCTTGGAGCGGCTGAGCAGACTGAAGGCGAACTGTTCGGGCTCGAGGCCGTGGTAGCGTTCGGTGTCCTCGAACCAGATCAGGCTGGTCTCGGCGGTGCGTTGCAGCCTGGCCACTTCGTCCTGGCGGCCGCCCTGGTAGGCGGCCAGGGCGCCGGCCACGTCCGGGGTGGCTTGCAAGGCCTCGTGCAGCGCGATGGCGTCCTCCATGGCGAGCTTGGTGCCCGAGCCGATGGAGAAATGCGCCGTGTGCAGGGCATCGCCCAGCAGCACCACGTTGCCATCATACCAGCGCTCGTTGCGCACCGTCGGGAAGGTGCGCCAGAGCGAGCGGTTGGCGACCAACTCGTGGCCCTCGAGGTGGGCGGCGAAAAGCTTCTGGCAATAGGCCAACGTGTCGCTCTCTGCCGCCTGGTCGAGGCCGGCGCGGCGCCAGGTCTCCTCCGTGCACTCGACGATAAAGGTGCTGGTCTCGGCCTCGAACTGGTAGGCGTGGACGCGGAAGAGGCCGTGCTGGTTTTGCTCGAAGATGAAAGTGAAGGCCTCCAGCGGCAAGCTGGTGCCGAGCCAGACGAACTTGTTCCGCCGCCAGTCCAGGCTGGTGCCGAAGGCCTCTGGGCGGGCGTCGCGAAGGGCGCTGTTGATGCCGTCGGCGGCCAGGATCAGATCGCTGTCGGCAAAGCCCGAGGGGTCAATGATCTCGTGTTCAAAATGCAGCGCACAGCCCGCGGCTTGGGCATGGTGTTGCAGGATCTGCAACAGCTTGCGCCGCGACATGCCGCAGAATCCGTGGCCGCCCGAGCGCACAACCCGGCCGCCAAGGCGCACGTCGATCTCGTGCCAATAGGCGAAGCTGTCGACGATCTCGCGGTGGCTGGCGCGGTCATAATCGAGAAAGCCCGACAAGGTCTCGTCGGAGAACACCACGCCGAAGCCGAAGGTGTCGTCGGGCCGGTTGCGCTCATAGATGTCGATCTGGCGGTCCGGCTCGGCCTTTTTGGCCAGCAGCCCGAAGTAAAGCCCGGCGGGGCCGCCGCCGACGATGCTGATCTTCATGATGCGCTTCCGGGAAAGAGGAATTTGCGCAATTATGGTAGGTCTAAAGCGCCCGGAAACAAGCGGAAGCGGCGAAATGGCAGGGGTCAGCAGGACCATGCGGGGCGCCCTGGCCGGTGTGCCGGAGGGCGCCGGGGCCTATGCCCTGGTGCTGGACTTGCGCGCTCCCAGGCGGCTGCCCCAGCGCCTGGCGCCGCAACCGCTGGCGCCGGGGCCTTACCTTTACGCCGGCAGCGCCCGGGGGCCGGGTGGCCCGCGAGCCCGCCTGGCGCGGCACCTCAGGCGCCAGAAGCCGCGGCACTGGCACCTCGATTGGCTGACCGGGGCGCCGCCCGCGCTGGTCCGATTCTATGGTTTCGCGGCCTTCGCGGCGGCCGGCGAATGCGACGTCGTGGACTGGCTGACGGCCCGCGGCGCGACGCAGGTTCCGGGTTTCGGAGCCAGCGACTGCCGCCGTTGCCAGGGCCACTTGCTGGCTCTTTCAAGGGCGCCGGGGCTCGGCGAGTTGGCCGAAGCACTAGCGGGAACCCTGATCTGGAGCCGGGATATCCCAAGGATACGTTAACCAATCGCTGTTACAACCGGACCTGCCATGAACGCACTTGGACCCCTCCTCAAGCGGCTCCGGCGCGACGCCGGCGGCGTCACGGCAGTGGAGTACGGCCTCATCGCCGGCCTCATCGCCGACGCCATCATCGCCATTGTGACGGCGCTGGGCAGCGATCTTACGAATATTTTCAACGACGTCTCGGACGGCCTGCAAAACGGCGGCTGAAGGCAGCCGCGATCCGTCAGATTGAGGCTGCGCCGTGCGGCCCACTGCGTTTACGCTAGCCCCCATGCTCGCCGAGTCCCTGTCCCCAATCGCAAAGCTCCCATGGCGCCGCCGGCCCGAGGTGATGCTGATGCTGATGGCCTCGGCCTCGGCGCTAGCCTTCGCCACCTGGAACGTGCTGCTCAACAACTTCGCCATCGAACGAGCGGCCTTCGACGGCGCCGACATCGGCGTGTTGCAAAGCCTGCGTGAGGTGCCGGGATTTCTTGCCTTCGCCGTGGTTTTCCTCTTGCTGGTCCTGGCCGAGCAGACCCTGGCCCTGGCGGCCCTGGTGCTACTCGGGCTGGGCATCATGGTGACGGGCTTTTTCCCCAGCTTCATGGGTCTCTGCCTCACCACGCTGGTGATGTCGCTGGGCTATCACTACTACGAGACCCTGCAAAGCTCGCTAGCGCTGCAGTGGTTCGACAAGCAACGCGCGCCGGCACTGCTGGGCCGCTTGATCGCTGCCACCTCGCTGGCCTCGCTGCTGGCCTATGCCCTGGTCTACGCCGCCATGGAATTGCTGGCGCTCGATTTCCGCTGGGTTTACCTGATCGGCGGCGCCACCACGGTGGCCCTGGCCGTCACCGCCCGCCTGGCCTTCCCAAGCTTTGCCGCCCAGGTGCCCCAGCGCAAGCAGATGGTGCTGCGCCGACGGTACTGGCTTTATTACGCTCTGGTCTTCATGTCGGGAGCGCGGCGCCAGATTTTCGTCGTCTTCGCCGCCTTCCTGATGGTCGAGCGCTTCGGCTTCGACGCCGCCGCCATTGCGCTGATGTTCCTGGTCAACTGCCTGGCCAACATCCTGTTTGCCGAGCGTATCGGCCGTCTCATCGGGCGCTGGGGCGAGCGCCGGGCGCTCACGTTCGAATACCTCGGGCTGATCCTGGTCTTCACCGGATATGCCTTCGTCGAAAGTGCCGCCCTGGCGGTGGGGCTCTACATTCTCGATCATCTGTTTTTCGCCATGGCCATCGCCATCCAGACCTATTTCCAGAAGATCGCCGACCCGGCCGACTTCGCCGGCTCGGCCGGCATGGCCTTTACCATCAACCACATCGCCGCGGTCGGCCTGCCGGTCGTGCTGGGGCTCTTGTGGCTGGCCTCGCCGGCCGCCGTCTTTCTCTCTGGCAGCGCCATGGCGCTGGCCTCATTAGGCCTCGCCCGGCTGGTGCCCCAGGCGCCCGCATCCGGACAGGAATGGCAGGCGCCGCAAATAATCACCCCTCTTCTCCGCAAAGAAAGGACCCCCTCATGACGGTGATCGACGTCCACACCCATATGCTCAACGACGAATGGCTGGCCCGCATCAAGCAGCACGGCGGGCCGCACTACTCCGTCAAGGAATTCAAGGGCCAGCAGGTGGTGCACATGGACGGCGCCCCCTTCATGACCTTGCAGGACGGCATGTTCGATTACGACCTGCGCATCAAGAACATGGACCAGGCGCGGGTCGACTTGGCCATCGTTTCGCTGACCTGTCCCAGCGTCTATTGGGGCGACGAGGCCGTGAGTGCCGAGAGCGCGCGCCTGATGAACCATGACATGGCGGCCCAACAAACCGCCTATCCCGACCGCATCCGCTGGTTCGCGACGCTGCCCTGGCAATATCCCAAAGCCGCCGTGGCCGAGCTCGAACGCTCGGTAGCGGCCGGCAGCGCCGGCGTCTTCGTCACCGCCAACGTGCGCGAGATGTCGCTCACCGACAAAACGCTCGCGCCCATCTGGCAGGCCATCGACGACCGGGCGCTGCCCGTGCTGGTGCATCCCGCGGCGCCGCCGGGCGTCGGTGCCATGGACATGTTCAGCTACAACCTGGTGGCTTCGGTGGGTTTCACCTTCGACACCACCTTGGCGGTCTCGCGCATGATCTTCGACGGCTTTTTCGAGCGCTACCAGAAGCTCCGCATCATCGCCTGCCACGGCGGCGGCTATCTGCCCTACCTGGCCGGCCGCTTGGACATCTGCTACGACAACATGCCGTCGACCCGCGAGCACATCGATCGCGCGCCCTCGACCTACCTGCCGCAGCTCTATTACGATTCAGTGGTCTTCAGCCAGGGCGCGCTTGAGCTATGCCTCAACGTGGCGGGGTCCGAGAACGTGCTCTACGGCTCCGACTATCCCCACAACATCGGCGACATGCGGGGCTGCCTGCTGCGCGTCGATTCGCTGCCCGCCGATAGCCGCTTCAAGGTCCGCGGCCGGAATGCCGAGCGCGTGTTCGGGCTTTAGATTACGCCGGCCCCACGCAGCCCCTCCAGCTCGGTTTCGTCGAGTCCGGCTTCAGCCAGGACCTCGTTCGTGTGCTCGCCATGCAACGGCGCCGGTCGCACCTCGAAGTCGAAATCCGTCATCTTCAGCGGGAAGGCCGCCTGGACGATCTTGCCATCGACCGGGTGGTCGTATTCGACGAACATCTCGCGGGCCCGGAAAAGCGCACTTTCGTGCGCCTCTTCAAGTGTCCAGACCGGGGCCACGCAGGTATCCAGATGCGCCAGCGTTTCGACCCAGTGGTCGCGGGTGTCGGTGAGGAAATGGGCGGCGATGGCGGCGTGGATGGCGGCCGCCTCGGGGCCTTCGGCGTACTGCTTTTCGCCCCATTCGGAGTGGCCGATGGCGTCACAGAAATTCTGCCAAAAGCGCCATTCCAGGGCACCGAGGTGCACGTACTTACCGTCGCTTGTTTCTTAGAAGCCGTACCAGGGGTACTTGCCCGAAATAATATCGTTGCCGCGTTCGGGGACGCTTCCGTCGGCGTTCCAGCTCGACATGGGGATCACCGTCATGGCCAGCGTACAGTCGGTGATCGAGGCGTCGACATAGCGCCCCCGGCCCGAGCGCCGGGCGTCGTAGAGCGCCGCCAGCATGCCCATCAGAGCGCCCGTGGTGCCGCCGGCGATGTCGGCGAACTGGAAGTTGGCGTCCGACGGCGGGCCGCCTCGGCTGCCTATTTGGTCGGTTAGGCCGGCGTATGAGGCGTAGTTCATGTCGTGGCCGGCCCGGCCACTGAGCGGCCCGGTTTGGCCGAAACCCGAGAGCGAGCAATAGACCAGCCGCGGATTGAGCGCGCTCAAGGTTTCGTAATCGAGCCCGAGCTCGGCCATGGCACCGGGCCGGAAGCCCTCCAGCAGGATATCGGCGTTGGCCGCCAGTCGCCCAACCGCGTCGCGGCCCTCCGGCCTGCGGTAATCGATGCGCAGCGACCGCTTGTTGCGGTTGAGCACATGGAAACGGGCCGAGTTCTCGCCACTCATCGGCCCGATCTTGCGGATGTAGTCGCCGAACTTGGTGTCCTCGACCTTGATCACGTCGGCGCCCAGGTCGCCCAAAAACATGGCGGCCAGCGGCCCCGGCAGGAGGCGGGTGAATTCGAGTACGGTAACGCCCGCCAGCGGCTTTTCGGCCATGTTGCCCCCTACTTCTTGTAAGCCTTGCGGCTGGCCAGGGTCATGGTGTTGAGCTGTTGGCCGCCGTCGATGTCGATCTCGGCGCCGTTGAGGTAGCCCGACTGGGGGCCGCAGAGGAAGGCGATGACGTTGGCCACCTCCTCGACCGTGCCGAAGCGCCGGACCGGGCTGGTGGCCATCAGGCCGTCGCGGATCTCGGTTGGCATGGCCAGTACGGTTTCGGTCTCGATGAAGCCGGGCAGCACGGTGTTGCAGGTGACGCCGTGGCGGCCGTGCTCGACAGCGACGTTGCGGGCCACGCCCAAGAGACCGGCCTTGCTGGCGCTGTAGCCGATCTGGCCGGGCAGGCCGCCCCGCGCCGCCGTCGAGGAGACGTTGACGATGCGGCCCCAGCCCTTGTCGATCATGGCCTGGATGCTGGCCTGAATCATGTTGAAGGTGCCGCCGAGGTTGACGCCGAGCTCCCACTGCCATTTCTCCGGCGTCATGCGGGTGAGCGGCGCGATGTTGGCCACGATGCCGGCCACGTTGGCCAGGATGTCGGCCGGGCCGAGCGCCTCGGCCGCCGCCGCCACGGCGCCGCGCACCGCCTCGGGATCGGCGATGTCGACGACCTGGGTAGTGGCGCGCCGCCCCATGTCCTCGACCGCCCGGGCCACCTCGGCGACCTCGGGATTGATGTCGAAGAGCGCTACGTCGGCGCCCTCGGCCGCCAGGCGTTCGGCGCTGGCCCGGCCGATACCCTGAGCGGCGCCGGTGACGATGGCGATCTTGTTTTCGAGTGTCATGCGATGGCTCCCGGTTTTGCTCCCGGCGGCAAGTCTATCCGGCCCTCAGGTCGCCGTCGCGTGTTTGCCGACGCGGCCCCGGTCGCGCTTGTCGTAGAAGGCCTGCAAGCGCTCCATCACCGGCGGGTTGGCAACGCCCGTATAGCCGTAGATGCAATCGATCCTGAGCTGGTCCTCGAGATTGCGGCCGATCATCTCGAACACCGTCTCCTTGGCCGAGCGGATGGCCCAGGTGTCGTTGCGCAGGATCTTCGACGCCGTCTCTTCGGCCGCCGCCAACAACTCGCCGTGCGGCACCACGCGGCTGACCAGGTTGACCTGTTGCGCCCGCTGGGCCTCGATGGGCTCGCCGGTGAGCAGCATCTCCAGGGCGAACCCGCTGCCGCAGATGTTGACCAGCCGGGCCACGCCGCCGTCGCCGTGGTGGTAGCCCCGGCGCACCTCGAAGGAGCCGAACTGAGCCTGATCGGAAGCGATGCGAATGTCGCAGGCCATGGCCAGCTCGAAGCCGCCGGCCAGGGCCCAGCCGTTCACGGCGGCGATGATGGGTTTCAAGATGCGGTGCTGGCCGCGGGTGATACCGCCAAAGCCGTCGGCCACCTTTTGGCGGGGATAGAGGGCGTCGGCCGTCAGCAACGGCGGAATGTAGTGCTTGAGATCGGCACCGGCGCAAAACGCTTCGTCGCCGGCCCCGGTGAATATGGCCAACTCGACCTCGTCGTCGGCGTCGAATTCGGCCCAGGTTTCCCACAACAAGCGATGGGTGTCGGGATCGATGCAGTTCATCACCTCGGGGCGGTTGATGGTGACGTTGGCGATCTTGCCCCGCTTTTCGTAAAGCACGGTCGGCATAGGGTTCTCCTCGAGTGGAACGAATCGTGCGGTGTCAGCCGTCGGCGCCGAGCGCCCGGCTGAGGTAATCGCGGATTTCCAGGTGGTAGGCGGCCGCCAGTTCGGCCTCGCTGCGGCCGGTGACGCCGGCCAGGGTGGGCAGGCCGGCCTGGAAGTAGCTGATCGAGCCGATCATGTGAAAGAGGAAGAGCATGGCGTCGGGGCGTGAGAAACGGCCGGCCAAAGCCTCGTCCACCAGGCCGGCCATGCGGTGCAGCACCTCGCCGAAGATCCAGTGCTCGACGCGTTCGGTGCGGCCTACGTTGTCCATCAGCTCGCGCATCACGATCTGGGCGTAGTGGGGCCGGCGCTCGGTCCACTCGAGCAGCGCATCGGCCAGCGCCATGACCCGGCCGTCGGGCGCCAGGCCGGCCTCGGCTGCCTGGGCGTAGACCTCCTCGAGGCTCTCGGCGATGCGCTCCAGCACGGCCGCATAGATGGCGGCCTTGCTGGAGAAATGGTGCAACAGCGAGGCGTTGGGCATGCCCAGCCGGCGGCCCATGTCGCGCAGGCTGGTGCCGTAGAAACCCCTGGCGGCAAAGCCCTGCTCGGCCTCCTGCAAGAGCCGCTCGCGGGTCTCCTTACCGCGTTGGACGCGGCTGCTCGTAGCTTGTGTTTCTGTCTGCATTTCATTTCTACCGATCAGTTGGTAAGTATAATAGGCAATCCCACCAGGTTTGTAAAGCCCCGCCGTTTCCGGTTTCCTTCGCCGCCCTGGTGTGCCAACGTTGAAGAGGAAAAAAGGCCCCCGTGGGGCCCGGCGGGGGGCCACAGAGCGGGAGAGAAAAATGGCCAAGGACATCGTGAGAATAGGCGGCGCCGCCGGTTTCTGGGGCGACACCAACGCGGCCCCGGTGCAACTGGTGGAGGGCGGCAAGCTCGACTACGTGGTTTTCGACTACCTGGCCGAGGTCACCATGTCGATCCTGGCCCGGGCCAAGGCGAAGAACGCGGACGCCGGCTACGCTATCGACTTCATCCAGTACGTCATGCCGGCCATCGTCAGGCCGGTGGCGGAACAGGGCATCCGCGTCATTGCCAACGCCGGCGGCATGAATTCCCAGGCCTGCGCCGAGGCCGTGCGCAAGATCGCCGCCGAGGCCGGCGTCAGCCTCAAGGTAGCGGTGGTGCTGGGCGACGATTTGATGCCGAGACTCGACGAGGTCCGGGCGCTCGGGCCCACCGAGTGGGCCAGCGGCGAGGCGTTGCCGGAAAAACTCGCCAGCATGAACGCCTATCTTGGTGCCTTCTCCATCGCCGAAGCCCTGGCCGATGGCGCCGACGTGGTGATCACCGGCCGCGTCGTCGACAGTGCCGTGACGCTGGCGGCCTTGATCCACGAATTCGACTGGCAGGTGGACGATTACGACCTGCTGGCGGCCGGCAGTCTCTGTGGCCACATTCTCGAATGCGGAACCCAGGCCACCGGCGGCAACCACACCGACTGGCAGCTCGTGCCGGGCTGGGACGACATGGGCTATCCCATCGCGGAATGCAAAGCCGACGGCTCCTTCGTGCTGAGCAAGGTGGACGGCACCGGCGGCCTGATCACGCCGGGCACGGTGGGCGAGCAGATGCTCTACGAGATCGGCGACCCGCGGGCCTACCTCTTGCCCGACGTCTCCTGTGATTTTACCGCCGTCACCATGACCCAGGCCGGAGAAAACCGGGTGGCGGTGAGTGGTGCCCGTGGACGGCCGCCGAGCGCCACCTACAAGGTCTCGGCCACCTACATGGACGGCTTTCGCTGCGCCACCTCGGTAATGCTGGGCGGCCGCGACGCCGCCGCCAAGGCGCGGCGCACGGGCGAAGCCATCTTCGAGCGCACGCGGCGCATGTTCCGCGAACGCAATCTCGGTGATTATCGCGAAACCCGCATCGAGACCTTCGGCGCCGAAGAGATGTACGGCGCCCAGACCCGCGCCGGCGCAGCCCGCGAGATCGTGCTCAAGGTCTCGGCGAGGCACGACCAGAAGGAGGCGCTGGATCTCTATTCGCTGGAAATCGCCCAGGCGGCGCTGGGCGCGGCGCCCGGCATCAGCGTTTTCCAGCCCGGCCGGGCGCGTCCCCAGCCGGTGATCCGGCTGTTTTCCTTCCTCATCGACAAGGCCGCCGTGCCGGTCGAGGTCGACGTCGAGGGCGAAAGCCGGCCCAGCGAGCTGGCGACGGACGGCGGATTCGATCCGGCCAGCCTGCCCGACCAGACTCCGGCTCTTCCCGAATCGGATCCCGAGGATCCGGTCACCGTGCCGCTGATCGCGCTGGCTTATGGCCGCAGCGGCGACAAGGGCAACCATGCCAACATCGGCCTGGTGGCCCGGGATCCTGAGTTCCTGCCCTGGATCAACCGGGCCGTCACCGAGGCGGCGGTGGCGGAATATTTCGAGCACTATCTCGAGGGCAACGTGGTGCGCTACCAGCTGCCCGGCATCCATGGCCTCAATTTCATGCTGCTGGATGCGCTTGGCGGCGGCGGCATCGCCTCGTTGCGCACCGACCCGCAGGGCAAGGCCTACGCCCAGATGCTGCTGGATTTGCCGGTCAGCGTGCCACGGGCGCTGGCCGAGGCCCATGAGTTGCCGCAAGAGGAGGCCCAGGACGCGGCGTGAGCGATCCGGTCGTCGAGCGGCGTGAGCACTGGCAGGGGGTCTACGCCGGCAAGGAAGTCGACCAGGTGGGCTGGCACCAGACCGAGCTCACGGTTTCGCTGGAACTGATCGGGCAAGCCGGCCTGGCCGCCGGGGCGGCGGTGATCGACGTCGGTGGCGGCGCCTCGACCTTGGCCGACAGCCTGCACGGCTTGGGCTACGCCGTCACCGTGCTCGATACCACGGCGGCGGCCATCGAGGCCGGCCGGGCGCGGCTGGGAGACCAGGTCAACTGGCTGCAAGCCGACGTCACGACCTGGCGGCCTGACACCGAATTCGATCTCTGGCACGACCGCGGGGTCTTTCATTTTCTCACCAAGGCGGCCGAGCGCGCCGCTTACCTCACGACTCTCGGCGCGGCCCTGAAGCCGGGCGGCCACATCGTCGTCGGCACCTTCGCCATGGACGGCCCGGAACGCTGCTCCGGCCTGCCCGTGGTGCGCTACGACGCCGCCCGCATGGGCCGCGAGCTGGGCCCCGGGTACGCCTTGCGGGCCGAGGCCTTCGACGATCACGTCACGCCTGGCGGCATGGTCCAGCGCTTCTGGTTCGGGCTATTCCGTAGGGTTTGAACGTCCCTCAGATGCTGCCGCCCGAGATCGGCAGGTGGCCGAGATCCCCCTGGGCCAGATGGTGGGCCTGATTGAAGACCATGTAGGCGCCACAGCGCTCGCAGTCGACGTCGTTGCCGTAGCAGCAAAAGGTGCGCTCGAAACTGCCTTCGTCGCCCATGTATAGCGGCAGCACGTTACGCAACAGGCACTTTTCGCCATTCTCGCCGATTGATTCCATGCAGATGTCCGACATCATCATCTCGAGGGTTTCGATGTTCGATTTGATGAGGTTGGGGTGCTTTCGCTTGAGCGCCATCAGGCGCTCGACAACGCGGTCGCGTTCCTTGAGATCCCGCCAAAAAAGCGGGCTTTCGTCGTTCCGGGTGGGCACGTAGAAAGTAAAGGCGAGACCTGTGACGGGCCAGTCCTTGACCTGTTCGACGAAGTCCTCGAGGTGGGCCTCGTTCTGCCGCGTCAGCACCATCTGCAGCATCACCGAGGTGCCGTCGCCGAGCTCGCGGTCATGGATGGCGTCTTTGACCTTTTGGAAAACGCCTTCGCCGCGGATGGCGTCGTTGGGCTCTTCCGGCCCGTCCAGCGACACCGTCACCAGATGCCCGGGCACCGAGGGAATGCCATAGGTGCCGTTGGTGACGATGGAGCACTGCTCGAAGAGCTCCATGGCTTCGAAAACCAGGTCCTTGCGGATCATCGGCTCGCCGCCCATGAAGAGCATCGACTTGATGCCGTGCTTGTCCCGGAGCTGGCGCAACTGGTGCAGCATGTTGGCGTCGTCCATCTTGTCGCGCGGCGAGTTGGGATTGTCGTCGCGGTAGACGAAGCAATGGCTGCAATCGAGATTGCAGGCGTTGGTGACCAGAACCAGCGCCGCCGGAAAGCTGCGCTCGCCAAAATCGGTCGGGTTCTTGAGCTCGTTCTTGGCACCCATGTCGGCCTCCCTCCCTGTGCAGCCCGCGGCGATTGAGAACGTTGGGCCGGTGTGACAGTATATATTTCGTTTCCGAGATATATTCAAGGAAAGAATTTCGTATGCGAGATAATCCCCTGCGGGCGCGCTTCGAGGACTCGGCCGCCAACGAGTTGGGCCGGGTCTTCCGCCACCTCAACCGCAGCTTTGGCGAGGCCCTCAAGGGCCATGGCCTGTCGGCCCTGCAGGCCAACATGCTGATGGAACTGTGGCTCCAGGGGCCGCTCTCGGTAGGCGCCCTGCAGCGCCACATGTCGCTGGCCTCGTCGAGCCTCAGCGGTGCGCTGGACCGCATGGAGCGGGCCGGACTGGTGCGCCGCGTGCCCTCGCCCGAAGATCGCCGCTCGTTCGTCATCGAACCGGCGGATTGGCACGGCGATCAGAAACAGGCGGTGATGCAAACGCTGGTCGACACCGAGGATGAATTCTTGGCGCCCTTGAGCCCTTTGGAGCGTCGGCAGCTGCTCGGTTTGCTGCGCAAGATCAGCACCCCGGAGGCCTAGATACTGCCGCCCGAGATGGGAAAATGCCCGCTGTTGCCCCGGGCCAAATGGAAGGCCTGGTTGAAGACCATGTAGGCGCCGCAGCGCCCGCAATCGACGTCGTTGCCGTAGCAGCAAAAGGTGCGTTCGAAACTGCCCGCGTCACCCATGTATAGCGGCAGCGTCTTGCGCAATTCGCAGTTTTCGCCGTTCTCGCCGATGGTCTCCTGGCAGACCTCCGACAGCATCAGTTCGAGCGCCTCGACGTGGCTTTTGATCAGGCCGGGATAGCGGCGTTTGAGGGCTATGAGACGCTCGACCACGGGGTCGCGATCGGCGAGGTCCCGCCAGACCAACGGCCCGTGGTCGTCACGGGCAGGCACATAGAAGGTAAGTGCGAGGCCCGAGATGGGCCAGTCCTTGAGCTCCTCGACGAAGTCCTCGAGGTGGGATTCGTTTTGCCGCGTCAGCACCATCTGCACGATCACCGAGGTGCTGTCGGCCGCATCGCGGCCATGAATGGCCTCTTTGACCTTTTCGAACACGCCCTCGCCGCGGATGGCGTCGTTGGGGCGCTTTGGCCCATCCAGCGAGACCACCACCGTGTGCCCCGGCACGCTTGGAATGCCATAGGTGCCGTTGGTGACGATGGTGCTTTTGTCGAACAGCTTCATCCCCTCGAGCACCAGATCACGGCGGATCATCGGCTCGCCGCCCACGAACAGCATCGATTTGATGGCGTGCTTGTCCCTGAGCAGGCGCAACTGGTGCAGCATGTTGGCCTCGTCCATCTTGTCGCGCGGCGAGTTGGGGTTGTCGTCGCGGAAGACGAAGCAGTGGCTGCATTCCAGATTGCAGGCGTTGGTGACCAGGACCTGCGCTTCGACGTAGCTTTCCGGGCCGAAGTCGGTCGGCTCCCTGAGTTCGCGCTCCACCCTGGCCTTGGCCGTCATGGGGCCCCCTTGGCGCCTTGTGGCTAGCCCTTCTTCTTCTTTTCCGGCTTGGGCGGCCGCTCGGCGCCGAGGAATTCGTACCAGCCGCCCTTGGAATCGGGCTTGAACTTGGGATCGCCCTTGTAGCCGGCCAGGATCACCTTGCGGGCCAGCGCCGGCACGGCGTAGCGCTCGCCCAGCGTCTCGAAAAGATAGCTCTGGGCCTGCACGAAGCTGTCGAAGCTGGCGGTGTCGTCCAAGAGCTCGAAAACGCCCATGGGCCAACCCAGGCCGGTCTTGACCATCTCGTCGATCTCGGCCGGGCCGGCGACGCCGAGTTCGACCAGGCGGATGGCCTCGGCGACATAGAGGTTGATGAAACGCGTCATGAAGAAGCCCGGCGAATCCTTGACCACCACCGGTTTCTTGCCGATGGCGGCGAGGTACCCGACCACCTTATCCAGTTCGGCCTGGCCGGTGAGCTCGCTACGCCCCACCTCGACCAGCGGCAAGATGTTGGAGGGATAGAACCAGTGCGTGCCCACCAGGCGGCTGGTGTTATCCATCTTGGCGGCCAGCTCGGAGATCATGATGGAAGACGTGTTGGAGGCGAAGACGGCGTCGCTGGCAACGTGTTTTTCCGCCTCACAGAGCGCATCCTGCTTGACGTCGACGATCTCGGGAATGGATTCGAAGACCAAATCGGCGCCGGCCAAGCCCTTGGCGTAGTCGGTGCTGCCCGCGACCCGGCCCATGATCTCGGTGGCCTGATCCTCCGTGATCTTGCCGCGTTTTACGCCCTTTTGCAGGCCGAAAGGGCCCTTCTCGATGAGCTCCATGCCGAGGTCGATGCTGGCCTGCTTGCGCGAGACCAGGGTGACACGAACGGCGCTGGCCTGCAGGCAGGCCAGCGCAATGCCGTGGCCCATCAGGCCGCCGCCGCCGAGGATGGCGACGTGTTTGAATGCGTCCGCGCTCATGCTGCGTTCTCCTTTGCCCGGCCAAGGTTTTCCTGGATCAGCTCGATGGCCGATTCGGCGCTGGTGCCGGGACCGAAGATGGCGGCGACGCCCCATTCCTTGAGCTGCACTTCGTCGTCGGCCGGGATGACGCCGCCGGCCAGCAAGAGCACCTCGCCGAGGCCGATCTCCTCGAGGCCGGCGACGAGCTCCTCGAAGACCGGCATATGGCCGCCCGACGAGCTCGAGACGCCGATCACGTTGACGTCCTCTTCCAGCGCCGTGGCGACGATCTCGGGGGCCAGCAGGAAGTTGGTGAAGATGACCTCGAAACCGGCGTCGCGAAACTTCTTGGCGACATAGCGGATACCGCGGTCGTGGCTGTCCATGGCGGGTTTGGCCAGCAGTACGCGTACGGGTTCGCTCATGGTGATTCCTCCGCCTAATACTCGTGCGGTGCGTTCCAGCCCAGCGCGTCTTTCATGACCTTCATCATTTCGCCGTTGGTGGCGTCGGCCCGCGAGGCCTCGATGGCGGTCTCGATGATGTCGCCCCGGCCCAGATCCTTGATCTCGCTTTCGGCAAAGGCGGCCATGGCCTTCTCGAAGGCCGCCATGGCCTTTTTGTGGCGCTTCTGATCGCGGCTTTGGCGCAATTCGTCGAGGCGCTCGAGGGTCACGCGCTCGACCTCGGGATCGATCTTGAATAGGTCCTGCTGGTTCGACTCTTCCTCGGTCTGGTAGCAATTGAGGCCGACGACGCGGCGGCTGCCCTGGTTGATCATCTCGCGCCAGCGCTCGGCCGAGGCCTCTATCTGGCGGCGGATCCAGCCGTTGCGCTGGGCCTCGACGTAGCCGCCCTGGGCTTCGATCTCGTCGACCATCTCGAGCGCCGCGTTGGCGATCTGGTCGGTCAGCGCCTCGACGTAGTAGGAGCCGGCCAGGGGATCGGAGACCGAGGTGATGTTGGTCTCCTCCTGGATCACCTGTTGAACGCGCAGCGCCAGAGTTGCCGAATCCTCGGTGGGAATGGCGAAGGCCTCGTCGTAGGACGAAACCTCCATGGCCTGGACGCCCGACATGGCGGCGCCGAAGGCGTGCAGCGTGGTGCGCACAAGATTGACCAAGGGCTGCTGGGCCGTCAGCGCCGAGCCGGCGGTGTGGGTGTGGATGCGCACGTGCATGCCGCGCGGGTCCTTGGCGCCGAAGCGTTCCTGCATGGTCGAGGCCCAGATGCGCCTGAGCGCCCGGATCTTGCAGACCTCCTCGAAGAAGTCGTTGGACTGGGCGATCTGGAAGCCGATGCGCAGCAGCGCCTGGTCGGCATCGAGGCCCGATTCGACGCAAGCCCGCACCAGGTCGATGCCGTAGGCCAGCATCAGCGCGATCTCGTGCACGGCGTTGCCGCCAGCCTCCTCGATGCCGTAGCCGAAGAGGTTGGTGGTGTTCCAGCGCGGCATGTTCCTGGAACAGTAATGAATGAGCTCGACGGCCAGCTTGAGGCCCTGGGCGGGAGGGAACGTACTCATGCCGGTGTAGGCCGACTGGTGGTACCAGTTCATCGAGTTGCCGCGCAGATCGCCGGGGCCCAGGTCCCTTTCCTCGGCCAGCGCGATGTACTGCGCCAGCGCCGGAATCACCTGAAAGTAGGTGATGTGGATGACGTTCATCTTGGTCAGGTCCATGTCGGCAAACAGCGTCGCCATGTCGGCCTTGGTGTAGGTCGCCATGCCGCACTGGCCGATGCGGCCCCGGGCCCCGGGATGGTCGGGGTCGATGCCTTCATGGGAGACCAGGTCGTAGACCAGGTTGTAGAACTTCTGGCCGAAGTAGCCGATCATGCCTTGGGCCGAAAGGGCGTCCATGCGCTCGCGGGTGTGTTCCGGCAGGCCGTAGCCGATGACCGGCTGGTTGGCCCAGTGCATGAGTTGGTACTGGGCCGCCAGGTTGCCCCGCGTAAAGGGATACTGGCCCGGCGCCCCGATCTGGCTGAAATCGATACCCTCGACATCGTGGGGAAAGTAGGCCGTCTTGATGGGCAGGCCGGAATGGGTCTCCGGATTGCGCGCCCGGGCCGGTGCCTGGTTGCCGAACTTCTCGACCATCTTGGCGTAGGTCGCCTCGCGCTCTTCGCCCAGTTCCTGGGAAACCGCCAGGGTATCTTTGTCGAACATCGCCACCCTCCTGTCGCTGTCGATCAATTGGTTGGCGCGCTTTGCCGTGTTCGGTAACAATGCAAACCAAACAATCGTTAGGTTAAGGTATCGACGTGCCCCCGGGCGGTCAAGGACAAAAATGTTGGGCCGGCAAAAAAACACTTGCCAGGGCAAATCGAATTCCATACCTTAGCCAAACGATCGTTTGGTTAAAGGCGGAAAACCGAAAGATCCGCGACGGGGACTGAACCCGGCCCGGCAAACAGCTCAAGGACCAGGACAAGGACAAGGAAAAATGGCCTCGCAAGCATATCTGGTTGATGGCGTGAGAAGCCCGATCGGCGGGCTGGGCGGCTCGCTGTTGCCGCTCAGGGCTTCCCAATTCGGCGCCACCGTGAGCCAGGCGCTGCTCGAGCGCAACGGCGTCAAGCCCACTGACATCGAGCACATCGTCGCTGGCATGGTGATGCATGATCTGATCGAATCGAACCCTGCCAGGGTGGTGGGCAAGCTCATCGGCGTGCCGGACGAGGTGGCGTCCTTTACCCTCAACATGCAGTGCTGTTCGGGCATGCAGGCGCTGATCCTGGCGGCCCAGCAGGTGGCGCTGGAGCAGTACGACTGCGTGCTGGCGCTGGGCCTCGAATCCATGAGCCAGGCGCCGCATATCGTGCGCGGCGCGCGCTGGGGGTTGCGCATGGGGGGGACCGTGTTTCACGACATGTTCACTGAAGCCTCCTACGCCGGCTCCAAGATGTGGGACGATCCCAAGGTCATGATCGACGTAGCCGAGAAACACGCCCGTGTCGACGGCGTCAGCCGCGAGGACATGGACGCCTACGCCGTGGTCTCCCACACCCGGGCGTTGGAAGCCATGGACGCGGGCCGGCTCGACGACGAGATCGTGCCCATCGAGGTGCCCCAGCGGCGCAGCGGCGCCAAGCTATTCGAGCGCGACGAACATCCCCGTCCCGGCATCAGCGTCGAGGCCCTGGCCGGATTGCCGCCGGTGCAGGAGGGCGGAACGATTACCGCCGGCAACGCCGCCGGCATGAACGACGGCGCTGGGGCGGCGCTGGTGTGCAACGAAAAGGGCTTGAAAAAGCTCGGCCTCGAGCCCTTGGCGCGCTTCATCATGCCGGGCATGGCCCAAGTGGGCTGCGATCCCAACCTGATGGGCTATTCCTGCGTCGACGCCCTCAACGCCGCCCTGCAAGCGGCCGAAATGCGTACCGAAGACCTGGATCTCATTGAATGCAACGAGGGCTTCGCGGTGCAACTGGTGGCCTGCCAGCGCCAGGGCCAGTGGGCCTCAGAGCGTCTCAACGTCGACGGCGGCTCGGTCGGGCTGGGCCATCCCGTCGGCATGTCGGGCATGCGCATCGCCGTCCGCCTGGCGCATGCGCTGAAGCAGCGCCATCTCAAACGCGGCGGCGCCACCATCCCGGCCGGCAGCGGCCTGGGTACCGCGGTGCTGCTGGAAGCTGCCTAAAGCGAACCCCAGTTCCTGGGATTCACTTTAGGTCTTTATCGCTCACGGCGGCGGGAGTCTTGTCGCTCACGGCGGCGACCCTGGCGGGCCGCAGCCTCCGCGGGGGCGCCGCAGTAGCGGCGGGTCGCGCTTGCTCCCGTTGCACTAGGGCCTGTTGACATTTAAGGGATTCCCAAGAGCGTCAAAAAGTGATTCAAACTTCCTTTTGCAAGGAGGTTTTGATGAACACGGGACGTTTCGTCATCAGGGATGAGGTCTGGGAAAAGGTTTCCTCCCATCTTCCGGGCAAGGTCACGGATCGTGGTGTGACGGCTGCAGACAATCGTTTGTTTCT
>MPMA02060369.1_pt1 | contig 57125 bp, 42 predicted proteins | sample 1617361 | NCBI WGS metagenome assembly MPMA02 (sample SAMN05944807, study PRJNA350692) | marine metagenome | biome: marine; feature: ODZ; material: water; isolation source: 180 m water sample filtered on 0.2 um supor filter | place: Pacific Ocean | collected 2012-04-08 | depth 180m m | reverse complement strand
GACGCTGACGCTCCCTAGTGATGGTCGCGCCAGCCCCAGTACAAGCTTCATCAGTGTGCTCTTGCCGGCGCCATTCGGCCCGAGGATACCGGTGATACCGGACTCGAGCGTAATCGAGACGTTGGAAACACCTTGGACCAGCCCGTAGTTGCGCGTCGCACCCTCAAGGATAATACTCAGCGCGTCACCTCCAGCCGCTGTAGTCGCAATGTGACTGCGGATGCTGTTGCAGCCCAGATTGCCGCCAACAGCAGAAATGGTGTACGCCAGCCCAGTTCAACCTCGAAAGTGAATCCAAACACAGTGACCCATTGCGGCGCATCGAACATCTCGTGACCCACCATGTCAAGCAGGTGCAGTACCGAAAAGAGCAGGATGCGTTCATCCTGCACTAGCCCATAGCCAGTTTCGACCAGGAATGATGGGAAGTAAACTGCCAGGAAGAAGCCAGCCGCTGCGAAGCCAGCGCGGCTGGTCAGGGCCGAACATGCTAGGGCGAGGAGCGAAAAGGTAACCGTTACCACCAGACCATAGCCTAGGGTGGCGAGCAGCATCCAGCGGTGGTCTCCGAACCACCCCAGTGCATAGCCGTTGTCTGTCCACTGCACCAATGTCAGGTACAGATTAGGAAGCAATGCCGCCAGCAGAAATAGTAACAGCAGCGTCAGCAGTCGTGCCAGCAGGTAGTCAACACGGGTGAGAGGTCGCGCTAGGTAGAGGTGGATAGACTGGTCGGAGAGGTCCCGGGAAATCAACTGGCCGCCAGTAATCGCAGCCAACAGCACCAGATGTATGCGAATGCCACTGGCCTCCAAGTCACCGTAGAGTAGCAGGTGAATAGGCTGTGGGTCTGTCTGGAATGGCAGAATTAGTAATGTCATCAGCAGCGTTTGCAGCCATACCAATGCAATTACCAACTGAACCCACCGGTTGCGTATCATGCGTCCGAACTCACGCCAGCCCATACCCCAGATAATGATCGGTCGGCCACCCAATACAGCAATGTAGCTGCGATAGCGTTCCATCACGCGCGCTTCGTTCACTTTACAACCTCCAGGTACAGGTCTTCCAGTGCTCGAGTTGCTCTTTCCATCTGTAGCAGTGGCGCTCCACTCTCCTCGGCAGCCGCAAGAATTGCATCAAAAGTCTCGTCGCCGCGGAAGCTAACACGCAGAGCGGGTCCGTGCTCCTGCCAATCCAGCTTGCGCTTCTTGAGCTCGGTACAGAACGCGTCGCGTGGTTCACCAACACGCACCTCGATCCAGTCCTCCAGCTTGGCTAGCAGACTCTCAACCTGCTCGACCATCTGTAGCTTCCCCTGAGAAACGATAATGACATGATCACATATCTGTTCGACGTCGTGCAGTATATGTGTTGATAGCAGCACATTGGAATGCCCTAGCTCGGTCAGTGTGCGAATTGTGCGCAGCATCTCACGCCGTGCTTGCGGGTCCAGCCCCGAGGTGGGTTCGTCAAGAATTACCAGTTCAGGGCCGTGCACAAGCCCTTGCGCCAGCTTCACCTTCTGCCGCATACCTCCACTGTACTCTGAGATTGGGCGATATTTCTCCTCTCCCATGCGCAAGTGGTTCAGCACTTCATGTGTGCGCTGAATTGCTGCCTGTCGTGTCATCCCTGAGATCTGCGCCATCTCAACCACAAATTCCACTCCGGTCAGGCGGTTGGGCAGGCAGTCGTGCTCTGGCATATAGCCAATACGCTGCCTTAGAGTGGGACCTGCTGTCGTGACTGACTCGCCAAGCACCTCGACCGAACCATATGTTGGAGAGAATATTCCAAGCGCAAGCTTGATGAAGGTGGATTTGCCGGCGCCGTTCGGTCCGAGCAGCCCGACACGTCCTTCGGGGACCTCGACACTCAGGCCGGCTAACGCGGTCACCGCACCAAACTGCTTCACAAGCCTGCGCGCCTCAATCACGGGCGGCGCAGTAGCGAGGGGGTTTTGTGGTCGCTGGCCGACCCCAGTCTTAAATAATAGCCGGCGTCCGGCGCAAAGTCCGTAGGAGGGGCGCTGTCCCGCATACTACGGGGGTGAAAACATCGCAAGCGACGTAAAGCAGGCTATCGCAGATGCCCTGGAGACGCGCAAAGAGCGCAAGTTCACCGAGACAGTAGACGTCGCAATCAACCTGCGCGACGTCGATTTACAGAACCCTCAGAAGCGTATAAACGACGAACTAGCACTGCCTCACGGCCGTGGACGACCGGCGCGCGTCGCTATTTTCGCGCGCAAGGAACTAGCCGAGAAAGCTAAGGCACATGCTGATTTGCTGATTACCCCCGAAGAGCTAGGGGACCTCTCCAACGACAAGCGTCGTGCACGCAAGGTCGTCGATGGAATCGACTACTTTGTTGCCGAAATAAGTATGATGGCTGATATCGGCAAGTTGCTCGGTGTCGTACTGGGGCCGCGAGGCAAGATGCCACGGCCGGTTCCGCCGACTGCTGACATCGCACGTATAATCGACGGTCTGCGCAATCTGGTAGTGCTGCGATCGCGCGACCGACCTACTTTCCACGTGCCGATAGGTACGGTGGCAATGGAGCAAGAACAGCTGGTGGAGAACCTCGAAACAGTCCTAAAGCGGGTCGAGTCACACCTTGACCGTGGCGACCAAAATATCGCTTCGGTCTGGGTCAAAACCACGATGGGCAAGGCGGTGAGGATCTGATGAAAGCGGTTGCCACACAGTGGAAGCATGATGAGATTGCACAGCTCGAGGAATATCTCACAGCTCCAGTCGTTGCACTAGTTGATGTGAGCGGTATCCCTGCCCGACAGATGATGGAGATGCGTAAGTCGCTGCGAGAGCGGGGAGTAAGCGTGCGTATGAGTCGTAACCGGCTACTGCGCCGCGCTATCGAGGCCGTGGCTGCCAAGCGGCCTGGACTCGAGAAGCTGGCTGACGCGTTTCGTAAAGAACAGTTAGCGCTGCTAAGCGGCGACGGGAGTCCGTTCACGATATCAAGCCTGCTCAAGGCGGCTGAAACTATGGCGCCCGCCAGAGGTGGCGAGGTTGCAAGCGCAGATATCGTAGTCGAGAAAGGAGCAACTCCGTTCCCTGCTGGCCCTATTGTTGGTGAGTTTCAACAGGCAGGATTCCCGGCTGCCATCGAGAAGGGGCAGATTGTGATTCGTAAACGGCACGTTGCCGTCGCTGAGGGCGACACCATTTCGGCGCAAGTGGCTGCGGCGCTGGCCAAACTGGAGATATATCCGATTGCTATGGGGATGGAACTACTTGGCGCGTATGATGGCCAAAATTTCTACCCTCCCGAAATACTGGATATTGATTATGATGAATTCCACAGCCAACTGCAGTCGGCTGCGGTGGGAGCGTTCAACCTCGCTATGCACACGCGCTGGTTCAGCTCTGCCACCACGGTACCACTACTTGTGAAAGCACGCACAGAGGCACTGGCGGTCGCTAAGGCTGCGGTGTGGCCATCAGATGATACTATTTCCGCGCTGCTCGCCGAGGCGCATCAGCAGATGCTAGGCGTCGCTAGCCATGCTGGCGATGGAGCCGACAACGAGCTAAAGGCAATGCAGGATGCAACTGCTGTAGCCCCGGCTGTGCAGGCGGAGAAAGCTGAGGCTGGGGAGGAGCCGGAAGCTGAGCAAGACGAAGCGTCCGAGGAGGACGCTGTATCAGGATTAGGAGCCATGTTCGAATAGGAGGAAAAAAAATGGAATACATCTATTCGGCTATGCTGCTCAACTCGGCGGGCGCCGAAATCGACGCCAAGTCCGTCACCAAGGTCCTCAAGGCTGCAGGCCTGAAGACCGACAAGGGGAGGGCCGAAGCCCTCGTTGCCGCGCTGGAAGGCGTAGACATCGAGGAAGCTATGGCCACTGCTGCGGTAGCCGCTCCAGCGGCCGTCGCGTCGGCCCCGTCCGGTGGAGACTCTGGCGGCGAGGAAGCTGCCACCGAGGAAGCAGAGGCCGAGGAAGAAGAAGTCAGTGAAGAGGAAGCAGTCGAAGGACTCGGTGCTCTCTTCGGTTAGGCCCGCCAGCGGGGCAATGCCCCGGGAAAAGCGATGGAAAACCAAACCGAGGAACCAGCCCCCGACGCCCCGGTAGGCGACGTGCCTGCACCCAGCGTATACGCTGGCCTGACGGTCGTTGAACTCAAAGAGAAGCTGCGCGAGCGCGAACTCCCAGTCTCTGGCACCAAGAATGTGTTGCTGGCGCGACTAGCCGAGACAGAGACGGCCCCGGCAACAGCTGATGAAAAAGGTCCCGACTACTCGAAGCTGTCGCGCCGGGAGCTGAAGCAGCACCGTAAAGCGATTAATGCACTGGCCGAAGAACTACGCCGCAAACGTGATGTGCTGAACCTGGAATCACAGTCTCACGCCGCCGAGCGCGACGTGTTAAACGCGCAGGCCAAGGAACTGATGAATCAGGTCTATGCACACCGTGACCGACGCAACGGACTGAACGTTGAGGTGGGCGAGACGCGGGACGACCTACGCGATCTGAGCCCAAAAGTGGACCAGCTGCGCGAAGATTTCCTGAAAATCAAGCGCTCCCGCTTCGCCGGAAACCACCTGCCGCCTATTCCGAAGCTGAGACGGCAAATAAAAGAGCTGGAGCTAAAGCAAATGACCAGCTCAATGAGCATCAAAAAGGAGCGCGTGTTGGTTGAAAAAATTGGGGCGCTGCAGTCGCAGATTAGCGAGCAGGACGAGCTGCTCGAGACTGATGTCGAGGTCACTGCGGCACGGGATAGCTTCCGACAGGTCGAACAACAGCGCAAGGATTTGCTACGGAGCAAGAAACGCGCGCGTGAAGATGCACAGGTGGAGCACGAATCGATGCGTGACGCGGTGCGAGAGAACCGCAAAACGCGCAAGAGAGCGGATGGTGCTCAGCGCGCCTTCGTGCGCGTCAAGGAGCTGGCAGATGAGGTGCATGCCGAGTACATCGAGCAGCTGCGCGAGCTCTCCGAAATAGACAGGAGACTCGCTGAGCTTCGGCGCGGCACCAGCCAAGTCAGCGTATTCGAGTCGGCAGCCAACGCCGAAGAGCTATTCCGCAAGTTCCTCTCCGGCGACAAGCTTTCGACTGAGCAGCTGATGGTTATACAGAAAGCCGGGATGCTCTGACCGTTAACACGTTATCCGAACTAACACCCCATGGCATCTCGCGGGAAGCCCTCGCTGGTCTCAATTGGGGCATTGATTATCGTCAGCCTGGGCCTCTGCCTCCTGCTTCAGACCACGGAGATAGTGACGACCGACCAGGCCATGGCGCTCTGGCTGACGACAGGGGGGCTCATCTTCGATGGGGTCACTCTCACCCACGGCTGGCAAGCAGGGGCGAGCTTGCTGAAACCGCGGTTTCGCCTTGAAGAGCAGCTGCTGCTCTGGCTCTACGGCGGCCAGATGATGACCGTGGTCGGCCTCGGGACAGGGCTCTACGCATGGGGGATGGAATACAAGGTGGTGGGGGCGCTGGTGCTCGTGCTGTTCGGTCTGGTCGTGCTCTTCAACCACTCCTGCGTCTCGCGCGCCGGACTCGTCCAGTCACTCCGTGACAAGATATAACTGCGGCGGCGACTGCGCGCGCCAGTGGAGGCAGCCAACCCAGTCCTCTGGACGCCGTCGCAGGAACGCCAGCAGGCGAGTCTGCTCTGGCGCTTCATGCAATCGGCGTCGGCGAAGCTCGAGACCTACGCTGATGTCCATCGCTGGTCGCTCGACGCGATGGAGGACTTCTGGGCGCACTTCTGGGAGTTCTCGGGACTGCGCGCCAGCCACGGCTACGACAGCGTGCTCGCCGACGCGACGATGCCGGGCGCGCGCTGGTTCCCCGGCACGCGGCTCAACTACGCCGAGAATTTGCTCGCCGGCGACGCAGGTCGCCTGGCGGTCATCGGCTGCAGCGAAGGGCGCGACGACGAGCAGTTGACGCGAGGTGAGCTGCAGCAGCGGGTCGCCCGCGCGCAGGCCGGCCTGCGCGCGCTGGGACTGCGACACGGGTCCCGTGTAGCGGCGTTCGTGCCGAACTGTGTTGAGACGCTGGTGCTGATGCTCGCCACCACTGCTTCGGGCGGCGTCTGGACTTCCTGCTCGCCCGATTTCGGCGCGCAAGGAGTGGTAGATCGCTTCGGGCAGGTGCGACCGCAGCTACTCATCGTAGCTGACGGCTATCGCTACAATGGCAGGTGCTTTGCGATGGACACAAAGGTGAACGGCGTACTCGAGCAAATTTCTGGCATCGAGCACGTCGTTCGCATCCCGTTCGCCGACGTCCCGAGCGAGCTGGCACACAGCTCGGTCGTTGAATATCCTGACCTACTCCAGAACAATACTGTGGTACCGGAGTTCACGCAAGTGAACTTCAATCATCCGCTCTATATCATGTACTCGTCAGGAACTACCGGGCCACCCAAGTCAATCGTGCATGGCACCGGAGGGACGCTACTGCAGCACCTGAAGGAGCACCAACTACAGTGTGACCTGCAGCCTGGGCACCGTCTGTTCTGGTTCACCACCTGTGGATGGATGATGTGGAACTGGCTCGTCAGTGCGCTCGCTTCACGGGCTACTATCGTACTCTACGACGGCAGCCCCGGACATCCCGACCTCGGTGCGATGTGGCGGCTGGCAGAGCGCACTGGCATCACCCACTTTGGCACCTCACCCAAATTTCTATCGGCGTGCGCTGACGCTGGATTGGTACCGCGCGACGAAGCCGATTTACAGCAGTTTCGCGCGCTGCTCTCGACCGGCGCGCCACTGGTGCCGGAGCAGTTTGACTGGGTTTATCAGAATGTTCACGACGACCTCCACCTCGCTTCGATTTCAGGCGGCACCGACATCATCGGCTGCTTCCTCGGCGGCAACCCGCTCTCGCCAGTGCGGCGGGGCGAGCTGCAATGCGCGCAGCTGGGGATGGATGTGCAGGCATGGTCACCAGACGGTGAGCAGTTGACAGGAGAGTGCGGCGAGCTGGTATGCACGCGCCCATTTCCATCGCTGCCGACTGGATTCTGGGACGATCCGGACGGCGCGAAGTATCGCGCCGCCTATTTCGGGGATTTTCCCAAAGTATGGACCCATGGCGACTTTGTCGAGATAACTGCAGCGGGTGGCGCCACCATCTACGGCCGCAGCGACACTACGCTCAACCCAGGTGGTGTACGCATTGGCACTGCTGAGATTTACCGTGCGGTCGAGAACCTGCCCGAAATCGCCGATACCATCGTTGTCGGTCGCCCGGTCGCAGGCGATATCGATATTGTGCTCTGCGTGAAAATGGCTCAAGGCGCCACCTTCAGTGATGTTCTCGCCGACCAAATATGCCAGGCAATTCGCAGCGCTACCACGCCGCGGCACGTCCCGCGTCACGTATTGCCAGTCACTGATATTCCCTACACCATCTCAGGCAAAAAGGTTGAAAAAGCGGTGCTCGCCGCTGTTACCGGCCGGCCTGTGCAGAACCGTGACGCGCTCGCCAACCCAGAGTCGCTCGCAGAATACGAGGCGCTAGATTTCGGTGATGAGTAAGGCGAGGCGAGGTCAGCTGCAACCTGTCGTCGCGCCGCAGCCAGTACACTTGAAACAGTTACCGTTGGGGACTAGCATGAACTGGCCGCAATCAGGGCACGGATCTCCCGAGAAGCCCATGCGAACAGCTTCTGTAACAATTGCCTGTAGTGAATTACCTTTTACGTCCGATGTTAGCGATCCTGTCTCGAGAGCTAGGGCTGGCGAATTGCCCATGTCATCAAGTGTCATCTGAATTTCGTGCTGGTCTCCCGACGCCTCACCGTGGGGGGAGCGGCCGATTGACGCTTCTTCCAGCTCGTCCTCCGCCACCGAACGCAGCGCGTCGGGGCGCAAATCCTCCTCCGTGACGCCGTGACCTAGGTCACTGCGGCCGAGGTAGTTGATAGCCAGTTCGCGGAACAGATAGTCAACAATCGAGGTCGCCATCTTGATGCGGTCGTTACCTTGCACTGGTCCCAGTGGCTCGAAGCGCGAGAAGACAAACGCGTCGACGAACTCCTCCAGTGGAACGCCGTGCTGTAGTCCTAGACTGATAGCAACTGCGAAGCAGTTCATCAGACTGCGGAAGGCGGCGCCCTCCTTTGCCATGTCAATGAATATTTCTCCTAGACTGCCATCTTCGTATTGTCCGGTGTGGAGGTAGACTGTGTGGCCGCCAATCTTTGCCTTCTGGATGTAACCTGTACGGCGCTCAGGCAGCCGCCGCCGCTGCGCGATGTAGCGGGTCACGACCTTGCGCGCAATTTGATGCGCATTGGGGCCCGGCAATGCCTCGGCCATAATTTCAGTCGCCTTCTCGGCTGAGACAATGCCCTCAGCGAGAAACTCTTCTTCCTCCTCGACTAGAGCGACTGCTAGACTGGTGCCCGACATCAGTGGCTGGCTCAGCTTAGAGCCGTCACGGTAAAGCGCGATTGACTTGTTCATTGTGCGCCATGACTCTTCATATGCCTGACTGATTTCAGTCACTGTTGCTTCGTGAGGCATGTTAATCGTCTTCGAGATAGCGCCGGAGATGAACGGCTGTGCGGCCGCCATGATACGGACGTGTGCATGCCACGAGATGGAGCGGGTACCATATTGTCCGCATTTGTTGGCGCAATCGAAGACTGCAAGGTGTGTGTCCTTGAAGTACGGTGCCCCCTCAAGTGTTAGCCTTCCAAAGGTATAGTCGTCGGCCGCCTGCACCTCTTCAGGTTCGTATCCGAGATGCTCTAATAAGTTAAAACGCAGGTCATTTACCTGCTCCCTCGCGACGGCTAGTTTTTCACGGCAATATTCCTCGCCGACGTGCAGTGGTGTTACCAACATCCTCAACGATGAAGTTGTTGGAATATCCTTCTCGAGCCGGTCGATAATCTCGCCTGAGAGCCCCTTGCGCTTTAATGATTCGCGGTTGACACTAGGTGCACCTTCCAAAGTGCCATTCCCAAGCACGTAGCGAATAATCTCATCGCACTGCGTCTCATCGTAACCGAGTCGCTCCAGCGCTAGTGGAACTGACTGATTGATAATTCGTAGGGTCCCGCCACCTGCTAGTGTCTTGAGCTTAACCAACGCGAAGTCAGGCTCTATGCCAGTGGTGTCACAGTCCATCTGTATGCCAATGGTACCTGTTGGCGCAATCACAGTCACTTGTGCATTACGGTAGCCGTGTTGTTCACCCAGGGAAACGGCCTCGTCCCATACCTCACGGGCGCTGTTGAGAAGGTATTCTGGGCAGTAGGCAGAATCTATTGCAAGTGGTTTCACAGTCAAATCCTCGTATTCGTCGCTCGAGGCGTTGTACGCTGCGCGCCGGTGGTTCCGCATCACTCGCAGCATGCAATCACGGTTGTGCTCGTAGCGTGGGAAAGGGGCCTTGACGCGAGCCATCTCGGCCGATGTGGTGTAGCTCCCTCCGCCTAGGATAGCAGTCAGTGCGCCACAAATGGCGAACGCACGCTCGTCGTCATAGGGAATCCCCATGCGCATCAGCAGTGAGCCCATGTTGGCATATCCAAGACCCAGAGTGCGATATTCGTAGCTACGTCGTGCAATAGCCTCGGACGGGAACTGCGCCATCAGCACACTAATCTCGAGTACAACAGTCCAGAGTCGAATGGCATGTCGATACTCATCCAGCCTTACCATACTCTCTTTTCCATCGTAAAACGCACCGAGGTTTAGCGACGCGAGGTTGCACGCCGTATCGTCCAGGAACATATATTCCGAGCAGGGATTCGATCCACGGATTGGTCCGTCTGGCGCGCAGGTGTGCCACTCGTTAATGGTGGTATCGAATTGGATCCCAGGATCGGCGCAGGACCAAGCAGCCTGCGATATCTGTTCCCACAGCTCCCGCGCAGGTAATTTTCGACACGGCTCCGGTTCGCGCCCTTCGGCAGCGGCAGTCTCCATTTCGGTACGCCAGTAGAGTTTCCATTCACCATTGGAAAGCGCAGCCTCCATAAATTCGTTGGAGGCCCGGACTGAGTTGTTACTGTTCTGTCCCGAGACTGTGCCGTATGCCTCACCTTCCCACTCGGTATCGAAGGTGGCTACCTTCAGCTGGTTCCACCCCTGTTCACCCAATTCGAGCACGCGGGCCACTAGTGTTTCAGGAACGTGGTCGTTTAGTGCAGAGCGCACTGCTCGCGCCAGAGGCGGGTTCAGTTTCTGATCAAACTTTTCTTCTGTGTCTGGATGCGCCTCAATCGCGGCTAGAATTTCGTTAGCATGGTTCTGTAACTGGCGCGAACCGGCGACTAGTGCCGCCACTTTTTCCTCCTCGGAGACTTTCCAGTTGATGAATTTTTCTATGTCAGGATGGTCCATATCGAGACAGACCATCTTGGCCGCGCGCCGCGTCGTACCACCCGATTTAATTGCCCCAGCAGCGCGGTCTCCAATCTTCAAGAATGACATTAGACCCGAAGAGCAACCTCCGCCCGAGAGTGGTTCCTCGTCCCCACGGATTGCCGAGAAGTTTGATCCAGTGCCCGAACCGAACTTGAAGAGCCGAGCTTCACGCGTCCAGAGGTCCATGATGCCACCCTCATTCACCAAATCATCGCTAACTGACTGAATGAAGCAAGCATGAGGCTGGGGATGCTCGTAAGCATTGGTCGAACGTTCTAGTTCTCCCGATTCCGGGTCAACAAAGTAGTGCCCCTGTGCGGGGCCTTCAATTCCGTAGGCCCAATTGAGGCCAGTGTTGAACCACTGTGGTGAGTTAGGTGATGCAATTTGTGCCGCTAGCATATAGCACAGTTCATCATAGAAAGCACGTGCATCAGCTTCTGTCGCGAAATAACTGTGTTTCCACCCCCAGTAAGTCCAAGTTCCTGCCAAGCGACGGAATAACTGTCGACCGTCTTTCTCGCTGCAAGACCGATTTTCGGTTGTCGATTTAGCGAGTGCCTTTGTGTCTGGTATGGACCGATACAGCCATTTCGGTACCTCCTTCTCTGCTACCGACTTCAGTTTGCGCGGAATGCCTGCCTTGCGGAAATATTTCTGCGCTAGGACGTTGGCCGCAGTCTGGCTATAGTTAGTGGGCAGGTTGACATCCTGCATCTCGAATGCTATTGTGCCGTCGTAATTTCGAATTACAGTATCACGTTTTTTCCATTCGAGTAAATCGAACGGTTCAACTCCTTGTTCGGTAAAAAGCCTCTCGATTCCGAGTCCTTTGGGGTTGGCGGGCATTAAGCACCTCCTAGGGGCATCCAAATAATCATCTCATACGAACACAAGAGCATGGGCTCGAGGCATTCTGCCTGCTAGATATAAGCGTTGCACAAACTGTATTTTTCACAGTTTATTATAAAAAACGATCACTGTTCCACCTGTTTTTGTTAAAAAAGGAGGTGGAACCTTACAAAAACAGCATGGTGGTTCCACTATTCTCATCCGTTTTCTACCTTGGAAATGGCATTCGTCAAAAAGCCTTATAAGTTGCTTTTAAAGGTAGCTCAACTGGCGCCTGTAGTCTCGCGCCAGTCAATACCTACAGTACGCCGGCCTAACTTGCAGACTGGGGGAAAGATACGCTTGTGGATCGAGCGCTGTAGCAGCGTCTCGACGCACCCCACATCAGCCTCGGAAACGTGACTGCGTGCCGCCACCCGCGCCTGCGAATCATGCCGTTCCAGCCCTGCTAGCACCTGATCGAGTTGTACATACGGCAGTCCCAGTTCCTGCTCGTCGGTCTGACCTTCCCAGAGCTCGGCTGTGGGGGTGCGTTCACGAATTGCTTTGGGCACTTCCAGTTCGGCGGCGAGTACCCTCACCTGACTTTTATAGAGGTCGCCGAGAGGAAGTAGATCGGCCCCGCCGTCGCCCCACTTGGTGTAGTAGCCAGTTAACAGCTCCGACTTGTTAGATGTTCCCAGTACCAGTGCCCCCCGTTCAGCAGCGGCGGCATAGAGCAGTGCCATACGAAGACGGGCGCGCAGGTTACCTTCTTGTTCGCGAGATTCGAAATAGGGCGCCACACCCGCAAATGCGATCGCTAGTGGCGTAATGTCTACTTCCCGTGTTTCTACCTCCAATGCGGTTGCATGGGTAGAAGCCATTTCAGTTGATACCGTGTCGCCATAGGGTAGTAAAAGCCCGTATACTGCCTTGGGCCCCAGCGCTTCTGCCGCGATTGCCAGCGCAGTTGCCGAATCGATACCGCCCGAGAGACCAAGCACCACACCACTGGCGCTGGCATCAGCTACGCGATGCTGTATGAAACCGGCTATAATGTTACGGCAATCTTTGGGAAGACGCATAAATATCAGAAAAGTAGGGGGGCACTGAGACTTCAAATCCCCCTACTCAAACGCAGCCCCATAAAAATTGCGATTCCCCCCATAAAAAGGGCTGAGAAGAATAGTGCAATCGATCCGTTTGACCAACCCGAACCATCGCCCGGCTGCCGCTCACTTGCAACTTCCAGCTCCAGTGCAAAGACGTTATTGTTCTCGTATCGCTCTGCTACAGAATTTTCAGAGTCAACTACAACATAGATTGTGTGGTTGCCTGCAGTGGCGGTCCATTCTTGCCGTAGTTCGTAATCAACTCCTTCGAATGCTTCGCCCAGTTCCAATGATCCAAGATAGCCTGATTCACTCTGTTCGTCAATGTAGAATGTTACTAGGAATGCTTGCTCGGCACCCCACCCTTCCCCTTCGAGGGTAATTCCAATAAGTGCATTAAGTGTAACCTCCTGTCCTGGCACGGGGTTGTTGTCAGAGAGCAATAAATCACTGATGAACAAGTCCACTGGCGGCGCATCAGCAACGTGTAGCGTCTCTTCCAACCTCGCTTCATTCCCAGACGAGTCACGTACAATAAGATGCAGTTGATAGTTACCACCCTCTGCATAGGTGTGTTCTACAATCATCCCAGTTTCGATTTCGCCGTCACCAAAATGCCATTCATATTCCAGGAATGCTGGCATATCCAAGTTATCACGAGTCAGGCTAGCATCCAGCCTGAGCGGTACCAGTGCCATTGCTTCGCCATGAACCGCCTGTGTACCTTGTAGGTAGTGGTAACTAATGACAGGTTCTGGTGGCATAGTATCGGCTACCATGATGCTCATTTCGGAGCTGCTACTGTGGCCGGCCGCGTCGGTAACTGTGAGGATTACCGGTAGTTCACCCATATCATTGAACTGTAGCCTTAGTTGTTGCCCCTCGTCTAGCACCTCAGCGTCACCAGGAATGACAATCTCACCCCTCATCACCAGCACTCTCCTCGAGCCGAATTCCCAATACCAGGTAACTATGCTCGATTCCAAGTCGCTAGATTTGGACCCATCGAGCGTAACAACAGTAATCCCACCAATTATGTTGGTACCGTTGTATGGCTCCCCGTCAGCCAGAACCGTGAAATTACTCACCGGATAGGTAGCGTCGTGAATCGTAAGCTGGACAGGTCCGAACTCGAACTGGTCTTCCTGACGGTCCATGTTATCTAATAGTGTCACAACGAAGTAGTAGCTCCCCGAGACGCTTGGGCTCCATTCAATATCGTAGGAGAATTCTTCGGTCGCGTAGATTGAATGTGGCACAGTCACATTTCCAACTGGCCCTATGCCATCTGTAGTGACTAGTACGACTGTCGCGTCAATCATGCAGTGACAGCCAGTTTGTGGATCATAGCTAACGGTTAGTGTTTCATCCAGAGTGTCACCGCTTAGGTCATAGACGGCAAAGCTCCAGGTTAGGAACCATTCGGGTGCGTCTCCCTCTCCCTGCGCTACTAAGGCAATCGGTTCCTTGACCTCCGCAGTCTCACGTTCAATGGCTTCTGAATCTAACAAACGCAGAGTGAAGGTGTAGTTTCCTGTTAGGTCACAAGTCCAATTCAGGCTGAAGTGATCAAGTGACTGTCCCAATACGTAGTGGATAGCACTGGTGCTATCGTAAAACTCGCCCGTGTTGTCAAATACATCCAGAAAGACATGCACCTCTGCGGCTCCAGCGCTGGTGTCTGGGTCGTAATTGAACTGGATTTCATCCAGCTCGGTGTCACCATCACTGTCAATTGCTTCGTATGACCAGCTGTATAGCCAGACGGTTGAGTGCCCCTCCCCCTGTGGCACAAGGTAGACTGTGTCAATAATAGTCAAGTCTTGCTCTTCTCCGTTATCGTCCAGCAGGTACAGCCAGAATTCATAGGTACCTGATGCACCAGGTGTATCGGGAGTCCAATCCAAACTTAGATAGTCCCAGACTTCCCCGCCAATGGTAAATTCACCAGAAAAAGTATCCACGTATTCATCGTAGGAGTAGACCTCAACCGAGACAGTAATGTCCATGCTAGAAGCAACGGTATCTGGGTCGAACCAGAACAAGGCAGTATCAGGGTCCCCATCCCCGTCCAGGTCAGCCACTTCATAGTCTACGCTATACCACCATAGTGACTCGGAGCTTCCGCCGCCACTGCCACCACCGCCGCCACCGGCTACTGCGGCTGCTAGCTCATCCCACTTGGTGGCTGTAATCGCCAGTCCGTCGTATTCACTAGCATAATTTGCGCTTGGCATGTAGATGCTCATACCACGCGTAACGCTAGCGCCACTGCCTTGATCACGGTAGTAGACTGCATCATCGACCGCGGTGACTATCTCCTGCGCCAGCGTGTCAAGCTCAGTACCGTCATGAACTTCAATGAAATTACTGGCAAGGTGTGACAAATCGATAAAGTCAGTCATATAGAATTTATATGTGTCATTACGCGCAGCTGCAACGTCTGTAGTCGCACCATCATCTAGTGCTTTACTGGCAAAGTCATCTAGCAGTTGCGTAATCTGTGCTCTATAGCTAGCATTCACGACGGAAAGTGTCTCACCGCCGCTGTTACCATACAACTCGAAATAACCAACGACGATTGCCTCACCCAATTCGCCACCATCCATTCCTGGGTTAGCAACGAGATCATCCAGGAAATAGTTGTATTCCCAGCCATCACCCGGTTCTGTCTCTTCGGCTGCAACGATAAAATTGGTGTACTCTCCCAGTTCTACCAGTGTCTCTGCCATTTGCATCAAGCAGGCATCAAATCCTACTAGCTCCAGCTTACCATAGCTACTAGAGAGCGCTTGGAGTATAGTCGAAAGCTCGCTATAGGAAAGGAAGTTGTGGTTGTTGTTATCATCCCAGCAACAGCCATAGATACCTCCTCCATGGTTCCAAAAATCAAGCATCAATTTTGAATCAATCGAGAAGGCTCGGATGGCCCATTCCGCCCAGTCCCGCGCAACGGTGAAGTCACCAGTGTCAACCTCATTGCCCCAGGTCTGGTTAACAACCCAAAGAGGCAGGACGTCAATTTCACCAGAGCGAACAAATTGAATTGAAGTATCATCAGTGCTCCACTTGTCCTGTAACACAAGCAGCCAAACATTTTCCGTTGACCCAATCTTTGCCATCTCCTCAATGTCCTCATCACCGGCACTGTCGAGATTGTTGTCCCCAGCCAAATAGAGCATGTAGAGCCAACTTGGCTCATCGGCCGGCTGTGCGACTAGCGCTAGTACATAATCGGTATCTGCAACATACACTGCCCTCACATAGTAAGTGCCGGTCAAACCGCTGGCAGCTACCTGTTCTTCTCCTTCACCTCCAGTAGAAGTAACAATTGCCGAGCTGCCTCCCGAAGCCCATAGCTCAAGTTGCAGGGCATCATTCTCTTTGTACCAAGCAGTTACCTTTAGGTCATGGTTATTTACGTCAAAACTGAACCAGTCATCATCTTCAAGTGATAGCCCAGGATAGACCCCAGGCACAATTGTAGCGGCATTCTCTGAATCGTCATTGTCCTCGTAGCCATCATCTGCAGCTGCAGTTATTGCAAGCGAAACTGTAGCGACCAGCGCATATAGGAATAGTCGGAACGAGTGCATACAATCGTGTTAGGCGGCACCCAATAATAACAATTACCGCTTAATAGCAGCGTGATTACGACCTCGTATGCAGCTAGCTGTAGCACAGGCGTCGGTCAAGCTAGGTGACGTCGAAGCTAATCTCCGACAGTCCCAGAAGCTTCTAGAGCAGGCACAGGCAACCTGCGAAGGCGAGCTGGATCTACTAGTGCTGCCAGAGCTGTTCCTGACAGGTTACCTGCTGCGCGATGATTACACACGTGTCGCCGAAGCAGTGCCGGGCGATGGAGAGGCACAGGCGGGACTGGCGATGCTAGCGGCCGACAGTGGTGTCCACATCGCTGCAGGGCTAGTCGAACGCAGCCACGGAAATCTCTACAACGTCGCACTGATGGTTGGTCCCGACGGTTATATCGGCCACTACCGCAAGCGCTACCTTCCCAATTTCGGACCGTTCGAGGAGAAGTTGTACTTCACTGCAGGGTCTGACGAACCGGTCTTTGAGACGTCAATTGGCTGTATCGGGATGCAGGTATGCTATGATATCTTCTTCCCGGCGCAATCACAGGCGCTGGCGCATGCCGGAGCCGAAATTATCCTGAACCTTTCGGCCAGTCCCACAACGTCGCGGCCGCTGTTCCACCGCATGCTCCCCGCTCGCGCCATCGAAACCACCTGCTTCTGGGCTTTCGCCAATAACGCCGGTGTACAAGGGTCACTGACCTTCGGCGGAGAATCATGCATTCTGGACCCGCGAGGGCGCTTCATCGATGCAGTGCACGCGTTCGAAGCAGGTGTCGCGGTGGCGGAAATCGACCTCGCAACGCTACCGTCGTTTAGGGAAGCACGACCAGTGCTGCGTGATTCTCAGTAAATAGCCTGAAACTGGGAAAGGTCAGCGTTGCACTGCCCGCACAGGAACATAGGCGAGATGCAAGCGGTATGGAACTTGATGTTGCAGTGGTTGCAGGTCGCAACGCGATTGCCCCTCTTCAGCACCTTTTCGCAGTCGGCACAGGTGGCAGACCCAAACTTGACTCCTGTCCTCTGCTCCTTGAGCTCGGCGCCAGTACGCTTTCTGCCACTCTTGGTCATGCCAGCTGCATTAGCGCGTCTGCGTGCCTGTTTAACCAGCGGTTGCAGGTGTCGCTGTGCCTCAATCAGCTTCTTCTGTCGACTGGCAAGAATCTTCTCAATCATCCCAGCGGCATCTGATTCGCGCTGGAGCGGTGGCATACGGCCCATCGCTTCGGCAATCCGGTGAAGGGCAATACGTTCCTGTTCGAGATACTTTACCAGGGCCTTGACTAAACTGTAGTCCTTTGCCGCTTCCTTGGGGTGAACCTTGAGTGGGTCAATCACCATCCGAAAACCACCATTGCTTCATCGAATAAACCGTACATCACTCCTGCCTAAAAAGGATGTGTCGGAACAAATGACCATCGCGACCATTTGTTACAATGTCTGTCCGCAAGTTTTTAACACAGGGGAACTGCGCCAGTCATGCATGATGTGGCCATCGTGGGGCAGGGTCCCGCAGGCGGAATAGCAGCACTCCGCCTTGCCGAAGCGGGGCATTCTGTAGTCACTTTTGAGAGGAAGAAAAGGGTGGGAGACCCTATTCATTGCGGTGAAGGATTGGGGTGTATCGCGCTCGAGCACACGAACTACCCTGTCGGCGACTGGGCTATCCGTGAAGTGAAGGGCAACCGTATCCGCATGCCCAACGGCAAGTCGGTGGGGCTGATGTCGCCCGGCTACTCAATCCACCGTTGGGGACTCGACCGAGCTATCTCTGATGACGCAGTCAGCGCCGGAGCCGAGCGGCACGAGGACGTTCGCGTTACGAGGGTCAGCCGCGAGAATGGACACTGGAATCTCACATCCAAGAACCAGCAAGTGGCGCAGGCGCAACAGCTAGTGATTGCCGAAGGACGCATCCCTGTACTGGTAACACAAGTTGGCCTCAAAGGCAACAACAAGCTAAGGCTGCTGCCAGGCCTCCAGTACAAGTTTCGCACCAGCGATGTCGACTTCCCAGATACCGACTATTTTGATTTCTACATCAACCCCCGCTACGCCAACGGCTACGTCTGGGTCTTTCCGCGCGATGATATTTTCAACGTCGGCATTGTCGCGACCAACGGAGCCAAGGAAGGGCTCGAGCATTTCTGCCGCGAGAAGATGCACGTTGACCCGGACCAGCGCATCCCTAACGACCTAGGTGACCGGCAAAATGGCGGACTGATTCCGCGTGATGGCCCCATCCCGCAGTTCGCGACACATGGCGCCTACGTCGTTGGGGACTCAGCCGGACTGACAAACCCTATCACTAAGGGTGGCGTCCACGTCGGGATGCTATCTGGAGAATATGCCGCCATCGCCATTCAGAACGCCCTTGGCAGCGGGAAGCTAGAGCCGCCGTCACACGCTACCAACACCCACGAGTTGCGAGGCCGCTACTGGGAGCGCGTCGGCAAGGCACTGCACCCGGAGCTGGAACCACATATCTGGTACGACCGCATTCTGAAGCGACAGCCCTGGACTCAGCAGCAATTTGTCGATGAGTCGAAGCTTATTTACTCGCTCAACGAACGAGTCCTAAACCTGATTGGTGAAATCTACGACGGCCGCAACTACTCCGACCTGCCGTGGCTCAAGATGCTGGGTGTGCTGGTGCGCAACCCCGACCTCGCCTCGCTGGCGCGCAAACTGCTCAAAATCAAGGCCAGCCTCAAGATTACGGAGAAATACGGGTGGTAGTTTAGGAACCACACTGGAAGGTCAGCCCCTCGTATCCAAGTTCCCACCCTGTTCTGGCCAGTTCTAGAGACTCGGATGAATCTGGATTGCATAGCGGATTGGTGTGGTTCAGGTGTACAAATACGATACGCGGGTCACCCTCTCGCCGCGTACCGAGCAACTCCAGCGTTTCGCTTACCGGCGGATGCGGAACCTCAACTTGCCGCGGCAGTTCGCTGGACGACCAAAAGGTGCCGTCGAGCAGCACGATATCAATGCCCAACTGCTGGAACCAGTCGCGTGGGTCGGTGGCGTCGACTGCTGCTAGCGTTGCGCCCCAGCTATCGTGGTCGGGCAGGAACAGCAATTTTTGTTCTGCGTCTACCTGTAATGCGTGCATGTCGCTCAGGTCATCGCGATGTGGCACCTCCAGTGGTGTGATCGTGAAGCCTCCGCACTCGACCGGCTCATCACTACAGAATTCTTGGAGCAGCAGGTTGCCCTGATCTAGCAGCGTGCGCCAGACTGGTGTCGTGCGTATAATATCTGCGACTGCCGGGGAACAGTGTAGCGGTATTCCTTGGGTATTCATCGCCTCTGTACCGAACTGCCCCAGCCCGTCAATATGGCCGAGGTGCGCATGTGTCAGCCATATCGCAGTTGGCGTATGCGCCCCGGCCAAAGCTAGCTGGCGTGACAGAGAGCGCGTTGCTTCGAACAGCTGTATCCCACTTGGGGATTGGAGGGCAAGCGAGACAGGCGTCCGCTCAAACCTTCGGTCAGCGACTGCAGCGGCGCAGTGGGTGCAGTGACACCCTGCCTGTGGGACTCCTCCATCCTGCGCCGAGCCGAGCAGCGTCGCAGTCAACATTGCGTTCGTAACCATTCCTGCATCAGGCTCCGTCCCGCACCGTCAGGTGTACGCTCTGGATGCCATTGCACCCCTAGCCACGGCAACTCGTTGTGTTTGAATGCCTCAACCATGCCGTCTTCCGCACTCGATATTACTTCCAGCTCATTGCCCAAGTCGCGTACCCCTTGATGGTGGTGACTGGTCACTTCGAAATCAGTTCCAGCCATCTCAACCCAATGATGGACGTCATCAGTATCTTTCGTCCCTCCAGTGTGCGCCGCGGTCTCGAAACCACCGTCACTGATGTCGGGCCATAACGTTCCGCCGCAAGCGACGTTGAGAACTTGCATACCGCGGCAGATACCGAGAACTGGCATCTTCCGTTCTCGTGCGGATGCGAGCAGCGCCAGCTCCAGCTCATCGCGCTCTGGCTTCGGGTGTCGCAAACGTGACTCATCAACCTTGCCCTGGAACGCGCCACTGCCAGGCGTCATGTCTCCACCGCCGGAGAGGACTAGCAACGGGTATCTTTCCAGTTCATCTACACTATTAATGCGTTCGGCGACGAAGCCTGCCTCCGCCAGCCACGCCGCATAATTCTTCATGTACTTCTCCTGGCTGAGTGTAATAGCGACTGGCTTCATAATCAGAATTCGTTCCCCAGTTCCCTGCGAGTCTGGCCTGGGTCTATGAACGGTAGGACAAAGGCAATCATCAATTGACAAGCCCCCCCAATCATTATAGTACTAGTGTAATCGAAATTTTCCTCAAAATAGCCTGCCATTTTCAGACCGAATAGAGCCCCAAAATTCAGAAGAGCCATATATAATGTGAACTGAGTAGCGCCGACTCTTGGCCACGTAACGTTCATGAACAAAGAGATTAGAGAAATTCCCATTGCAGCCCCCAGGAAAGGATATAACACAATCAGGAAGGTCATAACTGCCCTGTTGTTCCACAGTGGCTCTGCGAGGGCTATAGTAAAGATTGAAAGCCCTGTCAAGACAGCAAATAAGCTAGCAATGCGCCGTGCTCCAAATCGGTCGGCAATAATTCCACCAAGCAAGGTTCCACCAATCGCAGTTGTCACAGCCAGACCACCAGTAATCTTCACATATTCAGTATCCGTCCATCCCAATTGTTGTATGAACAGGACATTCAGTACAGGAATCAAAAATTCCCAGAAATAAGTTAGCATCGCCAAAATTATACCGATAAGTGGTGCCTTGAGGGACAAGGCCTTCACGATATCACTTCTTTCTTTGGACAGGCAGAAGAACTGCATACCAAAAGAGTCCCATTCCTCCACGGGAGCCCAATAGAAGAAGTAACTCCAAAGGCCCAATACAATGAACCAGACTAGCCAATGAGGAGGGACCTCTCCAAGAATCGGCACTTCAATGTCCCCAATCGTTAGTTTAAGGAATAAGAATATGAAGATCAGTAATGCGAAGTCAATCAATAAGGCCTTAATCAGATTCTCATTACTAAGTTCCCCTCTCACATATCCCGGATCCTTCATTTTTCCAGTTTCTTTTGATTTTTCAGATTTTGAACTCTTGATTACAGCTTCTCCTTCTGTCCAAGGCAACAATTTCTCACCGGGTCGTTCCCTAAAGAACAATGGCAAACACATAATCATTGCGAGCATTGGTACCATGAGGAAAATTCCGCCGCGTATGCCCCAAGAGCCAATCAACACTCCTATTCCAGCGCCTCCTATCATAGTACCAAAACGTTTGGCACCGAACATAAATCCGTTGATTTTTCCGAACTCCTCGGGACTGAGGATATCGACAGCCAGACCATCGACAGCCACATCCTGTAAAGAAGCGAATAAATTATGAATGAATAGCAAAAATGTCAGAAGGAAGATTTTCTCTTCGACAGAAGGTATGAAGACTATGATGAAAACAGTTAGTATCATTCCAGTTTGGGCCGTCAGTATCCATGGTCTGCGCCTCCCCATCGGCAAGTAATGATAGGTGTCGACGAAGGGACCCCACAAGAACTTGAAAACCCATGGCAGGTATACCCAGAAGAGCATGTTTCCAATGGCCGCAGCGCTGTACCCTCTTTCTGCAAAAAAAGCGATTAGGGTGTAGGAAATGAATCCGGAAGGAATTCCTTGGGCCGTGTATAGCGCACAAAGGCTTGTGGCCCTGAGCTTCCAATTAGTAGTAAAGCTCAATTGGTCAGAATCATCATCCCAAACAATTGTTTCTTCCACACTGGATTCTTCTACCTCCAGACCCGTCTCAGACCTCCTTGGTTGCTGGAAAATATAGAAATTCATACCCAGGGCAACTATGATGAACGGAAGGAAAATTAGGCCACTTGTGTGTCTCCTTGAATTCTCAGTAGGCTCTGGCTCTATTGGGGGAGGATTTGGCACAAAAGGAAGGTAATCGTCAATATAGAATGTTACGCCAGTCTCGTTTGCTCCATCGTAGAGCGTTTCATCGGTCGTGTCAGCGGCTCTTGTCCAAGAGAATTCGAGTCGGATTGTAGTGTTGTGCTGGATGATTCCTTCATCAAGAGTGATGGTCAGGTCAGCCTCATAGACGCCATTCCCGCCAGCTGTCAGCTGCGCTTCGGAAACTATGGTGTCGTTAACTAAGAGACGAACATCAACGCTGTTGCAGGGAGAAAAGAGACAGCTCCGTTCCAGATGCAAACGGACGTGTACAATGTCTTCGTCCAGTTGGGCTGTGCCTGAGAGAGGTTCACTCTCATACACCAGATCCGTCGAGCCTTCATCCCAGTTGCCGCTTCCGCCGACCGCCTTACTCTCATTCGCCGAGAGGCCACCGTTCCCGTTCTGCATCGTGCCATACGCCCACATTTCTCCATTTCCGGGAGCAGGGTCATCGTCCTCGCTCGCACTGGCAAGAGGTAGACTCGCGACGAGCAGTAGTGCGATGAACAGGGTCGCTGTTAGACGCAGGCGGTTGACTGGCACGCTGGGCCAGTAGAGCCTCGTTTTAGTCGCGTTGGTCTCCGTGACTGGGGGTGCAGGAGGAGCAGATTACTGTGTCAAGCTCCTGTGACGCCCAGAATTCGACTTCACATTGTGAGCAGTTCGCCAGTTTTACTGGCTTGCCCTTGATGAATGCCTTGAAATCTGCCATCGGCGCTGATGACAGGAGGTAGGATATAGCGGCTATGGCGTCCCACGGCAAGGTATGGATTGCAAGCTCTGCGCACTCCCCGCGGACACTGCCACATGGCGCATCACCAACTGTCCCAAGTGCGAGCTACCGCTGCTGCTCTGGAACGAGCACTCCTTTGAACCACAACGGACGCAGCGACGTGAGATGCGCAATGCACTGCGTGATTATGGCAACACGCACTATGGTCGCGGTAACTTCCTCATTGACCGTTTTCCAGCCGAGTTTCCAAACCACTTCCACTGGCATTGCCGTCCCAACCTGAACCCGCAGCTGGTCGAGGAGCGAGCGTTGGCCCACAAGCAGCAGTCTGCGCAGGATGGCTCATAAGCAGCTGCGCGCTCGCCGCTGTGTGCTGATTGACCTAGAAGGAATTGACGGCTGCGGCAAGTCAACGCAAGCGCAGCTGTTGGCTCAACGGCTACGCGATACAGACCACACTGTAGTCGTACTGAAAGAGCCCACTGATGGCCCACACGGCAGCCAGTTGAAGGCAGTGCTGCGAGGTGAACGCAACGCAAATGCCGAGGAAGTGCTAACGCTCTTCGCCGACGACAGACGCGAGCACGTTGCTGCCCGCATTATACCGGCGTTAGAACGCGGCGAAATCGTGCTGATGGATCGGTACTACTACTCGACGCTCGCATACCAATGTGCCGCTGGCATTCCTGCGGAGCGCATCCGCGCCGTCAACGCTTTCGCACCCACACCAACCATCGTACTGGTGTTCGATCTTCCTGTAGGACAGGCGCTCGAGCGAGTCCACTCACACTCGGTCGCCGATACCTTCGAACGTGCCCCACACCTGGAACGTGTCCGCGCCGCCTATCTCGCGCTGCGTGATGACCCGCTGGTGCGCATCCTTGATGCAACACAGCCGCCTGTAGCTGTGGCGGCCGATGTATGGGCGCTGGTATCGGAGGCGATGGCGTGACTGACTGGCTGCTGTTACTGAAAATTGCGCTGGGAACGGTGCTGCTGTTCGATGTGATGTTGCTACTGCGGCGACCGGCAGAGGGAGCGGTGGTGACCACACTGCCGGCGAGCGAGGAGCTGCGACGCAAGGGGGTGAACATGGTGCTAATGCCACTGGTGGTCGCCTTCATTCTGGTCCTCGACCTACTGCAGGGCAACTCGCCACTACCCTCGCTGACGCTGCTGGCGCTGACAATGGCATACCTGGCGCTGCCGCGCTCGTTAGCGCTGGAGTCCGACTCCCTGCTACTCGACGGCTGGCGCATCCCGCTCGCGCGCGTGCTCTCAGTCAAACCCACGGAAGACGGCGTCGCTGTCTCGCTCGAACGATTCGGCTGGCTCACCGAGCAGAATATTCCAACTGGCGCTGTCGCTAATGCACTGCTCGAGCGCTATGGCTCTGCCATGAACGCAACGAACTCCTCCAGCGACCGCGGCTCGAGCACGTAGTTGCTGCGCCGCTCGTCGCCCATCGTCGAAGACGGGTGCGGGCCGTAGTCGTGGCCGGGCCACACAATCGCCGTGTCTGGCACCACTGCCAGCACCTCGAAGAGCGAGCGGTGCAGCTGCTGAGGATTACTGCCGGGCAGGTCGGTTCGACCGCACTCGCCGACAAAAAGCGTGTCACCGGTGAACAGATGCCTATCTGCCAGCAGGCAGACTGAGTCGTGCGCATGGCCCGGTGTGTACAGTACTTCGACCGTAATATTGCCGACCTGTAGCGCGTCACCATGACTTAAATACTGATTGACGTGAAATATTGCTTTGCTATGCGCTGCTACTTTTGCGTCTGTCAGCTCGACCGCGTGGTCATTGCCGTTGACATGATCATGGTGACCGTGGGTGTTGATTATCCATTCGATGCGGTAGCCCAGCTTCTTAGCATTTGTGGCCAGCCTTTCTGGCTCGAAGCAGGGATCAATTAACGCCGCGACACGTGTTTCCTCACAGCCGAGCAGATAGGCGAAGTTGGCCATTGGTCCAACCTGAAACTGCTCTACGCAGGCCACTGGAACACCCCCAGCGCACGCTGAAAGACGCGATAGAGTGCAGCCACCGCCTCTATTTCGTTTCCACTGTCAACACGCTCGCGTGCTAGTGTGTCCAGCTCGCGCAGAATTGAGATTGCCTGTGGTGTATCAAGATTATCGTCCATGCTCGCCTCGAACCTCGCCAGCAGCTCTGCCGTGACTTGCTCACCTTTCACCAGTTGCGTGTCTCCGCGCGAGTCCTCCTCACTACCCGACGTCAGCACTTCTGCAGCAGTCCACCCGAGTTGCTCACCCTCGACGCATGCTTGTTTCAGTGCCGTTTCGCTAAAGGGGGTGAAATCGTGGTAGTGGTATTGCAGCAGGTAGAATCGGAGTGCAGCGGGCGGACACTCATCGAAGATTGTTGCCAGCGTGAGCCGCTCTCCACGTGATTTCGACAGTTTGCCATCGGCGTCTTCTATCAATCCGTTATGCATCCAAATGCGACAGTATTCGCCCAGTCCCAGGGCGTCTGCCAGCAACAGTTCGCTCTCGTGGTGCGGATATGCCAGATCAGCTCCACCGAAGTGGATATCAAGTGGCAACCCGGGGTCGTGCGACGCCATCAATGTGCATTCGAGGTGCCATCCCGGCCGTCCTGGAGGAATTCCGTCTGGCGACCAGCTCCGACCGCCAAGTTGTTGGGGTCCCCACAGCATGAAATCGAACGGTCCCCGTTTGGGCCCAGAATCTACTGCACTGGGCGGCTCGCAGAGGGCTGCGCCAATCTCAGTACCGAGCAGCGCGCCGTGCTCCTCTTCCTCAACGGAGAGCCAGATTCCGCCTTCACTCTTGTAGGCCCTGCCTTCGGCCAATAGTCGCGCAGCCAGTGCTCCAATTCTTTCGGCTACTTCGGAAGCTCGTGGTAGTGCATGAGGTTTCAGGTTCCCCAGCGCGTTCATCTGGGTCAGGAATTCCGATTCGTAACGCGCAGTCAGCTCAGCCTCAGCAATGGCATCACGCACAGCCATCTGTGCAGTCTCATCGGCGATGTCAGTGAAGTTCTGTGCATGGCGTACTGCATGGCCACGGTATTCCAGCCAGCGGCGCAGCACGTCAACCGCCACATAGCTCTTGGCATGCCCAAGATGCGCTGGTGCGTAAACTGTTGGCCCGCAGGCATAGAGTCGTACAGGATCCCCGATCTGCCGGAAGCGCTCCTTGCGACGGGTGGCACTGTTGTAGAGTCTCACCCTTTGTCGCCTCCGGCTCGGGCGCAGATATTGGACTCGTCACTCCATTCCTCGCCGTGTACCATCACTACTGTGTAGTCCACCGCCTCCCACCCTTGAGTTTCGAGCAAGCTGGTAACGCGGAAATTGGGCGACGGGACCAAAATTTCTAACGTCGCCCCGCGCGGCAGCGCCGCCATCGCAGCCTCAAGTAATCGCTGCCAGCCCTGACAGCCGGATTCGACCACCCATGGCCCTAGCTCGTAGAGGGTGTCCTCGCCCTTCGCCAGGATGTAGCCGCCTTCAACAGCGAATGCCGCTTCGGGAACTGCATCCGCTAATGTATTGAGCAGTCTAGAGCGGTCGCCACCGAACTGCCGTGCATCAAGTGCCAGCAGCTCATCCCAGTCACTACGTGCTGATTCCACCTCGGCATCGCCAACTTCGAACGGTACAAGCTCGTGCATCTCTGGGGAAAGCCGAAAGTGGGTCGACATTCCCTCTGCTACGAAGCCACACGCCCGGTAAAATCCGGCAGACGACATCAGTGCGTGGACCCGCACCGCGCGACACTCCGCCAGCCGTTCCAGCGCTGCCTCGACCAAGGCACGGCCGGTGCCGTGGTCGCGCTGGGTAGGCGCTACGACAAAGTTCCCGATATTTCCGAGCTCACCGTAGTCATTTGCCGTGCAGATGCCGGCAGCAACGCCCTCGACTTCGGCGATCAGTCCCACGTCGAGCGAATGCAACCGCTTCCAGTCACGTGCAGAATTGCCCCACCCCTCGCCATCGGTCAACGCTTGGGCGAATTCGAGGTCACCGGCCGTCATGGAGCGGACTGTGACTGTCTCCTCAGTCATCGCCCTCTCCACCGGTGGCCACGTCCGGTTCAACCCCTTCATCGCACTCCTGCTGACCGAAGGTGAGAAAACGCTGCTCATCGCGCCGCAGCTTGAGCCGGCAACTGCCGTAGCCGTAGTCCTCGCCACCATACCAGTGAGGACAGTCCTTGCATCGTAGCACGGCCACCGAGCGGGCGTCGGCCAAAAAGGCGCGCTCAAGGTTACTATTATAGCCGGCAGGCAGGTGACGCCGCCATGCGACGGGGAACTGCAGCACTGCTGGCAATTATGGTGGTGCTCACCAGTCTGAGCACCGGCTCGGTGGCACCGATGCCGTCAAACAGCCCACCCTCAACGCTGCTTGCAGCTGGTGAGGGCAATGACACGCTCAACCGGACCAACACGTTCCCATTCGACGTGCTGTTCGATGACTATCACGAGTATTATGAAGTTGTCTCCGAGCTCCAGAAATTCGCGAATGACTATCCCGACATAGTTGAATTTTACACTTTGACAGACCTGATTCCAGCCGGTCAAACCTGGCAAGGGAACGAAATATACGGCGTCAAGATATCCGACAATGTCGCCAGCGAGCCTGAGTTCTACGATGACCCTGACGAAGAGACCATGTTTATAGTCGGGAACCACCACGCTCGGGAGTGGATGACCGTGGTCACGCCGCTCTACTTTGTTTACTACCTGACTCATTTCTACGGCGCCCCGCCGACCGACAACGACGGCGACGGCGCGATTAACGAGGACCCGATTGACGGCGTCGATAACGACGGCGACGGCGAGCAGGGCGGCCGTGTCGACGCCGAAGGACGAGCACTCTTTGACGGCATCGATAATGACGGGGATGGCGTCATTGATGAGGGTATCGACGAGGACCCCATCGAGGCGCGCGTGACCCAGCTAATCAACAACCGGGAAATCTGGATTGTCCCGGTCCTGAATCCGGACGGCTACATGTACGACCGCGAGGACCCGAGCCGTTTCTGGCGTAAGAACATGCGCGATAACAACAACGACGACCGGTATGGAGACGAGTGTGATGGTGTTGACATCAACCGGAATTATCCGCTAGAGTGGTCACACAACACCCAGTTTACTGCCTTGATTGGAGATGATTTGGAGCCCGAAGTCACAGTAGATGACGATAATCCCTGCTCGGACGTATATCACGGCCCCCGGGATTTCAATGATGATGATGGAGACTGTGACGAAGGTTTCTTTGCAAATCCGTGCGTGGTTGGCGATCAGAACACTGGCGATATTACTGGAGTGGACGAGGACCCGCCAGACGCGCTCCACAAGGACGATGACGAAGACGGAATGGTCGACGAAGATCGGGAAGGCGGATATTCAGAGCCTGAGACGCAGGTAATTGAATACCTGACATGGAGACTGGACCTCTATGAGGATTATCCACAAGAACAGTATCTGGCAGACTATCAGGCAGGTATGGCCAGAGAGAACTGGCCCGACATGTTTGTCACGAACAGTGACGGCGAATATATTAGGAATTACCGTTCCGAAGCCCATGACATGAAGCACAACATAATGAATTCCATTTCATACCACTCCTGCTCTGAACTATACATCTGGCCGTGGGGCTACAAGGACCAGGACCCGCCACACGAGCTATACATGGAGAACCAGGTCAAGCCACTGATGAACCTGACCGGCTACGGCAACTGGAAGGATCAGGGCGGGTACAAGGTCTCGGGAGACATTACCGATCAGCTCTATGGGATGCATGGTTCATTTTCCTACACGGTCGAGCTGAACAGCTGCGGAAGCCAGGGAGACCTGGACGGCGGCTTTCACGCCGACACACGGCTCATCCGCCCCACCGTACGGATGCACCTGCTCACCAATATGCACTTGCTGGATGAATCTCCCGAGGCCCGGATTGGACAGATGTTCCCCGATTATGGCGACATAAATGGTCCCGGAATCCACTCTATGGAGCAGACCATGATGCCGGCACTGAGCATCATGTCCAACCAAGGTGAAAGTATAGGTTTTCAGTCAGACACCGAGATTGATTTTGGCGATTACTACTCGGATGACAAAATGCCAGTGAGGGTAATGGTTGAGGATGCGCAGTTCATGCTGAAGGATTCCCTGGCCATGCGATATAGGACAGCTGAAATGCCAGAAGGTGTCTGGAGCGAATTAACTATGTCTTGCGTCGAGAATTGCGATCCGCGAGATTACTCTGACTACAGCGCTGAATTCACGATTCCACGGCGCGATTCAGTCTTCAGGGCCTACATCCCTGCAACCGAAACCTCCACGCACATCCAGTTCTACGCAGTGGCGCAGGACTCCCGCCTCGCTAACGAATTCGGTGGCGGATTCGTTTATACCGGTCACGGAGCCGCCGAACCTGTCGAGATTTTTGTAGATGACATAATTGGCTTCGGCAATATCGTCGCTGACGGCCTGGCGGTCGGTATCATGATGCTCCTGATCTACAGCGTGGTATGGGGTGGGTTGTACCGCATGGTGGGTCTTGCCACCGAGGCGGAGCGACGCAAGCGGGCGGAGGAAGACGGTTGAAAGAAACGGCCGCCGGGGGCGGCGAGGTATTCTCCTCACGCCTGGGGCTCATCCTGACCACTATCGGTGCCGCAGTCGGCACTGGCAATATCTGGCGTTTCCCACGCGAGGCCGCCGCGAACGGTGGGGGGTCATTCATGATTGGGTGGCTGCTCTTCCTCTTCGCGTGGTCGATTCCGCTGCTAATGGCCGAGTTCGCCATCGGCAAGAAAACGCGACTCGGCACCATCGGCTCGATGCGCGATATGGCTGGCCGCAACTGGACTTGGATGGGAATGTGGATGGTCTGGGTCGGCGTTGCTGTCGGCTTCTACTATGCAGTCGTGATGGGCTGGACTATCCGTTACTTCTGGGTCGCGCTTTCGGGGGAGATTGATCTCGCCACCGATACGGAGGCAACAACACTTCTATGGAATGATTTCATCCATAACTCACCACTAGAAGTAGTGATGTTTCAGCTCATTGCCGTTACGGTCTCGGGCCTAATCGTCTACGGCGGCATCAGTGGTATCGAGCGCGCCAACACTATCCTGATTCCGCTCCTGGTCAGCTTTCTCATCGTGGCGATGATTTACCCCTTTATCCTCAATCCATCTGGCGCCGCCATGGGGCTGCGGTTCCTGTTCATCCCACAGTGGGAATATCTGTTCAAGGGAGAGACGTGGATTCGCGCGCTTACACAGTCGGCGTGGTCCACCTCAGCCGGCTTTGGGATGGCGATTACCTACGCCGTAGCGATGAAAAAGAAAGAAGATATCGCGCTCAATGCATTCCTCACCGGCCTTGGCAATAATTCGGTCTCGCTGATTGCAGGTGTAGCGGTGCTGGGCACGATTTTCGCCATGTCGGATACGACTGCTGACGGACTTGCCGCTGTTGAAGCGGGCTCGTCTGGCCTGACGTTCGTCCACTTGACAGCACTATTCGCCTCTATGCCAGCGGGACGATTGATGGGGGCGATTTTCTTCCTCGCAATGTCATTTGCTGCACTCACTTCCATGATTGCGACTATCGAAATTGCGGCGCGTAATTTCGTTGATATGGGGTGGGAACGCAACAAAGCCGTGAAATATATCTGCGTCGCGGTAGCACTTTGTGGCCTTCCGTCGGCCTACAGTCTGGAATTCCTCGACAACCAGGACTTCGTCTGGGGCACTGGGCTCATCGTTTCAGGACTAATGGTGGCGGTGGTAGTGATGAAGTTCGGTACCAGCGAGTTCCGCGAGACCTTTATCAACACCGAATACAGCGACCTCTACATCGGCAAGTGGTGGGAGTATATCATTCGCTATGCCTTCCCCATAGAGTTCGCGGTAGTCTTCGGTTTCTTCATATACGAGAAATTGCAGGACGGTTCGCATTCTCCCATTGCGGGTATGAACTTAGGGATGTTCACAATCATGACTATGGTATTTCAGTGGTTAATCATCATTGCCCTTTTTGCCTTCTACTTCAACGACCGTGTTGCCGATGAGATTCGTGCCGGCCCCCTCACAGTCGCTGAAGCCGAAGAAGTCTAGGTCAGGATCACCGGCGCGCCGCAGCCACCGCAGAACTTTTGTTCTGGGTTCAGCACGGTGTTGCAGTGGCTGCAGTTGGTAGGTGCTTCCGGCTTGGCCGGCGCCGCATTACCACAGCTGCCGCAGAACTTCTGATTAAGCGAGAGCGGTGAGTTGCATCCGAGACAGTGGTAGCCCTGGGACCGGTCGGTCCGCTCACGCAGCCGTTTACCACATCTGCCACAGATGCGGAAGTCGGACGGCACGCGCGTGCCACAGTTGTCGCATTCGACATAGTATTGGCGTGTCACTACCTTTTTTTCGGGCACCGCTGGTGCACTGACCTCTGATGAAACGAACAGCTCGCGCGGCTCGAATTCTGTCTCCTCACCAACAGACAAGATTTCCTGCCGGTGGGTGTGGAAATATTCTCCCTCCAACGAGTGGAACTCTATGTCGAGCCCTAGTGGCAGCAGCCCCTGTCCCTTAGGATGCAGCTCTAGTGCCAGCTCCTGTGTTTTGCCAGCCTCCAGCGTGTCGAGCATCGTTGGTCCGCGCACTGCAAACGAAGCTGAGAAACCCAGCGCGATTGTGCGTGCCACTGCGCCACCCACGTTCTCCAGATGAACTGGGAAGTTATTCCACGCATCTGGCTGTAATTGCTGTTCGAGCTGGGCCTTAAGCACTACCTCAGGTCGAGCAACGCCCTCTTGCCGCTGCGCAACCTCGACCGCCTCCTCGGCTCGTTCGCGCGCTTCCTTGTAGCGATGGCGCGCCAGCAGTTTCTCGGCCTGCGCCAGCAATTTCTCCGCTTCGTCAACTGCAAATCCCTTGTGGTCGATGCTCTGCAGTGTGTTCTCGGCGCGTGTCAATGCTGCCCCCGCCTTCTCACCTTCCTTCTCGGCGCGCGATGCTATTTTCTCTGCTCGCACAGCGTAGTCAATGCAATGCTGGTACTGCCCTTGGTTGTAGGAGCGCTTTGCGTCGCCTACAAGCTTGTCCGCCTGCCCTACCTCAATACCCAAATTGCTCACCGAACGAAGCACGAACTTGGCCGATTCCAGCGCTTCTGACGCCTTCTGCAACTCGGTGTAGTCTAGTGACGACACCTTAAGCTGTTCCATCGCCCGCACGGCGGCGGTGCGCACCAAATCATCATCGTCGTTGAGTGCCTGAGCCAGTGCCGGAATGCCTGCCTTTACCAGTTTCATTTCATTGCGGCCTATGGTCCCCAATAGCAGCGCTGCCTGCTCGCGAATCTCCCAGCGACGGTGCTCCAAATCACGTGCCAATTGCTTTACTGCCGGGACGAAGGGAGTCGGGTCGTGTTCTGCCAGCTGCTGTGCTAGCTGAATAGACTGTAACCGTAACTCAGAGCTAACCTTACGTCCGGTCAGTGACCGCAGCAGCAACTTAGGAACAGACGTGGATCCCGCTTGCCCCGCGGTCGCCAGCAACTTTCTTGCCGACTCCCGAATCGGGCGGTTCTTGCTCCCCAGCAGCTTCACCAACCGTGGTGCTGCGCGCGCGAGTCCTTTCGGCTTCTGGGCTGAAATTGCCGTGAGCATCTCCAAACCATTGCGGCACAGCTGCGGCCGGCGTGGGTCGAGCAGTTTCATCAGCTGTGCCGTAACCGCAGCAGGCGAGCGACGGCCCAAGTCTACCAGCAGCTCAGTCAGTGGTTTCTGTACGTCGGGTGTTGGGTCATCCAGCCGGTTGACAAGCTTTACCAAGTGCGGCAGTATCGTCCGGGGCTTCTGCTTGGTAATTGTGCCGAGAAGCTCCAGTGAGTCACGGCGATTCTCCATACGAGAATCCTGGATCTGTCCAACCAGAGGGCCAATCACTGCGTCGAAATCGTCAGGGTGCTGCCTGAATAGGTGGGTCAGAAGCAGCACTACTTGGTGCCGCACTGCAGGATTATCATCGGTCAGCAGCTGAGTCACCTGCGGCAGGAACTTTGGCACAAGCGCTGGCACGAAACGTTCGCGCAGGCCCTGCACCAGCATTATGCGCCGGTCTGGTGTCGCAGAAGTTATACGTTTTAGTTGGCGTTCAATTCGGGCCGTGTCGTGAGCGACCCGGATATTTTCACCAACGCCCATCTCTGAGTTGATAACGCTGTAGGATATAGCATTATCCCGACTATTTTTCGTCGACTTCCTCGTAGTCTACATCGACCACGTTCTCGTCGGCAGGCGCGTCTCCCTCGTCAGCGGGAGCCTGCTGCGCAGCCTCCTCGGCCGCCTGCTGGTACATCTGTTGGCCGACCACCTGCGAAGCAGTCATGTACGCCTCAGTCGCCGCCTTCAGTGCGTCGAGGTCGTCGCCCTTCATAGCTTCTTTGAGCGGCTCTTTAGCCTCCTCAATCGCCTTGCGGGTCTCCTCGTCCACCTTCTCGCCCAATTCCTTGAGCGACTTCTCAGTGGCGTAAATCAGCGATTCACCCTGGTTGCGTATCTCGACAAGTTCGCGCAGCTGCCTGTCCTCCTCGGCGTGCGTTTCAGCCTCCTGGACGCGCGCCTCGATTTCCTCGTCGGTTAGATTTGACTTCGCCTTGATTTCAATTTTCTGCTCGTTGCCGGTGCCGAGGTCCTTGGCGCTGACATTCAGGATGCCATTGCGGTCAATATCGAATTTGACCTCGACCTGCGGCACGCCGCGCGGCGCTGGCGGGATGCCAGTGAGCATGAACTTTCCGAGCGTCGTGTTCTGCCCTGCCATGGTGCGCTCACCCTGCAAGATGTGGATTTCGACACTGGGCTGGTTGTCAGCAGCGGTCGAAAAAGTGTTCTGCTTACCGGTGGGGATAGTGGTGTTGCGCTCGATGAGCGGCGTCATCACGCCCCCTTCGGTCTCGATTCCCAAGGTGAGTGGCGTCACGTCGAGCAGCAGCACGTCCTTAACGTCGCCAGCGATTACGCCACCCTGCAGCGCAGCACCCATCGCGACACATTGCATCGGGTCGATGCCACTTTCTGCTTTGCGACCGATAATCTTCTCGAAGCGCTCGCGGACAATTGGCATCCGTGTCGGGCCGCCGACCAGCAGCACCTTGTCTACCTCACCCGGCTTCAGCTTTGCATCTTTGAACGCCTGCTTTATGGGTTTATCGCATTTGGCGAGCACGGGCTCGACCAGTTCCTGCAGCATCGCGCGGGTCAGGTCAACCTCGAGATGCTTGGGTCCGGCCGAATCGGCCCAGATATATGGGAGGTTGATGGTGGCTTTGACTGTACTGGAAAGCTCGATTTTTGCCTTCTCGCCTGCGTCGCGCAGTCGCTGGAAGGCGGCGGAATCCTGACGCAGGTCAACGCCGTTCTCGGTCTTGAAATTCTCGGCGAGCCAGTTGATAATCGCGTCGTCCATATCGGTCCCGCCGAGATGGGTATCACCCGACGTGGAGAGGACTTCGAAAACGCCTTCGGCCATCTCCATGATGGTAACGTCGAAGGTGCCGCCGCCCAGATCCAGCACGGCGACCTTGTGCTCGCCCTCCCGGTCCTGGTCCAGACCGTAAGCCAGCGCCGCCGCGGTCGGCTCGTTGATGATACGCTCCACTTCGAGCCCCGCGATGCGACCGGCATCCTTAGTCGCCTGCCGCTGGTTGTCGTTGAAGTAAGCCGGGACCGTAATGACGGCCTTGTTGATTTCCTGTCCTAGATGTGCCTCGGCATCAGCCCGGATTTTCTGTAGAATCATCGCCGAAATTTCCTCGGGCGAGTATTCCTTCTTGCCGACCTTGACACGGTCGTCAGTCCCCATTTTGCGCTTGATGAGCATAATGGTGCGGTCGGGATTCAGGACTGCCTGTCGCTTGGCCAGGTCGCCCACCAATCGTTCGCCATCCCTAGTGAAGGCAACGACCGAAGGAAACATCTTGCCACCAAAGGTCGAGCCTTCGGCCGAGGGGATAATGGTCGGGCGGCCGCCCTCAAGGTGTGCCGCTTCCGAATTTGTCGTGCCTAGGTCTATGCCGATTATGATTTCCTTAGCCATTCTTACTCCGTTGTTTCAATTTCTGTTGCCGGTTGGGGTGTGCGGCTGACGATGACCCGTGCAGGTCGTAGCAGCTCGCCTTCCAGGAGGTAGCCCGGCTGGATTACCTCGATAATCGTCTCGTTCTCTAGGTCGTCGCGCTCGACCGCGCTCAGCGCCTCGTGCAGTCGGTGGTCAAACTGCCCGGCGGGGTTAATCGCCACCAGCCCCAGAGCATCCATCGCCGTCTGCAGCTGTTTCTGGATTCCCGTCAGGCCAGCGACCGCCGCCTCGACGTCGGGATATTCCGCGTCGGCCGCCTGCGTGGCGGTCTCCAGCGCTTCGAGAAACTGCATTGTAACGGCACCGCGCGCCCGCAGCGCGTCGCGCGAGCGGTCGCGCTCGACTCGCTTGCGGAAGTTATCGAAATCAGCTGCGACGCGGTGCAGCTGTTCCTGCACCTCGCCCAGCTCCGCCTGCGCCACCGCGATGAGGTCGGGCGACTCCACTTCGGGTTCCGTCGGGGGCTCTTTTGCGATTTTCTTCGTCTTGCGTGGCATCGGTAGTCAACCTCAGGTTGTCAACCTGCCCTTGTGTCACCTTGGGTCTCTATATAAAATTACTTGAGTCCGAACCGGCGCCCAGCCTTGAGTGCGCGCTTCCAGTAGTTGCCCGGGAGCTGGTAGCGGCTCATCTGCTGCAGCTCGGTCCAGTCTCGCTGGAACTGAGCCTTGGAACTAACGGCAATAAGCTCCTCGAAGCGGTTCATATACCAGCGCACCAGCCAGAACTGATAGCTACTGACACCGAACAGTGCGAGACCGATTACCAGCGCCCAAATATCATAGTCTCCAAGCCATTCAAGAATAGCTGTTGGCGTCCAGCTCTCAGTGCGGTACCATGTTCCGATAGCACCTATCAGCACCATCGCGCCAGAAAGGATGGTCCCCACGGCCGCTAGCGCCAGCATGTTTTCACGGCGCCAGTCAGCGAAGTCACGGCGCATCTGTCCAAACTCCATTACCGCGGCACCCGGTACGCCTTCAAAAAAGTGGCGTCCGAACGCTCTTAACAGTAGCGGGCGTCGGCAGGACCATGTCACGCATCGCGAGCCGCATGGGTCGACTCGGCACCGAAACTGCCATGGCTATCTCGGCCGAGGCGAGTGCGTATACGGCCGCTGGCAAACGTATTTTCCCGTTCCACCTCGGTGACCTGAATCTCCCGACTCCCATGCCGGTACGTAAAGCGGCCCGCACTGCGCTCGATGCAGGCCACACAGGCTACTGCCCCGCAGCGGGAATTCCAGTGTTGCGCGAAGTGCTGGCAGCCAGCGTGGGTAGAGCGCGTGGGCTCGACTATGGCAGCGCCAACGTCTCAGTCCAGCCAGGCGGTAAGCCAACAATTGGCAAGTACATTGCCGCGGTGATGGAGGAAGGTGATACTGTCCTCTACCCCAACCCCGGCTACCCAATTTACGAGTCGCAAATCGAATTCTACGGTGGCGTTGCGCACCCCTATGGCTACATCGATACCGAAGCAGGACTGCGACTCGATTTCGATGCTATCGAAGCGGGCATCGCCGCCGGCGCGCGCCACTTGTTCTACAACAACTACAACAACCCGACTGGTGCTTCTTCGCCCTCGGCAGAGATAGAGAGGCTAGCGCAGCTCGTCGTCGAACACGACCTGCTTGTGGTAAGTGATGAAGCGTACTTCGACATACTCTTCGAGGGAGAACCGCGCTCAATTGCGAGCCTGCCGGGGATGCAAGAGCGGACGCTCATCCTCTATACTTTTTCAAAGAAATTTGCGATGACTGGCTGGCGGCTTGGCGGTGCTATCGGCCCGGACTGGCTCATAGATGAAATCTCACGGCTAAACGTCAACGCTGAGTCCTGCACAGCCCATTTTGTACAGCACGCTGGCGTCGCAGCGCTGAAGCTGCCAGCCAGCGAGACTGACGCTATCCGTGACCGACTGCGTGCGCGACGAGACCGGCTAGCAACACTACTCAACGAAATTGATGGCGTTGCAGCGCACCTGCCGGAAGCGGGATTCTACTTCTTTCCCCGGGTCACTGAGCTGATGGCACGCACTGGCTTCGACGATGCTGAGAGCTTCCGCCAGGCTGTCCTCGAAGCCACGGGCGTCAGCTTCTGCTGCCGCTACCACTTCGGTCGCCCACTCGAGGGTGAGCGTGAGCACTACCTGCGCTTCGCCTTCTCCGGCATCTCACTCCCTGATCTGGAGGAAGGAATGACGCGACTGACAGAGTGGGCTAACAGTCACTAATTCTACATCCTTTAGACTATTCGAACTTCCAGAGCACGACGTCGCCGTCCTGCAACTGCAGGTCACCGGCGCCGGCCACCGAATAGGCGTCATTACAGTAGAGCACCCAGTAGTGGCCGCTGTCGCTCGCGACACCGTCAATGGTGTGGACGTAGGGGCCAAATGAATACAAAGTCACCCCCACAGCAAAGTCTTGAGCGCGCGCGGCGGCGATGGTCGCCGCGTAGGCTGATGTGTCGTTAACGACGATGATGCCGCCAAAGCTTACCGTCGTCGCGTTGGTGAAGGTGGTGGCGTTGGCGCCCGCTTCCCCGAAGTCGAGCGACACGGTGACATTGGCGCTCTCTGCCAGTGATTCATGGTAGAGGTACACTGTCTCGGGCTCGTTCTGTAGAGTGACGTAGCCACCCCACGCAATTGCGTTCAGTAGCAGGATGGCTACTAGTGCCTGCAATTGCTCGCTCGACATGCGCCGTAACAACCGACGAGCCGCATTTAAACATTCCACCGCAGCTGCCGTAGTAGTGCAGGTGGATGAAGCTGGCGCCCGTAGTGGAACAGCGCTGCCGCACCGAACCAGCCCAGCGCAGATGTGGTACGGAACGCCGCTTGGAATCCCGGCAAGTATGCTGGTGTCAGCACTATGAGACCGACACCGAGGAGCAACCCAGCAACCCACGCAAAGTGCGCCTGTCCCTCGCGCATGCGCCCCATGAACAGCAACAGGTAGAACTGGCTGAACGAGAATACCGCTACGATTGTCGCGAGCCCGGTCTCAGCCGCTGCCATTGCATTGCCGTGGGACGGTTCTAGCCAAGGCGCCAGCAGCACAAAGCTCCCGAGCACCACTGCACCGCCAGTCACCGACTGTTCCAGTGTTGTTGTGCTCGATGTTGACTCGCCAGTTGGGTCACCGAGGCGTTGCGATAGCACGCGCAATAGAATAGGCGGTGAAACCAGCCGGAACAGCAGTGTAAAGCCCGCCACCGGCCAGAGCAACCAGTTCTGTGTCGAGGCGACCCAGACCGCCCAGAGCGCCGCCAGCAACGCCGATCCGAAGAGCAGCAGCATCCCCAGCAACAGCCAGTCGCCAGACTGCCGTGCAGTGGCGAATTCGACCAGTCGGGCCAGCAGTGGTAGCGCTAGTGTCACCAGCCCGGCGAAGAGCACTATCAGAGACAGTAGCTGTAGGTCGTCCACGTTGCCGGGAATACGGGGGCTATTGAAGCGCCACGCCCTATGTGGGGTATCGTTTTTCAAGACAGCTGCACTCCGTCAGTGTGCACCGCTTCCACCCATCGCTTGTGTTACTGGTCGCTACGTTCCTGCTCCTCCCCGCTACTGGATCTCTTGAGCAGCAATCGCTGGTCGCCATAACATCGCTCGCCGACGGCGACTGGGCCGAGGGAACGGTTGAGGTCGAGATTGCAGCGGAGGGCGACTTCACGCAGGTTGAGCTACTGGCAAACAGTGCTGTGGTCGCCAGCGGCTCACCGGGTGAGCTACTGACCTGGGATACAGCGGTCGCGAACGCAACCGTGCCAACAGACTTCACGCTGGTCGCGCGTGCCATTTACAGCGACGGTTCACGGGTGGAGAGCACACCAGTTCGCGTGACTGTACTCTACCCAAGGCAGCTGACTTTTGAAACAAACGGGGAAGGTATCAACATACAGCCAGAGTGGCACCCTAGCGGTGACCAGTTAGTGTTCAAGTCTAACCGTGGCCTAGAACAGCACATCTACCACATTTACACAATGGATGCCACGGGAGGTGACCCGGTAGAAGTCCTGACAGACCGCAGCTACCATGGCTATCCCGGTTGGTCACCTGATGGGAGTCGCATGGTGTTTAACTCATACGACCCCGAGAACGGGACCACACATGACATGGACATCTTTGTCGTTAACCTTTCCAGCGGCGAAAGCGTCCAAGTCACCTTCGACCCCGCCTTCGATGACTCAGGGCGGTGGTCGCCTAATAGCGAGGCAATTTCATTTCACTCCGGTCGCAGCGGTTCGCTGGACGTCTGGAAAATACCAGTTGCCGATGACGGAAGCCCCGCTGGAGAACCTGTACAGCTTACTAATACTGACGCAAGCGAACACTGTCCACGCTGGTCATTCGACGGGGAGTGGATAGTGTACCAAGCCGACCGGGATGAGGGGACCGATATCTGGGTGATGCGCAGCAACGGAAGTGACGCGAGGCGGGTCACGGATGATTCCTACTACGATGGGTATCCGGGCTGGTCCCCGAACGGGGAGTGGCTGGTATACGACTCGGAGCGCGACGGCAACAAGGATCTCTACCTTGTACCTGTAGAAGGTGGCATGCAGAAACGCGTTACCATGGACTCTGCAGTGGACCAACACCCCAGCTGGTCACCCAATGGACATTCGCTGGCGTTCCACTCCGGCCGCGACGACAACCTAAATCTCTGGATTGTCGATATTCCTGATATCACTAGTGCTCTGGTGGTGCCGGACGCAGAAACGGACACGGACGCGGGGGGACTGCTGTTGCCACTAGCTCTGGGGTCTGCCACTGTCGCGCTCGCGCTGTTCCTCCGCAGGCGCAGCCCTTAATCCCGCTCCGGGCTGGCCCGCTGGATGGGGCAAACAACGCTCGATGAAGCTGCTACCGAGAGAGAAGTTACGAAGGAGGAAACCGAGACCAGTGAGCCACCAGAAGCCGAACTCCCCAGCGTAGTGACGGATGCGCCCGCGTCGGGAAAATCGCCGGACGGAGGGCAATCGGAGGTGAAGATTGTGGAGCCTGCCCCGGAAATGGCACCAGCCACACCTCCCACCCGGAAGAAGCCGACTCGCACCCGCGCACACGAACTGGCAGAAGAACAGCGTGACATCCCCATCTCCGAGTTCTTTGAGCAGAACCGGCACATCCTTGGCTTCGACAACCCAACCCATTCGCTCATCACGGCGGTGAAGGAAGCGGTCGACAACGCGCTCGACGCGTGCGAACAGGGAGGCATCCTGCCCGAAGTGCAGGTTGTACTGGAATCACTTGGCGGGGATGAGTTGCGCATAATCGTCGAGGACAATGGACCCGGCATCCTAGAGGAACAAATCCCTAAAGTATTCGGCCGACTGCTCTACGGCTCACGCTTCGGCAGCGGCAAACAGTCGCGTGGCCAGCAGGGCATTGGCATTTCCGCGGCGATAATGTACGGCCAGCTTACCACGGGGCGGCCGGCGGTTATCACATCGCGCATCTCCCCCGAGCATCTTGCCGTGAAGGTAATGCTAAAGCTTGATGTCAGAAATAACTGCGGTCGTATCGACCGCCGCGAAGAGCTGCCGTGGCGGCTACCCGAGCAGGAAGAGGACGGACTACAACCAGAGAAACCGCACGGTACCCGCATAGAGTTTTGCTTGAAGGGCAGGTATCAGACGGGGCGCCAGTCAGTACGCGAGTATCTACGCGCTACTTCCATCGTCAACCCACACGCAACCATCAGCTTTAGCGACCCTGCAGGTGATGTTATGCGGTTCGACCGCGCCGCTGAGGAGCTGCCACGGCTGCCCAAGGAGGGCATCCAACCGCACCCACACGGCGTCGAGATAGGACAGCTACTGCGGATGGCGCAACACGCCAGCCAGCACCAGCTCGGGCAATTCCTGCAGCAGGAATTCTCCTCAATGGGCAAAAGCACCATCCAAAATGTGCTTGGCAAGGCGGCACTCGACCCTATCGTCCGACCGCAGGATATCACACGCGCCGAGGCGCTGATGCTACGCGAGACGTTCCAAGCGACTTCTATCCGTACCCCCACCAGCAAGGTGTTGGTGCCGATTGGCTCGCAGCTCATCAAACTCGGGCTGAAGCAGGTGCTGGATGATCTGCGGCCTGACTACTACACCACCCCCGTAAGCCGCGCACCGGCGGTCTTCGCAGGAACACCATTCCTGGTGGAAGTGGGGATGGTATTCGGTGGCAACCTGCCGCGCGACGAACCGGTGCAGCTGCTGCGCTTTGCCAACCGCGTACCACTGCTCTACCAGGCAGGCGGCTGCGCCACTACCAAAGCGATGCATGGCATCAACTGGCGCAATTATGGCCTCGACCAGCGCGGCGGCAAGGGGATGCCGAATGGTCCCGCAGTTATCCTAGTACATGTCGCCGCGACCAACATTCCGTTTACCTCCGAGGCAAAGGAGGCGATTGCTGACATTCCCGAAATCGGCCGCGAAATCAAACTGGCACTGCGCGCCAATGCGAAAACCTTGTCGCGCCACTTGAAAAAGCAGAAGAAACGCGCCAAACTGAGCGAGAAATTTGAACTCGTGCAGAAAGTGCTACCAGCAATGGCTAAGCGTGCAGCGCACGTCGTCGGTGAGCCAGTGCCTAATCTGGACAAGGTTGTAGCACGTATCATGGATGTGGTCTGGATCGAGGAACAAATTGAGTTCGCCGACGGCTATATTGAAGTCGCCATCAGCGTGACTAACTACAGGATGCGCTCGGCCAGCTTCAAGCTGCGCGCCGAGGTGCCAGAGCACGATATCAGCGATGCTGAACCACGGCCAGGAAAGCGCGAGGGGCAGCAGGTCATCTGGTCAGTCGGACTGCCAACGACAGAATCCACGAACTACCGCTTCCGCGTCCCCGAGGGTAATCGCCGTAGCTTCGACGGTCTCGAACTCTGGGTTGAGGGTATTGACTCGTCTCACGTCATCGGTGCCGAGCCATGGACCGGCATCGCCGTGGCGTGAGTGAGTGGCTGCGCACCCGCCGTGGACGACTTCAAACGCGTGGCCCCAGCGGTTGGCGCGAGTGGAATCCTTGGCGCAGCAAGCTAGCAGCGTGGTTGCGCGTCAGCGGTCACGACTGGCCGCTAGCGACCGACGCATGCGTGCTCTACCTGGGCGCTGCCGAAGGCACCACCGTCTCGCACGTCTGTGACCTCTGCCCTGAAGGGCGAGTCGCCGCTATCGAGGTATCGGCAACTGCAATGGCGGAGCTGCTAGTAGTTGCCGAGCGATACCAGAACCTGCTACCGGTGCTGACTGATGCTCACTTTCCCGCGCGATACGCGCCACAGGCGGAGGGCTGCGGCTTCATCTATCAGGACGTCGCGCAGCGCGACCAGCTCGCGATTTTCCGTCGCAACTGGGAGGCATACCGCCCGCAACAGGGGCTGCTGATGCTCAAGGCACCCGGAATCCATACCAGAACACCAGATGCGGTGCTCGACGAGGCTGAATTGGAACTGCGTGAAACGTTCACAACGGTGGAGCGCAGCGACATCTCACGTTGGGCCAAGGGACACGCAGCGTTCTGGATCGAGGAGCCTCTGGGAGAACATGGAGCCACCGGCGAGAATTGAACTCGCGACCTACGCCTTACCAAGGCGTCGCTATACCTCTAAGCCACGGTGGCTCGGCGGCGCGACTGCCCAGTTGTAATTAGGTTTTGGCTCCACCGGAAGTCTATTACACCCTTCACCGCTGGCAGCGCGATTAATGTTTCAAGAGCCATGGTAAAGTACGTTAAAGCTAGAAAGAGCAAGGCAGATGTGCTGGCCGAATTCGAGCCACTCATCAGCGAGTGGTTCGACGACCGCTTCGATGACCTAACACCACCACAGGCGATGGCGGTGCCGCTAATCCACGCTGGTAAGAACGTGCTGGTCTCCTCGCCCACCGGCTCTGGCAAGACACTCACCGCCTTTCTCTCAATCCTGAATGACCTGTTCCGACGCGCTGGTGCCGGCAGGCTGGAGGATGGGGTACAAGCGCTCTACATCTCACCACTCAAGGCACTCGCCAACGATATTGACCGCAACCTGAAGCAGCCGCTGGCAGAGATGGAGGCGCTCGCGGCGAAGCGTGGCTGGGAATTTCCGACAGTAAAGGTGGCTGTGCGTAGCGGCGACACATCGACCTCCGACAGAGCCAAGATGGTGCGTAAGCCACCGCATATCCTGATTACTACGCCTGAAAGCCTGGGGCTACTACTCTCGTCAAAGAAGTTCCGCGAGCACCTCAGATCGGTGCGCTACGTCATTCTCGACGAAATCCATGACCTCGCTAACAACAAGCGCGGCACACACCTCTCACTCTCCGTGGAGTGCCTAGCACACCTGCTCGACCACGACCCGGTGCGCATCGGCCTCTCGGCAACGCAGGCACCGATTGAGGAAATCGCACATTTTCTAGGCGGCTGGTCGCGCGGCAAGCCGCGACCGGTAAACATCGTTGACGTCAAGGAACGCAAGCACCTCGACCTCCGTGTCCTGTGCCCGGTCGACGATCTAACACAGCATTCGACTGAGGTCGTCAATTCCCGCATGTATGACTTGCTGGCAGAACTAGTCGTAGCGCATCGCACGACGCTGATTTTCACTAATACCCGTGCTGGGACCGAGTCAGTCGTGTTGCAACTGCAGGAGCGCGGCATCGATAAGCTAGCTGCACACCATGGCTCGATGTCAAAGGAAATGCGACTGTATGTAGAGCAGAAACTGAAAGATGGCAAGATGGATGCAGTCGTCACTTCGACTAGCCTAGAGCTGGGCATCGACATTGGGTATGTCGATTTGGTAGTACAAATCGGCTCACCCAAATCAATAGCAAAAGGGCTACAGCGCATCGGCCGTGCCGGCCACGCGCTGCATCAAGTTTCGAAAGGACGGCTCGTCGTTTTTGATCCTGACGACCTAGTCGAGTGTGCGGTGTTGGTTAACTCCGCCTACGCAGGAGAGATTGACCGGGTTGCCATCCCGCAGCACCCGGCTGACGTACTAGCGCAATGCATCATTGGCATGTCGCTCAACCAACGCTGGACGCCAGAAGAACTGCTGGATGTCATCCGCGGCGCGCACCCCTATCGTGATTTCACCAGCAGCGAACTGGAAGCTCTGCTCGAATTCCTGGGTGGTGAGTCGCTGAGCGAACACGGAGTCTACCCCAAGATATGGTACAACGGCAGCGAGGTAGGCATCAAACGCGCGGCGCGGCAGATTTACAACATGAACATCGGTACCATCCCGCAGGAAATCAACTACTCGGTGGTGCTAGAAGGGAGCGGTGCGCACATTGGCAATCTCTCGGAGAAATTCGTCGAAAACCTGAGCCGAAATGATATTTTTGTGCTGGGCGGTCGCACCTACCAGTTCCTCGGGGCTGAGGGCCCCCAAGTCATAGTCAAGGACGGACTGGGGCGCAAGCCGACCGTGCCTTCTTGGTCGGGAGAGATGCTACCGCGCTCTTTTGACCTGAGCGAGGCAGTCGGCCGCTTCCGCGCCGCCGTCGGGAAGCGGCTGGACGAACAGGAGAGCGATACACTGGCGTGGCTCGAGGATGAGTTCCGGGTCGACCCGGGAGCAGCGCGCACCATCCTATCGCACCTGCGTGAGCAGCAGAAACTGTGCAATTTCGTGCCATCAGACCGACAGCTACTGGTTGAAGGCTATATCGACAACCGTGGCCGGCGAGGGGCGGTGTTCCATTTCCCCTTCGGACGGCGAGTCAACGACGCACTGGCGCGGGCGTTCGCGTATGAGCTCAGTCGGGAACTGGAAGCGTCGGTGCGTATCTCTCTGAGCGACGATGCTTTCCTGCTCACCTTCCCCGACTTTGTAGAGCTGGAGGGTATCGGCGAGATGCTCGACCCAGATGATCTCGAAGCAACGCTACGACGCGCTATCCGTAACACTGAGATATTTGCGCAACGCTTCCGCCACTGCGCCAACCGATCGTTTATGGTTCTACGCAATTACAAAGGACGCGAGATTTCGCTGCCGCGACAGCAACTACGCACCTCGCAGGTGCTGGAGGCAATCCATGAGCTACCAAACTTTCCAATGCTTGATGAGGCGTACCGCGAGGTACTCCATGATGCGTTCGACCTGAAGCACGCGCGCGAAGTGCTAACAGACATCGCCAGTGGCGAGCGTAGCGTCAGCTACCGCCCCTACTCTGCAGTGCCGTCACCGCTGGCACACGGTGTCATCCTCTCCGGAATGAGCGATATTGTGTTGATGGAAGACAGATCAGCGTTATTGCGCGAGCTGCACACACAAGTGCTAGGGAGAGTATTGGAGCAGGAAGGTGGTGACAAGGCGCGCTTCGAGCACGAGTTAGTCGATGGCTACTTCAACGAGAAAGCACCGTTGGTCGACTCGCCTGAGGGTGTACTCCAGGCCATCCGCGAGACCGGCGGGCTGGCACTGCTGGCGGACCGGCGCCGGTCGGTTTATCGCCTGTCGGAACTGCCCACCAGCGAGCTGCGTGAGACGTGCGAGACACTCATTAAGGAGGGACACGTTGAGTCCGTTTGGACTGGTGATTCCGAGCCGCTCTTCACACTCCCTGAGTTCATTCCGTATTTCCGTGCTGTTTATGGCCGCAGCGAGCAACTCTCAAAGCCGGCACAAAAGGCTCTAGTGAGCCTAGAAGCAGGGCGCAAAGTACGCGCCCGCAAGCCACTGGAAGAGCTGGAACAGCATTACCTCCTGACACGGTTGCCTGATGGAATGCGACTGCGCAAACCGACTCCAACAGCCAGTTACGAAAAGGCACTCGACTGGCTGGTCAGCACTTATCTAGGCTATTGTGGCCCACGGTCAGCAGAGCAACTGGCAATCGAACTGCGGTTGCCGGAGCAGGTGGTCGAACAAACACTCTATGATCTGGAGGAGCGCGGGGCGCTACAGGGAGGCAACTTCGTACTGGGACGGCCGATACCACATTACCTGCTGGCAGAGGATATTATCTACCTCGAAGCTCAATCGCGCGGTGACCTGATTGTCATTTCCGAGAAACAGCTACGTAGCTACGTTGATGCCAAGCTGTTCCGCCGCTTCACCAACTTACAGGGGCTGTTCGACGCCTTGGGTGATGTTCCCTCAGCGCGAATCGCTTACTACCGGCTGGATGAGCCTTCGCTCGATGAGTGGTGGCAATGGCGTGACTCCGACGCGCTGCTGCAAGGGCGTTTTGCTGGAGGGCGTCTCAGGTACACGCCGGCGAACAAGGTGGGCATTTATCAAGCGCTCTACCGCCGCCCCCCAACTGGGAAACTCGCGGAGGCGATTGTTGAGCTGCTCGCCCGCAATTCGCCATTGACGCGCCACGAGATTGCAACCCGGCTGGAGAAGGAACCTGAACAGGTCGAGCCAGTGCTGCGCGGCCTAGAAGAGTGCCTGCAACTGCACCGCTTCAATCGCCACCGCAACCCCTGGACCACACACAATCGGTACCGACTGCTGGAGGAGTTCGACACGCCGGAGAAGCCGGAGCGCAAGATGTTGCTGCAGGTGCTGCGCAGCCTAGGACCACTGAGCTTCGCGCCGTTGCGACGCGAGACTTGGCTGCCGCTCGTCGTGCTTCGTTCTTTGCTCTCCCAACTGCAAGAAGAGGGTATAGTGACACGCATCGTCGTAGCAAGCGCAACACGGCTGTTTGTATATGTCCTGAGCGATGAGCTGGAGGCATTACAGACACCGATCGAGGGCACGCCAGTACGAGTACTGTCGTGGCGCGACCCAATGCTGGTGCATATGCGACGCGAAGTGTTCTCGCGCTACGGTGATGAATGGACGCATCCTATCACCCGAGGCGGGATGTTGGTCGGCTTCCTCGAAATGTGGGCCATGTCTGGGCTGCTGGAAGTGCGAAAGCTGTCACTCGAGCAGCCTGAGCTGCTCCCAGAAGTTTTGGCGGCGCTGCACGAACACGCCGGCTACCAGCGCGAGTTCAACAGTGATGTGATTCGCATCAAGCAAATTGAAGGGCGGCCGGTCTCTGAGCTCGAGCAGCATGCACGCGATATGTTCCTCTCCGCTGGCTACCAACCGCTGCGGGACTGGCTGGTGAATGGTCCCATCGTCACGGAGCAATTCAATCCGCGCGAGCTGGACGGATACCTGCTCTGGCGCCAGCACATCCACCCACAGCGCCGCTTTACCAACGCCCGCCAAGCGTTCCGCGAGACGGGCGGGCTGCGGTCGGAGTACGAACTTTCACTACGAATACAGGGGCGCTTCTTCCACCCCCGTGACTACGGTGAGGAGTTCGACCTAGTACTGGGAGTTATGATTCCCGGCTACGCCACTTACTGTAGCGTGCAGGACGCGATGGTCTACCGTGACGCACGTGACGTCCCGATCGAGCCAGAGGACCGACGGCTGCTCTCGCTTGCGGTGGATTCGCGTGGTGTACCGCGCGATGAACTGCTACGGCGAAGCGGGCTCGACCCAGACACCTTTAAGAAAATGCTTTCACGGCTTTACCACTCACTGCATATGGTGCGCACGCCACGCGGCTACTACCGCACGTTGCCAGTACAACGCATCCTGAATCGTGACGAAGCGCGCTTTCGAGTTGTGAAGCGGCTCATCCTGCAGTTCGGTGTCGTCTCAGCCGAGCGGCTAGGGCTGCTGGTCAAAGGCGAGGTTCCAATGGCCGAACTCAGAGCTATACTGGCGCAGCTCGAACGAGAGGGTGTACTGATCAAGGGCTTCCTGCAGGAGGGCGACGCCACGCTGATGTGGCTCCTGAAAGAAGATTTGCAGCGCGTCCGTGGCCATGTTTTTCAGGGTAGCTTTGTCCTGCACCAAGCGGATCGACTGGCGCATTATTTTGCCACCGAAATCCGGCAAGAGTTCGGACTAGGAGCGTGCTATGTCATCTACTCCGGCACGCAACGTACCGGTGCGTTCAAGATGAGTCGACGCAGCAAGGATGCCATTATCACCAGATTCATCGGCAATCTCCACGAGCGGCACGTCATTGAGGCGTGGGCACGGCAGTGGCGACTCAATCTGGAATGGGATCTAGAACTGGAAGAATCTCAACCACTACTAGCTAACGACAGCGATTCTAAACGCGGAGAGCACTCTCCCGCGCCGGCCGAAGCGTAACTTCAGGAGAAACGGCCGTAGACCCGGTCGGGCAGGTCAACATGAATTCGCTGCGCCAACTCCTGATCCAGAATACCGCTTTCCAGCGCAGCGCGTGTGCGGCGCGGTACTGTCTTCGGACCCATTACGGCACCTGGTCGGTCCGGGTCATCGAGGTAGTCGGTCTCGAGCATGAACTCCGCTCCCGAAGTGGTGGCGGTCTGTAAATTTTTGCGTGAGGCAATTACCGACACTACCAGCCCGGCCGGCTCCTCCAATGCGCCAGGACCGCCGTAGTGCTTTACCAGTCGCGCCTTCGGAAAGCGCGCGCGGTCAGCGATAGCACCGAGCTCGGACATAGCTTCGGGCGTTCCCGACTCGGTATGCAACACCGCTGCGCCACCAGCATCACGCGTGTGTACTAGCGCTGTCTCCAGCACGCGATTAGCCTGCTCCCACACCTGCTCTGTAACAGGAAAGTGTGGCCGCCCTAGCTCGCCTAGCCCCACTAGCTCACCTGTATCAACTAGCGTGCAGCAATACTCTACTGCTTTTAAATAGAGGTCTTCGGCCGCTGCCGGACCCAAGGCTTCAGCCATACGGACTAATGTGACTGGATGAGGTGCCGCTACTACTGCCACCCGCGCGCCAGCTTTGCGTGCTTCTCCAGCGAGTTTTAACGTCGTAGCGACTTGTGCCTCGAACTGGCGCAGCTTCTGCCATTCACTATAGGGCTTGTGGACTATTACCAATCGACTACCGCCCGCTTTCAGGAAGTCGCGCACGGCGTCGCCACGCCGTCCGCGTGGGTCGAGGTGGAAATGATTATCTGTGATCTCCAAACGACGCCAGAGTTGCGGAACAGTTATATGAATGGATGTGTGGGAGCCCCTCTCGATGCGCTGGCTCGTGATTGCGCTGCTGCTGCTCTTACCGGGCGTACAGGCCGCCCAGAGTGATTTCGAGTTCCAGCTTGAGACGCCAGCCAACGGAGAGGCGGACGTCGACCCGGGTGGTGACTGGGCCAACCTGACCGTTGAGTTGGAGAACCTCAACTCTGACCAGCGACGCTTCAAACTCACCATCCCGAATGCCGACGATCTCTCTGATAACGGGCTGGAGGTATGGTGGTCAAGTGATGGCAACAACGACTTAGGCGGGCAATCACGATCGCTGGAGTTCAACCTACCTAGCAACGAGCTACGCTCCGGAATCAGGGTGAGTGTCGAGCCGCGTACAAGTGCACTCTATGGCAGTCATGCCATCGAGTTGAACTGCCATGACCTGACTGAGGATGACCCGGACGAGGACAGGCAGCTCCAACTACAGATAGATGTGAGCCGGGTGGTAGATGTCGCGCTGACACCAGCCGAGGGCGTAGCGGGCAACGGCTCGGCCGAGATTGGCGAAGCTACAACCTACCAGCTGAAAGTAACTAATTCTGGCAATAGCCAGGATACCTTTGATCTCGAGATAGATGGCACCTCGGGCGGCTGGGAGGCGGAGATGGTGAATGACGATGACGAGATTAATCTAGATGCCCATGCCAGTGGCTACGTCACTGTAGAAGTGACCGCACCGTCCGACGCCAGTTACAGCGAGACACTGACGGTACAAGTGACCGCCCGCTCACAGCTGCAGAGGACTGTCACGACGCAGCTGGAGTTGACTACCCATGTGCGGGTGTTCCAGGGACTGCTGCTGGAACCACTTACTGCGCTCGGCGCAGGGGGACCCGGCGACTCGGTAGTACTCAAGTTCAGGGTCACCAACAAATGGTCTGAGGATGTTGACTTCCAGCTAGCGCGCGGCGCGTGGTACATGGGCGACACTCCGGAGAACACACCTAGTGGATGGACCTTCTCGGCTGGGGGCGACACCATGCTGGAAGGATACGGCTCAACAGAAAACGCTCGAGCTACCGTGACTATCGCTAGCGGCGCTGATGCTGGCGATGTCGTGACCATAGAGGTGACCGTACAGGTAGGCGACGGCGAACTGGCACAAACGACTGTCCAGGTGCAAGTTGAGGGTGACTACGACATCCAGCTCGCCAACGAAAAGGAGGGCGGCCTCCCTGCTCCGGCAAGCTTCAACGTAGATGCTGAGCAGCAGCTTACCTTCGCGACCTACGTCCAAGTGAAGAACCGCGCCAGTGTCAGTGACACCGCCCTAATCACTGCCGAGTTCACGGCAGGTGGACAGGGCTGGACGCTGGACATGCCCGAAGACATCTTCTTAGCATCCGAGGGTGAGAAGGGGGTACTAGTCGCGGTGCGGCCGCCGGCCGAATCACAAGGAACTATGGCGACGCTGGAAATCACCGCCACCTCAGTCGGCGACTCATCTAGTTCGCAGTCTGTATCGCTGACCATCCACGTCAACAGTCTCAGCGACGGAGGCGGCAGCCAAACTGAGAATCTAGGGCAGGATAAGCAACTGCCAGTGCCAATTGAAATCCTTGTCGGGACAGTGCTGCTCATCGGCCTCGGTGTCTCCTCAGTATTCTACCTGCAGCAGCGCTCCCGCAAAGTGGCCAGTGGTGAAGACCAGGCTGCCTACTCTGATGAGCGGGGTGCAATGGGCGAGGATGCTGCCAATGCAGCTGGTCCGGTGGCAGCCGCTGCACAGACTACGATGCCCGCGGCCGCGCCACCAGCTGTACCGCCTCCAGGCGCTGCCGCCGGCCCTGTTACAGTCGCGTGCCCAGGCTGCCAAACACAGCTACAGATTGCCGACACCCAGCGGCCGCTCACCGTCAAGTGTCCGACCTGCGCGACACCGCTAACGCTACAGGCCCAGCCGGGTGCTGCGCCGCCGGCTGCACCTCCACCACCACCCGCAGCGCCCCCCGCTGCTCCACCAGCAGCCCCGCCGGCAACACCACCCGCAGCCGCGGCCGCTGGACCTGTGACGGTTGCGTGCCCAAGCTGCCAGACACAGATGAAGATAGCCGATACACGGCGACCACTGACAGTCGCGTGTCCCAGCTGCCAGACGCAGCTAAAACTCACCTGAAGCAGGCGTGGTCTAGTGGTAGGACTAGGGCCTTCCAAGCCCTCAGCGCGGGTTCGACTCCCGCCGCCTGCACCATTTTATTAGCAAGCGACAGGGGGTGTTATGGACCAAGACATGCAACGGGAATTGATGTGGTTTGGTGGGGCGTTGGTTGCCTTCTTGGCGTTTCTGCTTTTTGGAGGTACTTCTAAACCAAACGAGGTGGCGATTGCTGTTGGTGCATTCGTTATCAGTTGGGCAGTAATCAGTTACAGCGTCAAAAATTTTGGACCCGGCAGCACTTCCAAAGAAGATCTAGAAAAAGAATTCCAATGGTTTACTGGCATACTGACTGTTTTTCTGGCAGTAATAACTCTGATTGGCACAACTGATGATGGTGTAACTCTATCATATTCAGTATACGCAATGGCTGTATTCGGTTTTACTCTAGTATGGGTTGTGCGAAGCGTCGCAATCAAGAAATTCAGTTAGTTTACGGAAATTGGCGCCACAGATTTTCTTTCCTTAATGCCGAACAGGAAGCGAGTAATTCTAGTGCGTCGCACACCCTCGAAAAAGATCCAGCAGGTCAGGACAACGAAAACAGTGCCGAGAATCACAGCAGGGTAATCCCTGAGCCCGAGGTTGGTAGCCAATCTGAGACCAGCGAAAGTCAGTGGCATGTGGGCAATGTAGAAAGGATACACTCCTTGGTTGAGGTAGGTCAGGTTCTTGCTGGGCTTGTTTAGCAGGTGTGCACCCCAAGAGAAAACGGTCAGACACCAGAACCAGGCGTGGAAGCTATGAATCACACAGGCAAGGAGCGTTATCTTGTTGTGAATTATATCATTCTCCAGCCAGCCTCCATCGACGTAAGGTACACCCGTCTTATGTTGTTCTAACCGCAACCAGACAAAACCAATCGTCCATAGTAGAGTCAAGACAGTAATCACCATTCTGCGCCCTTCAATGAACCCATAGTACTCGTCCTTGGCTGTGATGCAAATATAGCCGAAGGCAAAAAAGACCAAAAACCAGAACCACTCGTATCCAACCCCAATAAATCCTGGGAACCAGGGTTTGAATAGCACCTCAATAAGGACTAGAACTAGCGGAAGCAGCACAAACACTCCAATTCCACCAGGTAGAGTGAAGGACGAACGTAGAAAACGTGCCAGTCTGCCGTCTGGATAGTTCCTAACCACATAGAATACTGGAGTGAGTAATACGGAGTACTGGAACAGGTTCCACAAAAACCATAGATGGCCAAGGGCTATCAGTTTGCCAATAACGGGAACCCAGAAGACAAGAGATCTCCATATAATGCCGATGATGAATCCGAATGCAAGGCCCGATGGACTCGTGTCCTCATGCTCTCCTAGAAAGACTAACCCGACAAAACCCATTGTCCACGCTCCGAAGAACATTGGGACGAGCAGTCGTTTGACCCTTTCCTTGAGGAATACCTTCCAAGTCCGACGTTTGAAGGCGAACGCAGTTCCCATTCCCGAAATCATGAACAGCGCTGCTAATCTCCACTGGTGCATCCAGTGCAATACCATGCTCGTGAAATCCACTGAGTCAGTAGTGTAGTCGTTACCCTCCTCAGCGATTTCCCACCTCTCTTCGTTATCTAGACCGGCCACATTCGGATTCACTTCGTCCCCGTAGAGATTCCAATAGACGCCGATAGCAACATGGAAGGGAATCAAGAGTCCAAACAAAATAACTCTAAGCCAGTCGATGTCGTAGCGCCGTTCTTTTTGCATATCTTGAGATCTCAGCTCATCTATGTACGATGGGCTAGACTCCTATCGCGTTAATAGGATTACTTTCTGAATCTGCGCCCAGCCAGCATCAAAGACCCAGCTGCTGCCATCAATCCGAAGCCCGGGAGCCCTAGAAACCCATCATCTGAGTCTTCCACATTTGATGAGGATAGGACATTATTCTTTTCCGGATTATCAGGGTCTGCATTGGCGTCAATCTTCTGCTCTGCCTGTTCAGCGGCAATTGGAGCAATAGTTACGGAATAGCCATCCTCCTTTGCGTTAGGCATATCCATCTGCATGAAGGCAGGTTGGCCAGTCTCTGCATTGTGGAACCAGATTAGCTCTGACTCACATAGAGGGCCACCACATTCGCCTTCATCATCAAACTCATCGTCACTTTCGTCTTCTTCGCCTGCTCTACCATCGTCGGTAGGTTCTAAGGGTATTATCTGATAACCAGTGTAAGGCGTACCATCGTCTGCCTGGGCGGATTTCTGGTCACTGGTCTCGAATGCATACGGTATGGTTACCGGTATGTCGTAAGGCCCGAACGCGAATCTGTTATCTTCGATTCTGAGGTCAAGTTTCTCGAACTCTTCTTCTGCGGTTTCGTCGCATTCCTCGCCCTCCTGTGCGGAGTCGACATCTTCACAGCTTATAGCTTCCAGGATTGCTTGAAAAGCATCATCCATCCAGTTCTCTGGAACATACATTGGGAATATGTCATCCCATGCATCTATTACGTCTGGTAGCCCATCTCCATTTCTATCAACGGTGATGCTGAAGGTCTCGTTCTCATGTAACTCCTCGATTCCCATAGTCAGGCCTTCATACAACTCCTGGATCTCTGGTAGCTGATCACAATCCAGGTCAGGACATATGGATAAAACCGGTTTTTCAATATCTATCATTACGCCCGCATCTCCACTTACGGTCACTTCAGTCTCTCCTTCCCAGTACTTGTTTGCTTCCAGAGGAAGGTCAAGAGCGTTCAGCGGATCTCTGTCAAATTCAAAGACAAGATGGAAACTGGCTTCGGCCGCAGCGTCGAGCACGGCAGTCTCCATTACTGTATTGACATACTCGAAGTGACAGGTCTCTTCGCCATCCTCATACTCGCAATCCTCTTCCTCCGCATCAGGATAGCCATCACCATCATAATCTACTTCCTTCATCTTAAGTTCCCATGTCTCATTAGGAACATTCTGCAATTTCATGCCGCCAGACATTCCCATACCGAGGGTTAGCTCCATCTTTGTCATATCGAAGGTGTCTTGGGTCCACCACGTTTCGGTTGTAACTTTAGTGACATAGTGGAAATTTCCACCAATTTCCGCAGTCTGTGTTTCGGTTGGTATTTCCGTGTCGTCTGGCAAGGTGTATGTGCATTCATCGCCCTCGTCAACGCATCTCTTTTCAACATCATTGTAAGTTCCTTCCTGGAAGAACACACCAGTAATTGACGTGTCTACGGCGGTATGGATGTAGAACGCCTCTTCGGATTTGATATGTATCTGTTCATCGAAATCATCAACGACCTCGCTTGTGTAATACACTCCGATTACTCCCTCATTCTCGTTGAGGCTGTAACCCATTAAATCTCCATATTCACCAGTGGGATTGTTTCCAATCTCTGCATCTAGTTCTTCTAAAATTTCCTTGGTAAATGAATCTGACTCTTCCATTATGTCAAATTCGTGTCCGAGCGCCCACGTATCACCGACATTGAAAACTGCTGATTCTTCGACGGCAGTGCTTGCTGGAGTCAGAAGCAAAAAAATACTTGCTAGCATCGCAATAGCGACTTTGTTCATGACGCGGCGTACGAAAAGTGGTATTTAAAACTAGTTAAACGGATCTGCAACTATTTTCAAAAATTGTTTGAGGGGTGATTACGACGAATCTACGGCGCGCAAAGTAATTATACCGGGGCCAGCCCCCTGCGGCGTGATGCGACAGCTTGCGCTGCTCACCGGCCTGCTGCTGATGACTGTAGGCTGCATAGACCTAGACCGGGGCGACGAGCCCAATCAGGAACCGCTGGCCAAGGCAAAGACGGAAACAGCCGGACCGTACGAACCAGAGACCGAAATCTGGTTCACCGGTTCTGGCTCGAGCGACCCTGACGGAGATGGGCTGGACTTCTTCTGGGACTTCGACGCTGCCGACGGCGACTCACAGCGCATCGTAGGGCAGGGTGACAACGGCCGCGCCGCGCACACCTATCACGAAGAGGGGAGCTACAGTGTGACGCTTACTGTCCGCGATCCAGACGGCGCTGAAGATACTGCTACGCTACAGGTGACGATAGCGCGACAGACTGATGAACTACGTGCGGTGGTCTCTACTGAGGACGAGACAGAGGCTGTCTACCACCCTGGCCAGTCACTGCGATATGACCTGTCTGCCACCGGCTCAACCGCCGATGGCGACATAACCGAGTACGAGTGGGACTTCTCGTACGATGACGACGACGGCTTCCAGACAGAGCGAAGCAGTACCAGTCCGGAAACCGAGCAGGACTTCGAGTCGGGCGTCTTCGTCATCTCTGTGCGCATCACTGACACACTGGGCGAGCAAGACGAGGCACACGGCAGCGACGGCCTAGAACTGGTCATCAACTTCAACACCACCATCACCGAGAGTCTAGCAGGCGGGACTGACGAAGGGCAGCATGATCTGCCGGTCAACGACGTCGGCTACTACAGTAGTGGCGAGCTGCGCTACATCAGGCTGCGACTTGAGTACGACACAGACAGCCGACACGATTTGGACCTGTACCTGTTAAACCTGACCGGAGAGGAAGTTGCCAACAACAACACCCACGACCAAGATAACAACCATCAGGTCAACTCCATAGCGCTGGAGTACTACAACTCTAGCCACAGCCAGTGGTTCGATGAGGAAGGCGAACTGGGCGACTGGTCGGTCGAGGTGCGCCGCAGCAACTGGGATTTGGGCGGCGAGGTGGAGTACAAGCTTTACCTAGACATCATCTACTGGGAAGAATAGTTCTCAGTCACGTCCCGGCAGCACCGCTCCCTTGCCGGTTCTCCCGTCTAGCAGTACCTGCAGCGGCTGCTTCAGATTCAGATGGCGTACCGGACCTTCGCTGGCGGTCGGCTTGCACGCCTCGAGCCAGTTCCAGTCTATGGCGCCGCGCGGAGCAGTGAGGTAGCCAACGCTGAACGAGATGATATTTTGGAAGAAGTGTGTGCCCTGACTCGGCTCGACCGGCAGGTCTGCCAGCTGGCATTCTATAATGGTGCGCGCACCTGAAATCTGCCCCCATTTTACAGGGATGCCGAGCCACGGGTCAGATGAGCCCCAGCGACCGGGGCCAACGAGCAGGTAGGGGCACCCTGCGCGCGTCAGCTTGCGGTTTAGCTTCTCGATGATTTGCGCGACTTCGCGCGTCTCAGCGCGGTCGAGCCGGTCCGGGTGGACATAGATTATGTCGCGTATCTCCTGGATAACTCCATTGCCGAGCGAATGCGACGAAGTGCAGAGCGCCCCCTCAACGCTATCGAGATCAACCTCGACGTCGACTGGCTCCCACACCAGTGGCCGCGCCTGTAGGAACACGAAACGACGCACACCAGGAGCGATGACAACGGCGAACTCGATTTCCACGGGACCGCCCATCCCTTCCTCTGCCTGCTCCAGAAAGAGCTGTGTCAGCCTGGACAGCGGGAATTGCTCCTGCTTAGTGACGCCAGCGAAGGTCACCAGCCGCACGCCGGCGCGTGCTAGGCCATCATAGATGGCATCGTTCTCGGCTGAATAGACCGAACCGATTGGGTGCAGCTGCCGGTCTATTTCGGCGCGCGCCAAGTCCAGCTGCACCAAGCTCGCCTCGGCGGCACGCGTTGGCCGCTCCTGCTGCTTCGAAAGGTCAAGCGCCCAGAACTGCCGTTGTGAAGAGCGCAGGTAGTCCTCAGTCGACGCGAACTGAAACTGCTGCCGCGGATGCGCCGGCGAGAAACGAAACATCTTCTCGCCCTCGACTACTGCCTTGCCGAGGCCCAGAGCAACCGCCACGACGCCATCCTCCGGCGCCGCGTCGCCCAGCGGGTAGAAATTGCGCGACCGCGCCACGCCGGCGAAAGTTGGGTAGAAAGCGTCGCCGTGTGGCAGCCCCGCTACTTCCTGTATGACGACGCCCATCTTTTCTTCCTCGATTCGATTAGGTGTTGCAGCGATGTACGCCTTTGACGCTTGATAGAATGTGGAGGCGTAGACCAGCTTGATGGCATCGCAAAGGTGCTGGAGGCGGAGTTTAGGGTCGGGATGGTTGTTGGAAAGCATGTAGGTCTCGTACACGCCGGCAAAGGGCTGGTGCTGTGAGTCTTCCAACAAGCTGGATGATCGCACGGCGAGCGGATATTCCACCTGCTCCACGAAAGTCTTCAGATCCTCATAGATGGACTCGGGAAAGCTTGCCGCGATGGAGGTCTCCG
>MPMA02205108.1_pt1 | contig 57885 bp, 67 predicted proteins | sample 1617361 | NCBI WGS metagenome assembly MPMA02 (sample SAMN05944807, study PRJNA350692) | marine metagenome | biome: marine; feature: ODZ; material: water; isolation source: 180 m water sample filtered on 0.2 um supor filter | place: Pacific Ocean | collected 2012-04-08 | depth 180m m | reverse complement strand
CGAAGGAGTCAGCTGTCGGGGCTCTTTCATTTTAAACACATAAACAGGTTCGAACATCGTACACCCAACGGAGCTATCATCTTAAATAAGGCTATACAGAGCCGTATTTAATGTTACTTAAAATGTGATATTCTTTTTGTAATGAGTTATTCCTATCCAATTTTACACAAAGTAATAGACCACTATAAAAATATAGACAGTAGTCTTGAGGACTTTCATCTTGTGAGCTGTCAGCATTTTCTTGAACCTCAAATTGAAATGTATAAAGGGTTTATTGAAATTGGTATAAAACCAGAGAATATAACAGCTTTGGGCAAGATATATTCAACAAACAGTGAAGTATTGGAAGAATTAAAAGGACTTGGTATAAACGCCATTCAACCAGAATTTTCTGGTCAATTTTTTGATGAAGAGCATAGAAAAAATTGTGAAGAAGTTCTTAAATCAGTAAAAGCTAACGATGTAGTAATTCTTGATGATGGAGCTGAAATGATAAGTGTTTTTTCAGAGAGTGATAAGAACACCTTGTTTGCAGTAGAGCAGACTTCCTCTGGTTTTAGAAAACTTGAAAATACTAATTATGATTTCCCTGTAATCAATGTCGCTAGGTCAAAGACTAAACTGACCCAAGAAAGTCCTTTAATAGCAAGACTTTGTTTTGAGAGAATTGTGGAATATGCAAAAGAAAATAATATTGATAATCCGAGTTTTGTGTTAATTGGGCTTGGCCCCATTGGAGAAAATATTAAAGAAATTTTTAAAGAGAATGATTTTAAGGTAAGTGGATATGACAAGGAGGACTATCAATCAATTGTTGAACTAATAAACAAAGAAAAGCCAGATATAGTCGTTGGGGCTACTGGTGGTCAGATAATATCAAAGGAAGAAGTTGAAGAGCTGAATCAAGACCACCACTTTCACTTCATTAGTGTTTCTTCGTCAGATAGAGAGTTTCCTGTTTCAGAATTTAGAAATCACTCTAATACTCATCAAGATGTTTTAGCTGGAAATATTACTTTTGTAAATAATGGCTTTCCCGTTACTTTTATGGGTAATAGATACGAGTCAACTCCTATTGAAATGGAAAAAACAGTTTGTTTACTCTTCGGTTCAGTGGCTCACGGAGTAAAGACTGGCTATGACGATAGCGGACTTACTGGTGTGCCAAAGAGTCTTGAAGACTTAATAAACTCATAAAACTTCTTATACTGTTCAACTCTCTCTCAACCCCCTTCCAATCAATAGTTCTGAATGCGTCCAACTGGCGGAGCCATCACTATTTCTAAGGCTTTACAGAGCCGTATTTAATGTTACTTAAAATGTGATATTGTTTGAGTATGAATATAAGAAGAGCAAAGAAATCAGACATCCAAGAAATAATTGAGTTAAATCTCAGGCTTATTGATTATCATAAAAAGCTTGATAAACAGAACAAAAGCGGTAATCAAGTAAGAGCCCGCTTTGAAAAAGTAATCAGAGAACAAATTGGTAAGAAAAATGAAATCTATTTTATTGCTGAAGAGGATGATTTTATTGTTGGTTATCTATACGGAGAGATAATTAAAGGTAACTTTTTTCGTAAATACGATAAAACTGGACATATTGGACACGTTTTTATAGACGAAAAATATAGAAAACGTGGGATTGGTAAAAGCTTGTTCAAAGAGTTTGTTAAGTGGTGCAAGAATAAAAAAATAAGACATATAGAACTGTCAGTGCGTGCGGAAAATCAACTGGGTATAGATGTCTGGAAAAAATTGGGATTCAAGTCATATGAAATAACAATGGAAAGAAATTTATGAAAAAACCCAAAGTGTTGTATGTAGCTGCACAAACTAGAGGAGTAAAAGAGTTAATTCCTATGAAGGGAAATTATAGAGACAAAGATGAAGGTGCTGTTATTTTTGCAACACCAGACAAGACACTTGCCTCAATTTTTCTTATAAAAGACCACAACGATAACTGGACTAATCTCGGGTATTTTGGAGACATCCCTTATGTTGTTATAAAAATGGGTAGAGAAGAATTTCTAAAAAAAGATAATGGCGGGTCAATTTACGAAGTTCCAAGTGATAACTTTGATTGTAATCCCAATTTGGGCATGAGAGAAAAAGAATGGACAAGTTCTGAACCAGTTAGACCTCTTAAGGAAACTTTCTATACTTCTGCACTAAATACAATGATTGAGAATGGTGTAAATGTATACTTTGTAAATGAAGAAACTTTTAAAGACATCAGAAATTCCAAAGACCACGGACAGGGTATTTTAAACTCTCTAACTCCCGAAAACCAAAAAAGAACGATGAAAGAAGACATTGGGTCAATTGGAATAATTTTGAACAAAGATAGAGCTCTTTTAATGCACCGTATTAATAATGGAAAAGAATACTACACATTTATTGGTGGACATAAAGAAAGCAACGAAACCCTAGAAGAAACTTTATTAAGAGAGGTTAAGGAAGAAACAAGCATTAGCATAGAGCCCGAAAGACTTCTTTACCATTTTGGGTCTGAACATGGCTTTATGAATTATTTTTTATGCAAGTATGTGAGTGGAACACCTCAACTTCAAAGCAATACCACCGAATCAAAAAGAATGGAGCAAGGCAATCAACTCTTTAATCCAATGTGGGTTTCTATTGAAGAACTTGCGCCAATGTTAATTTATCCTCTAGAAATAAAGGACTGGTTTCTTGAAGATAGAAAAAATGATTACATCAACACCCCAAAGGAGGTTTTTATGGAGAAGAAAGACAGAAGACAAATAGTATAGTTTCTATACAAGTCCCAACTCCACCACCAATCTATCTACTTTAACCCAATCAATAGTTCTGAACGCGTCCAGTTCGGGGAGCCGACTATTGACACCCCCTCAAAACTATTTTAATCTCAGCTTGGTTAAACTGTTCACAAAAAACTGAGGAGGTTCCGAGATGTGGATGTCCGACTACATACGAGAAGTGAAGCGCCAACTTCGCGACACACTATATTCTTACCCTTGACAAGTTAAACCTCCCGTGCTAAGTTTATATCGGTGTGCTTTAAAATCCGATGCCGAGAGAGTGTCAAGCACAGCACTTGTGAATCTCGGATCAAAAGGAGAACACAATGACGAACGAAGACGTACGAACGATCACCAAGACCGTGGATGCAGACCAGCTCTTCGCAGAGTGCGGAATCAAGGACGAGGTGGATGAACTCCGCCAGTCCGACTCAAAAGCTCGCTACTTCTCATACCGCGTGAACGACTACATCATCGAGGTGGAGTCGACTGCCACGTCGGTGATGGACGTAGTCGCGAGGCTCTCGATGAACGCACAACAACGGCTGTTCCTGCACCTGATGCAGCAGCTCCCCGAGCCAGGCGACAACCTCACCCTCTTGAGCAACCGTGACCACAAGCGTCGTGGTGCCAGAGTGGTCCGAGTGAAGGCCCGCACGGGTACGGTCCGTCTCCTCGTCACCCGCTAGCTTCTAGCTAGCACGGGGCTCCCTTGACTTCGGTTGAGTGGAGCCCTTTTACATTAACGTGCTTCAACCACTTCTTCTTAGATACCCAAAAGAAGTTGCCATATTATTGAATAAATGGAACAAATCAAAGAACCCTTGGGAGAGAAGAGCCAGCGTAGTGGTATTTGTTCGTACCATTGGTGAGACTGGTAAGTATACAAAGCAATGTATCAAGCTATGCAACAATCTTTTGGAAGACCAAGAGAGACTTGTCCTTCAGGGTGTAGGTTGGGCTCTTAAGGATACGATGAGGGGTGACAAGAAGAGAGTATTAGATTATGTTAAGAAGCTAAGACAACAAGCGGTATCCTCAGTCATAACCCTTTATGCCTTACGAGACCTGAGGGGTAAGGCGAAAAGCGATGTATTAAAAGTTAAAGCAAAACGATATGCCTAAAATAGCTCACATTATATTAAGCGTCAGCAATTGGGAAAAATCAAAGGGTTTCTACGATAAGTTGATGGAAGCTGTTGGTTTTGAAGTCGGCCTCTCTAGCGAAAAAGACGGGTTTGGTCTTAGAGAATATAATAAAGACGGACACTCTTTGATGTTACAACACGAAGGCCAGATTGAGCATCAGGACTTCGTTCGTTACCCAGGCCTGAATCATATAGCCCTATTTGTAGATAAAAAGGAAAAAGTAGATGAGGTTTTCAAAGTAACCGAAACCTTGGGGACCAAAATCACAAGAAAGCCCAAAGATTATCCCGATTACGGAGATGGGTATTACGCTTTTTACTTCCGTGACCCAGATGGCATCCCGTTAGAAGTTTGTTATTACACAGAGTAACTAGGTACTAAGCCTGGAAAGTAACCGACAAAAGCGTTAAGTTCATCTTGTATTTGTCTCCAATTTGGGGTTCTGAACTTGCCCACTAACGGGAGGTGGATTGCTGAAAAGAGCCAGTAGGGCTTTCTTTTTCGTCCTTAAATGTAAAATTAAATTTTAGAAATTTTTGAACCCTCTGAAGTATCCTTAACCCCAAAACCGAGCTTTTCAATTTTATTTCGTAATTCATCTGACCTGTCCCAATCCTTTTCCCCCCGCGCTTTCTCTCTTTCTTTAACCAAACCCAAAACCTCTTTAGGGATTTCTACTTCACTTAAATTATCCAAGCCAAGTGCCAAAACTTTATCAAATTCTAAGAGAGTGGCTTTTTTGTCCCCTGGTTGTATATCATTGTCCTTCAGCAAGTTCCACAACAAGGCTATAGCTTTCGGAGTATTCAAATCATTATTTATAAATCCTTTAAATAAAGCTCTATAATTATCATCAATTTTGCCACCCTCCGGCAATTCTCTAAATCTGTCATGCAATTTATTTAAAGCAATTTCAGTACCCTCAATTGCATCCCAAGAAAAACTAAGAGGGGAGTTATAAGTAGCTGTTAGAAGCCAGTAACGATAACTAAGAGGATTGAGTCCCTTCTCTGTAATCTCGTCAAGTAAAACTAAATTTCCTTTAGATTTGGAAATTTTCTCACCCTTCAGATTTAGAAATGCTCCATGAAGCCAATAATTAACAAAAGCTTTTCCAGTAGCACTTTCTGACTGAGCAATTTCATTATTGTGATGGGGGAAAATATGGTCGACTCCACCAGTGTGGATATCAAAATGCTCTCCTAAATGCTTCATACTCATGGCAGAACATTCAATATGCCAACCCGGGAAACCAACACCCCATGGAGATTTCCACTCCTGTTGTCTTTTAACTCCTTTTTCCGAAAATTTCCAAAGAGCAAAATCTGCCATATTTTTCTTTTCATTATTCTTTTCAACTCTTGCCCCTTCTTTCAGTTCGTCAATGTTTATATTTCCAAGTTTTCCGTATCCAATATACTCGGCAGTATTAAAATAAATACCGTCTGAAGTCTTATAAGTAAAGCCCCGAGATTCCAGTTTTTCTATCATTTCTATCTGCTCGTTTATGTGTTCGGACGCTTTTGGAAAAATAGTATCCCCAACATTAATATTTAATTCACTTAGATCTTCAAAAAATTTTTTAATATACATATTGGCCATATCCTGAACCCCCTTGCTTTCTTCTTTAGCTCTTTCCTCTATTTTATCCAACCCCTCGTCTGTTAGATGGCCAACATCAGTAATATTTATAACCTGCGTTACTTGATAATCATTATATTTGAGAGTCCTTTTTAAAATGTCAGAAAAAACATAAGCTCGGAGATTACCTATATGAGCGTAGTTGTAAACAGTCGGGCCACAATTATACATTCCGACTTCACCCTTTTTTATCGGTTTAAATTCTTCTAATTCACCCGAAAGGGTGTTTTTCAGCATCAACATTGGCTAAAAGTATATATGATTAAGACTTTCCTATAAAGAGCCTACAACCACCCTTTTTTCTTGAAATAAAAGAAGAAAATAAGGGTCAGTATACTCATGATACTAATAATAATCCAGAAATCGCCCTCTGTTCCCACAACGGGCAAATAATTCGTGTTCATTCCGAAAATCGAAGCAACAAGAGAGAGTGGAAATGTCAAAAAAGCCAAAATGGCTAAGATTTTCATCGTTTCATTCTGCTTAGTACTCAAAAGAGAATCGTTGGTATCACGGAGTTCCAAAAGAGATTCCTGATGATTTTTTATAATCCGGTTTATTTTATAATACTCACTAATAATGTCTCGGAGAAAATAATCAAAATCCCCGCCAAAAAATTTCTCGCCCGCAATCTCAAAAGATTCCAGAACCTCCTCGTGCGAACTCGTGGCCTGCTTGAAATTTAAAAGGTCTCTACTGGCTTCCGAAATATCCCTGACAACCTCCTTTTCCTTGCCTGTAAAAATCCTGTCTTCAATTTCACCAAGAGAACTGTTGATGTATTCGAGCTCATGTTCAAGAGAGTTATAAAGCTTTCTGATTAAATGATGAAAAACAAATCCTGCATGAGTTCTTACGTCATGCTTCCCCAAAATAGATTCAACCTCAAACTCTTTTGAAAACTTATGAATAGGATCGATTACATCATAATGGACTGTTATCAAAAAATTCCTGCTGATTATGAAATCAACTTCTTGATTGGATTGACTAATATGACTGTGTCTAAAAGCGGGGAAGTGTAAAATCAAAAAGATAAAATTCTTGTATAAATCAACTCTTGGCTTAATACTGGGAGATTTTAACTCGTCTGCCACCAGAGAGACAATTTTAAACTCATTTGCAATTTGAAGGAGTTCTGAATTAGTCGGAGATTCCAAATCAATCCAAGTAATTTTCTTATGAGTAAATCTGCTTATCATTCCTTTAATTCTACCAAAAACAAAAAAGTTGTGTACCAAACTTGCTCACACCCTTTTCCTTTGAGATAATTAATGACCGAATGCTAGAAAAAAAATTAAATCCAGAAAATCTGAGGGGTAGCGGAAATAAAGTATTAACCTCAATCATCATGTTGCTTCTAATCATAGGAGCCTTTTTTACTGGAATGTTCGTCGGAGAAAATAGTGAAGAAAGTAAAGTTACAGAAGTCGCAAATCAGGATTTAGGCCAACCAGAACAGGTTGATTTCTCAGTCTTTTGGAAAGCTTGGAATATCATAAATGAAAAATATGTAGATAATGAAGATATAGAGCCACAAGACAAGATTTGGGGTGCAATTTCCGGTTTAGCAAGTTCTTTGGGTGATCCTTATACCAACTTCTTACCCCCACAGGAAGCAGAACTTTTTGCAGAGAACATAAGCGGAAATTTTGGCGGAGTTGGAATGGAAATCGGTATTCGCGACAGCATTTTAATAGTTATTGCCCCTTTGAAAGATACCCCGGCAGAAAGAGCAGGAATCCAGGCAGGAGATATAATTTTGGCTGTTGATGGAGAAAGTACGGCCAATATGAGTGTTGATGAATCTGTAAGCGTTATAAGAGGGGAAATTGGCACGAGTGTTAAATTAACCTTAATTAGAGAAGGGAGAGAAGGAACTTTTGATATTGATGTTGTCAGAGACATTATCAAAATTCCAACAATGGAATCAGAACTTCGGCCAGATGGTGTCTTTGTAATTAGACTATTTAACTTCTCAGCCATATCACCGAACGAATTTAGGATCGCTCTTCGAAACTTTATAAATGGTGGTAGTAATAAATTAATTTTGGACCTGCGTGGAAATCCAGGTGGTTTTTTGGAAGCGTCGATTGATATTGCTTCTTGGTTCCTGCCTGTTGGTAAAATAATTGTCACGGAAGATTACAAAAACAATGGAGAAGACTTAATACATAGAAGCAAGGGTTATGATATTTTTAACGAGAATTTGAAGTTTGTAATCTTGGTTGACAGAGGAAGTGCTTCAGCTTCAGAAATTTTGGCTGGGGCATTAAAAGAACATGATGTTGCTACAATCGTCGGAAGTAAGTCTTTTGGCAAAGGTTCCGTTCAAGAATTGGCAGATGTAACAAATGGTGCATCACTTAAAGTAACAGTTGCCAAATGGCTGACACCGAATGGAAATTCAATTTCTGATGGGGGAGTTAAACCAGATGTAGAGGTTGAAATGACAATCGAAGATTTCAATGCTGGCTTGGATCCACAGTTGGAGAAAGCGGTGGAAATTCTTTTGGAAAAATAGCTTACTTGACAAATAGTAAAAAACTGCTACACTCAGAAGAGAGGGGGTGCCTATGTGGTGTCTACATGGAGGTCCACCGAGATGGTGGACTTCAGGCGGACAGAAATTCGGCTGTTGCCAAATCTGCGGGGAGATCCTCTTCAGGGGGGCAAAAAAGAAGCTGCCGTCGGAGAAGCCGTCTCCGGAGGCAGAAGGCCAAAAACAATTACCCCAAGGCCAATTACCCCTACCGCTAGGTAGGGAATAAGCCGCTCGCTCGTCTCGGGGCGGCTTTTTTTGTGCTATAATCCCCTTGCTGTGAAAGTTATTTTACTTAAAGATGTCCCAAAAGTAGGGCAGAGAAATGATATTAAAGAAGTTAAAGATGGATTTGCTTTAAACTTTTTAATCCCCAAAAAAATGGCTATTTTAGCTACTCCTCAATCGATAAAGAAAATTGAAGGCCTGAGGGTTAAAGAAGAGGCTGTCAACAAAGTTAATCTGGAAGCTCTTGGCAAGAAAGTCAGGGACATAAAACAAATTGAAATAAAAGAAAAGGCAAATGAAAAAGGTTATTTGTTTGCTGGAGTAGGGAAGGAGGAAATTTCAAGACATTCTGGCATCCCTGCCAAAAACATTTTACTCGAGCATCCAATTAAAGAGGTTGGGGAGTATACAATTGAAATTCAAGTTGGAGAAAAAAAGACAAAAGTGAAACTAGTCTTAAACCCTTCCTAATCAAAAAACACGGAGGATAACCCTCCGCACTTTTTATTTTATATCTACAACTTTTTTTCTGACTATTTTCCCGTCAAATCGCTTTTTTCTTTTTTCCCTAAAATTAACCACCCCAGATTTAAGTGCAAAAAGTGTGTGGTCCTTGCCAACCTTAACATTTTCCCCGGCCTCAATTTTTGTACCCCTTTGTCTTACAATAACACTACCAGTCTTAGCTTTTTCACCCTGATAGAGCTTTGTGCCAAGGAACTTTGGTTTTGAATCCTTTAGATTTTTAGCTGATCCACCAGCTTTCCGATGCGCCATAAATAAGTATTATTTGCTAAAATTAAGCCCTGTGAGTATACGAAATTTAGGTCAAAAAATCAATATTGGAGACAATATATACATTGTCCTTATTATCATCTTAGTAGCATCAGCTTCGTTTGGTTTGGGACGACTTTCAAAAATTGAAGATGAAAAACAACCAATAAGATTAATTGAAAATTCTGCAACAACTATAAACTCCGAAAAAAGTCAGGCAGTGGGGGAGAGTTCCCCTATTGGAGGTAAATACGTAGTCTCTAAAAATGGAACAAAGTATCATTTACCTTGGTGTTCTGGAGCTTTAAGAATAAAAGAAGAAAATAAAGTTTGGTTTGATTCAAAAGAAGCTGCAGAAACAGCTGGATACGAACCTGCGGCAAACTGCAAGGGGATATAAAAAGGAAGACCCCAACAAAGTCTAAGGGCTGGGAAAGCCAGAGACTTTATTGGGATTATAGAAGGCTAACAGAACAGTAATGAGATTTGAAATCCTAACGGCTTTGGTAAAAAACCCCGACCGTCAGAAAACATCCTTCACTACATAGTGGCTATCCAGACCACTAGAGAACTGAAAGTTTTTGGTGGGTGGATATCTGTTCACAAGAGTACATTGGATAAGATTTTTTTACAATAAGAAATATAAAATAAAAATTAAACAACTTAACTATTAAATTGTTAGGGGAAAGGGCTAAATAGCCCCATTTTAGAAGTAATATAGTGTCGCACAATATACATTTTCCGACACTATAGTTCACTTTGAAACTTCTCAAATCTTCAAAAAATAAAATTTTTAAAAATTTTTCAAAAAACCCTTTCTTCTAATTTAGTCGTATTTTTATATATTTTAGCTCTCTATTTCCCTACTTCACATTCTCTGTCAAAAATTTCCAGGATGAAAAGGGTGGAAAAACCCATTCCTCCCCTGCCCTTATATGATAACACAACATACTTTACAGATTGTCAACAAGTACTTCTGGATAAATATGTTTTTACAAGGGAAATATTAACTGCTATCATTTGTGTATTAAAAGCATTATTAATTATGAATTATTATGGGAAAAGTAATTTGGGTGGTAATACTGATTGTTGTTATTGCTTTATTGTGGTTCCTTTTCAGGAGTGATGACTCGAGTGCTCCTGTAGACACAGAAACAGAGGACAACACAGAGCAGGCAGCAAGCGCTTCATCTTCTGAAGATTCATCTAGTGAAGAGTCGTTATCTGAAGGAGAAGCACCAGAAGATGAATCATCTTCTGAAGGAGAAGAAGAAAGTAGCTAAAGTTCAAATCAAAAACCCGCAGCAAGCGGGTTTTTGATTTAACGGTGCTTACATATGGACAAAAAAACGCTTATTTTGGCTGTAATAGTTACCTTCGCACTAACTTTGTACTTAGGATTAGGTAGCGGTATAAACGACAAAAAAACCAGAACAAATTATGAAAATCTAGTTATAACAGAAGTAAAGAAACTAATCCTTTTAGAAAAAAATCTTGATCCGGAAAAAGATATTTTAATAAAAAGTATAGAAAATGTTGAGTGGCCTAATGCATGTTTAGGAGCAGAAGAAGGGGGAGAACTTTGTATACGGGTAATTACTCCAGGATTTAAGTTAGTAACAGAAGTGGGAAGCGAAGAGTTTATTTATCACACAAACAACAATGGTAGTGTTATAAGATTAGTGGTAGTGGAAGGGTTATAAAATAAGATATTAACTCCTCTATTTCTTATAATATCGCAAAAGTTATCCACACTTTTAATTTTTACTTATTTTTCTCTGTCCTATAAAATATAGGACAAGAGTTAATTTTTTAATATATTATGACATCAGGTAAACACGCAATGTTGGGTCGCCTTCACCCGACCCAAGAGAAACTTATAGATGTTTTGAAAGAACCAGAAAGTGATTCTTGGGGGCTGAGAGAAATAGCAGAGAAAATTGGTGTTAAATCTCCAAATACAGTCTCACACCATATAAATCAGCTCGAAAAAAAGGGCTACATTTTTAGGGACAACATAAGTAAAAGAATTAATGTCCTCAAGAACCCCGTCAAAGATATAGTCTTTCTAAATGTGTATGGAATGGCTGAGTGTGGTTTAGGGGGATATTTTAATGACGACAATATTTTAGACCGTGTTCCCCTACCCTCGAAAACCTTCAAGGTCACTCAAAGTTCTTTTTTGGTTGAGGCAGTTGGAGATTCTATGAGTCCAATAATTGAAGAAGGAGATATGGTCTTGGCAGACAAAACTAATCTAGCAAATAATGGAGATCTAGTTGTGGTCATCCATAATGATACAGCTAAAATCAAGAAATTTTTCAAAAAAGCGAAGTCGGTGATTCTACAGTCGGTCAATCCGGCTTACCCTCCACTCTCGGCTTATATTAATGATGATTTAGAAATTGCCGGCGTTGTCACCGGCATCGTTAGGAAGTTTGAAAACCGCGGAGCTTTAGTTTAAACAAAAGCGTAACCGACAGTAATTAGAAAAAGGGTTAGAACAAAAAAGGTCATCATAACAACTGCAAATTTCTCACCCAAAAGACCCATAAATTTACCTAAGGGAAACAACAAGACAAAAATTATTAAAATTCCAAGAAGTACATTCATACTTAGTTAAATTCCACGCTTGGAGTATTTAATTCAAAATCAGTTGACTCCCCTGCTTTAATCCTTTCAAAATTTGAGATAAAGGTCTCCCAGAGCAAGTCAATAAAAATGTTATTCCAAAAATAAAGTATTGGCTGAGACAGATAATCAACCCAGAGTATTGTTAAAAGTTCCCAAACATATCCTAAATTGTCTTGCGTTTGCGGTGCCTCAACTATACTCCTCAAATCAAAACTAAAATATGACAAAACTATTATTGCGATGATAATTACAATGATAAGTTTTATAAGTCCACCTTGTCTGTTCATAATAGAATTCTATCCTTTTTAAACTTTAATTTAAAGGTAGATTAGTGGGTCTAGATAAGCGTCTTTTGGTGCAATTGGAATAGTAGCATTTGAACATCTCGTAATTGGACGCCCCGGGATATCCCCTAATCTCATTAATTCTACTCCTTGGCTAGCAAACAAAGAAAGATGTAGGTGCGGTCCGGTTGAGTACCCACTGCTTCCACTGTATCCAATAACCTGCCCGGTACTAACCTGCTGACCTTTTGAAACAATTGTGCCTGAAAGATGAGCGTACAGAGTACTTAAACCATTATTATGTCTAATCAAAACCCATTTTCCATAAGAAAGACATCCATAAAATTGATCTGTGTTGCCAGTTCCTCTCACTACCCCACCTAAAGCGGTATAAACATTACTCCCAGTTGAAATACCAAAATCAACTCCGTTGTGCGTCCCAGAGGTGTACAGTCTTCCAGAATCCGCTGTTTTCCCAAATCTTTGTGTAATCCTTATATAATCCAAAGGCCACTGTAAAATCCCCCGCCCCGCCGGTGGGATTTTACTTGGGTCAAGTTCAAATTGAAGCGCTGATTCAAATTCAAAAAGTTCTTTTTCAAATTGCTCCCTTTGTTTAATTTTTTCATTTAATAGTACCTGATAATTAGACTCCTTGTTTTCAGTAACTTCCAAGATTTCATTTTTCTCGGCTTTATTCTGATCGACTATCCCTCTCTTGTCATCAAGTTCTCCTCTTTTTGAAATTAAAGTTGAACGCCTATCTTCAACTTCTTCTTTGTCGCCTGATAAAGCTGTTTTTACTTCCTTTAATTTTTTTAAATCTTTCTTAATACCTTCTTGAAATCTTTTAAGAGTATCCAAATTTTCCCAAAACTCTGACAAATTCCTTTCAGCTAAAACTCCCTCTATCATAGAAAAATTGTCGTTCTCATTTATTCGCCTCAAAGATTCAGCAATGGCGGCATTATTATTTCTTATCCTTTTCTCCTTTTCTACAATTTCCAAGCTAAGCTTTTCAATATTCAAAGTCTCATTATTAATTTGGCCCTGGGTTTTTTTAATGTCAGTCAAAAGTTTATTCCTAGTTATATCAAGCTTTTTTATAGCGTTGTTTAAATTGTCTTTTTCTGCCCCGACTTGTTCTAAATCTTTTTCATACTGGTCTATCTCCTCTTGGATTTCAGCCAATTGCCTTTCTCGGTCTCCTATTTGAGCACGGAGTTCATCAATTTTACCAGCACCTGCCGTCGCTGGTAAAAAAAGTAATAAGAGAATAAAAACTAAAAATTTATTTTGAAAACTTCTTGGCATTGGATTTTAAAGTAATTCTATGGCTCTATTAAGCCGTATTATTGTTTGCTCTTTTCCTAAAATACCGGCAATAGTAAATGGGTCTGGAGACTTATCTCTACCAGTTAAAGCAATTCTCATTGGATGCATAACACTTCCTCTACCCCTTTCATCTGCAAACGGCTGGACTGCACTCTTTACGCCTTCATACGAAAAATCATCAACCCTTTCCAAAAGTGAAACAACTTTTTTAAGATTTTCCTTTGCAGCACTATTCCCTTCGTCTTTCCAAACAATTTTTTCCGGATTCATCTCGGGTTCGTCAATGTAAAAATCAAACTCTCCGTCTTCTGCCAATTTGTCAATATCGCTCGTCTTGTTAATTCTTTCTCTTATTGAAGCAAGAAGTAAATCAAAGTTTGGGAAGTTCTTTAAATTTTCCGGAATATGTTCCCTTGCAATATCTACAAACTCCTCGTTAGTTAATTTTCCTAAATGTTTCTTATTTATCCAATCAAGTTTCTCCGAATTAAAAACAGCTCCCCCTTTTTGAACTTTCCCCAAGCTAAATTCCCCAATCAGTTCATCCATACTAAATATTTCTTTTTCTGTTCCGGGATTCCATCCTAATAAAGCAAGATAATTTACAATTGCTTCTGGTAAATACCCCATCTCTTTATACTCCATGATTGAAACTGCTCCGTGTCTTTTTGAGAGCTTGCTTCTGTCTGCTGCGAGAATTAACGGAATATGGACATAAATTGGTCTTGCAAACCCGAGTGCTTCCAAAATTAAAATCTGTCTGGCTGTATTTGAAATATGGTCTTCACCTCTAATAACGTGTGTTATATCTGTTTCGTAATCATCTACCACAACTGTCAGATGATAAACTGGCTCATCCAACGATTTGGCAATTATAAAATCGCCCAAGTCAGTTGTATCAAATTCAACCTCCTCTCGGATAAGGTCATTAAATTTAATCTTTGTATTTGGATTCCTAAATCGGATAACTTCATCTCTCTTTCCTTCTTTCTCTTTAGAAATATATGCTATGTCTTTATTGATAAGTTCCTGTAGGTGCTTTCTGTAAACTCCCAGTCTTTCTGATTGCTTGGGGACACTATCATTATCATGCTTTATTCCAAGCCAATTAAGACCTTCTAGAATGTCTTTTTCATATTCTGGCTTACTTCTCTCTTTATCAGTATCCTCAAACCTTAAAATCATCTCTCCGTTGTTATTTTTAGCAAAAAGATAATTGAAAAGAGCCGTTCTGGCACTCCCGATATGAAAATATCCAGTAGGACTTGGTGGAAATCTGGTAATAACCTTGGTCATAGCCATATTTTATCATATGTAAAACGCACAGTCTTTGATCTCCCTTCTTAGACTGCGTATTCGTGTTTAGTTAGCCCTTTCTTGACTATACCGCTGGCTAGAATAAGGCCATAGAGAGATGAAAAAAGTAATTAAATACTTTAAGACTATCTTAAATCTCATGCTCCAAGGAAATATTGAGAATTTCCTTGGCTATTCTCTTACCTGCGTCATTTTGAGCAAACTTTTTTGCTGCTTCGGACATTATATTCCTGGTGTTCTCGTTTGATAAAATCCTATCAATCTCTGAAAGCAAAAGGTGTGACGAAAGATTCTTTTCCTCGATTACCACCGCTGCTCCAGTTGAGGAATAAGCAAAAGCATTTGAACGCTGGTCGCGACTAATATTTTCTGGAATTGGAATCAAAATTGATGGAATACCCCAGCTGGCAATTTCAAAAATACTTGAACCGGCTCTAGAAATGACTATGTCAGCAGCACCAGCGGACATCTTCATAGCCAGCACATTCAAATAATCAAATGCCCTGTATCTTGATTTTAATTTATTCTGACTCAAGACAACTTGCGCAGTTGAATTAACATATTCAATATTTTTCTTTCCCGTCTGGTGAATAATCTGATATTTCTCAACCAAGTCATTCAAGGAACTCAAAATAACATCGTTTATAGCTTGAGCACCCTGTGAACCTCCAAGAATAAGAATCGTTGGGGCACTAGTTTCCAAATTTAAATATTCCCTTGCCCCCTCTGGCGAAGGATTAACTAATTCTTTTCTAATTGGATTTCCAGTTAGGGCTACTTTTCCCTTGGGAAATTTATCAGCCACTTCTGGGAAAGAGATTGCAATCCTTTTAGCAAATTTCCCAGCCCATAAATTAACCCTGCCAGGCACACTATCAGATTCATGAATAATAACTGGAATTCTAAAAAATTTGGCTGCGACTAAAACTGGAAAGCTAGCATAACCCCCTTTTGCAAAAACAATATCGGGGAAAATTAAAAAAATCTTCCAGAGAGCAGTTAGAATTCCCCAGCCAGTCTTAAAAATATCAACAAAATTTCGCGGAGAAAAATAGATTCGCTTTTTACCGGCAGTATTTCTTTTAAAGATAATACTATTATCAAACAAAGCCCTTTCGTCGTAAGGTTCTGGACCAAAGAAATATATTTTGGGTTCTAAAAGCTTTAATTCTTTGGAAATCTCCCTGATGCTCTTGGCAACAGAAATAATTGGATAAAAGTGACCTCCTGTTCCCCCTCCTGTTAATACAATCTTCATATATTTAGGTTAATTGCCTTTGTTTTGAAATATTCAGAATAATCCCAACTTCAGCCATGGCAAAAAAGAGCGCAGTTCCTCCATGACTGACAAAGAGTAACGGCATTCCTGTTAATGGAAAAACTCCCAGCATTGAGGCTATATTAACCAATGACTGAACTGTAATTAGTATAACAATGCCCGTGGCCAAGAGTCCACCAAAAATATCACTGGACCATGTTGCTATTTTTAAACCACGAATGGCAAAAGCTAGAAATAAAAATATTAAGACGGTGCTTCCAACAAAACCCCATTCTTCGGCTGCCACGGCAAAAATCGAGTCTCCAATCGGTTCTGGTAAATAATTAAATTTCTGGACACTTTGTCCAAATCCCCTACCAAATATCTGTCCAGAACCAATTGCAATCAAAGATTGATTCAGTTGATATGAAGAGCCTTGTAAATCCTCACCAGGTTTTATAAAAGTCTCTATTCTGTCAAAAATATAAGGTCTTGAATAAGCAAGCCCAGCCAAAAAAATAATACCTATTAGGCCTGCTATAAAAACATCTCTCCATCTACCGCCGGCTGTAACGAACATAGCCAAACCAGCTACGGCAATTACTAAGACGCTTCCTGTATCTGGTTGTAGCAAAAGCAGACCACTTATAATTCCAATTACCAATATCAAAGGAAGGAACCCATATTGAAAAGTTCTAATTTTTCCTTTTACACCTGAAATCCAAGCTGCTAAATAAATAACAAAACCAAGTTTCAAAAGTTCAACCGGTTGGAACGAGGGCAAGGGCCCAATTGAAATCCATCTGGTAGCGCCATTTGCAGTCCGACCAATGCCAGGAATAAAAACGGCTGCCGTAATAAGAAGAGCTGCCAAGAAAAAGTAAAACGAATACTTTCTCCAAAACGAATAATTAATTCTGGAGGTAAAATACATTGCCAGAGATCCTCCAATTAATCCAAAAACAATCTGATTAAATAAAACTGAAGAAAATTCAATGCCCTCTCTGGCTAAAAGACCCAAGGAAGCAGAAACAAAAAGAAAAAAACCTAAAAGAACTAAGATTGATGTTATCATTAAAAATGGTTTATCTACTGTCCTTTTCATATCACACTATGATACACTCTTCAAAATTTATGGCTTTGTTGAGAGTCTAAATTGTAATAGTATATACCATAGTACGTACCATAGTACATACTATCTTCTACCCGATTAAAGCGATAATTAATCCTATTATTGCTGCCACTACGGATATAACCCAGTATCTCATTGCTACTTTATATCCAGGCCAGCCAATTGCTTCAAAGTGGTGATGGATAGGAGTTGAAAGAAAAACTTTCTTCCCTCCCCTAAACTTTTTTGAGGTGACATTAATTATAGCTGAAAGAGTAGTCGCAACTAAAGGAAAAGCAATGATTGGTAAAACTCCAACTTGTTTGGTCAGAAATGCCACAACAGTTAAGAGAAGGGTTAGGGCCATAGTACCCGTTTCGGACATATAAAATCTAGCCGGTGGAATATTAAACCAAAGGAAAGCCAAAAGGCTTCCAACTACAACAAAAGAGAGAGCAGCTAAGTCAATTTGATTTTGTAAAAAAGCTATCAGTCCATAAGCAGAAAAAATTGTTGCAAAAACTCCGCCCGACAAGCCATCGATGCCATCAATAATTCCGCCGGAATAAATAAACAGCATAACCAATGCAAAAAAAGGAATAAAAAAAGAACCCAAGGCTAACTCCCCAAAAAAAGGAATGGCAATTGTCGAAACACCAAGTTTAAAGAAAAACCAATAACCTCCAATTAAGGAAAGTATTAAAACAATAAATAATCTTTTTTTAAGAGATAGCCCGCCAGCAAAATAATCACTGTTTTCGTTTATCTCAAAATAATCATCAAGCAATCCGACTAAAGCTCCAATAAAAAAAGTAAAGAGTGGAAGCCATGTCTGTCCTCTACTTAAAAAATTCATCTTTTCAAAAAGTAAGTCATTTGGGAAAGCCATTGCCAGAATCCAGAAAAGTAAAATAGTAGCTATGGCACTAGCCCAAACAATAATTCCCCCCATCCGAGGGGTTCCTACTTCTTTTCCAGCGTGGAGTTTTGTAAAAACTGGCGTAGCACGACCGTCAATAGCCACACTTTTCACTTTCTTCTTCCACATTTTATGCTTATAGAGATAATGGGTCAGAATTGGAGTTAGGGCCATTCCGATAAAAAATGAGACTGTGACCGGAGCAAAAACTTTTATGATATCTAAAATCATAGGTGAATTCTAACTCGAATGAGCCTAATAAGCAAAAAATGGCTTAATCTGGGGATAAATTCCACTACCCCAAGTTGGGACGTGGAGCTCAAGAACCCCTTCCAAGGAGAAAGGGCTCTTTTTTCATGAATTTATGTAATCGAAAGTCGTTAAATAAAGTTTTTCTATATCTACTAACCTCCCCTCAAGAGATGAACCTAGGGCAACCAAAATAATCAGTCTTCCAGGTTCCGGCTCAAAAGCTACAACTAAATTGCCTCCGGCTAAATCAGTAAAACCAGTTTTTGACGCAATAATACCAGGGAGCTTCTTCACCAAATCGTTTGTGTTTTCGGCCTCGTGTTCAAAATCACTTAACGAATTAAATTCAACCATTGGATAACTTGTTGCTTCAAGAGAATTTGGAAATTCCCTCATGGCATATTCAAAAAGGATAGCCATGTCTTTAGCACTACCATTTCCCCCTGGCACAATATCTTCTTTATCTAATCCTGATGGACTTATAAAATATGTCTGGACCAAACCGATTTTTCTGACTTTTTCATTCATCAATCCAATAAACTCATTATGTGGATCTTCTTGATTAACAACTGAACCAATTGCACTTGCCACAGCTAGAGCTCCATCATTCGAAGAAACAATCAAGCTAAAATCAATTAAATCTTTTAAAGCCCATCTTTCGCCTGAAAAAAGTCCATCATCTCCTTCTTCAACCAAATCATTTTCATTTATAGTTATAACCGTACCTTGTGGTACCTTATCTAAAGCAGTAATGGCCATTGCAACTTTGGTTAGCGACGCTAGAGGAAGTTGTGATTCAGAATTTTTTGAATAAATCTCTTTTTGATTCAAGACATCCCAAACAAAAACGGCTTTGGCTTCTAAATCCAAATTTTCAAAAACTTGGTTAGATTTCTGGGTTTTATTTTGTTCATTGTTTTCTGTTAAATCTTCATTTGGAGATTTTTGGGCTAAAAAGAAAATAAAAAATAAAACAGCCAAAACTATAATAAAGAATAAAACAATCAATTCATTCCTGTTTATACCGCCGTTTCTTATATTCTCAAAATCATTCGTTTCTATCATTTTGTTTTTCATTTTCAAAGTTTTCTACACTTTGTCTAATTTCCTTGTATTGTGTCATTTCCTCTATGTTTTTTACTCCTAAGTGTGAAAGAAGTTTGAATGTTGGATTATACATAGAGATTCTCTGATCCTTGGTGCTTTTTACCTTCTCAACAAGGCCACGAATTAAGAGGTTTCTTAAGATAAAAGAGGAATTTACACCTCTAATATAGTCTATTTCGCCTCTGGAAATCGGACCCCTATATAAAACAATTGAAAGTGTCTCCAGTCCCGCTTTTCCAATGTCTTTATCCAAATCTTCTTTAATTAAGGTCTCAACAAAACCTGAAGATTTCGGGCTCGTTCCTAAGGATACCTGATTTTGGTGTCGATTTAAAACCAGTCCCCTGTCCTCGAGCTTCTCTTCCAAAACATCCAGGGCTTCTTTAATTTCATCCTCATTTTTACCTAAAACTTTTGCTAAGAAAGAAATTGAAACCGGAGTCCCTTTAAAAAATAGTATTGATTCTAGGTAAGCATCCGTAGTCATATTTTATTTGTATTTTGGTACGTCAATATCATGACTTTCAATGTGAATATCCGAAAAATTTTCACTTTGGCTTAAATTTACAATTCCGCCCTTAAACATTTCAAGCATAGCCAAAAAACCAACAATCAAATTGATTCTTTCTCCTTTACCAACTGAACCGCTAAATTCCCGAAAGGTTGTTTTTAAATTACTCTTAATCCTTTTGGTCAGACTATCTACCATTTCTTCTAAGCTGATAACTTTTTTGATAGACGCTTTTGGATTTTCCTTCTTTTCGTCTTTAGGAAAACTTTTTACAACATCATTTACTGCTCTTAAAAGTGATTCTTTGCTGATACTGTCATCTGGAGTAAAAACTGGTGGTGCTTGAATTGCCGGAGAGCTAAAAATTATATTCATCCCAAATCGGTTCTCTATGTTTTTACTTAGTGATTTAATCAGCTTGTATTCTTTCAATCTTCTTTCTAAATCTTCAATACTTTCCTCTTCCTCACTGGTCAACTCTAAAGTTGGCAGAAGAGATTTCGATTTTATCAGAATCAAAGTTGAAGCAATAACAATGAAATTGGAAATCTCTTTCAATGGGAAATTCTCCAAGTTGTTAACATGAGCAATGTAGTCATCTGCAATTTCCGCCAGTGAAAAGTCATTTATGAAAAGCTTTCTTTTCTCTATAAAACTTAAAAGAAGCTCTAGAGGCCCCTCAAAATGATTTGTTTTCACCGTGAAATCAGTCATGATGAAATTCTATTTTTTCTTTTTTACTTCTATTCCAAGTTCTTTTAATTGATCTTCCTCTACTTCTGAAGGAGCTTCCATCATCGGATCCCTGCCCTCTCCAGTCTTAGGGAATGAAAATACCTCACGAATACTTTCCTCATTCTCGAGAATCATCATAAATCGGTCAAAACCCATGGCAATTCCCCCGTGTGGTGGCACACCATAGGTGAACGCCTCCAAAATATGCTTAAATTTCTTTTTCTGCTCAGCGCTAAAACCAATCAAATCAAAGACTTTCTCTTGAATTTTAGGATCATGGATTCTTACACTTCCGCCTCCTATTTCATTTCCGTTTAAGACTAAGTCGTGTTGCAAACCTCTAACCTTTTGTGGCTCACTATCTAAAAGAGAAACATCCTCCGGATTTGGGCCAGTAAACATATGATGTGACGGAGCAAATTTTGCACTTCCCGAACCATGGAAGAAATCCTTCTCACTTTGTTCAGTAAATAACGGGAAGTTTATAATCCAAGCAAAAGCGAGTTCATTAGGATTATTTTTGTCTTTTCTTAAATCAGGACTATCCGTTCCATATTCTTTTATAACATCTTGATAATTTAACCGAGGCCACGAGCTCTTGGTTATTTTTTTGTCAGGATAAAATTTCTTTACAACTTCTGTATAAACTCCTTCAAGTAAATCCATAATATCGTCTTGGCTAACAAAACTTGCCTCAATATCAAGCTGGGTAAATTCCGGCTGTCTGTCGCCACGAGAATCCTCGTCTCTGAAACATCTAGCAATCTGAAAATATCTTTCCATTCCAGCAACCATTAAAAGCTGTTTATATTGTTGTGGTGACTGCGGCAAGGCATAAAATTTTCCTTTATCTATCCTTGACGGCACTATAAAATCTCTTGCTCCCTCTGGAGTTGATTTTGAAAGAATTGGTGTTTCAACTTCTGTGAAGTCTTCTTTTTCTAAATAATTTCTAATAAAAGTTAATGCTTTGGAGCGATTCCTCAAATTTTTCTGCATTCTCTTTCTTCTTAAATCCAAGTAGCGATACTTTAATCTGTTTTCCTCTCCGATATCTTTTCCGTCACTCTGAATATCAATCGGTGGTGTTTGGGCTTCATTTAAAACTTTGATTTCAGTAATTTTAAGCTCAATGTTTCCATTTTGTATGTCAGCATTAACCATATTCTCCGGTCTCTCATTTACCATTCCTTTCACCTCAACAACCCATTCTGGGCGAATGGTTTCGGCTACTTTATGAGAATCCTCCTTGGGAGTAGAAACGGCCTGAACTAACCCTGAAAAGTCCCTTAAATCAATAAAAATAAGCTTCCCGTGGTCTCTCCTGATATCAACCCAGCCTTTAACTAAAACCTCTTTCCTTATATTCTCCCCCAGATTCTTAATTAGCGTTCTTTTCATATTAGCCCCGCTTTTTCTCTTACTTCTTCTAATTTCTTTGCTACTATATTTCTAACTTTCTCTGCCCCTTTTCTTAAAATTTCTACTGCATCTTCATCACTAATTGATTCTCTTTTTTCTCTCATTGGCGAAATCAATTTTATAATATTGTCAGCTAAAATGTCTTTTGATTCTTTGTGTCCTAACCCTCCTTCTCTATATCTTTTTTCTAATTCTGGAAGCTGGTTGGTGCTAAATAATTTATGAAAGGCAAAAACTAAATCATTCTCTGGGTCTTTTGGTTCATCAACCCCTTTTGAATCCGTCACGATTTTTGCCACTTGTGCTTTTATCTCTTCGTCACTTCCAAACAGAGAAATGGTATTCCCATAACTCTTGCTCATTTTTTGACCATCAATTCCAGGAATCACTGATGTGCCCTCGTCAATCAACGGCTCTGGAATTTTAAAAGTATCTCCAAATGCATTGTTAAACTTATTCCCAATATCTCTGGCCATCTCTACATGCTGTTGCTGGTCCTTACCAACTGGCACAACATCAGCGTCTACCACTAAAATATCAGCTGCCATTAGTACTGGATAATTAAAGACCCCAACATTTATTTCCTTATTTCTAGCCTCAGCATCTTTAAAAGCGTGAGCTCTCATTAAATTAGGCATTGTTATTAAAGTTCCGAAAATCCAAGCTAACTCTGTTACTTCTGGGACATCAGTTTGTGTATAAAGAACAACTTTCTCCGGGTCCAATCCTGCCGCAACATAATCCTTAACAACATCAATTGTGTTTCTTTTCATCTCCTCGGCATTCTTCAATGTTGTCAAAGAATGATAGTTGGCCACAAAAACGAAAGTCTCATACTCACCCTGCATTTCAACAAATCTTTTTAAAGCACCAAGATAATTTCCTACATGAAGTTCGCCTGATGGTTGTATTCCCGATAGAAGTCGTTTAGCCATTGAGTTTTTTCTTTAGGTAATTTTCTAATTCGTCTAATTTAACTCTCTGTTGAGCCATAGAATCCCTATCCCTTACCGTCACCGCCTTATCTTCAAGTGTCTCAAAATCAATTGTAATACAAAGTGGCGTTCCTATCTCATCCTGCCTTCTGTATCTCTTTCCTACATTTCCATTATCGTCCCACAAAGTATTTGGAATATATGACTTTACACTTTTATAAATCTCGTCTGCTTTCTCAACCAACTCCGGTTTGTTTCGCAAAAGTGGGAAAACTGCAACTTTTATAGGAGCAACTTCAGGTTTAAATGAAAGCCAAACTCTTTCCTTATCTTCGTTATATGCAGAAAGCATTACTGCAAGTATTGTTCGACCGTGACCAAAAGTTGGCTCAACAACATGAGGAATAAATTTATTCCCCTCTTCATCACTATAAGTTAAATCCAATCCTGATGCTTTGGCGTGTTTCTTCAAATCATAATCAGTCCTATAAGCAAGTCCATAAAGCTCTTTTGTGCCAAAAGGATAATCAAATTCAAAATCAACAGTTCTTTTAGAATAATGTGCTCTGTCTTTTTCTGGCACTTCAAGTTCAGAAACCATATTCTTCTTAATGCCAACTCTTTCAATCCATTTCCACATTTCTTTTTTCCACATCTCAAAATATTTTTCCCAGTCAGCCTCTTTAACAAAGTATTCAAACTCCATCAAATCAAATTCTCGAACACGGAACAGAAAGTCCCTTGGAGAAATTTCGTTCCTGTATGCCCTACCAATTTGAGCAAGCCCGAAAGGTAATTTGGGACGCAGAGTGTCTAAAGTATTTTTAAAATTAACAAACATACCTTGTGCCAACTCACCTCGGAGATATGCAGTGTTTGATTTCCCCTCAACACTTCCAAGCTGAACCGGAAGCATTAGATTAAAAGCTTTTTCTTCTCCCAACTTTCCTCCACAATCCGGACATTTCTTCTTATCCTCTAATTGATCTCCTCTAAATCTATGCTTACATTTATTACATTCTATTAAAGGGTCAGCAAAGCCATCCAGATGCCCACTGGCCTGCCAAACTGCTTCGGACATTAGTGTAGGAGTCGTCATAGCAAAATTATCATCTCTTTCCTCAACAAAATGTTTCCACCACAAATCCTTAATGTTATACGCCAAAAGAGAGCCATAATGGCCATAATCCCATGTTCCAGCCAACCCACCATATATTTCAGAGCCGGGGTATATAAATCCTCTCCTCTTGGCTAAAGACACCAGTTTTTCCATTGAAACATCAGACATTAAGTCAATTTTACCAGAATTTGGCTAGATTTATAGGGATAAATTAAGCCTGATCCAATTCTATAAAGAAAGTCGAACCTTTGCCTACCCCAGAAGATTCCACCCAAATCCTACCTTTGTGAGCCTCGACAATTTTCTTAACAATATATAGTCCCAAGCCAGTTCCATTAACATTAGTCTTCTTTGAATTTGTAGTCCTGGTAAATTTACCAAAAAGCTTTCCTATATCGTCTTCGTTTATTCCAACCCCCGTATCAATAATTCTCGTTACAACCTTCCCGTCTTCCTTCTCTATACTAATTTTAATTGAACCTTCCTTGGTGTATTTCTGGGCATTATCAATAAGGTTTATAACAACCTGGTTGAGTTTACCTTTATCTGCATCAACAAAGTAACTCTCCCTTGGTGCATCTATGATTATTTCCAACCCGGCTTTTGAAATATTTGGCCGAAGTTCGCCAATTATTTCCTCCACTAACAGCTTCATATCCACCTTCTCCATTTCATATTTTATCCTCCCCTGCTCTATTTGAGAAACATCTAAAAAGTCTTGGACAACATCCACTAAGTTATCGGAAGATTGGAAAATTTTATCAATCGCTTCCTTAACAGAAGGATTAACCTTGCCATAGGAACCCTCAAGAACCAAAGAAGCGTAACCCTTTATAGCGGTCAGTGGACTTCGGAACTGGTGACAGGCTAAAGAAAGAAACTCTGTTTTTAATTCGTCAAGTCCTTTCAGTCTGTCATTGGCTTTCCCTAACTCTTCTGTAAGCCTTTCGAGTTTCTCTCTCTGTTCTACTTCTCTGATAACACTTCGAATTAAGAAAATTCCAATAATGGTTACCGCCAAAAGTAAAATTCCATTTGCTAATTGGTCTTGCGAGGTAGTTGAAAGAATAGTCCTAATAAGGATAAACGTCCAAAGGAAAAAGACAAAAACTTCTGTGGCAATAACTTTTAAATTGAAAAGTTTGTACCTGATTATGGCATAACTAATAGAGCTAACCATAATAATAATTGAAAGAGGGCCAACCCAAATCAAATTGTAATTACCAAAAGCGGGCAAAAATAAGTTAAAAATCATTCCTAGGACAAAACCGATAAGGGTGCCAAAGACTACGAGCCGAAGCTGGTCTCTGATTGTTCTGTCCTTGGCATAATTGTAGCTTTTCAAAAGACCAAAATATGACAAAACTACAAAGGAAACAAAGTAGATTGTGTATATAAAATAATTTCTAAAATTTAAAATGACATCTTTTTCTACACCATTTTGGAAAATCTGCTCAACAATAAAATTCCTATCGACAAGAATGCTATATACTATCAAAAAGAAAGGGGTTAAAAGCCAGAGAAGATTTTTATTAAAGTGATAGTTTTCCCGTTTGAAAAAAAGAGAAAAGTAAAAGAAAACCAAAGGGATAGCCGCTGCTGCAATATAATAAAAATTCGCAAAACTTAAGGCATTGTTTAAATTTCGTGCATTTAGAAAAAGTCCAAGATTCAACGACCACAAGGCGGCGGTAATCGAAAAAATTGAAAATAATATGTTTACTGCTCTTCTGTCACTCCTAAGCAAAAAATAGCTAAGGATGGTTCCTATAATGGTCACTATAAAAAGAATAATTACTTGATATGGCACTTTACTTTTGGGCTACTATTACAAAATGTATTTCTAGCGGTTCATAGACTATCTTGATTTTATCCTTATCAAATCCGGCTCTTGTAACTAAGTCAAACATTTCTGTCGGCTCTTTGTAAATCATCGACCAGCCAACAACATCTGTAATGAATTTTCTCTCTTTGTTATCGGCAATATTAGCTGTAATTAAGGTTCCCTTGGGAGACATTAACTTGTAAACATTAGACAAAACTTCCAAGACTTTCTTATTATTAAAGTAATCAAAGAGTCCGACAATTTCAACCAAGTCCAGTGAATTTCTTTGGTTAACATGAACATCCAAATTACTTACAGTATCCTTTATCCAATGAAACTTCCAACTATTTTCAAAGTCTATAACTTTTTCCTTTAAATCCTTACTGTAATCAAGAGCTTTGGTGCTTCTGTCTAGAAAAGTAACTGAGACTCGATTTTCATTTGGGTCAATCTTTGAAAGCGCTTCAAAAATCGCCCTTGAAGAACCAGAGGCAATACTTAGTATCTTAATATCATCATCCCTTTTATCTATTTGATTAATAAATTTGATAATTTCCTTTCGGACAAGTTTTAACCTATTCCTCACTGCCTTGGAATTATGCAAATTAAACCAAATTTTTAGGAAAAATTTTTGTAAGGCAGATTTGTTTTCTGTCGGAAACCCATGATTATACAAAACTTCCAGCGCCCGATGAGTGGTTCTATGTTCTAGAACATCTTTGGCATAATTATTGCTTTTTTTGATAAATCTGCTGAACCCACTAGGTAGCAGATTCAAGAAAGTTATAAAGAAAATATCCGAAAATTTTCTGATAGGAGATAGCCTTTCATAATCGATTGATGGGTCGTTATCAATATATAAAGTTTTTTCCAGCATAGACTATAATTTTAGCAGAAAAATACCTTGTTTCTTATAGTCCACAAATTTTCTCTAAAACCTTTCGAGAGACGGCTTTGAAATTTTCTTTTGTCGGTTCAAAGCTATCATCAAATAAATCTTCATAATAAATTGGTTGGCCAATTTTCATCTTTAGAAATCTTTTCCGTGAGATAAATTCTCTAAAAAGCATCCCCCAAATTCCTTCCAATTTTATTGGAATAATTGGCTTTTTTGTCCTATATACAAGAAACGCAATCCCGCCTCCAGTACCACCAGGTTTACCATTACAAGAAACTCTGCCCTCTGGAAAAATCAAGATATTTCCCTCTTCTTCTAAAAGTTTTACATGGTTTCCTACTGAAATCGAGTAATCATCAAGGCCTTTGTAAACCTTTCGTGCACCCAAAAGATGAAAAAGTAGTCCGCCATAAAATAATTTACCCCGAAGTCCTTTATGTGAGTATTCCCTTTTTTCTAGAGAAGCAAAAAAAATAGGCCTGTTAAAGATCCTAATTGGTATTGTGGATGGTATTAACCCTGAATCTATTTCACTTATATGATTTGAGGCAAGTATAAAATTTCCTTTCTGCTTTTTTAAATTTTCGAGTCCCTCCATCTGAGCGTGAAGAAAGAATATCGCAATGGGGTGAAAAAGGAATCGCAACAATAACTGCAATGGTAGTGGTGAAAGGTAATATTTCAATCTCATAAAACCAAATTCTATCAAAATGTGGCTTTATTGCAACCTTATAAACGGCTTAGTAAAAACCTCTTATAAGAAAAAGCTTATTATTCAATTACAAAATCTCTTGACGCTAGCTCTTTAAACTCATCTCGGGTTTCGGGATATATGTGATTATTTCTTTCATAATGCATTGGGATTATTTTGCCAATTTTTTTGAATGTTTTTACAAAATTATATGCTTCCTGTGGCCCATAGGTGTAGTAAGTTCCAACAGGTATTAAAGCTATATCGACTTCTAAATTTTCAACTGGAATTCCAGATGGATTGAACATGTCTCCGGCAAAATAAATTGTCTCCCCTTCCACCTCGATTAAAAAGCCCATATTTTCCTTAGGGTGATTTACATTTGGCCCGTGGTCAACCTCAAAAAACTTTACTTTGATTCCGCCGACTTCAATTTCCTCGCTAATTTTCACAATCGTTATTTCTGGTTCAACCTCCTTACCCACCTCGCTTTCTGCACATTCTGAATTTAGAAAAAGTTTTTTGGGAGCCAACTTATTAATTTGCTCTGATGAAAAATGGTCTCCATGAATATGAGAAACAATAAAGGCATCAATCCCCTCTAATCCATTAAGCTTTTCGGTTGGCGTCTTATTCCCAATATCAAAACCAAGGCGAAAGCCCCCTGAGGTTTCAAGAATGAAACCAGACTGTTCAAATTTGGTAAGTATCATGAATCTATTATATCAAAATATGGCTTTATTGCAACCTTATAAACGGCTTAGTAAAAACCTCTTATAAGAAAAAGCTTATTATTTGATTATAGGGCTTGTGGTTTATTGTTATTCGCCTATTTTGACTGCTGTCCCGTATGCCAACATCTCAGACGCTCCTGCCATAACCATTGAAGTCATAAACCGAACACCGATTACAGCATCTGCGTTCATATCAATTGCCTGATTCACCATTCTGTTATATGCCTCATCTCTTGCGTGCATAGTCATGTCAGTATAAGTCTTTACTTCACCGCCTATCATGCCCCTAAACCCAGCTCCGATATCCCTTCCGATATTTCTTGCCCTTACGGTACTGCCCTTTACAATTCCAAGAACTTTAGTAACTCTTTTTCCAGGAATATCATTCCCAGTTGTTATAATTATTTCTGCCATTTTATTTATTATTATCTTTGTTTTTTAGACCTTTAATTTTTTCTATATTGTCTTCTTTTTTATTTAAAAAAATAAAAAGACCTACAATAATAAAAATAAGACCCCAGATAAGACCCCCCCACCAATCTTTAGATAAATTTGAAAGAGTGTCATAGGTTATATATAAGCCCAAAGTTATTATAACGATTCCTGTTATAATTCTGCTCATAGTATTCATGTTAAATCATTATACCTAAAGAAAAGGAAAGTATCCAATGTCTTCTTTTGCTTTTTATATATTGCTTAAGTTCTTAAGAATTTAGGCAATAAAGTGTCTTTTAGAGGCCTTCTTCGCGGAGATCTTCGAGTTCTTTTTTGGCTTTCTTGGAAAGTTTTTTAGGAAGTTCAATATTTATCTTAATTAGCAAGTCTCCCCTACTGTTTCCTGACATTGGCACGCCCTTTCCTTTTATTCTTAAAGTTTCGCCAAATGAAACGCCTTCTGGAATTTTCACTTTCAACTTTCCGTCTAAAGTATTTAATGTGTACTCTCCTCCCAAAAGAGCGTCTGTCACTTTTATATTTAAAGTAGTCACTAAATTATTCCCCTCTTTAATAAAATTTTGGTCGCGCCTAATATGAACTTTTACATACAAATCTCCTGAAACTCCGCCTCGAATTGCCTCCCCTGCACCACTAAGTCGAATCATCTGGCCGTCCTCAATTCCGACAGGAATTTTAATAGAAATTTCCTCCTGTTTTTTGATTAGCCCATGTCCACCACAAGTTCTACATTTCTTTTTTGGTATCTCTCCCACACCGTGACATTCACGACATTCTTTTTCAGTTGTGAAGGTCCCAAAAAACGATTTTGTTGTTTCATGAATTCTCCCTTTTCCATTACAAGTTTTACAATTCTCCATTTCGGAATTCTTTTCAGCCCCGCTTCCTTTGCAATTCTCACAATATGAAGTCTTGTTCAAAATTATTTTTCTTTCTGTACCAAAAATAGAATCATAAAAATTCACTTCAATATCAACCGAAATGTCACTTCCTCTTTTAGTTCTACCCCTCCTTCCGCCGAAAAATTCCCCAAAAATATCTCCTAAATCAAAATCGTTAAAACCCTGAGTAGCACCTTGGTTAAACTGCGAGAAATCAAACCCGCCAAAACCTCCAGCATTGCCAAAAGCATGCCCATAAGTGTCATACTCCTTCCTTTTTTGGTCATTCGAGAGAATATTATAGGCTTCATTAACCTCTTTGAACTTACCTTCATTCCCACCCTTTTTATCAGGATGATACTGATGAGCCAGCTTCCTAAAAGCTTTTTTTATTTCATCTTTTGAGGCATTTTTTTCAACGCCTAATACTGAATAATAGTCTTTTGACATTTATTTACCCCTTATTTTCTTCTTCTCCCTTGTCTTCCTCGGCTTCTACATCCTTCACATTATCATCAGAACCAGAAGTTTGATTTTCGCTTTGTGATTTCTGCGCCTCAGCCATAGCACTTCCGATTTTTTGCATTTCTACTCCCAATTCCTCGGTTGCCTTTTTAATAGCATCTGTATCACCTCCGTCCTTAACCTTCTTCAGTCCTTCAATTTTTCCTTCTACCCCTTTTTTAATATCATCCGAAATTTTTCCCTCGGCATCTTTCAATGCTTTCTCCGCAACAACAATACTTTGATCCGCCAAGTTTCTAACATCGGCACTTTCTTTTTTCTTCTTATCTTCGCCTGCGTGAACTTCGGCTTCTTTCTTCATTTTCTCCACTTCTTCGTCAGAGAGCCCTGAACTTCCTTCAATTTTAATCGACTGCTCTTTGCCTGAAGATTTATCTTTTGCCTTTACACTAAGAATTCCATTAGCATCAATATCGAATGAAACTTCAATTTGAGGGATACCCCTCGGAGAAGGTGGAATACCATCAAGAATAAATTTTCCTAAACTTTTATTATCAATTGCCATTGACCTTTCTCCTTGAACGATATGAATTTCAACTTGTGTTTGATTGTCGGCGGCAGTTGAGAAAATCTGCGATTTGCTTGCGGGGATTGTCGTGTTTTTATCAATCAACTTTGTAGCAATACTTCCCATTGTTTCAATTCCAAGGGAAAGCGGAATAACATCAAGAAGCAAGACGTCCTTAACGTCTCCCTGTAAAATCCCGGCTTGAATAGCAGCACCAGAAGCTACCACCTCATCCGGATTAATTGATTTATTTGGCTCTTTCCCAAACAATTCCTTTACAGCGCTCTGTACAGCGAGCATTCTGGTCTGCCCTCCAACAAGAATAATTTCATCAATATCTCCTAATTCAAAAGGAGAATCTTTAATTACATCTTTGGTTATTTGAATTGAGCGATCAATATATTCTTTTGATAATTCTTCAAGTTTGCTTCTCGTCATTTTCAAAAGAAGATGTTTTGGGCCAGATGTATCAGATGTGACAAAAGGAATATTAATTTCAGTTTCAGCTGTGGCAGAAAGTTCCTGTTTTGCTTTTTCAGCAGCCTCGTCAAGTCGCTGGAGAGCTAGTGGGTCATTTGTCACATCAATTCCGCTTTCCTTTTTAAATTCCGCTGCAATCCATTTAATAATCTCTTGGTCAATATCTTTTCCTCCCATATGAGAATCTCCGCCGGTCGCTTTAACCTCAACAACATCATCTCCGACTTCAAGAACACTGACATCAAATGTTCCACCACCAAAGTCGAATACTACAATCTGTTCATTTTTCTTTTTATTAAATCCATAAGCCAAAGCAGCTGCGGTCGGCTCATTTATAATCCTTTTCACATCAAGTCCAGCAATCTTCCCCGCGTCCTTTGTCGCTTTTCTCTGTGAGTCATTAAAATAAGCAGGAACAGTTATGATAGCCTCGGTAATTTTCTCTCCCAATTTAGCTTCTGCATCCGCTTTCATTTTGGAAAGAATCATAGCTGAAAGCTCTTCTGGCCTATAAAAATCTTCCCCCATTTTAACTTTTACTCCCCCGTCATCAGCCTTCTCAATAGTAAATGGAACAGTTCCTTTATCCTTCTGAACTGAAGAATCCTCAAACCTGTGCCCAATAAATCTTTTTATTCCAAAAATAGTATTCTGTGGATTTGTTACAGACTGTCTTTTAGCAAGCAGACCAGCTAATCGCTCATTATTTTTTGAAAGTGCAACAATAGAAGGGGTCGTCCTTGAGCCTTCTGCATTTTCAATAATTTTCGGCTCACCACCTTCAATAAAAGCAACTGCCGAATTTGTTGTACCTAGGTCTATTCCAATTACTTTACTCATATATTTCTTTCATTATTTTCCCACCTTAACTCTAGCAGGTCTTATAATTTTTCCATTCAATAAATACCCCTTAGCTACTACTTCCACAACCTTACCTTCTTCTCCTTCTGTCATTTCAATTACCTCATGAAAATTCGGGTTAAAATCTTTATCTAAAGGATTAACCTCTTCTAAGCCATCTTTCTCCAAAATGGATACGAATTGCTTGTAAATCTGCCCCAATCCACTCTTCCAAGAGACACTTCCCCTGGCCATATTAAAACTATCTAAAACAGGCAAAATGCCCTCAATAAAATCCTCTTTAGCAAACTTCAGTATTTCTTTCTTTCGGTTATCTTCCTCCTTTTTGTAATTAATGAAATCAGCTTTGGTTCTTTGCCAGCCGTTTAAATATTCTTGTTTTTCAGAGGTACTTTTTTTCAACTTGTCGCGAAGCTTTTTCAAGACTTCATTATTTGAAAATTCCTCGACAACAATTTCTTCGTCGGCATTGTATTCCGAATTCTTAGACTCGTCAAATTTTTTTTCTGATTTCTTAGACATAGTTAAAAAATCGGTAAAACAAAACTAACGTTTTGACCATTGAGGAGATTTTCTTGCTTTTTTCAGACCAAATTTTTTCCTTTCTTTTATTCGCGGATCCCTTTTTAAATATCCAGACCTTTTTAATTCTCCTCTTAACTCACTGTCAAATGAAACCAATGCTCTTGAAATTCCAAGTCGCATAGCTTCCGCTTGAGCATGAACACCTCCACCCGTAATCAAAGCATTAATATTAAATTTCTTTCCACCACTTTTTTCCAAAGCTTCGGCAAGTATGTGCTGTAATTCATCAGTCGGAAAGTACTCATTAAACTTCTTATTATTAACGGTATAGCTATTGGATGATGCTGGTGTCAGACGAACTCTGGCAATAGAATTTTTTCTTCTCCCAACTGCCTCAAAATACTTACTTTTCTTTTTTGTTTTTGTTTCAGCCATATTATTCAGTTATCTCTATATTTTTTAAAAGCCTGCTTCTCAACTTATTACCTGGGAGCATTCCTTTAACCGCATTTCTGATAAGCTCACCGTAACCATGGACTTTTACAATCTCTTTTGCAGATTTTACTTTCAATCCGCTCGGGTAACCAGAAAAACTTTTATATCTCTTGTCTTCCATTTTTTTAGCAGATATATCAAGTCCTGAAGCGCCAGAAACAACAACTTTTACATCGGCTACTTTATGCTTCTCAAAATCAAGGGAATTTTTACCCATCAAAAGAGTGGCGATTTCACTCGCTAATCTTCCCAATTTCTTTCCTTTTGCATCAATTTTGTACTCCATATTATACGAATTCTATTAAAGCCGTCTGGCTTCCGTCACTTGCCCTATTGCCAAGCTTGGTAATTCTTGTATAACCTCCGCTTCTGTCTTTGTAAGTTGGCGCAACTTTATCAAACAAATTCTTGTTGTCAGCACCAAGTTTGGATTTAACCGCTCTTCTAGAAGTAACAGAATTGATTTTTGCCTTAGTGACAATTTTCTCCACATAAGGACGGAGTTCTTTGGCTTTAGCAAGACTTGTCTTTATTTTCCCCTCGTTAATAAGAGAAAGAGCCAAAGAGCGCATGAGTGCCTCTCTTTGATTAGTTTTCCTGCCAAATTTTCGTCCGACCTTTTGATGCTTCATATTACTCCAAGACAATTCCAAAGTTACCTAGTGCCCTCTTAACCTCCTGAACTCCTTTGTCTCCCAATCCTGCAAGTTCAAGCAAGTCCTCGGTCTTCTTTCGAGCCAAACCTCCAACTGTTCTGATATTTGCCTTTGATAAGGCATTTTCAGTTCTGGCTGAAAGATTTAACGTTTCAATTCTGGTTTTCAAGAATTCCTTTTCCGTTTCCTTATCTCCCTCTTCTTTATTTTCTTCAATAACACTTTCCATGTCTTCCTCCTTCACTTCTGGTTCTTCTTCTTTGAATCCAACAACAGCCTTTAGTTGGGTGATGAGAATAGAAATTGATTTCTCTAACACATCATGTGGACTAATAGTTCCATCTGTCTCAATAAAAACTCTTAATCGGTTAAAGTCCGTCCTTTCGCCAACTCTCATGTTTTCAACTTCATAATTTGCTCTTCGCACCGGAGTGAAAGTTGCGTCAAGCGCAATTGTGCCAATTTCAACTTTCTCTTTTTGCAAGGCTTCCTTTGGGACGTAACCAAGGCCTTTTTCAACAATCATGTCTATTTCTAGAGTTGCATTCTTGTCGGTAATATCGGCAATATGTTGATCTGGATTAAGAACCTTGACCTGCCCAGGAACTGTAATGTCCTTGGCAGTAACTTTTTTAATACCTTTTGCTTTCAGGCTAACTGTCTGCGGTTCCTCTGTTAAAACCTCAAATCTAACCTTTTTTAAGTTTAGAAGAATCGCAATCACATCTTCTTTTATTCCACTGATTGTGGAAAATTCGTGGTCAACTCCATCAATCTTAACCGAAGTAATAGCCGCTCCGGGAAGTGATGAATAAATAATCCTTCTTAACGAATTCCCAAGTGTGTGACCATATCCTGGGTAAAGTCCGTCAATTTCATAAGTAGCCTGAAATTTGTTTTCGGATACTATTTTTGGTTTTGACGGCAAAATTATGTTTAAGTCGGGCATGTTAATAATTTAATTAATTACAATTTTTACTTATAAAATTATTTACTATAAAACTCTATGACTGTATTCAAATCAAGAAGCGTCTCTCCTTTATTAAGCGCTGGTCGACCTTGGATGACAGCTTCCTTTTTTGGAAGGTCAAACTTAATCCAGGAAGGAACTCTTCCGCCATCTTTTTTTATTTTATCTTCCAAGCCTGCAAACATTCCTTTATTCTTACTTCCCTCCCTGATTGCAATTTGATCTTTTTCTTTGACCTTGTATGAAGGAATCGTCAGCTTTCTTCCATTAACAATAATGTGTCCATGGGAAACCATTTGTCTGGCCATTCTTCGGGTTGGAGAAAGCCCCAATCTGTAAACTACATTATCAAGTCGAGATTCAAGGTTTTCATAAAGAGCTTCAGTCGCCTCCTTATTTTGTTGGGAAACTGATTCTTTAACAACATTTTTAAACTGTTTCTCTGAAATACCATATGTAAATCTAACTTTTTGCTTTTCCAAAAGTTGCTTGCCATAATCAGAAAAGATTTTTCTCCTCTTGCCTCTTGTTGTCGTCCTAGACTTTTTGGCTTCAGACAACATATATTTTTGCGTCTGAGTCTTTTCAAAAATATCTGCGCCAAGTCGTCTAGCTATTTTGTATTTTGGTCCTATTTTCATGATTATGCTCTTCTAGGTTTTTTAGGTGTTGGACCGCCATGTGGAATTGGGGTCTTATCACTAATCGAATTTAAATCTATGCCTTTGGCTGAAAATGCCCTAACTGACGATTCCCTTCCAGCACCCACTCCCTTAATAACGACATCAACATCTTTGACCCCCATCAGTTTGGCTTTTTCCCCTATCAACTCTCCAACCTGTGCCGCTGCATAAGGTGTTCCTTTCTTAGCGCCCTTAAAACCAAGTGCTCCGCTTGAAGACCAAGCAACAACATCTCCTTTTTTGTCAGTTAAAATAGCACGAGTATTATTATATGAAGCTCGAACGTGAAGTATTCCTGAATCAAGCTTTTTTCTGGACAACTTCGAAAGAGACGCTCCCCTTGCTTCTTTTGAACTCTCTCCCCCCATTTTTTTAATAACTCGTTTCTTTCCCATATTATTTTTTATCTACTTTTACCCTTCCAGAACCCACAGTCTTTACAACATTGCCCCTGACAGTCCTGGAATTACTTTTTGTTCTTTGTCCCCTAGCAGGTAAACCTCTGGAATGTCTTGCACCACGATAACTTTGGACATCTTTCAACCTTTTAATATTTCCTGCTTTTTCTCTTTTTAAATCTCCTTCGATTTTAACCGGCCCCATAACTTCCCTGATTTTGTTTTCTTCCTTGGCTGTAATTTCTTTTCCCTTCTTTCCATAATCAATTCCTGCGTCATCTAAAATTTTATGTGCCAAGGACCTACCAACTCCATGAACAGCTGTTAGTCCTATCTCAATTCTTTTATCATCTGGAATTGTAATACCTGAAATTCTCATTATCCTTGTCTTTGTTTATGGCGCGGATTGACACAAATAACATGCAAACGACCCTTCCTTCGAACAGTCTTGCAAGATTTGCATATTCTTTTTACAGACGCCTTAACCTTCATAATATATAGAAGGGTCTAGAGTCTTCGAATGATTCGACCTTTTCCGCCATAAGGATCAAGCTTGATTTCAACCTTGTCTCCAACAAGAATTCTAATCCTATGAACTCTCATTTTCCCACCAAGATAGGCAAGCTCCTCTCTTCCGTCTTCAAACAAGACGCGAAAAAGGATGTTGGGGAGCGCTTCCGTCACTGTCCCCACTTCATTTTTATCTCTATTCTCCTTCTCAACCATTAAATATTAGCCCTAAAATAGGCATGTACGAGCTATATTAGACTCGTATAGAGCTAAAGTCAACCCTTTTTTAAGGTTTTCCACAGTGGAAAAATGGCCGTGGTAAGCCTTCTTAAACGGCTCAGCACTTGAAGCCGTTTAAATATTATTTAATTATCTTCTTAAGCTTGATTTTGTCCTCTTTATCGGTAATGGAACGCCCCCAAAATGGCCGGATAATAACTTTAGCAGTCTCGATACTATCAGAATATGAAGAAAGGATTGAAGTCGCTTTCCTCCTAGACTCCCCGCCCAAATCACTTATTAGGGCTTCCTCGTCAAAAGTCCAAACAACTTTTGTGTCCCCTGAAATTTTAAAATTAACGCTTTCAGCAATTTCTAGATTAATAGAACTTGAATCAACAATAGTTAAATTAAGATTATCCAATCCAAAAAGCTCCACGTTTGCTCCTTTATAAGAGGCAATAGTATTTTCTGCCACAAATTGTGCAAATTCCTTTTCGTCAAAAATTAATCCATAGAATGTCGCCTCTTCCGTCACCAAAACATTATCACCTGTTCCATTTGAAGTTTTTGAATCACTTCTTATAACATAAGAATTATTAAGAAGAAGGAATCCTTCTGGCTTAACTGACAAAGCCTCTTCTAAAATTTCCGCACTTAATTTAGAACCAAGCCTGTCGCTGGCACTTACTACATCATCATTTGAGGCTTTTCTAATAGTTCCTGAAGCGCCACCAGCTATTGCCGTCTGGCTTCGGGCATAAAACTTACTATATCGTGGATCACCTTTAAGTCCCGGAATAGTGAAATCCAACATGTCGACATTATATGTATCTCCTGACTTGTCGGCGTAAACCGTCACCTCAAGACTTCCTGGCACAGTTTCACCATCAACCGTGCTTCTACCAGGAACTACGACAGCATCTTTAATCCTGTAAATCAAACCATCTGGTGTTTCAAACCTGGTATTTTTAATAAGCTTCTGGCTTGCAGTTGAGTAATTATTGTAGACAACAATTTTTCCTGAAGCTTTTTCTTCCACAAACTCCTCGCCTGTTGCTGGAACTTCGTCCGAAAGGGAGCGAGTTATACTCATAACTTCAAAACTTAGTTCCCCAGACTGTGCTTCCTTAAATGCAGTAAAGGTGCCGTCAATCAACACGGCTTCTTGTTTTGGTGTCACTTCAATTTTGGCTCCAGAAAACAAAAGAGGAAAAACAAAAAGGAAAATAATTATGGAAATAATGGCAACAATCCAAATACCAAACCGTGGAGATTTCCTGTCAGAGTATCCGCCGCCGGAACCTCCGCTTCGTCCGACTGGCGACTGACCTCCAAATGAATTATCTACCTTCGGTTTTTTGGAAACAGGTATTCTTCTAATTGATCGGCCCGAACCCGAAACTATATCTTGAAATGAATTATCTGACATAAATTTGTTATGAAATAATATATGACTTACCTTTCTAATTCAAACACCCTGTTAAAGAAGATTGCCTCGATGGCTATAAAGGTATCTTTCTCCTCCTTCGTCCTAAATAATACATAAGAATCGAGACTAGAGCAGTTGACAAAACTCACAACAAATAGTCCATCTGTCATTATAGACTGGGAAAACTCTTCAGATTTCATGAGTCTATTATAAAAATTAGACAAATCCTCGTCTGCTGTGAAGAAAATCGTTGATGGAACACTGTCCCCAGTTGACAAAGTTGTTAAAGCATTTCTAAATTCTCTAAGCCATGTTCCGCCAACTTTAGTAATGGATTTTCTTAATTTATCAATTTTGCCACCAAAAAGTGACTCGGTGTAGAAAAGCCGAAGAGACGACAATGCTTCCTCTGAAGAAGTCCTTAGTTCCTCTGCTAAAAAGCGAAGCAGAGTATTCTTACCAACAGGAAATGACATTGTCTTCAGAACATTTCCTTGCTTCACCAATGAAATGTCAGTTACTTCTCCTGCAATATCCAAAAGAAGAAAGTCCGTAACTCTGTCATACATATCCCTAATTGCAGAAAATGAAACAAGGGTAAAGGAATGGAAGGTTAAATCTTCGGTATAAAAATATTTGGTAATAACATCTTCAATCTCGTCTAGGATACTCGTTTGAGACATACTTAAAAACAAGGTCAGTTCAGCCTCTTTAGCTTTCTTACCCAGAGGATTCCCCACCTTATAGCCGTTTAATTTCATGTCTATAAGTTTTCTTTCAATAACTTCCGATTCCTGTTTTCTTCCTGAACCATATTTGGACAAATTTGAGTTTTCAAAATCTCCCTCTTCTCTGTTAAGAAAATCTGAAATAAATTTGCTTGTTATAACAAAAGGTTCTTCTTTTTTGATTTTCACAGTCTTAGTTTGTGAGACAAACCAGGGAGAAGCCAAAGAACAATAAACTTTTTTAATTCTCTTTTTTGAGGCATCACTACCAAGAGAAGACAAACCTTTTTTACTTAAATCATCTAGAACCACGCCCAGAGCAGTAAACATCCCTTTTTTAAAACGATTACCAGAAAGTTCTCTAACGAACTTCATTGGAACCCTTTTAACATACATAACTTTCGGATTCTTATTCTGGGCTAATTCAACAAAAGAGCCTGCAACACTACCACTGCCAATATCCAGAATCAAAACAGTTTTGCCTCTTTTTTTATTCTCACTCTTAACAAAAGGAAAAAGCATACCCTAAGTATAAATTGAGAGAGAAAAAACTAAAAACAGAAATGTTAAAAAGAAGGTGTAGCATTCTTCTGTAAAAATAAGCTAATCAAAAAACTCGTTGCCAACCTGTGACAACGAGTCGCGTTATGCGTAGCTTCCAAAGAAGCTGGGTGTACTATGTCACAAGAGCGGCGGACTAGAGAACAGGGACAGATCAGCTATTGGCTCGGTTTCCAACAACAAGTGTCTCCACCCCTGCTCCTAATACAGGAGACAAATTTATGGAAATAAAATCAACTATTCTAAAACAGCTCTGATTCTTCTAATCCCACCAGAAGATGATTCTTCTTTTGTTATTTTAAATTCGCCTAATTCCGAAGTATTCTTAACATGAGGGCCGCCGCAGATTTCCAAACTGAAATCCCCAATTTTATAAACCTTAACTTTATCACCATACTTTTTATCAAAAACTCCGTGAGCACCCATTTTCTTGGCCTCTTCAACTGAAACTTCTTGCATTGAAGTATCAAGTCCCTCTTCAATTTTTTGATTAACCAGATTTTCTACTTGCTGTTTTTCCTCATCAGTTAATTTTTGTGGATATGAAAAATCAAATCTTAATCTTTCGGGAGTAATATTGCTTCCCTTTTGTTCTACTTCTTCACCTAAAATTTTCCGAAGTACAGCAAACAAAAGATGGGTTGCGGTATGATATTTTGTCTCCATATCTCCACTGCCGGCAAGGCCACCCTTGAATCTTCCAGCAGAAGCGGTAGTTGATAATTCTGAGTGTTTTTTTAACTCTTCTTTATATCCTTCCATGTCAACACTGCCACCTTTCTCTAATATAACTATTCCTCTTGTCATCTCAATTGGGAAACCATAACTCTGATATAAATCAAAAGCATCTTTCCCAGAAATATTATTCCCAAGTTTTTCAAGTTGTTTTAATCCCTTTGATAAATTAGCTATAAAGCTATTCTCCTCTTTTTGAATTTCATTTCTTATTTCTTCACCTTTTGTAACTAAATTTTCATAAACATTCCCATAGTCATTTATTACCACGTTTGCAACCTTGGCCAAGGATCCTCTGGGCATACCTACTAAATCAGCTTGCCTAACAGCTCTTCTAATTAGCCTTCTTAAAATATATCCTTTATCAGTATTACTAGGAAAAACACCATCACTAATTATAAAAACAGCACTTCTTATGTGATCGGCAATGATTCTCTGAGAATGTTCCTCATCTTTTGGAGAAAGCTCTCTTATTTTATCCATAGTTGCAATAAACAAATCCGTTTCATAAACATTACTTTTCCCCTGCGACACCATCGCTAGTCTCTCCAAACCCATACCGGTATCAACCCCTTTCATTTTTAACGGTTCAAGTTTTTTATCCTTACTACAATAAAATTCATTAAAGACCAAATTCCAAATTTCAACTCCATTAACAAAAATTTCAGTTGACGGGCCACAAGGACCCTCTTCTCCAGTCGGCCCCCAGAAATTATCTTCCTTTCCATATTTTTCAATTTTTATATTGGAATCAATTTCTTTCCAAATTTTTTCCGATTCCTCATCGGCCGATACGTCACTATCGCCGCCAAAAACTGAAACATAATCAATAGGAAGGCCCATTTCTTTAGTTATAAATTCATGGGCATATTGAATTGCCTCCTTTTTCTCATATCCTCCAAAGCTAAAATTTCCAAGCATTTCAAAAAAGGTCAAATGTGATTCGTCTCCAACCTCCTCAATAGCCGAAGTTCGAACCGCCTTTTGAATGGAAGCAGTATTAAGGGAGCCAAAATCCTTTTCGACATCCATAGCCCCTGTATAATAGGGCTTAAATTGCTGCATTCCGGCAGTTGTGAAGAGAACTGAGGAATCATTTTCAGGCACCAACGAAGCAGAAGGGACTAATTTATGCCCCTTACTTTCAAAAAATTTCTGAAATTTCTCCCTTATTTCTCTGTATGTCATTTTAGAGAGAGAAAACTATTATAAACAAATAAAGTAGCGTGAAAACACATGGAATTAAAAGATTTATCTTAAAAAAATAATATTTTAAACCGCCATGTCTCCCTTTCAAAGCCTCCCATTCCACCTTATGTAAAGACAGTGGTAATCCATCTTCAATTCTTATTTTTTCAGCGTACTTCATATATTGATTATACTAGGGACTTCAAAACCTCAAAGTCCTTTTTTAATTCATCTTTATTATTGGCATTGTAGATGGCTACAGCCGGATGATAAAGAGGCACAATTTTAAAACTGTGGGTTGGAGTGTCCACATCAAAAACTTTTCCATGCATTTCAGTTATTTTTGTGATTTGGTCTTTTAATCCGAATTTCTCCATAATGTAATTCATCGCAAATCGCCCAAGAGTCGCTATAACCTTCGGTCCTATGATTTCGATTTGCCTATCCAAAAAAGGTGCGTACATTCCTATTTCATTTGCTAAAGGATCCCTATTTCCAGGAGGTCGGTCTTTTAAAACATTTGTAATATAAACCTTCTCACGTGAAATATTAATATGGTCTAAAAGTTCATCTAAAAATTTTCCAGAAGCGCCACAAAAAGGCACCCCAGTTTTAGCTTCATTTTCTCCTGGTGCTTCACCAATAAACATAATATTGGCATCATGGCTCCCCTGTCCGATTACCGGATAATAATTATGCTCAGTTCGATAATGGTATAAGGGAGATTTTTTAAGGTTTACAACCTCGTCCCGAATTTCTTTCATTTTTTCTTTTTTTTCTTCGGAGTTCATTTTATTAATGGTACAAAAGTGAAACCTTTATACTCTTCTTCCTCAATTTCCTCGTCCGTTGTTTTGATAATCTTCCAAACAGAGTAACCAATCGGTATAACTAAAATCCCGCCTGTTTTTAACTGGGTCAAAAGTTCTTTTGGTAATTCATCTGCGCCTGCAGACACCAATATCTTGTCAAAAGGTACTTCATTTGAAAGTCCTAATTTGTCTCCCGCTTGAATGATTTTAGAATTTTTAAAATCGTATTTAGCCAAATTTTTGCTACCAAACTCCACCAATTCTGAAACTCTTTCAACTCCAAAAACTTCCCCAGTGCTTCCCACCAATTCAGATAAAAGAGCCGTGGTCCAGCCGGAACCAGAACCAATATCTAATACCTTATCCCCTTTTTGTACAGAAAGAAGCTCCAACATAAAAGCAACCGTTGTAGGCTGTGAAATTGTTTGTCCCCTGCCAATAGGAATAGGATGGTCTTCATAACTTTCAAGCTTATGCTCTTCCAATACAAAATCTGCTCTATCAATTTTTTCAAAAGCCTCTATTATATTGGAATTTTTTAAAACTCCGCTTGATTTTAGATGCTCAATTAATCCTTTCTTATTCAACATTATAGTGCTCCTTCTTTCTCTAACAACTTTGATTTTTCACCTCTCAAACCATTATATCCACCAATTTCTCCATTTGATCTTATAACCCGATGACACGGTACATTTGGGTCCATATTCTTCTTCATAATATTCCCAACTACTCTTGAAGCATTTGGACTCCCAGTAGCTATTGCTACTTTCTTGTATGAAAGAATCTTTCCTTTTGGGATTTTTTTAACAATATCTAAAACTTTTCTAGAAAAGGGTGTCTTTTTCTTTTGTTCCTTTCGGCTCATTTTTCTTTTTTGTTTTCTCACTTATAACTTTAATTGCCGCATTTCTGTATGCACAGTATTCACAGTCTTCACTTGCTTTAGGAATCTCTTCACTATCTAATGTCTTTTTGATATTCATCAAAGAGCCCTCTACCCAACTATCATCACCTTCATAAGGAATTATGGTCATATCAAATTCTAGTTTGCTGTCAAAAGATTCTGCTGATTTATCACCATTGGCATAGACAAAATAGCCTGTGTCTGAAACTTGTAAGCCATTCTTTCGCAAGAGCCATTGATAGATATCCATTTGTCTTTTGTATTGATTCTCCCACTTGGTATCTGAAAGTTCGTTCATTTTATTGTTCTTGGCCGTAGCCTTATAATCAACGACATAAAGTTCATTAGTATCAGGATTTACCCAGACGTCATCAATTCCACCAGAAATATTAAAGTCGGTCGGTTCATGAAAATATTCCACACCCCTACGAAGTGAGTCACGCCATTTATCCATATCCTGATGCTTGAACGGCACAGCATTTATTCCATACTCTTTCATTAAAGGATGGGGTGAGCCTTCAGCTCTGTAGAAATCAAACTCTTTTTTTAATAATTCATCTACAGCAATATTCAAAGTAAATGCTGGACCTCTTGGTCGAGCTGTACCCAATTTGTTATCTATATAGAAGCACCTCGGGCAAATTGAAAATAAGTCAATTTTTGAACGACTTAATCGAAACCTTTTTCCACCGTAATTCCAACTCGGATGTCTATGAGGTTTATATTCAGACATTCAAGTATTTTAACACAAACACCTTTTATAATGACTTATTGAGAAAGCTTGTTGTAAAGCCAGGCAAAAATAACTCCGCCAATATAGGCATTAACAAACGCCCAAACTGCTCCTATAACCGAACCTGTTAAAGTTGCTTCATAGCCAGGATAAAAACTTGAGATAAGTTCCATAAACATTTCTCCATGACCAAAAGATACTAAGAGCCCTAAAACAAAAACCCCACCTGCCCACAAAAGACCCAGGGCTAAACCAAAAGCATTTACATGAAATTTTCTATACATAAATAAATTTTAAATCCAAATAAAAAAAAGCGAAAGCACCTCCTGTGAAATACATCTAATAAAAATATATTTTATTCTTCTCCTGGTGCAGAAGAGGTGGTGAACAGAACCTCGATTATTCTATTCTCGGAATCAATTAATGGGGTGTCTTGTTCTGAGTCAAAAGTTCTATTTTGAGTTAGTTCACTATCTTCATTATGGAGAAGTGCATAATAACTTCCTCCTTCAACTGTTCCCCTTAAAAGCTCAACTACTCCGGCAGTCTCTCCGATATCAAAAAGCCCTGCTCCTAAAATGTTCCCATGGACTCCATCTATATTTTCAACTATTACAACCCAGACAGCTCTTGGGGCTGAAACTTCTTTTACAAAAACCGATTTACCTGGAGCTTGGGGGTCCACTCTCAATACAACATCGCCAACTGTCACAGACTCTTGTGGTTCTTGATTTTCACCACCTTCAGACGAAATTGGAATAGAAATATTAGCTGTTGTTTCCACTCCATCAGTATTATTATCTTCCACCGCAACTCTGTCTCCTTGAGATTTAAAAGAAATCCAAGCCGAACCAAAGCCAAGAACGAAAGCCACAACAGCCACGATTAAATATTTAAATCTTTGTTGATTTCCTTCTCCTCCCCTCATCATTTGATTATACTCGCTCTGATAATCCATTTAAAAGATTTTACAAAAGGACAATAGAATTATATCCCTGCCTATACCTTGCTAACAAGGCTAAAAAGTTTCCTAGTACTTTAGTGTGTACGTGGTACGCAGACACGGCTTATTTCCTCCAGAACAGAACTTGCCTTTTTGCTACTCAAACCAGTACTCTCTAATAGGCTTGGGTTATTCTTAACATCGCGACATAAGACGTTCCCTGTTTTCAATATATTATTCTTCTCTGAAACAGAGAGAGCTGTTAAACAAGTAAGTGGATGGAGTGCTGTTTCTTCTATCAAATCTTGGAGGCTCCTCCCAACTGGGCGGCTCCAACCAATCATTTCCATATTTGCACATTTGCCATACTTAGCAGCATTTTTGGTAAAACTAGTGTTAGTAATAATCCAGCATTGGTGTTTTTGTTTTTCTTTTAACTGTCCAGTAAAATTATTTTTTTCTAAATCGTCATATCTGGCTCTGACATAAAGAGCAACTTTTAAATCAGATTTGACTTTAAGTTCATTATGAAATTTTGTCTCTATCAGTACTAGCTCATCCCCTTTTTCTGCCAGAATATCAATTTCATGAGAAGCACAAACTCCTTCTAAGATACTTCCAAGTGTAATCTTGTAACCTTTGATTTTAAAAATCTCTCCAACAAATCTTTCAAAAGGAAAGCCAGTCGGACCTAACTCCATAACAGCTCTTTTTAACGAATAGCGAGCGGCTGGAGCAGAAGTTTCTTCCTTCTCTTTTAAAAGTTTGTAAGCGCGCTTGTAGATATGACTGGTGGTCATACCTTCACTTAGTTCATTGTTTATATGAGTTACAATATATTCAATTGCCCCTGGAGATGCCCCAGAACGATCAAGAGACAGACGAAGCTTCTCTTCATCAAAAGGCTGTACTGTCCCATCAAGTTTTTTAATAAGAACTTCTGCTTTCTTTTCCTGCATTAAGATTATTTTACTAAAATATAACTCCTCCTCCAAGACAGATTTCGCCGTCATAGAGGACAAGTGATTGTCCAGAAGTGACATTTTCTTGAAGCTCATCAAAAACTATTTCTATTTTGTTATTGTTAGCTTCAACTTTACAGTCTCTTAAATTTTGTCTATACCGAAGTCGCGCCCTATATTTTTTGTCTAAATTTGGAATTTCTCCGGAAATCCAATTAACTCTTTCTATTTCTACTCCCTTTCTGGTCGAACCAAACTCTTTCCTTTTAAGTTCATTAGAAACAATAATAGTATTCTTGTCTACATTTTTACCAACAACATAATATGGCTTATCATTGGGAGTCTTTTTAGTAATGGTAAATCCATGCCTTTGGCCAAAAGTTAAGAAGGTGGCCCCATCATGTTTGCCAACTACTTCTCCTGCCTCATTCAAAACATTTCCTTCTTTGGAATCAATGTAGTTCTTAAGAAATTCTTTCACGTCAATCTTGCCGACAAAACAAATCCCTTGGCTGTCTTTTTTATTTGCATTATGCAAATTGAGTTTCTCGGCTTCTTTTCTAACCTTTGGTTTTTCCATTTCTCCAATTGGAAAAATTATCTTTTTCAAATCGTCTTGGTTTAGAGTCCATAAAAAATACGATTGATCTTTATTATCATCTCTTCCAGCTAAAAGCTTGCCATCTTCATTTCTTACATAATGTCCAGTTGCTATAAAATCTGCACCTTCTTGAATTGCTTTTTGTAAAAACGAGCCAAACTTAACATATCGATTACACATAACGTCTGGATTTGGAGTTCTTCCTTCTCTGTATTCTTTTATCATGTAATCAACTACCTCTTTTTTATATTCATCCCTAAAATCATATGTTTTAAATGGAATATCCAATTGTGCCGCAACTCTCATGGCATCTCTTCTTTCTTCCCGCCAATCACACGGTGTAAAATCTGGCTGCCAAACACGAATAAAAACACCAGTCACATCATAACCTTGCTCTTTAAGTAATGCTGCAGAAACAGAAGAATCAACTCCTCCACTCATCCCTACAAAAACCTTTTTACCTTTTACATCCATAAGGTTTAAATTAGCTTTTTTATATGAAAAGAAAAAGGGTGCGCACATCATGCGTACCCTTGAAGAATCTCCGATAGGCCGAATCACCGGCCCCAGGTCTCGGAGATGTAAAACGCCGCAAGGCCGATTATGCCCACGGCGATAGCGCCCATTAAAGCTATCTCCATGATCTTTCCCTCCTCCCCGTAAGAGTACCACACAAAATATCCAATTGTCAAGTCAGCCAATAAACTTGATTCACTATTACAAATACCATATACTAACTCTCACCTGCCCTGCACTACTTTTCCCAGTTTTGGGGAAAATGATGCTGGGTTCGCAAGGCACTACAATTATTAAGTGGAGCTAAACCCTTTAAGGCCGTAGTGATGGCAAGAAGGACACTCTGATCAAAATAATGAAATTATTTAAGAGAAGGATTCCGGAAGAAAAATCTAAGGAAGAAACTTCCGAACCGAAAACTAAAAAAGAAGTCGGAAAGAAAGCTTTAGGCGTGATGTCTAAGTTTTTTAGCGATACCATTGCCCCACCTGAAGAAGGCGACCTTATAGAAGGGCCTGTTATAGAACGAAGTAAATCAAAAGTTTTTATTGACCTTCCTCCTTTTGGAACAGGAGTAATTTACGGACGTGAATATATTAATGTCCGGGATATTTTAAAGAAGACAAATATTGGCGACAAAATTACTGCTAAAGTTGTCGATGCAGAAAATGAAGACGGTTATATCGAACTTTCTCTCAAGGAAGCAAGGCAAGCATTAATCTGGGGAGAAGCTGAACAGGCAATGAAAGACAAGCAAGTTCTTGAACTTTCAGTCAAAGAAGCAAATAAGGGAGGACTCATTATAGAGTGGCAAGGTATTCCTGGATTTCTCCCAGCATCACAATTAAAAACAGAGCATTACCCAAGAGTTGAGGATGGAGATAAAGAAAGAATACTTGATGAATTGAAAAAGTTAATTGATCAAAAAATTGAAGTTTCAATTATTGGAATTGATCCAAAGGAAAACAAATTAATTTTCTCCGAAAAAGGACCAGAGCAAAAAGAAAAGAAAAAGATTTTAGATAAATATGAACTTGGAGACATAGTCGAGGGAGACGTAACAGGTATTGTCGAATTCGGAATCTTTATAAAAATTGAAGAGGGATTGGAAGGACTGGCTCACATTTCAGAATTAGATTGGGGTCTGGTGGAAGATCCAAAGGAATTATTTAAAGTTGGACAGAAAGTAAAGGCAAAAATTATTGAAATTGCCGATGATAAAATTTCTCTTTCAGTCAAACAACTTAAAGCCAATCCGTGGCAGGATATTGAAAAGAAGTATGAAAAGGGACAAAAAGTTGAAGCGGTTATTATCAAATTCAACAAGCACGGCGCCTTAGCTAGTGTTGAAGAAGGGATTGCGGGCTTGGTTCATGTCAGTGAATTCGGCACGGAAGAAAAACTTCGCGAATCATTGGAACTTGGAAAAAAATATCCATTTGTCATCAATATTTTTGAACCAAAAGAACACAAAATGACACTTTCGGTTGCTGGGAAAGAACCAGAGAAGAAAGAAGAATAATAAATAAGAAGCATCGTGTGAGCATAGTGCGAGATTTCCACAGAAATTTCGACGTGCGTTTTCCGAGAGATTTTGAAGCCAAACACCCTAATTCCAGTCGGTCATAGCAAGCTGGCAACCATCAAGAATGATTGATTCAATTGCGCCAGAAATATCTTTTGAAACTTTTTTAATTTTTTCCAATTCAGACTTCCTGAAATCCCCGATTATGAAATCTAAAACTTTTTGATCCCCTTTTGGCTTTCTAACTTTTCCGGAAGTAGCCGTGGGACTAATTCCAATTTTAATTCTAACAAACTCATTTGTACCCAGAGCCCTTTGGACTGATTTCACTCCCCTGTGCCCGCCGGGACCATGATTATAGATAATCTTAAAGCTTCCAATTGGTAAATCTAGGTCATCATGAAGAACAATCAGATTTTTGGCCGATTTTTTATTTCTAACTATAGAAGCGACTGCCTTCCCAGAGTTGTTCATCATTGTATGAGGCTTTAAAAGAAGCACTTTTTCCTTACCAATTTCACCTTCTGAAAGCTCCCCCCTACCTTTAGCGCTGTCATACCAGTCTTTGAAGCCAAAATCTTTCCAGATTTTATCAAGCACAGTCCACCCAACATTATGTCGAGTATTTTGATATTCTTCTCCGGGATTCCCCAAACCTGTAATTACAAAATTCATTGCTTACATAATAAGAGAAAAAATGGAAAAGACAAAACGACAAAACATAGAAACAAATCTTGTGTCAAACAACTTTCACAAATATAATTAAGCACAATGAATAGCGAAAGCTTTGACAAAGAAAATAGTGAGGAAAAAATTCCAAACTCAAAAAACAAAAGTCAAAGTTTCTTCTCGGAAGTTTTTAAATTTGTGTTGCTGGCACTTTTGATTGTCATACCAATAAGGGCTTTTATTGCCCAACCATTTTTAGTTACCGGTTCTTCAATGGACCCAACATTTAAAAATGCAGATTATCTGATAATTGACGAAATAAGCTATAGATTCAACGAACCTAAACGGGGCGAGGTTATTGTTTTCAAGTTTCCAAAAAATCCCTCTAAATTTTTTATAAAAAGAATAATTGGATTGCCTGGAGAAACGGTAAATATTGTTGAAGGAGAAGTTTTTGTTGATACTGGGGAGGATAATAATGGTCCTGGTATAAAAATTGAAGAAGATTATGTTGCAAACAAAGGTTCTGGGAATTTAAGTTTAACCTTGGAAAAAGAGGAATATTTTGTTATGGGTGACAATAGGATGGCAAGCTTGGATTCAAGAAATTGGGGAGCATTACCAAAAAATCTAATCAGGGGCAGAGCACTTCTAAGACTTCTACCAATTAACAAATTGGGGGTTTTCCCTGGTTTTGCAAATTAATTTCTTTAAATAATGAACGAGGAAGAAACGCAAGACCAACAGATACAAAATAGAACAAAGGGGGCCTTCATATACAAAGGACCCTTAAAGAGTGCTATAGAAACAGCTAGATATTATGGATTTAAATTGTCACCACCTTTAACTATCACTAAGAGACTACCAACAACCTTAACAAAAGCTAAAAGAGAATTTTTGAAAGAGAAAGACTTTTCAGATTTCCCAAAAGATTATATGTCATCTCTTAAAAAATACATTGATGATGAGATGCATAAAATTCCCCAGCCAATTATGGTTTGTCATGTCATAGACAGGCCTAATAACTGGTCAGAACTTCGACTAGAGATTATGGGTACAGAAAAGAGTGTTGCTGAAGCGACTATTATAAAGACTGCCTCAATAATATTAAGAGATCTAGGGCATAGGAATATTTTAATAAAGCTGAATAGTATTGGAGATAAGGAGTCAGGAAATAATTTCTTAAAAGAACTAATGAATTACTATAGAGAACATATCAATAATCTTCCTCCCACCATACAACAGCGGTTAAAAAAAGATATTCTGAAAATATATGCAAACAAAAGCGAAAAGTATAAAGAAATAAACGAGAACGCTCCAAAACCGATTAGTTTTCTCTCGGAGGAAAGTAGAAAGCATTTCAAACAAATAATAGAATTCTTAGAAAACATGGAGATAGATTATGAAATCAATGAAGACTTGGTCGGAGCAAGTCCTTGTTTCCCAAAAAACCTTTATGAAATTTTAGAAAAAAACAAAGATGGTAAGGAGAAAATTTTAGCCAAAGGAGAAAGATATAACTATTTGGCTCAAAATATCGGTTTTAATAAGAAAGTACCAATTGTTGGTATAGGTATAAATATAAAAAGAAAAGAGAAGAAAAAAGATTCTTATGTATTTAAATCAACAGCATCCAGTCCAAAAATATATTTCATTCATTTGGGTTTTGATGCAAAAAAGGAAAGTTTAAATATCTTAGAAACATTTAGAAAGTCGAAGGTCCCAATATACCAATCACTCTGTAATGATTCGTTCACTCACCAACTTAAAAACGCAGAGAGTTATCATGTTCCGTATACAATGATAATTGGACAAAAAGAGGTCTTAGAAAAGACTATAATTTTTAGAGATATGAAAACTAGGTACCAAGAAAATATAGAGTTATCAAACCTTGAAACATTTTTAAATCGCCTAAAAAGAAAGAATGTTATTTAATTGAAAAGCATTTTCCATCGTGGTAGTCTTTTTAGGTAATGATAAATGTGAAGGTAAAAGCTAATAAAGCTGAGAATAGTACAAATCTTATAAGAAGATTTGGCAAGCGTGTTCAGGGTGCTGGAATTCTTTCAAAAGCTAAATCTCTCCGATTTAAGGATAGAGAAATGTCTTCGTATGTCAAAAAGAAAAATAAACTAAGATCCATAAAAAAAAGAGCTAAAATTGAAAAAATGCTAAAAATGGGCCAGGTTCTAAAGAAGAAAAAGAGGAAATTTTAGAAAATATGGCAAGTGTAAAACAAAGAAGGGCGGCCAGAAAGAATATTAAAAAGGCGCAAAAAAAATGGAAGTCCATGAGTTCCAGACAGCACGCTTTAGCTCAGCCACAAGGACGTGCTAGGAAAAAACCTGGAACTGGAGGTGCAGGGAGGTTTTATAGAGTTGTTGTGAGACCTAAAAGCGAATTTGTTTCTTTTAGAAATCATGATGTCGGAAAAGCGGGGCATATTCAAAGACTTACTGGAAGAAGAAGGAGTGGAAGCTGGGCAACACAAGCCTGGCTTATAGCAAAAACAGATGCTGAAGTAAGGGAAGGAATTTTAGTTGGAAAAACCAAACATGCAAAAGAGGTTATATCAAAATTAAGAAGAAAGCCGAAGAAAGACAAAGGTGATATTTTTGAGGCAGGACCAAGAAAGAACATCCCAGAAAAATCAAAACCAACACCAGCAATGAGAAAAGCTCAAATGAAAAATATCAAAAAAGCCCAAGCCGCTCGTAGGAAAAAATAGATAGTTTTGTGATTTCTAAAAGAGCCCTTTTCCACGGCTTTTTTTGTTCAAATGGTCTATAATATCTCTTGTAATATGGCTAGAGATGTGTCAGTTGGAATAGATATAGGAACCTATCAAATAAAAGTTATGATTGCAGAACGCCTAAGCTCTAGCAACACGCTTTTGGATATTTTAGGAACTGGTTTTTCTGAGTCTAGAGGACTTCGATATGGCTACATAGTAAACAAGGGAGATATAGTTAGAGGAATTAAAAAAGCAGCGGGCCAAGCAGAAGAGGCTGCTGGAATTAAAATAAAAAAAGCATTTATAGGAGTCGGGGGCGTTACTCTGGAAGGAAATATCTCAACTGGTTCAACTGTTATCACTAAAGTGGATATGGAAATTACTCATCTGGATGTTGCTAGGGTTACAGAAAATAGTGAGGAAGCTTTAATTAAAAAAATATCTCCTAACCGAAAAATTATTCATACCATCCCCGTTGAATACAAAATAGATAAAAAAATACTTTATGGTAGACCAATAGGAATGCGTGGAGGAAAGTTGGAAGTCAAAACACTTTCTATAACTTACATGGAGCAACACTTGAACGATCTGATTCAAGCTGTTGAAGAAGCTGGTATCGAAGTAGAAGATGTTATTGCCTCCCCACTAGCCGCAAGTTTGGTTGCATTAAATAGAACTCAAAAAATTGCCGGGAGTGTTTTGGCAAATATAGGGGCGGAAACTGTTTCTTTGGTTGTGTTTGAAAACAATTTACCAGTTTCCTTGAAAGTTTTTCCCATCGGAGGAACTGATATTACCAACGACATAGCTCTAAGACTTAAAGTGCCGATTGAAGAGGCAGAACAAATAAAAATGGGACAGTTAACGGGCACACACTATTCACAAAGAGAATTGGAAGAAACAGTTCTTGCAAGACTTTCCGATATTTTTGAATTAATTGAAGACTATTTGAAAAAACTGGGTAAGAGTGGGCTCCTCCCAGCTGGAATAATCTTAACTGGCGGTAGCAGTGAGATAAAAACAATTGAAGAGTTTGCAAAAAAATCTCTAAAGCTACCATCAAAAATTGCAGAAATTAATTTTCCAAACGCAGCCAAAAATACAATTAAGGATTCATCTTGGGCGGTTGCTTACGGTTTATGTATTTTGGGTCTTTCAGAAGAAAAAGAATCCTTCGGAATAAAGATAGCAAAACAGACCGGCACTAATCTTTTAAGCTGGATCAAACAATTTTTACCATAAAATAGTTTCTATTTTTCTCTAAAATTAGACATCATCTTTGTGATTTGGTCAAAGGTCCAAATCCAAATCTTTTGTGGTAGAATGACCGCAACTAAAAATAAAAATACGGAGAAAATATGTCCAAAAAGATAAAAAAAGACGTTGAGGCATTTGCAAGAATAAAGGTAGTTGGTGTTGGTGGTTCGGGTAAAAACGCTACTAACCACATGGTTAAATCTAAGGTAAAGGGCGTAGAATTTATTTCTGTTAATACTGATGCTCAAGATCTCCATAATTCTCTGGCTAAAAAGAAAGTTCATATCGGAAAGCATTTAACAAAAGGTCTTGGGACTGGAATGAATGCAGACCTTGGAACAAAGGCTGCGGAAGAAACTAAGGAAGAAATACAAGAAACCTTAAAAGGTGCCGACATGATATTTATTTCCGGAGGGCTTGGTGGCGGAACCTGTACTGGAGCAGCTCCTATTGTGGCAAAGGTAGCAAAAGAAATGGGAGCCTTAACTGTAGCGGTTGTTACTAAACCATTTTCATTTGAAGGAAATCAAAGAATGCGATTGGCAGAAAAGGGGGCCGAGGCACTGAAAAGTGAAGTTGATGCATTGATTATCATCCCTAATGACAGACTTTTGACCATTGTTGGAAAAGAGACAACGGCTACGGAAGCATTCGCTATGGCTGATGAGATTTTAAGAGAAGGCGTTGAAGGTATTTCAGATTTGATAACAATGCCTGGAATTATTAATGTCGACTTTGCCGATATTAGAGCAATCATGGAAGATGCAGGAAGTGCTTTGATGGGACTAGGTAAGGCCAGTGGTGAAAACAGAGCTGTCGAAGCAGCAAAAATAGCTATCAATTCCCCACTTCTTGACCTTTCAATTAATGGAGCAAAGGGTGTTCTATTTGTTGTTGCAGGTGGTGATGATATGACTATGTCTGAAATTCAAGAAGCTGCTGCCGCTATAACTGAATCAGTCGATCAAGATGCAAGAATTATCTTCGGTGCCATTAAGGACGACAAATTAAAAAAGAACGAAATAAAAATAACTGTTATTGCAACTGGTTTCCCAGATGAAGCTATGGGCAAAAATTCTAGCGGACTATTCCAGTTTGGGGCTGATGAAGATAAAAAAGAGCCTTTAATTCAAGAAAGAGAAGAAAAAAAACCAAGCAAGGATGATAAGAGTAGTGAAAACGAAGATGAAAATGATTGGGGTGCAGTTCCCGCTTTTTTAAGACGAGATAAAAAATAATATATTTGGGTTTTCAACTAAATATATTAAAATAAACAAACTATGTACGATTTGATAATAATCGGCGGTGGCCCCGCCGGTAGTGCTGCTGGAGTTTACGCAGCCAGAAAAAAATTAAAGACTCTATTTTTAACAGTAGATTTTGGAGGGCAGAGTGTTGTTTCAGCTGATATCCAAAACTGGATAGGAACAATTTCAATCAGCGGAGATAAATTAGCCAAGGATTTAAAAGAGCATGTCTTAGCATATGCAAAAGATGTCTTAGATCTCAAAGAAGGGGTCAGGGTAAGCAAGATAGAAAAAACTGGGGAAACCTTTAAGGTCAGCACGGAAAAGGGAGAAAACTTTGAGTCCAAAACTGTTTTAGTTGCCACTGGAGCCGACAGAAGAAAGCTTAAGGTTCCAGGCGCAGCGGAATTTGAAAATAAGGGAATTACATATTGTGCCTCATGCGACGGCCCTCTTTTTGTAGACAAGGATGTTGTTGTTATCGGCGGTGGAAATGCAGGATTTGAAACTGCTGCACAGCTTCTGGCTTATACAAAAAGTGTCACCCTTCTTCATCGTGGCCCGGAATTTAAAGCTGATCAAATTACGGTTCAAAAGGTTTTAAAAAATCCGAAAATGAAAGCTATCACTAATGCCAACACTACAGAAATAGAGGGAGATAAATTTGTTTCAGGTCTTGTTTATAAAGACGGAGAAAGTGGAGAAACACACGAAATTCAGACTGAGGGGATTTTTGTAGAAATTGGACTAGTTCCAAATACTAAATTTATTGAAGATTTTTTGGAGCTTTCAGAATACAAACAAATTGTAGTTGACTCTAAAAACCAAAGGACTTCAGTGGATGGAGTTTGGGCTGCTGGAGATTGCTCCGACGGACTTTTCCATCAAAATAACATTGCCACTGGAGACGCCGTAAAGGCTCTGGAAGATATTTACAATTATATCAATGCTAGATAATTTATAAACTAATTAATTCGTTTAAATTGTCCTCTTTCGAAATCTTATTTTTCTTCTGACGGCCACATTTAGTGCATTTGTGAATTATTGAAATCTCTTCCCCACTCTTCTCGTACGAAATTGGCTCCATCAAACATCCACAATTTAATGTTCTATCCCCTGGATTTATATCAACATGTTTACTCCACAAACAACTCGGACAGTGATTGGTATAACCATCCCCTTTTACATTTTCTCCACAATTCTGGCAAATAAAATTCTCTTTTGTTTTTTGAAATTTTTTCAAGTGGGCGATACAGGACTCGAACCTGTGACCTTCTCAACGTCAATGAGACGCTCTAGCCAACTGAGCTAATCACCCATTTATGACTTCAATTTATGGCTTTCCGAACTTTTAGTCAACAGTGAATTTATTGAAAGTGTATTATAAAATGAATATTCAAAATACAAAGTAAGTGAACCTGAATAAAAAAACATCTTTAAATATATTATATCGACTGGCATTTATTGTGGGATCTGTTTATATTGTGACTGCGACTATGCTGTTTTTTAATAAAACATCCTATATTTATTTCCCCGAAAACGTAGATTTTTACACTTGTTCATATTTTACTGACACGGAGAAGATTCAACACAATGGTACCCGTATGTATTACAAACAAAATGGCAAGGAAATCGTGGTGCTCTATCACGGCAATGCCGGTTCGGCATGCGACCGAACACTCTACGCCTCTTATTTTGATGCACATAATATCTCTTATATCCTTGTCGAATACGCTGGATACGCGAAAGACAATAAAAAGCCGTCGCGTGAACTTATTTTCCGCGATGTTGATAATGTTGTTAATCTACTTGAGACTCTAAACTACGATAAGCTAATTATCTTAGGAGAGAGTATTGGAGCTGGAGTTGCGGCACACCATACAACACTTAAAGAGCCCGATAAAATGATTCTCATTTCTCCTTTTACTCGATTAAGCGATATTGCTCGTATTCATTACCCATTCTATCCCACAAGGTTTATTCTTGAAGAAGAATACGACAATGTAGAGCCCCTCTCTCGTTATAAAGGAGAACTTCTGATTATAAGTGGCAAAGACGACCGCATAACTCCTTATTCAATGAGTGAAGAGCTTTACAATATTGCCGAAACTGCCTCTTATAAAGAACTTATGCCAGTTCTAAATGCAGAACATAATGACTTATTCATCCACAACGAAGTCTTTGAAAAGATAATAGAGTTCATTATTTAATATAACTATGGGAAATTCATTTTGGAAAATCATCTGGACTTCTAGAGATTTGGTTGTTATAACCTCGATAATTATTGCGGTTTTCTCTTTGTTTTTAGTTTCTGCAGTCTTTCTTCATTTAGAACCCGCGTCCACAACTCTTGTTATAAATTCTGGATTATTTATCGCAATTATTGCTACAGTTTTTACTTATTCAAAAAGAAAAGGAATTGCCTTACAAGATATAGGTTTTACAAATGTAAGTAAAAAATGGATGTTTTTGACAATCCTGATTGGACTGGGGGTTATGGTAATAGGTGGTAGTCTATCAAGCCTTTTAGCTAAACTTCTAGGTTTGGAAGTAGGAAACCTAAGTCTTATGGGAGAAGCTATGAGTGACAAGATGTGGTTAAATTTATTAAATTTAAAACTACTTACTGCTATTCTCCTGCCTGTTGCAGAAGAAACATTTTTCCGAGGTGTTATTTTTAGATATCTTAGGCAAAACAATACTTTTATTAAATCAGCATTAATAAGTTCTCTTATCTTCTCGTTGGTTCATTTTGATATTTCGGTGTTACCATTTACTTTTCTATTAGGTTTTGTTAGCGCTTGGGTTTTTGAAAAGACAAGGTCTTTAATTTCTTCTTTTATAGTTCATATAACAGTTAATAATCTTGCGGTTAATTTTCTATTACTAAATATCTTCTAATACTTATTATATAAATGGCCGATCAGCTTTTTACTAAGCTTCGCAGACACATCTACAACTTTATCCATAGCACCTGAATCTATAACCGAAGACCTAAGATTGGTGACCCCAATTATACAGAATTGGAACCAAATAGTCCTAGAGCTGAAAGAATGGCAGGAGTTTGGAAGGTCTGTGGTTAAAGAGGAAAAAGAGGTTTTAACTGCTTGATGTAGAGACTACCTCTCTTTATTAGAACCTATAGACTCTTAGCAACAATGATTATTTCGGAAGTAGTTTCTTCAGTATGAGATTGAATATTGTGTTTTTTGAAAAATTCTACAATTTCATCAACATAACGATACGGAAGGTCTTTTAAAATCTCACCATTATCATAGTCATACATTCCTTTGACTACTTCGCCCTCAACGACATAGCCATTTGAGACAGAGATTATCCAAGTTTTTGTAGTCACCCTAAGAGCCTCATTCAAAGCTTTATCTAAGTCTATATTTGACGCATGGAGCGTTCGCATACCAATGTATGTATCAAATGAATTATCTTCAAAAGGTAGACTCTCAATATCTGAAACCACCGTAGTTATATCTGGGTAAGTTGCCCGTAATTTATCCAAGGCAACATCACTTAAATCAACAGCGGTTAATTCTCCTAGTTCACGGATAAGTGGAACTTCACGACCATCATTTGAACCAACAAGCAATATCTTCTGAGGATTATCTAAGGTTGTATTAATAATTTGCTTGAAGTTGAGATTAAACTCCTTCCCGTCATCATGCTCTCTAAGGTCGTGACCATAATCATAATTCCCATATTTTTCGTTCAAGGACTGCTGTAAGATTTTAAGACCTTCTTTGTTTTTGTCTCCTGCTCCAGGTTTCTTTTTGAACCAATCAAATTTATTCATGACTAGAAGTATATCAGGTTCCAACATCTCTTTGGGCACCCTGAAAATACGTTGTTAAATAAAGCTTAAAAAGCTGTGACCCTAATTTATGGCTTTCCGAACTTTTAGTCAATAGGGGGTTTGTTGGAAATAGTGTGAGAGAGCTGGAGTTGGTGGTTGGGTAGT
>MPMA02087068.1_pt1 | contig 58287 bp, 41 predicted proteins | sample 1617361 | NCBI WGS metagenome assembly MPMA02 (sample SAMN05944807, study PRJNA350692) | marine metagenome | biome: marine; feature: ODZ; material: water; isolation source: 180 m water sample filtered on 0.2 um supor filter | place: Pacific Ocean | collected 2012-04-08 | depth 180m m | reverse complement strand
GTGCATGGCCCAGCGGGGTCTCAAGAAGCGACTGTATCTTTCGCTTGGAGGTCGCAAGGTGCTCGAAGGCGCGGCATTCGTGCACTGCACGGCCGATGCTGAACTCGAGCAGTCAGGCAAGTGGTTTCCCGGGGGACGGGGTCGCGTGGTGCCGAATCTCATCGACCTCTCGCAGTTCGAGGCGCTCCCCGGCGAGGACTTGGCGAAAGCGCGTTGGCCGGCACTTGGAGGGGATGCCCCACATCTGCTGTTCCTGAGCCGCATTCATGTCAAAAAGGGTATCGAGCATCTGCTTGGCGCCATGCCGGCGCTCGTACAGATGCATCCGGGTTTGCAATTGTTCATTGCCGGGACCGGTGACGATGCCTACCTTGCGTCCATGCAACAACTCGCCGAACAGCACGGCATCGCAGACTGCACGCACTTCGTCGGCCATGTGGGCGGCGACGAGAAGTTGTCGCTCTACGAAGCGGCTGATCTGTTCGTGCTTCCGACCAGTCAGGAGAACTTCGGCTTCGTGCAGTTCGAGGCTCTCGCTTGCGGGACGCCGGTCATGACGACAACACTGGTGGATACGTGGCAGGACATCGTCGGAAGCGGCGGCGGCATCGCGTTGGAGCAGTCGGCGGAGGCGATCGTGGAAGGTATTGGACCGCTGCTTGGACAGCCCGAGCGGCTCGCGGAGATGGGGCGGCTCGGCCGTGAGTGGGTGTTTGACCGCCTGTCGGTCGATCGCATCGCGGGCGAGCTCGAGGCGATGTACCGAGATGCCGTGGCAGGCTGAGCCTGTCAGACGCGGCTGGACGATGGCGAAACGGCCTGGTTGGCGGCTGATCGCGCTGTGTGGGTTGTACTTCACGCAGGGCCTTCCATATGGCTTCATGTTCATTACGCTGGCGGCTGTTCTTGCTGGTGACGGTCGGTCCCCCGACGCCATCGCCGGGCTGCTCGCGATCGCGACGCTTCCGTGGGCGTTCAAGTGGATTTTTGGTCCGATCATCGATCGGTTCGGCATGCCCTCCATGGGAAGGCGACGGCCATGGATTCTGCTGGCCCAGAGCGGCATGGTGCTGGCGCTGCTGACGCTCGCGTTCGGCCCTGATCCACTGACCCACGATGGCTATCTGGCGTGGGGTCTGTTCTTCATGAGTGCCTGCTCGGCGCTTCAGGATGTGTCGGTCGATGCGCTCGCTGTCGATCTGCTGCGTGAAGAGGAGCGTGGCCGTGTCAACGGCTTCATGTACGGCAGTTCCTATATGGGCAATGCCCTCGGTGGTGCTGGCATGGGCACAATCGTGGCGAGCACCGATCTTCGGGTGGGTTTTTTGGTGATCGCGATCACTGTCGGTTGCGTCATGGTGCTACCGCTGCTCCTTCGGGAACGCACGGGTGAGCGGTTGTTGCCGTGGACGCGTGGCGAGGCATCGCCGCAGGCTCCGGCACTTGCCGACTCGGCCCGGACGGTACTGTTTCGACTGATGCGAGCGTTCATGCTGCGTTCGACGGTGGCGCTCGCTGCCGTCACGCTGCTGCTGAGTGTTCCGAGTGGATTCCTGACTGGCTTCTCGACCGTGCTGATCGTGGATGAACTGGGCTGGGGTGTTGAGAAGATGGCGACATGGACCGGTATTGCCACGTGGGCGGGCTTGGCCGGATCGATCGTGGGTGGGTTTCTCGCCGATCGGATTGGTCCCCGGCGAATGGCGCTGCTGGCCGGATGCGGGTTGGCGCTGAGTTATCTCGTATTCGCCGACGCGAAAGATCTTTGGCGTGTGGATTCCTTCATCGTCGGCATGATGGTGTTCGAGGCGCTGCTCTCGGGTGTACTGTTCGTGTCGATCTTCGCGTTGTGCATGCAGGTCTCATGGCCGCTCGTGGCTGCGACGCAGTTCACCGCGTACATGGCGCTGTTGAATCTCTCGCGCACGCTTGGTCAGGGGCTTACCGTTGAGATCGGGGAGTTCATCACGTTTCAGGGGGCGTATGGGATTGCTGCGGTGCTGCAAGTGTTGCCCTTGCCGCTGCTTGCCATCATTGATCCCCATCAGGCCAGACGCGTCCTCGGGACCGATTGACCGAGTTTCCTCTGCTCGAGTCTTCGCCTGCTCTAACTGGAGCCTTCTCGCATGCGATCGAGGCTTTCGGGGAAGGGGAAGGTGGCGTAGGCACCGGTGGGGGCTTTTTGCCACATGGGCAGCGAGGGGTAGACATCGCCTCGGTAGCCGGCGTTGTACATCGCGCGGAGGACGAATTCGAATGGTGGTTCCTCGCCATGCTCGTCGACCAGACGATTACTCGCCGCGCCAAGGAATGAGACGCTTGCAACAGGCTGGCGATCGTGGCGATTGCTGAGCATTTTCGAGATCGTTCGGAAACCACGCTCGAAGTCTTCAAGTGTGAAGCAGTCCTTGCCTTTGGGGCGGAGGATCGCGAAGATCAACAGGCTGTCCAGATCGAACTTCAGGACATAAGGTTCCCGGTCGCCACGGCCGTGCAGGGAGGCCGACTCTTGGAAGACACGTGCGTACGAAGTTGCCGACTCGACAGTCCACTGGCTGGTTGTGACCATTTCCAGCAAAGTGCCGACGATGCCGTGCGTGTTGTCTTGATCGTTGATTCCGCAGATGACCGTGCGGTACCGGCCGGACAGCACATCCCGCAACAGGCTTTGTCCCCATTGGATGCGGATGTCGCCGCCGCCGATGTTGGCATCACGCGGATCGCCTGCGGGAAGGATGATGATGCGGTCGCTGCGGCGGTCGGCCTCCATCAGGCGATCTCCATCGCCGGCATAGAGTCGGGGACGTTGCGACTTGGTTTCGGTGGTCATGATCGGGGGCTCCACAGGACGGGATGTGATACGTGAGCGGAGGATACTGCCATGGGTGGGCGGGATGGTGTTCCCTTGCAGGCATTCGTTGATGCCGCCCGTTCTCGTGGAGTACTGTATCTTCGGGTTGATTTCACTGTGAGCAGCGGCAGACTGGAGAAGAGGCAGGGCATGGTCTCCCAACACGGCACATCGAACGCTACCAAGGCTTCCGCAGCGAGTCCGAAGACCCGCCTCGTCACTGAGTTGCCGCTTTGGATTCGCATTTGCGTGCCAGCCTTGCTCATCACTTCTGTGGTCCTCAATGTCATCGCTCTGTTGCCCGAGGTGCCGTTTCTCACCATCAATTCCTTCCTTGCCAAGTCGCTGGCTGGTGACTACTCGATTCTCAAGGTCGTGCAGTTGTTGTGGGAACACAAACTGTATCCCCTGGTCGTGCTGGTGGTGGGTTTTTCGATTCTGTTCCCACCAGTCAAACTCATTCTGGCCACGATCAGCATGTACCGGTCCATGACGGTTCCGGGTCGGGAGCGGCTGTTGTCTGCGCTTGGACATCTCGGCCGATGGAGCCTGCTGGACGTCTATGTTTCGCTGCTTCTGCTGTTGGTGCTCAGCAAGGAGTCCTTTGTCGGGGTGACCGTGGAGTATGGGCTGTACTGCTTCTTGGGCGCGATCGTGTTGAGCATGATTGCGGGAATCATTCTGCATGAGATGTCTCGGCGGAGCGCTTCCGCCGCGGCGCCGATGCCGATCGATCATGTCCGGCCACTCATCGTGTGGGCCGGGTGGCAGGGGGTGGTCGCAACGGTGATTGCCAGTGCCGCCATTGTGGTGATTGCGATGACTTTCTCCTCGCCAATGTTTCAGGTGGACCAATTCCTCTTGAAGAGCAATATCTGGTCGCTCAAGGACGGGATTACCTTTTTGTTCACGGACGGGCTTCCACTTTTTGCCAGCGTGATGTTTCTGTTCCTCGTTGTGGGGCCGGTGCTGGTCATGCTCATGTTGCTCGTCTCGCTGTATGTTCCCTTGCCTCGTCAGTGGCGGCGGCGGACCTATTTGATGATGCGGTATACGGGCGAATGGAGCATGCTCGATGTCTTCTCGTTGGCGATGGTGCTCTATCTTTCGGAACAGACCAACTTCGTAAAACTGATCATCATGCCTGGAACGTGGTACTTGTTCGTGTCGGTGGTTTTGTTCAGCGGATCCGTCCTATGGGCCGAACGTGTCATGCGCCGGGCAATCACAAAGCGTGAGACAGTAGGTTTGGCGGCGATATGGTGGCCGTGGGGATGGCCGCGCCGTGGTGGCCGTGGGGATGAGGGGTGAGCATTTTGACTGAGATGGCCGATGTGTCTGCCCGACTCTCGGAAGATCTTTCCGGCCTTGTCGTTCATCCGCCCGTCACGCACGTGTACGACCCCACAAAATACGCCCGGCGTTCCCATGTCGCCTACTTGAAGTTTGCCCGTCGCGACATCGACGCCTTGCTGCTCGGTATGAATCCAGGTCCGTGGGGCATGGCGCAGACCGGTGTTCCATTCGGTGAAGTGGCGCATGTGCGAGACTTTCTCGGGATCTGCCAGCCGGTGGGCCATCCCGATCGTGAACACCCAAAACGCCCCGTTCTCGGGTTTGATTGCCCTCGCAGCGAAGTCAGCGGCAGGCGGTTGTGGAGTTGGGTGGAAGCACGCTTCGGCACCGCGTCGCACTTCTTCGAGCGGTTCTTCGTGTGGAACTGGTGCCCACTGGCCTTCTTGGAGGAGTCGGGACGAAACCGCACTCCGGATAAGCTGCCTGCCGAGGAGCGGTCTCGGTTGGAACATATCTGTGACGCGGCGCTCATTGAAGTGGTGGCCTGTATGCAGCCCCAAATGATCATTGGCGTCGGAGCCTTTGCCCGCAAGCGTGCAGAGCGGGCGCTGGGGCCGGACATGCAGGTAGAGCAGATTCTGCACCCGAGCCCGGCCAGTCCGGCCGCCAACCGCGGCTGGGCACCACAAGTCGAGCAGCAGTTGGAATCAATCGGTTTGAACTTGTCTATCGCCGCTCGGTAGCGATGGTCACGGCAATCACGCATCCAGCGGCCACGGCGAGGGCCTGCACGCCGAAGGCGGCCGCAATGCCGGTGCGGCGGGCGACCTTGAGTGTTCCAGCCAGCGGCGGATCGCTGTGTCGAAGGGCCCGGAGCGACTCAACATCACCCTCGAGTGCGCGAGCGGCCTGTATTCCGGCATCGCCTTTTGGCAGCGTGGTGGGCATGGTTGCGGCGACCGCCCAGCCGATCGCAAGTACACAGATCACGATGCCGATGCTGCTGCCGAGTTGCCGCATGGTCTGTACAAGGCCCGATACTTCACCGCGTTGTTCATCCGGGGCCCGCGCAAGCACATCGGTATTGACAGGTGTCGTGGCGAAGGTGGAACCGCCACCCACGAGCACCATACCGACAGCGAGGATGGCGTACGCTTGCCACCACACGCCCGCGATCTCTATGAGTATGCCGAGCAGCGTGATCAACAAGCCGAACACCATCGGTTTGTGGAATCCGATCCGATCGTACATCTTGCCAGCCGAGCGGATGACCAGCAGCACTGGGATAAGCAGCGGCAAGCTGCCGAGTCCGGCCTGCAGCGGTGTGAACTCCAATGCTTCCTGCAGGTAGATGGCGCCGTAGACCGCCTGCGCCGACATGACGAGCGATACGATCGCTAGCACGATGGTTTGTCCAAGCATGGGACGGTCCGCGATCAGCCGCACGTGGAGCAGCGGATGAGTGGTCCGTGCCGCGTGGATGACGGAGAGGATCGTCATCCCCAGTCCGCCGATCGCCAGCGCCGCTGGAAGCCATGATGCGGTCTCGGGAGGGCGGCCGAGCCATTCCAGTCCAAGTACGAGACTCGGCAGTCCGGTCAGAAGCAGCACGATTCCGATTGGGTCGAGCCCGCGGGCTGCCGCTCTTTGGGACGGCAACCCGAGCTGGATGCTGAGCGCCAAGGCAATCGCTGCGACCGGGAGGTTGAGGTAGAAGATCCACTGCCAACTGGCGAATTCGATGATGGCGCCGCCGATGACGGGGCCTGCCAAGAGGAAGAGCAGCGCCACGCCGAAGTAGGTCGCCATTGCCACCCCGCGTTTGGCTTGCGGAACCGAGCTGATGACGATTGCGGTCGATGCCGGTTGCATCAGGCCTGCGGCGATGCCCTGAGATATGCGGGCGATGATGATGGCGCTGCCGCTTCCCGAGAGTCCACAGGCGAGCGATCCGCCCGCAAAGAGCACGATCGCAATACGAAAGAGTGTCAGCCGCCCGATCCGATCGGCCAGCCGCCCTCCGATCGCAAGCGTGGAGGCCATCGCGATGAGAAAGCCGGTGATGATCCATGACGCCGATGCAGTGGTGAGGCCAAGATCCACATGGATCGTGGGCAACGCCACGCCCACCACGGTGGCATCGAGGAAGATCATCGAGAGTGACCCTGTCATCGCGATGAGGGTTCTGGTTGGGTGTGGGGCGGCCGATGGAGCCATCTGGCGGATGCTCGCATCACCCGAGGACCGGGTCAAGCGCCCGGGCGTCGGGGCAGGTCGCTTGCCCGTTGCATTGCGATGCCACGACAGGGGGGCGTGCTCCGTGAAGCATGAGAACCCGCGATTGGCCACGGCGAGGCAAAAAGGCGGCATATCGCTCCGGGCAGCACCATGTCCAGGCGCCTATGGATACTCTGGCGGGCAACAAAAAAGCAACAATGACAATAAAGAGCAAAGATGGCGACTGTTAGCAATAGATAGCGGCAAATCACAGCATTTAGAAGACAAGAGAACTTATCGCATGGTGTCCGATAATACGATGCCCACTCAGGAAACCAGAATGGATCCCGTTGGGGCTGGGACGGCCACCCCGAGAAGTAGGGCACCGACTCCGCCCTCGATGGCGACCTGCTTGGTTGGAGGTTCTTCGCTCCGCCCATGCCCGATGGCCGGCCGTGGTGAGCCTACGGCTGGCCCCACGGTCGAGACCCTTGGCAATGGCTGCCACAATCGGGATAATCACACCTTGATATATGGGCAAATTGGCCCGATCCTGTAGCGTCCGTACAGCCTGTCGAAATGAGGAACGACATGAACGAGCAGATTGCTGGTTCTGGGGGGGAAACACGAGCCGAACGTCGGATCACGGGCGTCGATGCGGTGGCCGAATGGCGATCCAAGTTGACGAAGGTCGCCACTGGGCTGCTCGCGTACGAGACCCTGACGGGACTTGCAATTTTGGCGTTGCCGTTCAGTCCGTTCAACCAGTTCAACGTGCTGCTTCACACGATTTTCGGTGTGGCGATGATTGCGCCGGTGCTCTGGTACTGCTGGCGACACTGGATCGTCCGTCGCAAGGGCAAACTCAGCCATTATCAACTGATGGGCTACGCCGCGGTCGCGCTGCTCCTGGGGTGTCTCCTCAGCGGCGTTGTGATCACATGGCAGGGCGTGTTTGGTATTCGCCTGAGCCTCGGCTGGGACATGGTGCATCTGGTCACAGGTCTGGCCATGGCCATCTTCATCATCGTGCACGTGGCAATGGTGGTGATTCGCAAGGTCAACAAAGAGGCTTCGAAGCGGGCACTCATGACTGCGCGGCGTTCGTACTATGGTTGGTCCGCGGTAGTGTGCATACTGCTTATTCTGGTTGGACTCGGCTGGGAAGCCAGTTACGAGTCACCGGTGCTTCGAACTGCGTTCGATGAAACCTACAACTGGCGATATGGCGAAGATCGTCCCTTTGCGCCGAGTTTGGCGAGAATTGAGAACACGGACTGGCAAAAGAGGGTGACCGGGCGAGTTGAAGCCGCCTTGCCTGTAGAAAAGCGGCGGCTCTTCCACGCGTCACTTGTAGAAACTCAGCGGGATCCAAAGGGCCTGTTTGCCAGGCTTCGTCAAGGCGCGTCACACGCCAAAGCTGATGAGGCCGAGCAGCAGGCGATCGAAACGGTTCTGTCGGAGGAGTCCACGCACGTTCGCACACAGAACGCCATCGACCCACGACTTCTCGGAGGTTCTGCCGGCTGCGGCACGAGCGGCTGCCATGAGGAGATCTACAAGGAATGGCTCCCGAGCGCGCACCGCTATTCGTCGCTCGACCATATGTTCCAGAGCGTGCAGGATCTGATGGTGGCCGAAACCAGTGCCGAAGCAACACGATACTGCGGAGGATGCCACGATCCAATTTCCTTGTTCGCTGGAGCCAAAAACGCGCATACCGACGTGGTGGGCGATCCGATTGGAATCGACGAGGGTACGAGTTGCCTCGTATGCCACTCCATCGTGCAGACCGATGTGCAGGGCAACGGTGATTACACGATCAGGCCGCCCGAGCGATATCTGTACGAACTACACGAAGACAATGCGGTCGGGAAGTTTCTGAGTGATTTCCTCATTCGAACCTATCCTGACCACCACATCACCGAGTACTCCCGGCCGCTCTACAAGACGCCGGAGTTCTGCGCGGCCTGCCACAAGCAGTACCTCGACGTCGAAGTCAATACCGACATCGGCAAGGTGCAGGGGCAGAACCAATATGACAGTTGGCTGAATTCCCGCTGGTATCACGATGAAAACGCTGATGCGACCATCGGTTGCCGCGAGTGCCACATGCCGCTGCAACCGAGCGAAGATCCCGCCTCGGGCGATCCGACCGATTACAACCGATCACTCGCAGATGGCATGCATCGTGGTCATCGCATGTGCGGCGCCAATCAGTACATCCCGACGCTTCAGAATCTTTCGGGCGGTGAGGAGCAGGTGCGTGAAGTCGAGAAATGGCTCCGAGGAGAGATCGAGATTCCGGAGATTGCCGACAAGTGGACCCAAGGCCCCGTCGTTCGCCTTTCCATCGATGCGCCGGAATCTATGGCCCCCGGTGAACAGGCCGATATTCGCGTCCTACTCACCAACAACAAGACCGGGCACGATTTTCCGACTGGCCCACTCGACATGATCGAGAGTTGGATCGAACTCACGGTGGTCGATGAGCAGGGCGAAGTGCTGTATCACACGGGCGGTATTGATGAAAGCACCGATCAGATCGTCAACTCACAGGTACTTTTCAAGGCCGACGGATTTGATCGCGAAGGCAAGTTGATCGATCGGCACAATCTCTGGGATCTGGTTGGTGCTTCCTACAAACGCTCCCTGTATCCAGGAGTGACCGATACATTTGAAGCGGGGTTGGTGTGTCCGTCGATGGCCCGCGGTCGTCTGGACAACGACTCGCGGGAGGCGCCGGGCGTTCGTGTTGATGAGTTCGCTGTTTCCGCTGCCGAGCCCGGAACGCTGCGGGTCAAGGCGGTACTCTGGTATCGCAAGGCCAACCCTGAGTTTCTTGACCGTGTATACGGCACTGAGGACGATGTCAGAAGTCCGGTGACCGCGATCTCAGAAGCCGAGGCCGTGATCAAGGTGCAGGATGCCCAAGCGCGGAATCAATAAACGACACGTACTCATGCTTCGCTGGGGTGTTCCGACCGTGCTGCTCACGATCGGAGCGGCCATTGCAGTGGTATTCCTGACACAGCGGGGTGATCCGATGGCACCTGGCGAGGACGGTTCGATTGACGGTTTGACGTCGGTGCTGGCGCGGGAGACGACCGATGACATGGTCACGATCTCTCTGCAGGACCAGACTGACGAGTCGGGGATCGTGTTCAAACACTTTCCAGATACGCGTCGCTCGGTGCTTCCAGAGGACATGGGATCCGGCGTAGCGTGGGGCGACTATGACGATGACGGTGATCAGGATTTGTTCATCGTTAATTTTGCGGCATCGATTCTCGAACCGCTTCCCAAGGAGGCTGGTGCCGGATCGTCGCGTCTGTATCGCAACGAAGGTGGCGGTCAGTTTCAAGATGTGACCGAGATGGCCGGTTTGGGCCAGCCCGTGCGAGGAAATGGTGCCGCGTGGAGCGACTACGATGCCGATGGTGATCTGGATTTGTATGTGACCGCTTGGGGAAAGAATCGGCTGTATCGCAATGATGACGGGGTCTTTACGGATGTCACCGAGGAAGCCGGTGTGGGTGATGATGGTTTCGGCACCGGTATTGCCTGGTTTGATGCCGACAGCGATGGCTGGATCGATCTGTATGTCTGCAATTATGTGGACTTCAAGTACCACGAAGACGACTTGGCTCGGCGCGAGAAACAATACGGCGCGGAAGTGCCCTTCACTCTGAATCCATCTTCCTACAAGCCGCAACCCAACCGCCTGTACCACAACAATGGAGACGGCACATTCACCGATGTCGCGGAGGCGTCGGGTGTTGATGACCCCACCGGCCGGAGCCTCGGCGCCGCACCCTTCGACTTTGATCTCGATGGTGATGTCGATCTGTACGTTGCGAATGACGTGTCCGCCAACGGCGTTTTCTTGAATCGTGGAGACGGAACATTCGAGGACATTGGCGCTTCGTCGCTCGCGGCGGATTATCGCGGCGCGATGGGCATGGCGGTTGGGGACATGGATCGCGACGATGACTTCGACCTGTTCGTCACACACTGGATCGCTCAGGAGAACGCTGCTTTTGAGAACATGCACTCGGCGGATTGGAAAGACGATCAGGGGAATCGCCGCATGTTCTTCATGGACAGCGCCGAGATGCTCGGGCTCGGTCAGGTCTCGCTCAAGACGGTGGGGTGGTCAACCGGATTCGCAGATTTCGACAATGACGGGCTCGATGATCTGTGGGTTGTGAACGGACATACGCTCGAGGAGGAGCAGGACGCGACGAGGCTTCGCTCGCAGCACATGCAACTCTTCAGGCAGGTGCCAGGCGAAGGATTCTTCGACCTTGGCGAAGCAGCCGGCGAGTCGCTTGCAACCCCACTGGTCGGCCGCGGCGGCGCCTCCGCCGATTTTGACCGCGATGGACTCGTCGATCTACTTGTAGTCGAGCAGGGCGGTGCGCCCAGACTGCTCCACAATGTTTCGGAGTTGGCGGGGAACCATCTGACTGTGCAGCTTCGGCAGACACCTCCAAATACGCGAGCACTTGGCGCCATTGTTCGTGTGCGATCCGGCGACATCACGCAGATGCGTCAGATCGGTGGGCAGGCGGCCTACCTGTCGCAGGACATGCTCGATGTGCACTTTGGCCTGGGGGACTTCGAGGTGGCCGATCTTGAGGTGACATGGCCCGATGGAATGGTGTCCGAACATCGGCAGATCCCTGCGGGCTCCTTGGTACGCATTGTCCGCCCCGAGGCCGGCGATCCAGTGGTTACATGGTGAACACCGATTCGATCGGTTGTCATATCCGGCCCGCGGCACAACCGTTCCGCCCGCATGCAGGTTTCATCCAAGCGGAGATTGATCGAGTTTCTTGAAGGGCAGCCCTTTGGGTCGGTTCTCGACGCTCTCTCTGGCGATCGCTACCACAGTTGAGGCGACGTTGACGGATTCAGAGGCAACCCGGGAATACGTGGCCGCTGGCCGCGATCTCGTGCTGGCGAGTCACAGTATGGGCTGCATGCTCGATCGAATAGAGGAGATCTATCGTCGATATCTGCCCGCTGGAAACACCAACGAGCCGGTCTGATCGAATTGTGGGCCGCCAGCGCGGGGCTCTGACTGGCGTTCAGACGAGTGGGACAGGCCGGAAGATCACTTAGCAGCCGCCCTTTGCCTCGTGCCCTGTATACTTCGGCTTCAGTAACTATGAGGATCGGACGGATTTTGGGGCGGGATACCAGCACATGCTTTCAACGACATCTGAATACGCCCTACGAATGATGATTCTCCTGACCGAGGCCAATGGTGTCCCGACTACCTGTGCCAAATTGAGCGATGGCGGGCGAATTCCTCAACAGTACGCTTCAAAGGTTCTCAATCAACTTCGCCGGGGGGGTCTGGTGAAGGGGCAACGAGGCCGCTACGGCGGATTCGTCATCGGATGCGATTCCAGTACCACGACTCTGCTCGATGTTGTCAACGTCATCGAACCCTTGCAGCGGATCACCGAGTGTCCGCTTGGCCGAAGTGAGCACACGGCGAGTTTGTGTCCGCTGCATTCCCAGATTGATACGGCCATTGCAAGTCTTGAATCTTCTCTTGCCCAGTTGACGCTGCGGCAACTCGTCGACCAGGCGGAAGATCTTCCCCTTTGTCGATCTGAACCCATCGTTTCCACGGTATCTATTGGCGGCAAGATTGATTGACCGCTGCGTGGTGGTAATTGGGACATCGAGGTACCGGCACCATGACCACCGAGCAACCATTCAACACGATTATCGAACCGTTTCGGATCAAGACGGTCGAGCCATTGCGGCGCACCACTCGGTCGAGGCGTGAGGAAGCACTTCGCGACGCGGGATGGAATCTGTTCTCTCTGAGGGGCAAAGACGTACTTATCGATCTACTGACCGATTCTGGAACAGGTGCCCTCTCAGCGAAGCAGTGGGGCATGATGATGCAGGGCGATGAGACCTACGCCGGCGCCGACTCCTTCTACCGTTTTGAATCGGCCATCAAGGACATCACCGGCCTGAGCCACGTGATTCCGACCCATCAGGGCCGCGCGGCCGAGCGGATTCTCTTTCGCGCCATGGTCAACCCAGGTGATCTGGTGCTCAACAACACGCACTTCGATACGACGCGGGCCAATGTCGAGTACCGCGAGGCGGTGGCGATGGATCTGCCGTGCCGCGAGAGTATGGAATCTGACGACGCGCCTTTCAAGGGCAACATTGATCTCGAACAACTCGACACCGTGCTGACCGACAACCCGGGCCGGGTGCCACTTGTGATGATTACGGTGACGAACAACTCCGGCGGCGGGCAACCGGTGAGCCTTGCGAACATCCGCGCGGCGCGGGAGATCTGCAATCGGCACGGTGTTCCCCTGTTTCTCGATGCATGCCGCTTTGCCGAAAATGCTTGGTTCATTCACATGCGGGAAGAAGGACAGGGCGACCGGAGCCCCATCGACATTGCAAGGGAGATGTTCTCGCTCGTCGATGGCGCCACGATGAGCGCGAAGAAAGATGGCATGGCCAACATCGGCGGCTTTCTCGCGCTGAACGATATGAGTGTTGTGGTCGATTGTCGCACTATGCTCATCTTGACCGAGGGCTTCCCGACGTATGGTGGTCTTGCTGGCTACGATCTCGAAGCGGTGGCCGTCGGCCTGTACGAGGCGCTCGAAGAAGACTATCTGCGATATCGCATTCGGAGCATCGCCTACTTGGGCGAGCGGCTGCAGGCGGCGGGCATACCGATGATCACACCGCCCGGCGGCCATGCGCTCTATCTCGATGCCGGCAAAATGCTGCCGCACATCCCATGGAACGAGTACCCGGGCTGGTCCTTGGCGGCTGCGATCTATTTGGAGGGCGGTATTCGCGGCAGCGAGATCGGCTCGGTCATGTTCGGCCAGCAGCCCGATGGCAGCGAACAGGCAGCCCCACGCGAGCTCGTTCGGCTGGCCTTCCCACGGCGGGTCTACACCCAAAGCCATGTGGATTACATCGCCGAAGTGCTGCTGCGAGTCAATAGCAAACGTGATCGAATCTGTGGGATGCGGATGCTCGAATCGCCGCCTGTGCTGCGGCATTTCACCGCAAAACTGGAGCCACTGATGTCCGACCTTGTTGCAAATGACTCACCGATCCTCGCCTGAGCAGATCCAACAGGAGCCCTTTCGTGTACGCCCTCGCCCTGACTCTTGTGATCGGTGCCGGTGCGGGTGTCGAGCGTCAGCGGCTTGATGTCACGCTCGACCCAGCGAGCGGGAAGGTCGAAGGGGCTACCGCTATTCAGGTCGATCATGGTGGTGATCTCCACTACGAACTCAACCCATCGGCGAGAGTGCATCGTGTGGTGGTCAATGGAGCGCAACGAGAGCCCTCTACTGCCGGCATCGTGAGTGATCTGAAGGTCGGGGATGTCGCGGAAGTGTTCTTCTCCGGCATCTTCCGCGATGACATCGAAAGCGGCGAGAAGGTCGGGCAGATTCATAACTTCTCAGTCAACGCCCATGTGGGTGAGGAGGGCATCTTTCTCTCTGATGGCAGCAACTGGTATCCGCAGCCGATTGATGAGGCTGGCGTGCCGCTGCTTCGAGAGATGGCCATCAACATCACGCCGATGGAGGGGTGGACCCTCGTCGCTTCGGGGAACCCGACATGCCAGGGACCGATCACACTGCCGTGTTGGTCGTGGCACACGCCCCGCCGAGTGGACGGCATGGCGGTCGTCGGGAATCGGCACGAAGTCACCGGCCGAATCGTCGAGACGGACTCCGGGCCGGTCGGTGTCACGGTCCACGTTCCGAGTGAGCACGCCGACAAGTCCAACTACTATCTCGACGCCGCCGAGTACTACCTGAAGTTGTACACGCCGCTCATCGGGGCCTATCCCTATGAGCGGTTCGCCATCATCGAGAACTTCTTCTCGTCTGGCTTCGCATTTCCCGGCTTCACCGTGTTGGGCCCAAGGGTGGTTGGCATGGCGCCGCGATCGCTCAAGCCCGGTTACCTCGATCACGAAATGGTGCACGCATGGTGGGGCAATGGCGTCTATGTCGATCCGAGCGATGGCAACTGGTGTGAGGCGCTTACGAGTTACTGCACGAACTACGGTCGTCGCGCACTAGAGGATGGTCAGGATGCTGCGCGGACTTACCGACGTGGACTGCTCAACAAGGTGTCCCTCGATCCATCGCTCGACAACGGACCGCTCGGCGAATTCGGAAGTGCCGACCCGAGCAGTGGCGGACCGGATCGGTTTGTCGGTTACGACAAGGGCGCCTTCGTCTTCATGATGCTCGAGGATGTGCTCAACGAAGGCACTGTTCCCGAGTCGCATGCCGACAGCGCGATCTGGCCGGTGCTCCGTCGGCTCAGCAAGACGCATTCCGGCGAGCGGATCGGATGGGATGAGATTCAATCCGCTGCCGAGGCCACCTTTGCCGCCAGACCAGAGGGCTGGCTCGATCCGTTCTTTGAAACATGGGTTCATGCGCACACCGTGCCGATCACCGCGCCCGACATGAGCACGACATCGGTGCAGACACTGAACGTCGTACGGGACCCGGAAGGTCAGTGGGTCGAGGTCGACCCGGAGTGTCGTCACTACCGGTTGCTTCCCCATCACCAGACCAGCCCCACCATCGCCGGTACGCTCGGTACCGGCGCTGCGATCACCGTGGATGAAACCATGCCGGCTGCTGAGGACGTCACCGCGTGGATGGCCGAGGTCGAGGCCGGCCCGAGCATGCTGCTTATCGGCTCAGAAGCCATTGTCACGCGCGCGGATCGGATCGCTCGCGCGGACGACACCATTCTGATTGAGGACGGTTCATTCACCGTAGCGGGGAAGAAGTGGGACGGATCGGGGCAGTCGGTTTTGCACACCATGCACGATCCGGACACGCCCGGCCACTACATCACCGTCTTCCACTCCAACGGCGACGTGGGGTGGGATCGCTTGCGGTTCATCTGGTACTACGGCAAGGACACGACGGTCATCTGGGATGGCGATGAGACTGTGCTCCGCCGGGCTCACGAGCCCGATGCCCGCATCCACAACTGAGCGAAGCGCACTTTCCAGCAAGCGAAGGATTCATGCCGTGTTGGGCACCGGATTCAGCGTGTCTGGCCGGGATCTCCTAAAATTCCTGAGATCCGAGGCGTGGCAACCCCGCTGGAGTAGCAGAATCGCCGAAAGCCTGTGGGGGCGGTTTTTCGGGTGTATTTTTTCGATGGCTTCTGAGGGATTGAAGGGGCACAATGGGCGTATTGCGGTGTGTAGGGGACACTGTGAGGGCCAGTGAGGGCTCTGGCGACGCCAGGCCTATAGAAGGAGAGACCCAATGCGTGGACTGATTCGATGTGGTTCGCTGCTCGCGGCCGTGGTGTCGTTCTGGGGTACCTCGCCAGCGTCGGCCGACGATGCGGATGCGTTTTTCGATGACTCGGTCGTTCAGGAGATTCGGATCTGGTTCGACGATCCTGACTGGTATGACACGCTCTACAACTCGCACGCGAGCGATCCGGAGGATCCCTATTTTGCGTGCCGCTTCGAGAGTGGCGACACGGTGATCGATCCGTGTGGTGTTCGGATGAAGGGCAACTCTTCCTTCGGTGTTCCGACCATCAAGAAGTCCTTCAAGTTCGACTTTGACGAGTTTGACGAGGACAACCCGGACTTGCACTTCGTGGGCATCAAGAAACTCAGCCTCAACAACTCCTTCAAGGATCCAACGATGTTGCGAGAAAAACTCTTCCATGAGTTCGTCTCCGCCTACATGCCGACCATTCGTGTGGTGCATTGTCGCCTCTACATCAACGACGAGTACTGGGGGCTCTACTCAGCGGTAGAGCAGGTCAACAAGGACTTCGTGCAGTCGCGTTTCGGCGGTGGCGAAGACGGAAATCTCTACAAGTGCGAATCTTCCGGTGGTGCGGGCTTCGGATCCAATCTTTCGTGGATTGATGATGATCCGACCTCCTATTGGAACACCTACGAACTCGAGACCAACGAGACCGACTTCGACTACTCGGGCCTGGTCGAGTTCATCGACGCCCTCAATAACACATCGGTCGCCGATCGACCGGCCGCGATTGAGCCGTTGGCCGATGTCGATGCGATGCTTCATGCCATCGCCCTGAATTGCCTCTTTGTCAATCTTGATGCATACAACGGCTCGGCTCACAACTACTACGTGTACGACCGAGATGACACCGGACAGTTCACCCATGTCTTTTGGGATGCCAATGAGGCCTTCGGATCCTTTCGCATGGGGATGCCTCCGAGTGAAGATGCCCGGGAGTTGGAGGCCTTCTGGCTTCCCATGGCGCCGCCACCTGGTGGCGCCGAGCCTCGGCCGCTCATGGAGCGTCTCTGGGACGTGAATCAGTACAACCGAGTCTATCTTCGCCATCTCGCGAGATTCCTTCGAGAAGGCTTCGATATGGCGACCTTCCAGCCACGCATTACTGAGTTGGCCGATCTGATCCGCGCCGATGTCTACGCCGATATCAACAAGCAATACAGCAACGCGGACTTCGAGCAGAATCTTGTCAGTGATGTTGGTGGGGGCGGGGGGCTTGTCTATGGACTGGAGTCATTTATCGATCATCGGGCCTTGTTCCTTGATGCGCATCTTGACGGGTTTGCCTCCCGGAGCGATCTGCAACTCAACGAGTTGATGAGCGTGAATACCACCACGATGGCCGACGAACATGGCGACTTTGATCCATGGATCGAGGTGTACAATCTCGGGCCAGGCATGGTCGGTACGTACAATGTGTACGTCACTGATGACGTGGGGCAGCCCGACAAGTGGCAACTTCCAGGTGAGTCTGTCGATGATGGTGAGTTTTCTGTGTACTGGATGGATGGCGAGTCCGCTGAGGGGCCCGCTCATGCGTCCTTTACTCTGGACGCATCGGGCGGCGAACTGCATTTCTACAAGAAGAGTGGTTCCACGTTCACGCTGATCGATTCGGTGACGTACCCATCGCTTGATGAGGACGTCTCTTGGGGCCGCGGATACGAAGAAGAGGCCGATTGGGAAGTGAACGCCGAGCCGACACCCGGCGAAGCCAATGTGCGATCGCTTCCAGATTACGAGGGCGTGCTGTTTATCAATGAGTTCATGGCCGACAACGAGACCACCATCGCCGATGAGGCTGGTGAGTTCGAGGACTGGATCGAACTGTACAACGCGAGCGAAGAAGATCTTGACCTCGGCGGCTTGTATATGACCGATGACCTGCTCGAACCGACGATGTGGGTAATTCCCGATGGCACGACCATCGGTGCCGGCGGGTACCTCCTGATTTGGGCAGATTCAGATGCTGAAGATGGACCGCTCCATGCCGACTTCAAACTTGGGGCCGGTGGCGAGGAGATCGGACTGTATGCAGCAGACGGCGTCACACTGATCGACTCGATTGTGTTTGGTGATCAGGCGGAAGATGTTTCGATGGGTCGCATCCCCGATGGAGGCGACGATTGGCAGTATCTCTCAACTCCGACGCCCGAAGCGGCCAATGTGGCCGATCCACCGGAGATCCCGGAGATCTACGTCAACGAGTTGATGGCCGACAACGAAACCACCATCGCCGATGAGGCCGGTGACTTCGATGATTGGTTCGAGATCTACAACCCCGGTGACGAAGATATCGATCTCGGTGGTCTGTTCATGACCGATGATCTGAGCGATCCCGGTGCATGGCAGGCACCCGACGGACTCATCGTTCCAGCCGAAGGCTTCCTGCTCATCTGGGCCGACGACGATGCCGAGGAGGGCGACAATCACGCCACCTTCAAGTTCAGTGCAGGCGGTGAAGAGGTTGCGATCTACGCCAGCGACGGCGTGACTCTGATCGATCACTTCGAGTTCGGTGCTCAGGAGCCCGACATTTCCTACGGTCGCCTGATCGACGGCGGCCCGGACCTCGACTATCTCTCCACCGCAACACCGGGTGAGAGCAATGAGGGTGCTGATCCATGCAGTGGCGATCTCGATGGCGACGGTACGGTCGGCGTTGACGATCTACTGTCGTTGATCGCCGTATGGGGTACACCCGATGGCGATATCGATGGAGATGGAACAACCGGAGTGGATGATCTTCTACTCCTGATCTCCTTGTGGGGGGATTGCTGAGTCGCTGTTGTTCTTCGGCCGCTTCAGGCAGAATCAAGTCGGACAGGATCTGCCCTGTCCGGCTTCTGTTTTTACACCGACCCTGCGCACTTGATTCGAAAAATGAGAGACGAGTAGTGAGGTCTGTGTTTGATACGCGCTTCGTCATCAGCCCACTGCTTCAAGATGAGTCAAGCAACAATGAAGCCGAGTCCATGACTGCCAGAGCGTGCTACCCTTGCGTCAGAAGGAGCAGCCTCCCATGCGTAATCACGCTGCCATTGATTTGATCCGAGATCCGTTTCGATACAAAGGTACGGCTTACAGCGACAGCGAGCGGCGGTCGCTGCATCTTGAAGGTCTCCTTCCTCCGGCCGTGGAGGACCTGGAGACACAATCGAGGCGGCAGAAGGAGCAACTAGAAGCTGAACCAACCGATCTGGAACGATACATCTTGCTCAGCAGTCTTCAGGATCGCAATCGGACCTTGTTCTATCACGTGTTGTGCAGCGATCCGGAGAAGTACCTGCCGATCGTCTACACGCCGACGGTTGGGGAGGCCTGCGAGCGATTCGGTCACATCCTGCGGCAGACCCATGGTGTCTACCTCCCGGTAACAGCCAAAGGCCGACTCAAGGAACTGCTCGGCAATTGGTTTCAGGAGGATGTCCGCTTCATCGTGGTGACCGACGGATCACGTATTCTCGGCCTCGGAGATCTCGGCGCGAGTGGTATGGGGATCCCAATCGGAAAATTGGCGTTGTATACGGCGTGCGCCGGGGTGCCACCACGCTCCACCCTTCCGATCTGTCTTGATGTCGGTACCGACAACGAGAAGTTCCTGAACGACCCGCTCTACGCTGGCTTGAAACAGCGGCGGGTGGGAGACGATGTCTATTACGAGTTTGTCGATGAGTTCGTGCAGGCCGTACAGGAGTTGTTCCCGAAGTGCTGTATTCAATTCGAAGACTTCAGTATGAACCACGCGAGTCCGCTGCTGCAGAAGTATCGCGACAAAGTGTGTTGCTTCAACGACGATATTCAGGGTACGGCCGGTGTGGCACTTGCTGGCATTCACGCTGCGTGCAGAGCCAAGGGTGAGAAGATCGAGGATCAGCGCATCCTCTTCCTTGGCGCAGGTTCGGCTGGAACCGGAATCGCGGAACTCATCGCCGAGTCGATGGTGAAACGGGCTGGGATCTCGCGTGAAGAAGCACTTCTCAAGGTGCGCCTGTTTGACATCAATGGTCTGCTGGTCACTTCGCGGACGGACCTTGCCCCGTTCCAGCAACCCTTCGCTGCCGATGTGCCCGCCTGCGATGACTTCGTGCAGGCCATCCGAGATTTCAAGCCCACCGGTATCATCGGCGTTTCGACGGTGGGAGGCGCCTTCAATAAGCAGGTCATACGCACGATGGCTCAGATCAACGAACGCCCCTTGATCTTCCCCTATTCCAATCCGACCTCCCGGGCGGAATGCACGGCAGCGCAAGCCTATGAGTGGAGCGATGGGCGGGTGCTCTTCGGCAGCGGGACGCCCATGCCGCCGGTGCAGTTTCAGGGGCAGCGCATCAAGCCTTCACAGGGGAACAACGTCTACATCTTTCCGGCCGTTGGCATGGCGATCTACGCGACAGGGGCCAGACGGGTTTCACAAGAGGTGTTCTTGACAGCGGCCCAAGCACTCTCCGAGCAGGTGCCGGAGGAGTACCTCAAGCGAGGGCAACTCTATCCGAGCCGAAGCCGCATTCGGGAAGTGTCGCTGCATGTAGCGGCCAAGGTCGCGCAGACACTCGATGAGATGGGACACGCTCGACACGAGACAGAGGATTGGTCTGGTCGGATCGATGAGCTGGCTTATGTGCCCTCGTATGAAACAATCGACGGCTGATGCGTTCCTGAACAGCATCGGAATGCCCAACGGCATGATCGATTCCACTGCTTTCCCATCGCTCCTTGGCGACACATCTGCAATCTGGGGCTCTGTGTGGACCTATTCTCGCTCGAACAGGCTATTCCAAGCCAAAAAAGACTTTTCATTTCTCATATGTCCGCTTTACAGGATATCAAGATCCGGGTATCGTCCATCCAGTTGGGGAGGGGTTCTCTTTCGCGGCCCCTCCAACTCAATATGCCCCCTTCCTCCCGGCAGCCTCCATACACCTCACCGTGCACGGAGGCTGCCTTCTTTCCGGGAGCCGCAGAAGACCCTTCTCGGCAAGAGTGCAAGCGGAACCTCCGCTCAATGCATCGTGCGATCACTGCTTTGCAGTGATCTCACCCCCCAGAACCTTCCAGTGGATTCCCGCGGTTCGGCTTTCCTCCAACCCAAATCTTCGAAGCATCTACGACAAACAGCCCTTCATCATTCTTCTCCCGCACGATTCCGGTTATCACGACAAACTTGAGTGCCTCCAACTCGCCTTGCCCCTCTGCCGACTTCTTCAGCACTTTCCCCTCGCCATCTGTCAGCCGCACAGTCGCGAGCCCTGCGGTCAACACATCCTTGTCTTCGCAGCAGTAATCCCATGGCTTGGCGCAGTGATCTTCGTCACCCATCAACTCACACGATGTCAGTTTCGGATCAGCCACGTTGAAGATCGAGAGTCCATCAATGAACGCCTTTCGCTTGCCACCAACTCGCGCCAGAAAAGTCACAGTATCTCCAGTCACGGCTTTCGCCTTGATCCCGGCAAGATTGGGTGCTTCGGCGGGCCGAGTGTTCGTAAATACATCGGCCGCGGTCGGCATTGCTTTGTTACCACCCTGTGGCTTGGATGTGGTTGGCGTCGCTTTGGCATCACCCCGTGACTCGGATGTGGTTGGCGTTGCTTTGGCATCATCCTGTGGCGCCTTGCCCGGATCACAGGCAACAAGCCCGTACAGTGTCAACACAACAAGAAATCGCATGAACATGATCAATACTCCTGTTTGAGAATGTAAGGAAGGGTAGTTCACTCCGCCGCTCGCAGCGCATCAGGAATCGGCCGTCGAAGGCACCGCACGGCTGGTACCGATGCACCCACAATGCCGAGCAGCAGGCCGGCAAGAAGCCCGGCTGTCAGAACACTCGCATCAACCGAGATGCCAAAAACACCCATGGAAAAACGAATCACCAGACGATCGAGCAGCAGGATCCCGATACCACACGCAAGCAAGGCCCCGATTGAAGCGGCCAGAACCGATTCCTGCACAAGTGACCACAGAATGGCCCCTCGTGAAAACCCGAGCGTCTGAAGCGAACCGATCTCCCGTATGCGGCTGGCAAAGGCGGCGTACATCGTGTTGAGCCCACCGGTGACACCTCCGACCGCAATGAGCAGCGCGGTGACGAGCACCATGAATTGCACGGGCCGATAAAAGGCAGCGAGTTGCGCGTAGTAGTCCTGCTCGGCAACAGCGGCGAGTTCAAGGTCGAGCCGCATTGCGGCAAAGGCTTCGAGATCGGACAGATCCGCCGTGTCTGTTCGCAGCACAACGCATGAGAGCGAGTCTCGCTGGGCAGTGATCTGCAGATCGCTCAGTGCGGTCCACATCTCACCTTCGATGACACCGCCGTCGGCGCTCATCACGCCCACAATCTCGAATGGGGTGTCGTCCATTTGAAAAATTTCGCCGATGATGGTCTCGGGCGGCTCGAATCCAAGTGATCGTGATGCCAGTTGACCGGCCAGCAGTTCATTGCGTCCTGATTCGGGCGAGCGGCCATGCGTGATGCGGACATCTTCATGTACCAGATATGCTGCTGGCTGCACACCTCGAAGGACCGCAAGCCGCCCGACAGGGTCACGCTCCGTAGCGAGCGGCATCGCCAAGTGTACTTCCGGGGATACCGCTTCAACACCCGCCCGGCTCAGAAGTCCGGGCACGCTCGCTGCCACGATGCCTGATGTCCGCATCGGTATTTCGCTTCGCTCAATGCTCTCTTCGCTGCCGCTTCCGATGAGCAGCACCGTATCGGGTGATCCACTGACCGTCATGGCAGTTTGCATACCACGCCGAAAACCGGCTGCCGCGATGACCAGCACCACCACCAGCAGGCTGCCCCCGACACTGAGCAGCATTCGCAGGGGAGACCGCCCGAGATTGCGAACGGCGTATTCAAATGGAAGCAGTCTCATGTGATCGTCTTCCTATACGGCTCTGAAACAAGATGCGATGTCACGGCGAGCGAGCCGAATGGCTGGCACCACACCGGCGAGAAGTCCGAGGGTCAGAGCGGCGGCGATGCCAAGCGTGGGCGCAAGCCACCCGGCAACGATCTCTATGTTGAGGCCTTCCATTGTCAAACTGAAGTTCCCGAGTCGTACGGTCAGGAAGGCGGCGATGGCCCCGGCCAGTCCGCCCGCAAGTCCGAGCGCTGCGCCCTCCAGAACCACCATCCACCCGATGAGCGACCCAGTGAAGCCGAGCGTCTGCAAGACGGCATGGTCACGGATGCGATCCTGCATGGCCAGAATGATTGCATTGGCGATCAACGCAAAGACGGCGGCAAGTGCGCCCCACGCCAGCATGCCCGCGAAGTCCACAAGTTCGACGATGTCCCGCGCGACACGGCCGACGAAAGCACGTTCGGGGCGGGTACTGGTGGGATATTCGTCGTGGGCAAAGATCTCGTCGATGGACGCTGCGATGGTTTCGAGCTCTGTGGGGTCATCGACCGACACATTGAACTGAGTGACCAGCCCACCAGATCCGCCTCGTCTTGCGACTTCCTGCAGGAAGGGGAGATGGACCCAGACGATGTTGCGGTTCTGTGGGTGATCGGTCTCCAGAATGCCAGAGACGTAGACCGTGACACCCGCTGCGCTGAAGCGATCACCAGTCTTGATGCCTCGCCGTGTCGCGAGTGCCTCTCCGACAATGGCCGCGTCTCCTCGGGCCTGCCAGTCCGCGATCGAACCGTCCCGTACCTGGCCATCGATTGCGAGTGTCAGGTCATCTCGGGGAACACCTCGAAACGTGACTACATCGAGCGATGCCCGGCAGTTGGACACGTGAATCTGCATTGGCACGACCGCCTTCACCCCGTCGAGCCGTTCAATGCGATCACCGTAGAACTGCGGGAGGCGGCTTGAGAAGGGGCAGAAGCGATTTTCGCGATAGACCACCAACGTCGTATCTTCAGCCTGCACCCGTGTTGCGGTTCGCACACCTTCCCGCATGGATTCGACCGAGACGAACAGGAACATTGCCACCGCAATGCCCGCGATGGTCAAACCAGATCGGATTGGGCTTCGCACGATCTGGCGAAGTACAGTCGGGATGACACGAACGGTGCGATTCATGCCACGCCACCCGTTTCCTGTTCGATCAACTGCCCCTTCTCAAGGTGCAGGACCGTGTCGGCCCACTCCGTCGTACGGGGGTCGTGCGTGACCATGACGATGGTGCGGTCCTGTTCGTCGTTGAGCCGAGAGAGCAGATCCATGACTGCTGTAGCACTGTCTCGATCGAGGTCACCAGTTGGTTCATCTGCGAGCAGGATGGTTGGCTGTGTCACGATGGCCCGCGCGATGGCGACCCGCTGTTCCTGCCCACCACTGAGTTGCCGTGGGTAGTGTGCGTGCCGGTCCGCAATACCCACCGACTCCAATGCCTCACTCACACGATCGTGTCGTTGCCGTCTGGACAGTGGCTGGAGCAGCAATGGGAGTTCCACGTTCTCATACGCCGTCAAGACGGGAATGAGATTGTAGAGTTGGAAGATGTAGCCGACGTGCGTTGATCGCCACCGAGCGAGCGTGCTGCGGGAGAGCGTGTGTACCGGATCCCCAGCCACCGAGAGTGTGCCACTGGTTGGCCGGTCGATACCCGCGAGCAGATTGAGCAGTGTGGTCTTGCCCGATCCCGATGGACCCATCAAGGCGACAAAGCCACCTTTCTCGATGTCGAGATCCAGATCCCGTAGTGGCGTGATCTCTTCGGTACCGCGTCGGTAGGTGCGAGTGAGTTGCCTGCATTCGATGATCGCCATGTCAATTCTTCTCCGTGGTATCGATCTGCACAGTCGAGCCGTCAAGACTCCGCTCACCGTCGAGAATGACACGGTCACCAGGCGATAGACCTTCGAGCACTTCGATCCATCCATCGATATCCGTGTCACCAAGGCGAACCGATCGAATCGCCGCCGTGCCGCCGCCACGCGCGTAGTTGGTGATGACCAATACCTCTCCACCGTCCAACACCGCGTTCTGCGGCACGAAGACCCGCGGAATCGTGCGAACTTCGTTCGAGTCGGTGGTCTGCTGCGGTTGAAGAATGCGAACCCGCGCCAGCATGTCGGGCTTGATCAGCCCCGAAGGATCATCGATGTGAATTTTTGCTTCGACGGTGTTCTTCTGCAGATCGGCGCGATGTACGAATCGAGTCACGTTGCCGGTGAAGACGCGGTCTGGCAGCACATCCACGATGATCTCGGCCGGATGCCCGACACTGACGCCGGAGGCTTCCGCAAGCGGCACGTCGGCGCGAACCTGCATTTGAGACGGATCGTAGACATGCACGACATGTGACGAATGTTCATCGGGTCCGAATCGAATGACCGAGCCGGGCGACATCAACCGTTCCATGACGATGCCGTCGATAGGGGATCGGACGGTTGTTCGTTCAAGGGCCAATTCGGCATCGGCACGGATCGCCTCGGCTACATCGACACTTGCCTTGGCTGAACCAACTTCTGCCGCCAGCATGGTTTCGCGGGCCCGAAGTTTGGCAATCTCCGCCTCGGCAGCTTCGATCGTCATGGCCAGACGAGTCACCGGCCCCTCGGCGACCGCGCCGGTTTCGACCAATTTCGACTTGCGGGCGTGTTCATCAACGAGTGCTCGCCGCCGAGCGTCCGCTGCCGAGATGGCCGGTGTGATTGTGGCGAGCTGAGCGTGAGCGGAAGCCAGTTGTTGCTTGCTCAGAGAGAGATCCGCGTCAGCCCGCTGCAGGGCGATGGCCGCATCATCGCGGATGAGTTGCGCAACGGGCTGGTCTTTGGCGACGCGATCGCCCTCAAGCACCAGTACATCTTCGACGACACCTTCGATGAGTGCGCCGACGTACACACTGAACGGATCAGCTTCAACCCAGCCGGGAGCCTGGATGATTCGCTCTCGGCCATCGTCTGTCGTGGAGATTTCCGTTGTTTCCACGGGCCGGACGACAACGGTAATGGCGTGGACGTTGGTTGCTGGGCGAAGTGCGGTCCAGCCGACATAGATGAGCAGAGCGGCAGCGACCACTACGATCGTCAGCGGAAGTATGAGGCGTACCAACCAGTGACGCTGAGGCATGGGAATGGGCGTGTTCATGAGGGGTTCTCCCGCGTGGTGAGCGTCTGCGGCTGCAAAGTCTCGAAAGTGCCGCCCACGGCGTGGCGAAGTTCGATCAGTGCAGTGGCTTCCTTGAGCCGCTGGGCGACCAAGGTGCGTTCGGCGGCGATGTGATGTTCCTGCGCGAGCAGCAGGACCGTGAGATCAACCACGCCTTCGGAGTAGGCCGACCGACTGCGACGCAGGGCTGCGGCTGCGGCCGGGAGGAGATGGTCCGAGGTTGTACGCGACTGGGCTGCAGCCTCTCGCCACTTGCTTGCGGTATTGCGAATCTCATATTCGATTCGGTTGGCCGTCTCGATCCACGAGAGCCGAGCCTGTTCGATTTGGGCGTTTGCCTTGGCGCGAGCAGGTGATCCGTCATCGAGAATGGGAATCGTGATCTGGGCACCGGGCATTACGGACTGACGATCGGCAGCGTTTCGCCTCCAGCCGAAGGTGAACTGCACCTCAGGGAGGCGTTTCGTGTCAGCCAAGGACCGATTGGCTACTTGCCGACGAATGATGGCTTCTTGAGCGGAAAGTTCCAAATGCTGCGCAGCGGCGAGTTCGAGCAGCGATTGGTCGCTGTCGGTGGGAGGCGTGACAGCAGCGGTCGGTTCGGCTGCAGACCAATCAAGCATGTGTCCGGGCCAGCCCATGACTTCGAGCAAGGCGAGTTTGGCCTGCTCGGTCCGGCGTGTTGAGGCGATGATCGCATTGGTGGCGGTCTGGACATCCACTTCCGCGCGATCAACATCAAGAAAGGCCGCTTCGCCAGCGGCGTGGCGACTGGAAATAAGTTGCAGAGTGGTTGATGCGACCTCGAGGTGCTCACTGTCCAGCGACTGCATTTGTTGGGCCGCCAAAAGGGAGGCGTGGGCCGTGCCGACCTTCGCAGCGAGCGCTACCGTCTGTTCAGCCGCTGCGAGCACAGCGAATTGCAAGTCCGCGTCGGCTGCGGCCATGCGGTCTGGACGGGTCCACAGCCATGTGATTGCCTGAAGTCCCTGCACAAGCGCGGGCGCGCCTGCCAGTCCATCCACAGCGATACCGATGCCCAGCCCAATGCTCGGGTTCGGGGGCAACCCTGCCTGCACGAAGTCCGCCCGCCGCTCGGCGATTTTGGAGAGCGCAATGCGAAGGGTGGGGCTGTTCTGTATCGCCACGGCGAGCGACACATCGGCATGCAGCGGATCGCGGCCGTTCCAAGCGGCACTCGGCGTGTCGACGGGTTGCTGCCATGCAGCGGCAGTGGACGTATCGACCCGCGCACTGGCCAGTGATGCGGCAGCATCGATGCTGTCCTGCGGATCGAGACTCGCGCAACTTGCGAGCAGCAAGGTAGGAAGGAGAGAACGGGTGTTTTCAGCGAGTCGCCGAAGCGATCTCGGATGCAATGAGTTCATAAGAAGCAGTCCAATTCAAACATGCACATACGGCAGCACCGCCGGTGGGCGGTACACACATGACGCAGTGCATGGAATCAGACTTGCAGAATGGTCGCGTGGCGAAGCGAAGGCGCAGAGAGACCCCATGGCCCCGGTGGGGGATGGCCAGTGATCTCCTGCCCGGTGATCGAGATCGAGTCGTGACCTCCGCTGATGAGCGTCGATGCCATGGCAATTGGCGGCAGTGGCAGGCCAATCTCATCACTCGGTGGAGTCCAGTCATCAATGCCGTTCATCGCTTTGACGCAGCAGCATGCTCCGCACGAGTCGCTTTCGGACGATTGCTCCTCATCGTCGCAACCATTGGATGAGTCATAGCAGCATGCAGCGACCACGGTGGCTGGGGTACCACCCTCGGGCACCGCTGCGATGCTCCTGACGAAACAGCAACACAGCGGCATCGCGGCTGCCAGCAGCAGCACGATCAGTCGATGAGGCAAGCTTCGTCGGAGCGAATGCATGACCCCCCAACCTACATCTCGACGGCGTGCCGGTCAAGGACCTGCTCGAAAAGGGCTCGGATCCCAGTTATATGGCCAAATCGTGGCGAGAGAGTCTGGTTGATGGGTGTCTAGAATGACGAAAGTGACGCTCAAGCATAAAAAAACAGCAATAACAGAGAGAATGGTGGACGTGATGGCCTTATTCTCCGACACTCAAGGAGTTCGGTGGGGTTCGCAGAGCGGGTCAGCGGAGCCAGTGTCCATGACAGCCAATTTCAGAGGTGGACCGTCCCGGAATGTCGTGATTGGCGGGGCGATGATCGCGATGTGGCTCGGTGGGGCCGCGATTGGGATGCCCGGGATGAGCCCGGATCAAGTGCGGAATCCCCACGCTTCTGCCGGTGTATCGTCGCAGAAATTTCCCAGTGTCGACGTGCCGCTGACATTTACGCCCGGCGTGGGGCCTGTGAAGGTTGAAACTCCGGAGGGCGTGGTATGGATCCAGCAGTGTGTCCGCCGTCCTCATGGCGATACCCGCGGCCCGGTGTATCCGGGATGTCTGGAGTGCCACGGTGATCTTGAGCTGGCAACCGAGAACATGGCGGGGCTCGATCTGGGGTGCACCTTCTGCCACGGCGGTGATCCCGACGCTGTGACGAAGGAACTCGCGCACGTTCATCCCAACGGCAACGTCGCATACGGTGCCGCGATTCCTCCGATTGATGATGACTTGGAATACCAACGCTTCGTCAATCCGTCGAACCTTCGCGCAGCCCAGGATATATGTGGGATGTGCCACTCCAACACGGTCCGCGATCTACTCAAGAGCATGATGGCGACGACCGCCGGACATTATTCCGGCGGCTTCTACCAGAACAATGTCGTAGACACGAAGGTTGCCATATATGGCACCTTTGCCATCGAAGACGACGATGGTTGGATCCCCGACGGCGCCGTCGAATCACTGCTCGACCTGCTGATCTACGACGGCCTCGGCGATCCACTCGAGGCCGCCACGCATTATCAGGCCGTGCCATCGCAGGCGTGCTCTCGCTGTCACTTGTGGTCACGTGGCAAGGGATACCGTGGCGCTGAAGGCCAAGATGGCCTGTATCGCGCCGACGGTTGCGCTGCTTGTCACATGCTCTATGACAACGATGGTCTTTCGCAAAGTGCCGATACTTCGATTGATCACACACAGAAGGGGCATCCGCGGATCCACAGCATCACTAGGCGAGTGCCCACGGAACAGTGTCTGCACTGTCATCACCGCGGTGCCCGTATCGGCCTTTCATTTACAGGCCGCGCTCAGATGCCGCCACGACTTCCATCTGGCCCCGGTGTTCCCGGTACGACCGATGAAATTTTCAATTCGAATTATCACTACACCGTCGCTGATACAAACCCGCCAGACATCCATCATGAACTCGGCATGCACTGCATCGATTGCCACGTGAGGTCCGAGATCATGGGTGATGGCAACATCTACAGTCACATGGATCGCGCGACGAAGATCGAATGCCGAACGTGTCACGGAACGCCCGATACGCCGCCGAGCATGGCCGATCATGATGGTGCACCGATGCCAAATACATGGCAGGACATGGACGGCAACTGGATGCTTACCAGCAAGGTTGATGATGTGAATCACCAGATCCCGTTGGCCAGCGAAGTTGTCGCCACGAATCCAGTGGCCGCGGAGGCCATGGGGCATCATCACCTGAAGGAAACAGGCGGGCTTGAGTGCTATGCCTGCCACACTTCCTGGGTTCCCAATTGTTATGGCTGCCACTTCGAGCGGGATGAAACCCAGATGGGTCTCAACTATTGGACGGGCGAGTATGAAGTCGGCAAGGTCACGACCAACAACAAGATCTTTGAGGCGTTGCGGCAGTTCTCAATTGGTCCGAACAGTGATGGGCGTGTTGCACCTTACATCGTCTCGTGCATGCCCATTGCCGATATCACGGCTGCCGATGGCACCAAGTTGCTTGACTATGTGATGCCGATATCCGGCAGTGGCATTTCGGGCCTTGCTCACAATCCGGTACAGCCGCACACCGTTCGCGGCGCTGGCGAAGTGCGAACCTGCGCCGAGTGTCATCGATCGCCGCCAACACTCGGATTCGGAACCGGTCGTGTCGATATCGCGCGAACCTTCGTGCATGGTGCCGGTCCGTTTGGTGTTTCCACCCACGATCGGTGGGCCGATCCGCTCACGCCAATACCAGAAGATCCCGTCGTGGAGAACTCCGCGGCGTATGGCATGGCTGCTATTCCGAACGTCATCGAAGGCACTTCCGACTACATGTACGTGGCCCTCGGCGGAAACGGGGTCGCCCTGTACGACTGCTGTCCAGATGCGCCGGTGAATCCCATTTGGACCGCCACAGATCTCGTGGCCATCGATGTCGAGCGGAAGGCTCGGTTCCTCTACGTCGTGGAGGCGGGTATTGGTGTTCGTGTCTATGACACGGGCGATTTGTTGAATCCTGATCTGGTCGAGACCATTCCACTTCCCGCGGCTCAGCGTGCTGTGCAGTGGGGCATTCACCTGTTCGTCGCGATGGGTCAGAATGGACTTGCCATTGTGGATGTGTCCGATGACCGCGACGCCGTGATCATTGCCGAAGTCACCGGAATCGAAGCGGTGGATGTGCACCTTGAGGCCCACTACCAAGCTGGAAACGGATTCGCTGCTCGCGCCTATGTGGCGGACCCTTCATATGGTGTTCGTGTCATCGACCTGCTTCCCGACTACGAGTCGCCAACACTCTTGGATGGGCTGCCCCTCCAGGGTGGTGCTTGGGGACTCGACGGTTACTCCCGCTGGCTCCCCGCCTCCGGCACCGAACCCTCACGTGAACATGATTACCTCTATGTGGCTGGTGGCGAAGAAGGTCTGTATATCTTCGACGTTACCGAGCCCGACGCCATTGCATTGGTGAGCGAAGTCGAGGATCTCGGTGGCTTCGTGGCGGATGTCGATGTGTCCAGCCAACTGGCGCCGCCTGGCGTGGATGACTACGCTGTGCTGGCCAACTCCGACCTTGGCCTTCAGATTCTGGATGTCAGTGATCCACTCAGCCCTGTGGATCACGGCATCGTGCCCGAATCGGATCCGTCCGAGCGTGTCTTTGTCGAAGTGCAGCAACTCGATCGGTTCATCGACGAGCAGGGGGTGCAACTCAAGGACAACTCGCACCCGAATACCAGCGTCTTCACCCGGGATGACATTGTGCGGCTGCTCAGTACGGATATCAGCTCGGTTGATCCCTGCCTGGCGGACCTCGACCAATCGGGCGATGTCGGGACCGATGACCTGCTGGCCATCGTGGGCGCTTGGGGTCCGTGCAGCGGAGCGTGTCCGGAAGACATCAGCGGCGACGGCATTGTGGGTACCAATGACCTCCTGATGGTGCTCTCCAGCTGGGGGCCCTGCTGGTAGCGAAACCCGTCCTGAAACAGGCCGAGACACCTCTGAGGGGGGCATTCTGTGCTATACTCAATATCAGCACCAATTTGTCCACAATTATTTCTGTGAGGAAAATCCTCCTAATGAGAGTTCTGGCCATCGCCATGCAGGTACCCGATTCCCGGGCGGTGATCCGGGTTCTGGATGATGGGTCCGGCGTTGATCCGGCTGGCCTGAAGTTCGTCTGCAGCCCCTTCGATGAGTTTGCCGTTGAGCAGGCGGTGCAGATTCGAGAGGGTGGCTGGGAGGTTGAGGAAATCATCGCATTCACTGCGGGGGACAAGGGGGCGGCTGGTGCCCTGCGAACCGCGCTTGCCATGGGGGCCGATCGCGGCATTCATCTCGTTGGCGATGACCTGCCGCTTCACGATGAAGTTGCAATGGCCCGGCTCATCGCTGCTGCGATTCGGCAGGCGGATGCGCAGCCTGATCTTGTGCTGTGCGGCAAGAAAGCCATCGACAATGACTCCGGCGAACTTGGACCGGCCCTTGCCGAGTTCCTCGAATTGCCCCACGTCGGTGGCGTCATCGGATTGGAACTGGACGACACCGCCGGTCGCGCGAGGATTCACCGCAGAACCGATGATGGTGAAGTTGTTCTTGAGGGTGATCTGCCGATGCTGCTCACTTGTGACAAGGGCCTCGTTGAGCCGCGGTATCCGGCGTTGCCGATGATCATGAAGGCCAAGAAGAAGCCTGTTGACACGATCGACGCTTCAACTTTGGCTGACCAAAGCGAGCCATCAACCACATTCGTGTGCCTTCAGGCCCCCTCGGAACGTCCGCCGTGCCGTGTTCTCGACGGAACGCCCGAGGAGATGGCCCGGGAGTTGGTAGGACTGCTTCGCAAAGAGGCCAAGGTTCTCTGATCATGTCTGATACTGCGCTGATATTCATCGAACACCGAGGTGGCAGCGTCACGCCGTCCTCGCTGTGCATGTTGACCGCGGCTCGCGATCTCACCGATGGCGCCATTCACGCCGTGATCATCGGACACGACATCGGTTCACTTGCTGAGCAGGTCGCCATGACCGGTGTGGATGCGGTTCACGTGGTAGATCACGCGGATTTCGAGCACTACCGCGTACTTCCGTACACCCGCGCTGTGGAGTCTGCGATCGATACGGCCGGTGCGTCGCTCATTCTGATGGCGACCACCTCCACGAGCCGCGATTTGGCCCCACGACTCGCCGCGCGGCGTGATGCGATGATGGCGACAGATTGCCTCACGGTCGAATTGCAGGGCGACGCAATCGCCGTGACGCGGTCGATGTATGCCGCCAAATGTCTGGGCGAAATATCACTTCCAGCAGGGACGCTTCGGATCCTGTCCATTCGCGGCAACGCCTATCCGGCACCAACCTCACCCGCGGCGACGCCCGCGCCGATCACGCCATTGGATGTCACGCTGAGCGACGCCGATCAACACATCGTGTTTCGTGAAATCGTGCCGAGCGACGAGGACGAGCAGAATCTCGCCGATGCCGACATCATCGTCTCTGGCGGCCGGTCGCTCGAGTCCGAGGAGAACTTCTCGATCCTGTACGACCTGGCGCATCGCCTCGGCGGTGCCGTGGGCGCGACTCGGGCCGCCGTCGATGCCGGGTATCAACCGCAATCTCATCAGGTCGGTCTGACCGGTAACGTCGTGGCCCCGCAGCTCTACATCGCGTGTGGCATCGATGGTGCCATTCAGCATCTGGCCGGCATGCGGGGCAGCAAAGTGATCGTTGCAATCAACACCAAGGCAGCAGCACCGATTTTTGGTGTGGCGACCTATGGGTGTGTGGCCGATCTCTTTGAGATGGTTCCGCTTATCAACGAAGCATGCCAATCCCTTGATGGGAAGCCGGTCCTGCAGTGAATCCGATCCTCACGGCGGTTCTCTTACTCGCGGCGGTGGGGATCTTCGCCGTTTCCGCATGGCGGCGATGGCGACTGATGGTGATTGGGGCCGGCGGAAAACGCCCCTTCACATTTGACTCGGTTGGAGAGCGGACGCGAGGAACATTGCACCTCGCCTTCGGACAGAAGAAACTGACCCGCTACCCGCTGGCCGGCCTTGCTCACAAGGCAATTTTTTTCGGCTTTCTGGTCCTGCTGATCCGCTCGCTCATCCTGTTTGCCCGCGGGTTTCTCGATGACCCGGGCTTTGGGTATTGGTTGCTCGATGACGGGACTCTGTTTGGAAACATCTACAGCCTGATCAAGGACATCTACATCGTCCTCGTGCTGATCGGCGTGGGCGTGTTCCTCTACTTGCGGCTGATCGTTAGGCCCAAGCGTATGACCCTTGGCCTCGAGGGCATCATCATTCTGCTCATCATCGGCGTGATGATGGTGGCCGACGTGCTCTACGACGGTGGCGGGATGATTCTGTATCCACCAAAAGGGCCGGTATGGGGCGAGCCGCTCGGAAGTCTGCTCGCCTCGGCCATGCAGGGGCTGCCAGAGTCGACGGTATCGGTGATCTGGCACGCCGGCTTCTGGACGCACGTGGTGCTGGTGCTGCTCTTCCTGAATCTGCTTCCCTACTCGAAGCACTTCCACATCATCACGGCCGTGCCCAATGTGTTCTTCCGCAATCTGAAGCCGAGGGGGCGACTGGCGCCCATCGAAGATCTGGAAGGCTGTGTCGAGCGCGAAGAGACGCTTGGTCTTCGGAAGATCAGCGAATTCACCCCGAAGCAGATCCTCGAACTCTACTCATGCACCGAGTGCGGGCGCTGCACCGATCAGTGTCCTGCGGCACTCACCGGCAAGATGCTCTCGCCCAAACAACTCACGATCAATCTGCGCAACCATCTGTACGACAACGCCGATACGCTCGTGAGCGGCGGCGAAGAGGTCGATCTCGTTCCCGCCGTCATCGACCCTGAAGTCATCTGGGCCTGCACGACCTGTGGCGCCTGCGCTCAGGAGTGCCCCGTGATGATTCCACCAGCCGACGGCATCATCGACATGCGGCGGCATTTGGTGCAGGAACTCGGTGAATTTCCTGAGTCATTGCAAGAGGCCTGCCAAAGCATCGAAATGGCGGGCAGTCCGTACGGAGTCGGCCCCGAGGAACGCATGGCGTGGGCCGAAGGACTGGATGTGCCGATTCGCGCGGAGGTGGGAGAAGTCGACATTCTCTTCTGGATCGGCTGCGCACCCTCTATGGACGAACGGTCCAAGCGGGTTGCCAGAGCGACGGCGGAACTCTTGAACCGGGCCGGCATCAAGTGGGCGGTTCTCGGCCACGAAGAGCGCTGCACGGGCGATGTGGCCAGACGGATCGGCAACGAGTATCTCTTTCAGATGATGGCCGAGGCCAACATCGAACTGCTGGACGGCTATGACACGAAACGTATTCTGACGATCTGTCCTCACTGCTACAACACGCTTCAGAACGAGTATCCGGACTTCGGCGGCCACTACGAGGTGATACATCACACCGAATTTCTGGCCGATCTTGTGGCAACTGGCACGCTTGTTCCCGAATCACAGATCGATCGCACCGTTGTGTACCACGACTCCTGTTATTTGGGTCGCCTCAACGAGATCTACGACCCGCCGAGAACGCTGCTGTCCTCTATTCCGGGTGTACAACTCGTCGAGGCGGAGCGATCTCGTGATCGCGGCATGTGCTGCGGGGCCGGCGGGGGGCAGATGTTCAAGGAAGACGAGCCCGGAAACGAGCGCATCAGCGAGGCGAGGTTCCGTCAGTTGGTCGATACCGGCGCTGACACCATCTGCACTGCGTGTCCGTTCTGCATGCGAATGATGACCGATGCGAACGCTTCCGATTCGACGAATGACATCGGCCAACTCGATCCGGCCGAGATGCTGCTGGAATCACTCGGTGGTTCCGCGTAAGCAGCAGGAGTCAATCGCCAACAGAAACTGTCGCAACGCTCGCCGACTTCCGACTTTCGGCTTCCGACTTTTGCCTTAGCGCCCGCCGAATTTTTTCCGGCGTAATCGGCAGATCCGTGATCCACACGCCCGTTGCGTTTGCGATGGCGTGGGCAACGGCGCCGAGGACGGGCAGCGTCGAGCCTTCGCCGATCTCCTTGGCACCGTAGGGGCCGCGGGGCTCATACGAGTCGACGATGCCGCTGAAGATGTCCGGGGCATCCTTGATGGTCATCATGAGGTAGCCGTGCAGATTCGGGTTGAGCAGTTTCCCCTGCTCATCGAACATCACGTCTTCCATGATGGTTTCACTCGCGCCCATGATGACGGCACCCTCGACCTGTCCGTGGACGGTCTTGGGATTGATGGCCCGTCCGCAGTCGTGGTAGTCGGTGAATTTGTTGATCTTGACCTTGCCGGTTTCGAGATCGACGGTCACTTCACACACGGCGCTGCCGAAGGAGTAGGCCGGACTGGTGCCGACCGTCGCGCCCTTGTAGTCGCCACCGAGGCCGTCCGGCGGTTTGTAGCAGCCGGTGCCGACGAGCGGGCCTTTCTCGTTGAAGTACTTCCGCGCGACCTCTTCCCAGGCGACGCTTCGATCTGGATGGTCGCGGACGTACATCTTCGCGTCCCGGGCTTCGACTTCGTCCTCGTTGCATTCAAGGAGCGCCGCTGCAAACGGACGCATGGCATCCACGACGGCGCGGCCGGCACGCGAAACGGCATGCCCACCCATCAGCGTGACACGAGACGAATAGGCGCCGAGATCGATCGGCGAGATATCGCTGTCGCCGCTCCGCATTCGAATGCGTGAGGCCGGAATGCCCAGTGACTCGGCGCACATCTGCACCAGTACCGTATCGCTGCCCTGACCGATCTCGGCGGCACCAATCATCAGAACCGCAGCTGTTCCATCCTCAGTTACTTTCACAACCGCGTTGGCATGCGGAAAGATCGACTTCTTCTGGAATGGCTCGCGTCCCTTCTCGTGCGAGAGTTGAACCTGCCCACGGTAGATGCAGTAGCCAGCGCCCGAGACGAAGCCGCCGCATCCGATGCCGATGCCTTTGCCTGGCGGAAGTTTGCCGTATTTCTCGGTCCAGCCGGAGCGTTCCTTGACTTCCCGCAGCGTCGCGCGGTACTCACAACTGCCGATGTCCAGATCATTGATGGTGATCGTCTCTGGATCCATCGCGTTGCGTTCACGAATTTCAACCGGATCGATGCCGAGTTCATCGGCGACCATGCCGAGCAGACATTCGAATGCGAATCGCGGCTGTGGAACGCCGTGTCCTCGCATCGCGCCGCAGGCCGGCTTGTTGGTCATCACTCGGTAGCCGTCGTACTGATACGCAGGCAGATGGTAGAGCGTGGGAATCATGCTGCCGGCGTAGTAGGCGGTTGCCACACCGAAACTGGAATAGGCACCGCCATCGAGGTGAATTTCACTCTTGAAGGCCTTGATCTTCCCGTCGCGGTCGACACCGAGTTTGAATCGCATGTGCTGTTTGTGGCGGCCGCGCCCGTATTGGAACATCTCCTCGCGGGTGTAGACCATCTTGACCGGGCGGCCGATTTTCTGCGAGAGCAGAGCCGAGTTGATTTCCAGCGGCGATGTCGCTGCCTTGCCGCCGAAACCACCACCAACGGTGGGTCGGATGACGCGGATGCGACCGAGTGGGATGTTCAGTACGTGCGCCATCATGTACTGCACGTAGTGTGGAACCTGCGTCGAGGTATACAGGACGAGCGTTCCATCCGGATCCCATGTCGAGATCGACGCGTGCGGCTCCATCGGGCACTGATAGATGTGATTGCCGGTGAAGACCTCTTCACGAATCAGGTGGGACTCTGCAAATCCCGCCTCAAGATCGCCGAACACCTGCTCAACATGCGTGTTGATATTCCGTTCGAAGCGATCGTTGACCAGCGGCGCACCCTCGGCGATGGCCGATATCGGATCGAGGACCGCGGGCAACTCTTCGTATTCGACTTCGATGAGTGACACGGCGCGCTCGGCCGTTCGCTCGTCGATGGCGGCGACGGCTGCGACGGGGTCACCTACGTGACGGACCTTCTCCTTGGCAAGTACATCCTCGTCGTAGCGGGCGGGCGAGACGCCATACTTGGTGTCGGTGACATCCTTGCCAGTGAGTACGGCGAGCACACCCGGAAGCGCCTCGGCCTTGGAGGTATCGATTCGCTTGATCAGACCATGGGCGATCGGTGAGCCGAGCAGTTTCCCGTAGGCCATGTTCGGAAGGAAGATGTCGGCGGTGTACTGGGCGCGGCCGGTGACTTTGTCGACCGCGTCGACGCGGGGAATGGACACGCCGACCGTGTCATTGTCTGGAGATTTCTCCGGGATGTCGCCGTCGTGGTGCTCATGCTTGGCGCAGGTGCCGTCTGCGCGATAGTTGCCGCACCGTTTGACCGATCGCATGATGCCGGAGTAACCGGTGCACCGGCACATGTTGCCGGACAGGGCCTCCTTGATGTCATCATCGCTGGGCTCGGCGTCATGTTCGATCAACGCGGTCGCTGCGAGCGTCATTCCCGGCGTACAGAAGCCACACTGAATGCCGCCTTCCCCTACGAAGGATCGCTGCAGTGGCGTGAGTTCACCGTCTTTGGCGAGCCCCTCGATGGTCGTGATGGCGCGATCTCCGACCGTGCCGGCGAGCGTCAGGCAGGCATTGACCGGTTGGCCATCGAGCAGCACCGTGCAGGCCCCGCAGTCACCCACGTCGCATCCACGCTTGGTGCCGGTGAGACGGATTTTCTCGCGGAGTACATCGAGCAGTGTGTCGTGCGCTTCGATCGCAGCCACATGCTTCTGGCCGTTGATGTTGAAGGTGCAGGCAGTGGTCATCTTGAGTCACCATTGATTCGTTCGGTTGCGAGACGAACGGCTCGGGTTGTCAATACGCCCGTGAGTTCACGCCTGAATTCAGCGGAGCCGCGGATATCGCAGATCGGGTCGGCTGCCTGCATGGCAATTTCGGCGGCGTCAGCCCAAGTTGTCTCGTCGGGTGTTTGGCCGATGAGTACAGCCGGGATGTCTTTGAGCAGCAGCGGCGTCGGGGCGACAGCGCCGATGGAGACAGCGGCGTTCTGAATCATTCCCGCCTCATCGAGTCGAACGCAGGCTGCTGCAGCTGCTACGGCGATGGAGTTTCCTTCTCGCAGCGCGAATCGCACATAAGCAGCACCAGATTGCTTCTGCGGTGTCGGTACGTGGATGCTCAACAGAATTTCTTCATGTCTGCGGACCGTCGTGCGAGGTCCGGTGAAGAAATCGGCAACAGGAACCCGACGCACGCCCGAGGGTGACCAGAGTTCAACGCGTGCTCCGAGCACCATGAGAATGGGAGGGAGATCGGCGCAGGGCACGGCACTGGCGAGATTCCCGCCGACCGTCGCCATGTTGCGAATTGCCGGTGCCGCCATGACCTCTGTGGCGTCGTGGATCGCGGCCCAAGTGCCAGCAAGCGGCGTATCGTTGAGTTGTCCCACGGTGACGAGCGACCCGATCGTCAGGCCCTCAGAATCCTCGACCATCCGCTGCGCTTGATCGATGCCCGAGATGGAAATCAGATGGTCGGTATCGGTTCGCGCCGTCTTCAGGTCGACCAACAGATCTGTGCCGCCCGCAATGTACTCGGCGCGAGGACCGAATTGCCCCATCAGATTCGCCGCTTCCTCAAGTGTGTCGGCTTCGTGGAGTTGGATGTCGGGAAGGTGCACGGGGAGAGCCTCCGTCACGGATCAATCGGTATGACCGCTGATTCCAGCCAAGAACTGATTGGTGATCTGGGTAGCGACCGCCTTGGGAGAGGTGGGACCATTCGGGTTCCACCAACGGTACAGCCAGTTGAGCGTGCCAAAGAGTGACATTGTCGCCACATGCAGATCGAGTGGATAGTCAGGTGGGTCGAGTTCGATGATGCTCACAATGATCTCGCGGGTCAGACCGTAATAGGCAAGCCGGATCTCGCGGGCCTGGTCATAGGTTTCGCCCTCCAGCGAGTCGAGTTCGTGAGAGCAGACTTTGAGTTCCGCCATGTGCTCGGCGAAGTAGGTCACGTGGGCTCGGATCATGGTGCACAGGCGATCGCGGGGCTCATCGACGCCTACGAGTCGCTCCCGCAGGTTGGAGAGCAGCGAACTGAATACCCGGAACTGCATCACAAAGAGCAGTTGCTCTTTCCGCTCGAAGTAGTGGTAGAGACCCGCCAGACTCACATCGGCGGCCTTGGCAATCGTCCGCATCGAGGCCTTTTCGTAGCCGTATTGGGCGAAAACGTGGGTCGCTGCGTGGAGAATGTGGTCTCGCCGCGTTTCGAAGGTGCCCCCGGCGGCCGTGGGGGCGGTTTCCGCAGGGGGGGGTTCGAACAGTTGATCGGCTCTTTGTGAGTCCATGGGGGCTCTCCTGGCCACCAGGCGTGGCGATATCGCACATCATCCACCCTTTGACTCCTCCCGTCAACCCCAAAAGAAGCCTCTTTTGGGGTTGACAGAGCCATTAGACTCCCCCGATAATCCGGATTGTCAGATTTATCAGTCGGCCGCGGCCGAACGAACGTTCGAACGAGATTTAGAGGGAAATCGGCCCCGTTTTCAACCTCTCAGCCTTGGAGTGCACCGAGATGAGCATGTTCCCAACGCGAACTACAGAATCATTTGACTTCCAAGAGGTCGGCTACGAGAAGGACGGCTTTGTCGCCCGGATCACCATCAACCGGCCTCACAACTTCAACGCCTACAGCACGCCGGCCCTCGAGGAATTGGCCACAGCCTTCCAAGACGCGTCCTGGGATGACGGCATCGCTGTCGTGGTCTTCACCGGCCATGGTCACAAGTCCTTCTGCACGGGCGGCGATGTGAAGGAGTACCAGTCCTGCTACACGCAGAAGCCTCGGGATTACTGGAAGTACATGTGCCGCTTCAAGGCCTACATCGAAGCAATCACCAATTGCTCCAAGCCCGTTATTGCCCGGCTCAACGGTATGGCCGTCGGTGGAGGCAACGAAAGCCAACTCGCCTGCGATCTCGGTGTGATGGGCGAGCATGCCTTCATCGCGCAGGTCGGCACCAGCGTCGGATCGGTCGCCTGTGGCGGATCGACCCAGTGGCTGCCGATCACGGTTGGCGATCGAACCGCGCGGGGCATCCTCTTTCTCAATCAGCGGTACACGGCGTACAACAGCCTTTCGATGGGCCTCGTGAACACCGTCGTGCCGACAGTCAAGGGCCCCGATGGCGAATTCATCACGAAGTTCGCCGGTGGCCGCACCTATCTGGCCGACTGGAATACCGACCCGTGGGACACCCCTTTCGAGCATCGCGCCACCGCGGCCGACATCAAGAAGGCCCTCAAGGGCGAAGACGGTTACTCGATCGACCTGTCTCTGATGGACGAGGTCATCGCCGATCTGTGCGATCAGATTGTCAATAAGTTCTTCGAGTGCACCCGCTACACCAAGGCGCAGGTCAACTACTGGAAGGACTCCGCCTGGCACGCCACGGTCGGTCACGCCCGAGACTGGCTTGCTACGCACTACACCAGTTTGGAGCCATACGAAGGCATGACTGCCTTTGTCGAGAAACGCAAGACCGACTACGTCGGTATGCGGAAGCGTGCCGCCGATCCGAACGGTTCGAGCGAGTTCCTCTGGGGTCCCTATGCCCAGGAGTGCGGCGAGTGTGGCGCGAAAGGCATTCCATCGCAGTTTGAGCATTGCGGCAAGTGCGGCGCGGCGCTGGCCGTCGCGATGGCGACCTGAACGAATCGCAGAACACAGGGAGGCGCATCGTGGCAGAGAAGCCAAGGCGAGCATTGGTGACGGGGGGGTCGAGCGGGATCGGCCGCGCGATCGCCGAGTCACTCGCTCGTGACGGCTGCGATGTCGGCGTGCTGTACCTCGGAGATGCTGCCGAGGCAGTGCCTGTGGTGGAGCGCATCGAGTCGATCGGCCGGAAGGCGTGGGTCAGAGTCGCTGACGTCTCCGACGCTTCGCAGGCCGCCGCCGCGGTCGAAGACTGCGCCACCGAACTCGGTGGTCTTGAGATTCTCATCAACAACGCCGGCATCTTCCGCGATCAGGTGATCTGGAAGATGACCGACGAGCAGTGGCAGGATGTCATCGACATTGATTTAACCGGTGTGTTCAACATGTCCCGCGCCGCGGCACCCATCATGCGAGCCGCCAAGTATGGCTCCATCGTCAACATCTCAAGCATCAATGGCATGCGAGGCAAGTTTGGCCAGACCAACTATGCAGCAGCCAAGGCAGGCGTCATCGGCTTCACCAAGGCCCTCGCCAAGGAGTTGGCTCGGTCCACCGTGACCGTGAACGCCGTAGCGCCGGGGATGATCCAAACGCCCATTCTCGATGCCATGCCACCCGAGGCACTTGAGAAGGCCGTTGCGGAGATTCTGGTCGGACGCGTCGGGACACCCGAGGACATCGCAGAGGCGGTGACCTTCCTGTGCAGTGACAAGGCGAGATTCATCACCGGCGAAGTCCTTCGGGTCGACGGCGGTCAGTACATCTGAGGAACCATGGAATGAGCGACTACCAGTACTTCAATCTCGACATCACCGGTGGCGTAGCAACGGTCACCATGAACCTTCCGCCGCTCAACGTCATGGACAACCCCATGATGGCCGAGTTCAACACGCTGCTCGACGGACTGGTCGCAGATGACAATCTCTCCGCCATCGTGATTGCCGCCGAAGGCAAGGCCTTCAGCGCGGGCGTTGATGTGTCGGACCACACCGAGGACAAGGTCCGCGACATGATCGAGCGGTTCCACGGCATCTTTCGTCGTCTCGCCGCGACCGACGCGATCACCATCGCCGCCGTGCAGGGCGCCGCGCTCGGCGGCGGGTGCGAACTGGCTTGCTTCTGCGATGTCGTGCTCGCTTCGGACAGGGCCAAGTTCGGCCAGCCCGAAGTCCACGTCGGCGTCTTCCCACCGGTCGCAGCGGCGATCCTTCCGTGGCGTGTTGGGCTTGGCAAGGCCATCGAACTCGTGTCGCTCGGCGGCACGATCTCGGCAACCGAAGCGCATCGGATCGGATTGGTCAACCAACTGTTCCCGGCCGATGAGTTCAATGACAAGGTCGCTGCCTACATCGACAGCATTCGCGGTCTCTCGCGGCCGGTCGTCCGCATGGCCAAGCAAGCCACCATGGTCGGAATGCGAGCCGAGACACTCAAGCGGCTCGAAGAGGCCGAAAAGATCTACCTCGATGAATTGATGCAACTCCACGATGCTCACGAGGGCATTGCGGCCTTCATGGAGAAGCGTTCGCCCGAGTGGAGTCACGCGTAGCCCGTCACACATCCAGTATTCGCATAGGAAAGCAGAACAGATGAAAGCAGCAGTATTCCATGGCGCCGACGAAGGCGTAAGAATCGAAGAGATCCCGGTTCCACAAGTCGGACCGGATCAGGTGCTTGTCAAGGTCGCCGCCTGCGGCGCCTGTCACACCGATCTGCACTACATCGAACATGGTGTGCCGACCTTCAAAGCGCCACCGATTGTTCTGGGCCACGAAGCCTCTGGCATCGTCGAGGAAGTCGGCGTCGATGTCGATCACCTCAGCGTCGGCCAGCGGGTGCTCATTCCCGCCGTGCTCACCTGCGGCAAATGCAAGTTCTGCCGCATGGGCAAGGAGAACATCTGCGCCGACATGAAGATGCTCGGCAACCACTTTGATGGAGCCTACGCCGAGTACGTGTGCGTGCCGGCCAAGGATGTGCTCGATCTGCCCGAGTCGATTCCGCTCCTCGAAGCCTCGATCATCGCCGACGCGCTTTCGACGCCGTACCACGCCGTCAAGAACCGCGCGCAGGTGCGTCCGGGTGACACCGTGGCCGTCTTCGGTTGTGGTGGTGTGGGCATCAACGCGGTGCAGCTCGCCGCAGCGGCGGGTGCCTATGTGATCGCCGTCGATATCAATGAGCAAAAACTCGAATGGGCCAAGGAACTCGGCGCGGCCGAAACTGTCAACGCCAGCGAGGTCGAACGGGCAAGTAAGGCCATCAAGAAGATGACCGGCGGGGGCGTGGACATTGCCATGGAAGTCATTGGCAACCCCAGGACGATCGAGGAAGCCTTCGAGAGTGTGCGAATCGGCGGACGGATGTGCATCGTCGGATACACCCCCGAGAAGATCAACATCGTCGCCGGCAAGATCATGTTCAAGGAGATGGAAATCGTCGGGTCGCTCGGATGCCCGCCCGGCGAATACGTCCCGCTTATTCGTATGGTCGAGGCCGGCAAGATCGACGTGTCCCGCCTCGTCACGCACCGATTCTCGCTCGACGAGATTCAGGGCGCCTTCGATGTGATGAAGGACGGCTGCTCCCTGCGGTCGATCGTGATCCCATGAGCGAAACCACACTGAAACGAGTTCCCATTGAGTCACAGAAGCGGCTGCGGGGACTGATGCGCGACTACTTCGTCGATCTCGACGCGGCGGCCAAGGACTCCGATCGCCGTGTGGCGTGGTGTACTTCCGTCGGTCCGACGGAGATTCTGACCGCTTTCGGTTTCGAAGTGTTCTTCCCGGAGAATCACGGAGCCTTGCTCGGGGCGCAGAAGGTCAGTCACAAACTCATTCCGCGAGCAGTGGGGGCGGGGTACTGCCCCGAGACCTGCTCGTACATGAACAGCGACATCGGGGCCTCGCTCTCTGGATGGAGTCCGCTTCAGGACATCTACGACATTGACGGGCCGCCAACGCCGGATTTGCTTGCCTACAACACCAACCAGTGCCGCGAAGTGCAGGACTGGTTCAAGTTCTTCTCTGCGCGGCATGAGGCCGCCATCCTGGGTGTACGTCCGCCGCTGTACCTCGGTGATGTCACCGAAGAGCACGTCGGATTCGTCAAGGGTCAACTGCGAGAACTCATCGCTGAGATCGAGCGTCAGTTCGGTCTGAAACTCGATGACGCGAAACTCGAGGAGGCCGTCGCCAAGTCGAGCAAGGCCAGTTCGCTCTGGAGAGAGGTGCTGGAAACCGCCCGCCATCGCCCGGCGCCGCTAAGTTTCTGGGACGGGCTGATCCTCATGGCCCCGGTCATCCTGATGCGGGGCAGCGACATCGCCATCGAGTTCTATGAGGAGCTTCTCGCCGAGATGAATCAGCGGCTTGACGACGGCGTCGGTGCCGTGCCCGATGAACGGTTTCGCGTCTACTGGGAAGGCATGCCGGTATGGCCACGCATGCGAGAACTCTCCGAGAAGTTCTTCGATCTGCGGACGGTCGTGGCAGCGAGCACCTACTGCAACTCGTGGGCCTTCGCCGACTACGAGGGTGGTGACCCGCTCGACTGGATGGCCCGAACGAGCCTCGAGATCTTCATCAATCGCGACGAGGTCTACAAGCAGCAGTTCCTTGCCGAGATGTTCGATGAGTTCTCGATCGACGGGGCCATCTTCCACAACGCGCGGACCTGCCCCAACAACACCAACTCCCGATTCGGTATGGCCCAGCGGGTACGCGAGGAAATGGGTCTACCGGTTCTCGTTCTCGACGGAGACCTGACGGATATCCGGTTCTTCTCGACTGCGCAGTCGATGACCAACATTGAAGCATTCATTGAGCAGTTGGAGGGCCGCCGAACATGAGTACGACACTATTTGCTGGTATCGACGCCGGATCATCGGCTACCAAGTGTGTTATCACCGACGAGAACGGCGTGCTCATCGGGAAGAGTGTCGTCGCCTCCGGTTTCAGTTATGAGGATGCTGCCGAGACTGTACTGAGCGAGGCGCTGGCCGAGGCCGGCGGGACACTCGCAGATATCGAGTCCTGTATCTCTACCGGGTACGGTCGAGAGTGGGTGCCTTTCGCAATTCGCAAACTGACCGAAATCACCTGCCATGCGCGTGGCGCCCGTGAGTGGTACCCACAGGTTCGCAACATCATCGACATCGGCGGTCAGGACACCAAGGTCATTCGGCTCGACGCGACCGGGCAGATCTCCGATTACCGCATGAATGCCAAGTGTGCTGCTGGAACCGGCACTTTCCTTGAGTCCATTGCCGTGAAACTCGGCATGACACTCGGCGAACTCGACGAACTTGCCGCACAGTCAGAGAGCCACACTGTCATCAACAGTTACTGCACCGTCTTTGCCGGCACCGAAGTGCTCGAGTGCATCAAGTCTGGCAAAGAGCCCAAGGACATCGCCCGCGGCCTGTTCCGATCGATCGCCTCGCGGCTTTTCGAGATGATTGTCTCGCACGATGGGCCGGTGGCGGCTACTGGAGGCGTGGTGGCCCACTGCGGCTCGATGCGGGCCGCCCTGAACGAAGTGCTTGCTGACGAAGTTCTGCTCCCACCGCTGCCTCAGTTCGCAGGTGCCTTTGGCGCGGCCCTGATGGCGCGTGAGGGACAGGACGTGGCGGAGCCGGTCGGCCAGCGGTCTGCGCCTCCTTGCGGATCTTCGACCAAGGAGGGCTGCCGGTGCTGACGGGTGGTCACGTCGGAGTCCATCCACCCGGTGCCCTCGGCGTCGGGCTTTTCTGGCACATGCAGGCAGAATGTCTGGTGGGCATGAGTGATGACGGCATCACCGAAATCCTCAAAGAGGCCGGTCGCCTTCGATTGGAGCAGCATGGGCAGCAGCAGATCGTCCCGATCCGAGGGCGCATCTTCGCGAATCTCCTTGAGGCCGATGCCAAGAAGGCGTTGCCGGAACTGCTGTTGGTCTGCTGCAACCCGAACCAACTCGGTGCTTTTACTGGAGAAGTGACGGGCTTTCTCGAGAGTCTCGCCGGGCGCGGACTTCTGGATTCGCCCGATCAGGTGCGATTCCACATGCCGATCCTGCTCATCCTGCCCAACGGCGTGCTGTTCGAATCGACCTTCAATGAGTTTCAGTCACAACTCAACGAATCGGTGCTCATGGATCGACTCCCCGGCGTTACGCCCGAAGTGCAGGCAGCCATCGAGGCGCGCATGGTCCGTGGCGTCTCACTCCAAGCGGGGGGCCGGCGAGGGAGTGGGGCGGATACAACCTATGTGCTCGAGAAGAAGGGGTCGATCGTGTTTGCCGGCGGTGGCGAGTTCGAGCAGGACCGGATCGCAGCGATATTGCAGCAACACGACTACCCGTTCACCCACGTACAGAACGTGCCCGCGACACGTGTCGAATTCGACAAGGCCATGATTTCGATCGTGCTGAATGTCGGTGGTCTGATTCATACGGTGAAGCCGGATGGGGATTGCATCGATCTTCGTATGGGCGACCTGTGTGTGGATCCTGAGAAGGAAGCGTTCGTCCAACGGATTACCAGAGCGGTCTTCGATGTCGGACAAGCCAATGGGGCCTACGCATCAGATGCGACTTGGGAAGAGGTATGGCAGGGCCATCGAAATACGATTCTGAAATTCAAGGGGCATGTCACCAGTTCAGTGAAGGATTTGTCCGCCGCCCTCAAGCAGGGATTGGACAGCGTCAAACTCTTCACCAATGAAAAGTGGATTCTCCATCCGCTTCAGCGGTATGCGGCACTGGTCGACATGCAGGCAGAGCAGGAGTTATTTCGGGATCTGGCGAGGCAAGTGCAACAAGCCATGGCCCGCGCCATCAAGTTCCGCCGATCGCGGGGCGGCGCCGGGTCGAGGAGCAGAAACATGAAACTGACCGCGCAGCGCAATATCAGCATCGATCTCTACGAGGACGGGGATGAACACTTCGTTCTGATGGGAACATTCCACGACAGCGAGCATCTCATTCGGCTCGAGTTGACCATCGGAGTAGCCGATCGACAAATTCTGCGAAGCGATCTCAATATGATCCGCTCGCCTTTCCCGGTGTGCAGTGAGGTCGAGAAGACGGCCCAGAAACTCGTCGGACTTCGCGTTGAGCGAGGAGTGCTCAATGAAATCAGCGCCAGACTTGGCGGCCGAACAGGCTGCCCACACATCAGGGAAATCGCGGCGTCGATCATGCAGTTCGTAGCGACTTACCTCGTGCGGATTCGCGCGGGCGTACGACCATTCGATGAGGAGTTTCTGCGAGAGCCGGCTGAGGACCGATTCCGAATGACGCGAGAGCTCTTGCAGGACAGTTGTCTCGCCTACTCGCAATTGACCGCTCATGGGCTCGACGAGAAGGTCGGCATTCGACGCATCGGCGAAGAGCACGGCTCGCCCATTGAACTTGGAGAGCACGAGCCCTCCATCGGAATGTTGATCCGCGACAGAGTCGCTCGGTGGGGTGATCGCGTGTGCGTCAAGTACCGCCGTGGGGAAGAGGAGTGCGAACTCACTTGGAGCGAACTCGGAGACCGTGTCGCCCGCGTCGCGCGTCACCTGATCCATCGCGGCATTCACTCCGGCGATCGGATCGGCATCGTGTCCGAGAATCGGGTGGAAATGTTGATTCTGGAACTGGCGATCATGTCGATCGGTGCCGTGACGGTGCCGGTGTTCGCCGGCTACCCGGCACCGCTGGTGGGCTATGTCCTCCGACATGCGAAACCGAGAATGCTCGTCGTGTCGAGTATGAAGCAACTCGACAAGATCGATCGCAATCAGCATGATTTCATCGAGTCATGCTTCTGCATGGACGCTTCCGACGCAACCCGCGCCTGGGGCGCGGTGGACTTCGATGCGCTTCTTGCAGATGGTGGCGCTCCGGAACTCGAGTATGAAAGCCGTGTCGAGGCGGTGGAATCAGACGATCGCTGTCTGGTCATGTACACCTCAGGAACGACCGGACCGCCCAAGGGCGTATGTCTGAGCCACTGCAACCTGATCTCCCAGCAGAAGGCCATTTCGCTCATCTGGGACATCAATCAGGATGATGTGCTCCTGAGCTTCCTCCCATGGCATCACAGTTTCGGTGGGTTGTTCGAGCGGTTCATGGCCCTGTATAACGGGTGCATTCTGGGGCTGGACGACTCCCACGGCCGCGACATGGATCGGCTGCTGGACAATTGGCGGCGGTATCGACCGACGATCTTCTTCAGTGTTCCCCGAGTTCATCAGTCACTGCTCAACCGCTGCCGCGAGCGGGAAGCGTGCGAGCAGAGCGTGTTCCACGATCGTCTTCGATTGGTGTTCACTGCGGGTGCGCCGCTTCCGGCCGGCGTTGAACAGGCCTATCGCGACCACGACATTCAGGTACTGGAAGGTTGGGGCCTGACCGAGACGTCTCCCTGCGTCACCGTCACCAGCCCCGACCGCCAGTGGCGAAGCGGCTATGTCGGTTTCCCCATTCCGGGTGTCACGATTCGTATCGACAGCGATCAGGAGATCCTTGTGCAGGGCCCGAACGTGATGGCCGGATATCTCGACGATGAGGACGCCACGAGCCGGGTGATCGACGACCACAGGTGGTTCCACACCGGTGATCTCGGCGAGTTCACGCGGGACGGCCTTCGCATTCTCGGCCGCAAGGATGGCGCCTTCAAACTGACCACCGGAGAGAAAGTACATCCGCAGCGGGTCGAAAACACGCTGGTCAACGAATCACCCTTCATCGGAACGGCGGTCGTCGTGGGAAGCGGCAAGGACTACGTTTCAACGTTGGTGTTCCCCGATTTTGCGAGGCTGCAGGCGTGGGCAGAGGAACAAGGCATTCAGACGCCCGTGCTGACAGACGATCCCACCATCCGGGAACTCTTTGCGTCGGAAGTGGCCCGCATCAATCCGCGGATCGAAGTCAAGTATCAGCGGGTCAAGCGGGTGATCCTGGCTGGCCGTGAACCTTCGCTTGAGCGGGGCGAATTGACGCCGTCTACCAAGATCGTGCGGCAGCGGGTGTTCGATTCATTCAAGCATGAGATCGAGGAACTCTTCAAGGCGGCACCGTCCGGCTTGGTCATCGAGATTCAGGAACAACCATTGGCAGGAGAACTGGCGGGATGAGCGACCACAACTCGACAACATTTGTCATTTCGGGTGCTGCCAGGACGCCGGTCGGCGTCAAGTGCGGCACGCTCTCGAACTTCTCAGCCGAAGATCTCGCGGTCGCAGCTGCGAACGAGTCCATCGAGCGGGCAGGGATCGAGCGAGATTGCATCGACGCGACATTCGGTGGCAATGTGTATCAGTTCACCGCCCCCGGCGGACAGGACATCTACTTTCCTCGCAATGTGGCATTGCGGTGCGGTCTTCCGATCGACACGCCATCGCTGTTGGTGCAGCGGATTTGCGGATCGGGCTTTCAAACGGTTGTCAGCGCCATGCACCAGATCGCGATGCCGTCGTCCATGGATGACACGCGGGCTGCGCTGTGCTTCGGGGCCGAGACGATGTCACGTGCACCGAGGCTGAGCCGGGCACCTCGCCTCTCCGGCGCGGACTTCTGGGAGTTCGGCTCCAACGGAAAACTTGAGGACACCATCCTCGTCGGCCTCAATCACGATCTCTTCAACACCAGCATGATGGTGACAGCCGATGAGTACGGCCACAGCGTTGGAGTGACCCGCGAGGAGTGTGATGCTTTCGCCGAGGAGTCGCACAAACGGGCCAGAGCGGCCAATCGGGTCAGCCACCTCAATGGTGGCGACGCGCTACGCGGCATGTTCGCATTCGAAGCGGACAACCTCGACGGGCAGCCGGTCTACCTCGCTCACGACGAGTGTGTGCGTGAAACCACAGTCGAGGAACTCTCGCGGCTTCCGGGATTCACACCAAATGGCCTCGTCTCTCCAGGCAATGCCAGCGAGATCAGCGACGGCGCGGCCTCGCTCATCGTGGCGGATCGAGCAAGGGCGGATGAACTCGGACTTCCGACCCGCTTCGAGATCGTGGGGTATGGCATCGCGGGCGTGGAGCCGCGTGTCATGGGCCGCGGTCCGGTGCCCGCCATCGAGCGTGCGCTCGAACGAACCGGCCTCACGATGGACGATATCGGCCTGTGGGAGATCAACGAGGCCTTTGCTGCTCAGGCAGTCGCCGTACAGAAGGAACTTGGCCTTGATAGCGAGAAACTCAACGTCAACGGCGGCGCGGTCGCCATCGGGCATCCGCTCGCGGCTACCGGGGCAAGGCTCTTGGTAGACCTCATGTACGAAATGGAGCGGCGGGGCGAGACGCTTGGGTGCGCCTCGGCCTGCATCGGCGGCGGTCAGGGTCTCGCTGTCATCATCAGAGATACCAAACGGGACTGAGTCTCGAAAGACGGAAGTACACCATGAAGCAAGCATTTAGTTACGGCGACAAAACGATTGATCCAGCGGTAAAACGGGTCAATGCCATCAAGCGTGTGGCGGTGATCGGCGCAGGAACCATGGGACAGGGCATCGTCATCGATCTTCTTCTGAAGACCGAGGCCGAGGTCGTGGTACTCGACATCAACGACACATCGCTTGATCGGGCCAAGGCGATCATCTCGGGCAGATGGAAGGGCGATGTACAGGGCTTCCGTATGCGACCCGAAGATGCCGAATCATTCGAGAAGCGCACAATCTACACAACTGACTACGCCCAACTCACCGGATGCAACATCATCTGGGAGGCGGCGACGGAATCGGTCGAGGTCAAGTCGAAGATCTTTTCGATCATCGAAGAGACGATCGCTCCTGATGCGATTGACGCCATTTTCTCGAATACCTCCTCGCACACGACCGAGGAACTCGCAGTTCTGTTCACTTCCGAGGTGTTCCGAAGCAAGTTGCTGACCGTACACGGCTACTTCCCATTTGAAGCGAATCGACTCATCGATGTGATGAAGGGCAAGTACGCCTCCCGAGAGACGTTCGACTTCGGCATCGTGTTTGCCGATCAGGTTCTTGAGAAGACCGTCATCGCCATGCCTCGCGACCACCACGGCTACATAACCGACCCCATCTTCCAAGGCATGGGCGCCATCGTGTCGTGGGATGTACAGAGCGGTGACGATATCGTCATTCGGGGCGGCGTCTGGGATCTTTTTACCGCCAACCCCTTCACCGTGCTCGATCAGACCGGCCACATGCCCTACACCGAGTCTTCTCGGCACCTCGGCGCGGCGCTGCCTGAGCATGATCGGCTGCGGAGCCTCTACGACCGTGATGGCAAGGCCATTCCGGACTGGATCGCGGAACTTGAATCCCGCGGCTGCGGCGGTGTGAATTCGCCCGAGGGCAGCGGTTTCTACAAATGGAGCGAAGGCAAACGCCCGAAGCCCGCGCAGGTATTTGACCCCAAGAGCGGCGACTATGTCGATATCTGCGGAATCTCCCGCGATGAATACTGGTCGTGGTATGAGGCTGTGGAGCGGGATCGCCGCGCGGGTAAGATCAAGAGCGCCGATTCACTCGTTTACGTTGCGAACGCGGACGATCTCGGCGGGCGGTGCTTCAGGCGCTACGTGCTGCCCATCGCTCTCTACATGCTCGATCTCATTCAGGACGGTTATGCCACGCCCGGACAGATCAATATCTGCACACGGGCGGGCCTTCGATTCAAGGTCGGTCTCATCGAGATGATCGACGCGCTGATCGCGGAGTTCACCATCGACGGCTTGCTGCAACTCGTTCGCCGCGCCGCGGATGAAAACGCCGACGACCCCTACGCAGCCGAGATGCTCGACACTGACGGCTTGATCGGCCCCCGCAAGGGGAAGCCATGCCTCCTGCACGAGATGAAGAAGCGGGGCATCGACCAACTGCTCGGATACGGAACGGCCTACTGCACGCCCGTCGCCGAACTCGATCTCAAGAGTGGCAAATATGCGGCGTGTTATCCAGACATGAAGTTCGTCGAACCGAACCCGAAGGATCGCGTCGCGAGCATCATCTTCAATTCTCCGATGCGAGGCAATGTCTTCAACCGCGCGGCGGTCGATCAACTCGGGCATGCGTATCGACGGGCGATCGATTTGCATCGCGAGGGCAAATGCGGCGCGGTCGTATTCAGTGCCGCAGGCACCGGCATGCGGATGCTCGGAGCCGATGCGCGTGAATTCAACCGAGGCTGGTTCGAGCGGGACCGCGGGTACGCCCCATTGACCGAAACCGAAGCGGCGGCGTCGAGCAAGAATGCCGTTGGATTGTTCAGACTCATTCAAACCAGCCCGCTTGCGACCATTGCGGTGTTCGGCGAGAAGTGGGGCGGTGGGGCCGAGTTCACCTATTTCTCCGACCTGCGGTTCGATGTGCGTCAGTACGGCTACGTTTACGACACGCTGGAGCGGGTTTCGAACTGGCAGCAGAAGAACACCTACAACCAGCCCGAACTCGACTACGCCATCCTGCCCGGGTTCGGCGGGGCGGGCGAGTTGCAGCGGCTGGGCATGGGTGATTCGATCATCTTCGAGCTCTTCGACTGCGGGATGACGGCTGACCGGGCCTATCAGGTCGGACTGAGCAACGGCATCTTCGACGAGGAGGTCGATGCGCTTCGCCGTGGCTATGAGCAGGCGCGGCAGATGGCCAAGGACGCCCCATATTCGCGGGCACTCTTCAAGAAGGAGTTGCAGCGAGGCATCGATGACGAAGCCCTTGCGCATGAGACCGGTGAAACCTTCAACCCGGACAAGAATCCGTTTATTCGATCGGGCCTGGTGAAGTTGCTCGACCGCGGAGCACGGCCTCCCAAGATGGATTACTCCTGCATCGGAACCGAACTTCCGGGGTGGACCTATCCCGATGACAGTACGCAGTGCACCTGTGGGGAGTCGTGCTCATGAGCGTGTTCAATGAATGGCGAGGCGAGCCTCTTGACGAGATCATGTACCACTGCCGAGAACTCGTGGAGGACACGACCTTCCCCACCATCAAGCGATGGCGTGAGCAGGGTGGCAAGGTTCTCGGGCACTTTCAAGTGTACTTTCCAGAGGAACTCGCTCACGCGGCCGGCATGATGCCCGTGAAGATGTGCGGCACGATGCTCGAGCCGAACAATGCCGACTCTCACTTCGGTTCCTACCTCTGCTCGATCATCAAGACATCGCTGGAAGCGGCTCTAGCGGGCGGAATCGAACTGGACATTTTCGTATCGCACCCGATTTGCGATGCAGCGCGAAACCTCGCAGCCATCTTCGGACGTAACTTTGACTACCCGTGTCAGATCCTCTATCTGCCGCAGAATCCGAACTCGGCTGAATCGGTGAACTGGCTGGCAGACGAATACGGCCGCATGCGGCGACTGATCGAGGAGATCGTCGGTCATGAAGTGACCAATGAGGCGATTGTCGTATCAATCAAGGTGTTCAACGAGAACCGCAGCCTCATGCGGGAACTCTACGACCTCAAGCGAGAGACACCGTGGCTCGTGACGGCGGATGAGGCTTACGCGCTCGTCGCCATCGGCGGGATGATCCCACGCGAGGAGCACAACGAACTGCTCGCGACGGTGCTGCCCATGCTTCGCGATCGGGAGACTCGTCAAGAAGACCGAATCCGCGTCGTATTCGAGGGCGCCTTCTGTGAACAGCCGCCGCTTGATCTTGTTCGGATGCTCGGACGCACCTGCTACGTGGTCGACGATGACTTCCTGATCGGCATGCGATACATCCTTGAGGATGTGCCGGTGACCGGCAACCCGCTGTTGTCCTTGTCCGAGTCATACATCGAGCGATCAAGTTACAGCCCGGTGCAGCACGACAATCGCAAGCCCAAGGAGGACATGCTGCTGCATCGCATCAAGGAGTCCCGGGCGGATGCTGCCATCGTGGCCGCCGCCAAGATGTGCGAGCCCGGTCTTGAAGAGCAGGTCGCTTACATCTACATGCTCGATGAGGAGAACATCCCATATTTCGTCAGCGAGTTCGAAGAGAACATGAGTTCGTTCGATCAACTGGAACTCCAGATCGAGACGTTCCTGGAGAACATCCTCTTTGCCTGATGGCAGGAGCAGAAATAACATGACTACTGAAGCAGCAACCAAGAATGAGATTGTCGGACGTGGCAATCGCGATGGCGCCCAGTTGTTCCGGGACTGGTTCGCGGAGCTCGGCCAGACGGCAGAAAAGGGCGAGCAGTCCGCCTACGTTTTCGTCATGGGCAGCATGAACGAGATTCTCAAGACCTTCGACTTGCCGGTCGTCTTCCCCGAGATCAACTCGCTCCAGACGGCCGTTCGCCGTGTCGCAGGCGACTTCCTGAGTGAGGCCGAGGACTACGGTTACTCGCCAGACATCTGTGGCTACGTGAAGGCCGATGTGAGCGTGCAACTCCGCGGCGGAGAGCATCCGATGGGTCGAATACCAAAGCCGACCATCGCTGTGCTGACCAATGCCTGCAACACCTATGTGAAGTGGGCCGAGATCTGGGAGCGGATGCATGGGTGCCCGATGTTCACGCTCGATGTGCCGGGCACGCGGCAAGCAGATACACAAACTTGGCCCGGAGATCAGGATTTCGAGAATGACCGTCGCTACGTGCAGAAGCAAACCAAGGAACTCATCGCCCTGTGCGAGCAGGTCACCGGCAAGAAGTTCGACATCGACAAGTTCCGCGAGATCCTCGGCCATGCCAACACCATGAGCGTGGGATGGAAGCGGGTCATCGAGGCGAACAAAGCCACGCCCGCTCCGTTCAATGCGCTCACCGATGGCACCATCTTCCTCGGCGTCGCCAACGGATTCCGAGGCACCAAGGAAGGCGCCGACTACTTCAACGATCTCGTCGAGGAAATGGAGTACAAGGCGGCGAATGGGATTGGCGCATTGGCCGAAGAAATCTATCGGCTTGTCTTCATCGGTGTGCCGTGCTATCCGATCTTCAGGCGATTCAACGAACTGTTCAGCGAGTGGGGTGGATCGTTCATCAACTCGACCTACCTCTGGTTCGCCTCAGGCGGAAGCAACCTCGGTTTCGAGTACGACCTTGACAAGCCACTTGAGAGCTTCGCCGAGGGCACGCTCATCAGTGTTCGCGACGCCATGGACAGCATGTTCCATCAGGACCGCATGCTTGTGGACATGGTGGATGACTACGCGGTGGACGGCATCGTGTATCACCCGATCAAGAGTTGCCGGACTGTCTCGACCGGCTTGGCCGATAGCCGCGGCTACTTCGCAGCCAAGAAGGATGTACCGAGTCTCTTCGTCGAGTCCGACATGATGGATTCGAGAGTGATTTCAGAAGCGCAGATGAAGAATCGGATCGACGCCTTTTTCGAGGGACTGGCGTCACGGAAACAGCAAGCCGCGATCGCCGGCAAGGAGGACTGATTCATGGCATACGCAGCAGGAGTCGACGTTGGATCGACACAGACCAAGGCGGCCATTATCAACGAGAATCGCGAGCTTGTCGGAATTGCGCTGATCGACACGGGTTCGAACGTCGTTGCTGCTGCCGAGAATGTCTTTGAGAAGGCGCTCAAAGAATCCGGCATCGCCAACGAAGAAGTTGAATACGTGATTGGAACGGGCTATGGCCGGTACCGCGTGACCTTTGGAAATGATCAGGTGACCGAGATCAGTTGTCACGGACGCGGAGCCGTACACATGTTTCCGAACACCCGAACAGTCGTCGATATGGGTGGCCAAGACACCAAGGCCATCAAGGTCGGGGAGACGGGTGAGATCGAGGATTTTTGCATGAATGACAAGTGCGCTGCGGGTACAGGCCGTTTCCTCGGCGCTGCTGCGACCGCATTGGAGTTGACACTCGATGACCTCGGGCCGACCGCCTTGCGATACACCAAGCCGGTCAAGATCAGCACGACCTGCACCGTCTTCGCCGAGTCCGAAGTCCTGTCGTGGCTCGGCAAAGGCAAGAAGGTCGAGGACATCCTGTGGGGCGTGCACGAATCGATTGCGACACGATCTGCTGGCCTCATGCGGCGAGTCGGCATTCAAGATGAGATCACCTTCACCGGCGGTGTGACGCGGAACACTGCCATGGTGCAGGCGCTTGAGGAGCGACTCGGCAAGAAACTGAATATCAGCGACGACTCACACTACATGGGCGCGCTCGGTGCGGCTCTGTTCGCGATGGATCGCATCATGGCATCCAGGCAGCCCCACGCCGTTGCGGAGACAGCACAATGAGCATCACCATCGGAATCGATGTCGGGTCGACCTATACCAAGGCGATTGCCGTGAACGATCAGGGCGAGATTCTCGCAACCGACGCGCGACATACCGGCTTCAAACTCGACAAGGTGTCAACCGCCGCATGGGAAGCATGCATCGAGAAGGCCGGGATTGCGGCCGATGACATCGACTACACCGTCTCAACTGGTATCGGCCGGCACCGCTGTGTGGTCAAGGACATTCATGTAACTGACTTGACGGCCAGCGCCCGCGGCGCCATCAGGCTCTTCCCCGGAACTCGCACGATTCTTGACGTCGGCGGCCAGACCATGAAGGCCATTCGGGTCGAAGCCGATGGAAAGGTTAAGTCCTTCCGGCTCAACGATAAGTGCGCCGCCGGCACCGGAGCATTTCTTGAGAAGACGGCCCGCTATATGGGATACGAAACCAAAGAGATCGGTCCACTACTGAGCACCGCGAGGGATCCGGCGGAAATCTCCGGTGTGTGTGCCGTGTTCGCCGAGTCCGAGGTCATCAACCAGTTGTCGCTTGGAACGCCTCCTGCTGACATCATGCAGGGTGCCATCGAGTCGCTGGTTGTGCGGTGTGTGCAGCTCATGAAGCGAGTCAAGGCCGAGCCCGAGTTCACCCTTGTAGGCGGCATCATGCACTTCAGTACCGTCCCCGGTGAGGTGACGCGGCAGCTTGAGCACGAAGTGAACGTACCGCAGGGCGATATGTGTATGTTCACGACGGCGCTCGGCGCGGCCATCCTCGGGCACCGCCGGCTTGAGAAACTCGCCGAAGAGCAGGCGACCGTTCCAGCTGGCTGATGCGGGTCGATCTGACCATCGGCGGTTGCGGGGAAGGCAACGGAGAATCCTTCTCCGTCAAGGACGACCCCGCGCTCATTGCCGAGGGTTGGGAGCGTCGCCAACTCGCCGATCCCAGCCGCGCCAAGGAAGCAATCGAGTTGTACGAATCACTCGGCTTCGAGGTGCTTGCCAAGGAACTCGAAGACTCCGATTTCGGTGAGGAGTGCAAGACCTGCGCGGTCGCCGGATGTCAGGGCTATGTGATGATCTACACGAGAAGGGGATAGCCGCGAGATCGCATTGCCCTCAACCAGTTGCTGGCGAGGAGAGCGAGGAGTCAGAATGCGGCGTGTCCAGTCAACTCTCGTCCGACCACCAACTCGTGCACCGTCTCGGTTCCTTCATAGGTGATCACACTCTCAAGGTTGAGCATGTGCCGGATCGGGCAGAACTCGACGCTGATGCCGCTGGCGCCGAGCATGTCCCTCGCATCGCGGGCGATATCGAGGGCGAGTCGGGTGTTGTTCCACTTGGCCATCGAAACTTGACTGTGATGCATCGTTCCCGCGTCCTTCATCCGGCCGAGTTGCAGGGCGAGCAGTTGCCCGGTCGTGATGCGACGGGCCATGTCGGCCAGACGGAGCTGAATGGTCTGGGTGTGTGAGAGTGGGCGTCCGAAGAGTTCACGTACTTTGGCGTACTCGAGCACTTCCTTGAAGCATGCCTGCGCGGCGCCGAGAACACCCCAGGCAATGCCGTAGCGGGCCTGTGTCAGGCAACTCAATGGCCCGCGGAGTCCTCGGATCTCGGGGAACATGTTGGCGGCCGGCACACGCACATCATCGAAGAACAATTCGCTCGTGATCGATGCCCGAAGCGAGAACTTGTGCTCGATATCACGGGTGCTGTAGCCCTGCATGTCCTTCTCGACGAGGAACCCGCGGATCCCCTCATCGGTCGCCGCCCACACAATCGCAACATCAGCGATCGTTCCGTTGGTAATCCACATCTTGGAGCCATTGAGAATCCAGTCGTCTCCGTCTCGCTTGGCCGTCGTCGTCATCGCGCCAGGGTCGGATCCACCACCAGCCTCGGTCAGTCCGAAACAGCCGATCGCCTCGCCCCGCGCCATCGCGGGCAACCACCGCTGCTTCTGCTCCTCGCTGCCATAGGTGTAGATCGGATACATGCAGAGGCTCCCCTGCACGGAGACGAAACTGCGAATGCCAGCATCGCCGCGTTCGAGTTCCTGGCTGACCAAGCCGTAGCAGACATGGCTCAGTCCGCCACAGTCGTAGCCGTCGATGTTGCAGCCAAGCAGGCCCATTTCGGCGATTTCCGGGATGAGTTCCTTCGGAAAGCGTCCTTCTTCGAATGCATCGGCCATGACCGGAATGACACGGTCATCGACGAAGCGGGCGACGGCATCCTGAATGGCCTGCTCGTCCTCGTCGAGCAGACCGCGAATGCAGTAGAAGTCCATGGCATC